>Ga0066903_100005964_pt1 | contig 10698 bp, 9 predicted proteins | sample PanSoiMetaGPlot1_FD_67491 | JGI IMG/M metagenome (GOLD analysis project Ga0066903, IMG submission 67491) | Tropical forest soil microbial communities from Panama analyzed to predict greenhouse gas emissions - Panama Soil - Plot 1 (version 2) | ecosystem: Environmental > Terrestrial > Soil >...
CTGCGAGCTTGTCCTCCAGCGGACCGAGCACCGCCTGCAGCACGGCGCCGATGGCTTCCTGCTCGATCTGGTCGAGCAGGGCCTTCACGGCGAGCCTCGTCACCTCCACGATCCCGGCCTCGGCGACCTCCGCCAGTCCGAACGTGAATATCGCCGCCGCCTGATCGGCGACGAACTCCGCGGCCATCACGCCGAGCGCGGCGATGATGCCGACCTTGGCCGCGATGACGCCGTCGGCCGCGACCTCGAGCGCCACGGCACACGTCTCGCACATGTCGAGCAGCACGTGCACGTGATCGGACGACGCCTGGGCCCAGCGTTCGATCAGCGCCTCGTAGGACGGTCCGGACGAGTCGGCCGACAGGGCGTTGATCCTGGCGTCGGCCTGACCGTGCGTGTCGCTGACGGACGACGCGAACGACCTCAGCTCGGAGGCATAGCTCCGCAGCGTGTCCTCGTCGATCTGGGGCCAGGACAGGCCGAGCATGCCCATCACCCAGACGAGCTCGTTCGGCAGCTCGATGCTCACCGCTTCCTGATCCTCCGGCTCAGCCCTGCCACATGGAGGCGTTGGCGCGCTCGCCCGCGGAGTAGTTCTCGGAGGCCGTCCTGAGCGCTCCCGCGATCTGCTGCAGCACGGCGTGCAGGTCCTCCGCGCTCGTGTTCCACTTCTGCTGCAGCGCCTGCCAGTCGCTCGACGCCTCGCCCTCCCAGCTCGACACGAGCGGCGCCAGGTAACCCTTCAGGTCACCGAGCTGCTGGTCGATCTGGCCCGCGATGGCGTCGGTGTCCGACGCGCCCTCGTTCAGCGCCTGCGCGCTGACGACCACTTGCGCTTCTGCCATGTCCTGTCCTCCTCCGTGGATTCGCGTCCGGCTCAGCCGAGCCGGCCGGTGATGGTGTTGAAGCTCTGACCCACCTCGCCCTCGGTCTGCGTGATGTTGCTGTGGGTCTGGCCCAGCCGCTCGCCGATCGAGCCGAGGACCGTGTTCAGCTGGGTCGCGTCCTGGTGCCAGCGCTCGATGAGTGCGTTGAAGCTGGTGGCGCCCTCGCCCTTCCAGGCCCCCTGCAGGGGCTCGAGCCGGGTGAGGAGTCCAGCCAGCTGGGACTGGATCTGGTCCTTGACCTCGATGACGTGCTGGCTGGCGGCCTGCATGGTCGGCAGCTCGGTCCTGAAACTCCCGGTCACTGTCTCTCACCTCGATTTCCGGTCTGGGAAGTGTTGCGTGGCCTGCCAGTGCGGGCCGCTCGATTGCGAGTATGCGTCGACCGGGTGAGATCGCGAATCTGTCAGCCGTGCAGTCCTGCGCATGGCTGGTGTTTAGATTTCGCCGGTGGGTGTTTAGCCCCGCTGGGCTAATGCCCACGGTCTGGTGGCGCGGCTGGTCGGTGTCTCTCGCGCGCACCCAGGAGGTGCTGGGCTGGGCCCCCACCCACCCCCTGGCTGCTCTCCAACCTGGAGGCCGGCTTCTACACCGCGTCGCTCCGCGCCACGATCGGTCAGTCCAGGTTGCCGCCGGCGGTCTCGGACGTCAATGGCGCGTCCACCGTGATGCCGAGCGGGTCCAGCTCCAGAGTGCCGTCGCCGGCCAGCCGCCAGCGCCAGCGCGCGCCGGCCACGGCGCCGGGGAGGAGCACTGCGCGCGGTTGTCCCGGGTCGGCGGTGAAGGCAGCGAGCCGGTCGACGTCCGACTCCGACGGCTGCTGGGCGAGCACCAACAGCTCCCAGGAGCCGCCGCCGCCGGGCCGGTCGGGGCGGCGGCCGAAGAGCACCTGGGCGGTGCTCGGACGCGTGGCGCTGCCGCTCGCCGCTCGCGCCTCCCATGCCTCCATGACCTCGGCGAGGCTGGCCGGGCCCTCGCGGTCGAACCCCACCAACGTGAGGCGGGCCGACGAGCTCCGGGGCCAGGCGGACAGCTCGGCGGCGAGGAAGGCCACCAGCTTCCGCGCCCCGGGCACATAGCCCTCCACGCACACGATCCCGGAGACCCGTCCGAGGTCGACCAGGACGCGGGCGCCGTTGTACGCGCCCACCGTCGCGAGGAACGGCTGGGACGGCGGCGCCTCCGGGTTGGTGGGCGCCTCGCTCAAGAGGCGTCGCGGAGCCCGCCAGGTGTGACCGTCATCGGGGGTCTCCCACGGCGATGGCGGCCCCGGCCGGGCGGGAGCGAGGTGCACGGTGATCTGGTCCTCGTCGATCAGCGCGGCGTAGGGCCGCGGCGGCTCACGCTCGTCCGCTGCTCCCGTCCGACCCAGCGTCCTGAAGGCGCGGTCGAGTGCCAGCCGCGCGGCGGGGTCTGCAGACCGAAGACTCGCCGGAGAAGCGCGGCGGGGCCGGGCGCGGCGCCGCAACCATGCCGGGGCGCGCAGACGGGGCGGGCTCGGCGCGCGCGGGCGCCACCCGCGAAGGCCCTCCATGCTCCGCGGCGCCACCCGCGGCGCCACCCACACCGCCAGCACGCCAACCAGTACGAGGGCGAGGAGAGCGGCGCCGGCCAGGAGCAGAGGCGGAGGTGCCCCAGAGCTGGTCGCGGCAGTCGCCGGTGGCGGGGTCGCGGGCGGCGGCGATGGTGTCGCCACCTGCCCCGGCAGCGCCTGGGCGCACTGGACGCCCGGCCCCTGGGCATCGTTCGGGAGCCGGAGGATCCAGCCCGGGAGGAGCACCGTGGGATCCTTCAGGCTCTGACCGTCGGGCTGCCGGCGCCCGACGTTCAGCTTGAAGATCTCCATGTAGCGGTTGCCGTTCCCCAGGGTCTTCTGGGCGATCTCGAACAGGAACTCCTGCTGCCCGCCCCGCGTCGGCGGTTGGACCACGTAGTACTTGACCGGACCGCTGCAGGTGCTGGCGGAGGCCACGGTGCGAGGGGAGGGCGAGGGCGCCGCCGCGAGCAGCGCGATCGCGGCCACTGTCCCCCAAACGACGGCTGCCATCGCTGACGGAGTACGTCCCGCGGATGGTGAAGGTTCAACCGACCTGTTTGAACCCGTGGGCCGGTGCGGGCGTACTCCACGATGCCCCATCTCGGGGCCGCCACCGACCACCCGGAAAGCGAGGATGGCAATGGGTCAGTTCCAACTCAACACCGACGAGATGAACTCCACCGCGACCAGGCTCAGCAGCGAGGCCGACGAGCTGCGCGCCAGGCTGCAGTCGTTCAGCGCCGCCGTGAGCAACCTGCTCGCCGAGGGCTACCGGACGCCCTCCTCGTCGCAGGCGTTCTCCGACTCCTGGCAGGAGTTCCAGAAGGGCTACAACAGCGTCACCGACGGACTCGGCGGCCTGGGACAGTTCCTCAAGAGCGCCGGCGACGCCTTCGTCAGCACCGACCAGCAGCTCGGCTCGGGGCTCAAGAGCGGCGGCTAGTCTGACCGGGCGTCCTCCCCGGGGCAACGGCGCCCCGGGCGGGCGCCTGCGGCTGACGCTCACCGTCGTCGACCCCGTCCGGGGCGAGATCGTGGACGCTCTCCTGGACGCCGACGCCGGCACGCCGGTCGGCGACGTGCGCGACGGGATGCTGCGGCTGCTCGGCAGACCGGCGGAGGAGTCCGACGGCGAGCCGAGCCAGATCTCCGTGGCAGGCGTCATCGTCGACCCCGGCCAGTCTCTGGCCGACTCGCCGCTTCGCGAGGCAGCCACCGTTGCGCTCGGTCCTCCGGCCGCGGCGGGCGACTTCGAGGAACCGGAGGGCCTGGTCGAGGTGCGCCTGGTCGGCGGTCCGGGAGCCGGCAGCGTGTACCGCCTGGACATCGGGGAGTACGACGCGGGCGCCGGCGACGGTTGCAGCGTGCGGCTCGACGACGGCGAGCTGTCCGGTCGTTCGCTGCGTCTTCGCGTGGCACCCGACGGCCGCTGCTTCGTGCGGCCGGTGGAGAACGTACCCGCCTCGCTCGATGGCGCGCCGCTGGACGGCGAGCAGGTGTGGCCCCAGGGTGCGCAGGTCGCGCTGGGGCGGACCCTCCTCGAGCTCGACGTGCCCACCCACCCCGACGCCGCGCTCCAGCCATCCGATGACGGTGCCGGCTTCGACTACAACCGCCCTCCCCGTCTCAATCCGCTGTCGCAGCAGGCTCGCTTCCGCCTCCCCGTGCCCCCGACCGAGCAGGAGGGGCCTCCGCTTCCCCTGATCGCCGCGCTCCTCCCGCTGGTGGTGGCCGGCGCCGCCGCGTATCTCTTCCACAACTACTTCTTCCTGCTCTTCGCCGTGCTCTCCCCGGTCAGCATGATCGCCAACTACGTCTCCGGCCGGCGCCGCGGACGCGCGTCGGTGCGAACCCAGCGTGCCCGGTACGAGAAGCAGCGGGCGCGTATCGAGGACGAGGCCCGCGCCACCCTGCGCCGGGAGCAGAGCGCCCGACGGGCCGCGAGCCCGGACCCGGCGGAGGCGCTGCTCGTCGCCATCGGTCCTCGGCGGCGCCTGTGGGAGCGCCGCCAGCGCGACGACGACTCCCTGGTGGTGCGAGTCGGCACCGCCGATCTCCCGTCCCAGGTCGTCCTGGAGGACCCCGCCCGGGACGAGTACCAGCGGCAGGTCACCTGGAATGCCGCCGACGTCCCGGTGACGATCCCCCTGCGCCAGCACGGCGTCGTCGGAATCGCGGGCTCCGAGCAGGCCGTGGAAGCGCTCAGTCGCTGGATCGTCGCGCAGGCGGCCGTTCTCCACAGCCCCTCCGACCTGCAGATCGTGGTGCTCACGGCGGCGGACAGTGGGCAGCAATGGGGATGGGTGCGCTGGCTGCCCCACCTGCGGCCGCAGGCCGGCCAGGACACCCTGCTCCTCGTGGGCAACGACACGGACTCCCTCGGGCGCAGGGTAGCCGAGCTCACGACCCTGATCGCCGGACGGGCGGCCGTCGTCGGCGACGGGCGCTGGCAGCCCACCTCCGGCGACCCCGAATTCCTCGTCGTGCTCCACGGCGCCCGCCGCCTCCGCTCCCTGCCGGGCGTCGTGCAGCTCCTGAGGGACGGTCCGCGGACGGGCGTGTACACCGTCTGCCTCGACGTCGAGGAGCGGCTCCTGCCCGAGGAGTGCCAGGCGATCGTCGTCGAGCGCGAGGGCCGGCTCCGCGTGCAGCAGGAGCGGGCGGCCGCCGTCGAGGGGGTGCGACCGGACCAGGTCGGCCTGCCCTGGTGCCACGTCGTCGCTCGCGCGCTCGGTCCGATCCGAGATGTCACCGGCAACGAGGAGGAGGCTGCGCTGCCCGCCTCCTGCCGGCTGCTGGACCTGCTCGACCTCGAACCGCCCCGGGCCGCGGCGATCGCCGCGAGCTGGCAGGTCGGGGGGCTCAGCACGCGGGCGCCGATCGGGATCTCCCTCGACGGCACCTTCTCGCTCGACCTGCGGGACGGGCCCCACGGCCTGGTCGCCGGCACGACCGGCTCCGGCAAGTCGGAGCTGCTGCAGACGCTCGTCGCCTCGCTGTCGGTCGCCAATCGCCCGGACGGCATGAACTTCGTCCTGGTCGACTACAAGGGGGGCAGCGCCTTCAAGGACTGCGTGCAGCTGCCGCACACCGTCGGCATGGTCACCGACCTCGACGCGCACCTCGTCCAGCGCGCGGTGGAGTCGCTGTCGGCGGAGCTCCGGCGCCGGGAGCGCGTCCTCGCCGCGGCGGGAGCGAAGGACATCGAGGACTACGTCGTCCTCCGGCGCCGGGAGGCCCAGCGCCCGCCGCTGCCGAGGCTGCTCATCGTCATCGACGAGTTCGCCTCGCTGGCGCGAGAGCTCCCGGACTTCATCACCAGCCTGGTGAGCATCGCGCAGCGGGGCCGCTCCCTCGGCATCCATCTCATCCTGGCCACCCAGCGACCGGCCGGCGTCGTCTCCGCCGAGATCCGCGCCAACACGAACCTGCGTATCGCGCTCAGGATGACCGACGCCTCCGAGAGCTACGACGTGTTGGACGCGCCGGATGCGGCGAAGATCAGCAGGAACGTGCCGGGGCGGGCCTACATCCGGCTCGGGCAGGGCTCGCTGCTCCCGTTCCAGACCGCCCGCGTCGGCGGGCGCCGGCCCGGCTCGACGCAGCGAAGCATCCCGGAGCCGTGGCTCGCGGAGATCGCCTGGAGGGACCTGGGAGGCTCGGCGCCCCGGCGGCCGGCGCCGCTGGCGGCGGCCGAGGAGGTGGACCTCACGGACCTGTCCGAGCTCGTGCGCGCCATCCGGGAGGCCAACGACAGCCTCGGCGTTCCGGCACAGCCCGCCCCGTGGCTGCCGCCGCTGCCCGACGCGCTCCTGCTCGAGGACCTCCCGTCGATCGCTCCACCGGACGGAACACCGGGCGCCCCCCTCCCCCCGGTCCCGTACGGGCTGTTGGACCTGCCAGCCGAGCAGGCTCAGCGACCGATCGCGATCGACCTGGCCACATTCGGCCACATGCACGTCATCGGCTCGCCCCGGAGCGGTCGCTCCCAGGCGCTGCGGACGATCGCCGGTGCGGTGGCGCGGGCGCATTCGTGCGCGGACGTGCACCTGTACGGCGTTGACTGCGGCAACGGCGCGCTGCTCCCCCTCGCGGACCTGCCGCACTGCGGCGCCGTGGTCCCGCACACCGAGGTCGAGCGGCTGATCCGCCTCGTGGCGCGCCTCCTCGGGGAGCTGGGCCGGCGGCAGGCCCTCCTCGCCGAGCGCGGAGTCGCCGACCTGACCGAGCTTCGCGGCTCCGACCCGCCAGGGGAGCGGCCGCCCCACGTCCTGGTCCTGGTCGACCGCTGGGAGACGTTCGACCGGACGTTCGCCGAGTACGACGGGGGCAGCCTCCTCGAGGCCGTGCTCAGGCTGTTCCGGGAGGGTGCGAGTGTGGGCATCCACCTGGTGGTGGCCGGCGACCGGGTGCTGTTCTCCACCCGGTTCTCCCCGACCACCGAGGACAAGCTCGTCCTGCACCTCAACGACCGGGCCGACTACGGCATGTCCGGGATCGCCTCCCGCCAGGTGCCCGACCGGATGCCCCCCGGCCGGGCCCTGCGCGTCGCCGACACCGCCGAGGTCCAGATCGCGCTGCTCGCGGCGGATGCCGGCGGCGCGGCGCAGACGGCCGCCCTGCGCCGTATCGCCGGCGCCGCCGCCGCGCGGGACGCCGCGGTGCCGGCAGCGGCTCGCCCGTTCCGGGTGGACGCGCTGCCGGCGCGGCTCAGCTTCGCCGATGCCTGGGGGCGGCGCGCCGGCGATACGCCGGCGCTCTGGGGCCTTATCGGTGTGGGCGGGGACGAGCTGGCCGCGGTCGGGCCGGACCTGACCACCACCCCGACCTTCATCGTCGCCGGGCCGGGGCGTTCCGGCCGCAGCACGCTGCTCGCCACCATGGCGCGGTCCTTCCTGGCGAGTGGGGTGAGGATGGTGGTGCTGCTCCCGCGGCCGTCACCGCTGCGAGAGCTGGCCGGGCAGGCCGGCGTGGTCAGAGTCTTCGATCGGGTCGAGCCGTCACCGGAGGAGCTGCGCGCCGCCCTGGACGAGATCGGCGAGGCGCCCGGGGTCGTGATCGTCGATGATGCCGAGCTGCTCCGGGAGGCCCGGGCGGGGAGCGAGCTGAGCCAGCTCGCCCGCGCCACCGCCGGCCCCGGCCGTGCGCTCGTCATCGCCGGCGAGGCATCGGCGCTGACCGGGGCCTTCGTCACCTGGATCGTCGAGGCCAAGCGCAGCCGTCAGGGAGCGCTCCTGAGCCCGCAGGCGCTGGCCGATGGGGACCTGATCGGCGTGCGCTTGCCCCGCAGCCTCCTGAGCTCCCGCGTCGAGCCGGGCCGCGCGCTCGTCCACCTCGGCGACGGCCGCCTGATCACGGTCCGCGTCCCCGAGCCCTAGGACTCCGCGGGTCGCCTCGGCCCTGCAGCGCCTCCGGTGCGGCAGCCGTCAGGGTTCGCTCGTGGCGAACTGGAACGTGCCGGTGATGGCGTCGAAGAGGTCGAGGAGCTCGTTGGCGAGGGGAAGATTGGGGGTGCCGCAGCTCACGACCAGGGCGCCGTCGGCGCCGGGGATCGGGATGACGGTGTGCATCACCACGTACCGGATCGCCATCTCGTCGGTGACCGGGAGGTCCTCCACGCCGACCACCCGGCCGGCGGGCCCCGCGTCCGGCAGGTCGACCGGCATCACCCGCCGCCACGTTCCACCGGGCTCCTCCGCCTCCCTGGACGTCATGGTGCCGAGCTGGGAGAGCACGTCGCCGGTCTCGTCCGGCGGAATCGCCACCACCGAGACCATGACCGAGGCCAGCACCGGGACCGCGTCGAACAGCTCGAAGGTGCCCGCCGCGTAGATGGCGCCCCGCTTCTGCGCGGCCCGCACGACCTTCAGCAGCTCGGAGACCAGCCGCTCTCCCTGGTCGCGCAGCAGAGGGTCGCTCGCGCCCCGTGACCGCACAGCGGCGCGGAGAGCCGGACCGGCCGACTCCGGCCTCAGCTCGAGCTCGTACCAGGACGCCGGCACCGTGAGGTGGAAGCTGTCGGCAGCGGCCGCGTTCGGGATCCCCATGAACACGAGTACGCTCCAGGCGACCCCGGGGTTCAGGGCGTTGAACCCCCCGCGACGGAGGGACGTACTGCTCTGTGGATGGCAGAGCAGTTGAACTGGCGGGAGGTGCTGGGGATCGACGACCCGGCGCCCGGAGACCCGATCAAGGTGAGGCGGCTGGCCGACGCCTACGGCCAGGTCGCCGACGACGCGGCCAACGCGCGGGACCTGCTCAACTCCGCCCAACTGGCCGCCGGCAAGGGTGAGACGATGCGGGCGTTCCACGACCGGATGGGCAAGCTCCCCGAGCACATGACCCTGCTGGCCACCTCCTACGGCAGCGCCCGCGACGCCCTGACCGCCTACGCCGGGACCCTCCGGGACGCCCAGGACCAGGCCGGCCGCGCCTGGTCCCAGGCCAGTCCCGCGCACGCCGACCTCACCGCCGCCCAGGCCGACGTCAAGCACTGGCAGCACCGGCTCGACACCGCCGACCCGAACGACCAGGCCGCCAGGGCCGACGCCACCAACCATCTCAATGACGCCCAGGCCCGGGTCCGCGACGCCCAGGGCCGGCTCGACGCCGCCCACAGCCTGGCCGGCCAGGCCGCCGAGCTCCGGGCCGGGGCCGCTCGCAGGACGGCGGCCACCCTGGACGACGCCGCCGGCCACAGCATCCCCGAGCGCAGCATCTGGCAGAAGATCAGCGACTGGTTCCACGACAACCCCGTGATCGGCTACCTCCTCGATGCCCTCGCGTTCGTCCTGCCCTTCCTCGGCCCGGTCGGCGTCGCGCTCGGCCTCGTCGCCGGCGCCATCTCCCTGGGCAGCCAGGTCCTGGACATGGCCCTGACCGGCCACTTCGACATCGCCAGCCTCGTCCTCGGCGTCGTCTCCCTCATCCCGGGCGCGGCCTTCACCAAGTTCGGCAAGGTCATCGGCAGCGCGACCAAGGACCTCGGCGCCGTCGGCAAGCTCACCGGCCTGAGTGGCGCCGGCGGCGGGCTGGACAAGGCCGCAAGCGCCATCAAGGACATCGGCTACTCGATCCAGGGTGCCGGCTCGACCGTGGTGAAGCAGGTCACCGTCGGATTCCGCAAGCTCGGCGCCGGCGAAGGACCGGCCTGGAGCGTCAAGGACATCAACCCCGGATTCTCGGACAAGGTCGGAGTGGGGGACCCGCTGAGAAAGACGAACTGCGTCGACTGCTCGATCGCCCTGGACAAGAGCCTCGCCGGCAAGTTCACGGTGGCCAGTCGAGGGAAGCCGAAGAACTACACAGAGGTCGAAAAGGAATACGGCAAGAATTTTCAGCCTGTCTGGCACGAGGGGAAGGACCTTGCGGAGAAGCTCCAGAACCACGTGCTGCGATGGGGCCCGGACGGCCGCGGCATCGTCAATGCCGAGCGCGACGTGACCACGGACAACCCGACGGGGGTCGGGCACATGTTCAACGTCATCAACCGGGACGGGGAGGCCTGGTTCCTGGACGGCGAGAGAGGCCTGGAGCACCCGTTCAGCAGCCCGGAAGCCCAAAGCATACTGACCGGCCCGGGAACGTTCGGCCCGTTCGTCAACTTCACGGTGCTGAGGACAGACCAGTGAGCAGGGAGAGCGCCCGGCTGAAGGCTTTCGCCTACCTCGTCGAGTGCATTCCCGACTTCGACGATGAGTTCGGGATCGTGGACGACGCCACCATGGACGAGGGCTGGTGCTGGGTGTTCTTCTGGAACTCCCGGCGCTACCTCGAGACCCGATCGCGCCAGGACGCGGTGGCCGGCAACGCCCCGGTCGTGGTGATGAAGGAGTCAGGCCGCGTGTACCTGACCGGCACCGCCTTCCCGCTCGACCACTACCTGGACCAGCTCCGACCCGGTTCCGCCACCTGACGGCTACTTCCCGTGGGCTGAGTCGGTCAGGTCCTGGTCGGTCTGCTTGAACAGGTCCAGGACGTTCTGGGCGGCGTCCGCGAGGCTCTTGATCTCCTTGCCGAGCTGGTAGTGGCCGTCCGACCACCGGCCATGGAAGTTCGCGATCGCCGCGACCAGCTGCTCGTCGCCGACGCCCACGTCATCCCCTTCGTAGGAGAACAGGCCCCTCCTGACATTGTCGGCGTCGTCGGCGGAGCCCAGGACGTCCTTGATCTTCGGCAGGAGGCTCGCCAGGTGCTCCAGCTCTTCGCCCGGAATCTCTATGTCGGCCATGCCTACTCCTGTGGCGTCTCGCTCGTCACCGGCGTCGCCTCCAGCTC
>Ga0066903_100005965_pt1 | contig 10698 bp, 12 predicted proteins | sample PanSoiMetaGPlot1_FD_67491 | JGI IMG/M metagenome (GOLD analysis project Ga0066903, IMG submission 67491) | Tropical forest soil microbial communities from Panama analyzed to predict greenhouse gas emissions - Panama Soil - Plot 1 (version 2) | ecosystem: Environmental > Terrestrial > Soil >...
GTGCTGTTCGAATCCGCGGCGAGGCTAGCGCCGTGCCGACTCTTTTGTCAAGACAACGCGGGCTGGAGCCCAACGGTTGGCGCTCAGTGAGAAGCGGCTAAGGAAGGGCAGAACTCCAGGATCTGAGCTTGCAGGGTGGTCACGGGCTCGCCATTGCGCAGCGCAGGCCGAAAGCGCCACTGGAGGACGGCATGCGCGGCGGCATCGGCCAGATCCCCCTGGATCGCGGCCGGCACCTCCCTCTCCGCCTTCTCCGGACCTTCCGCGGCTACCTCGGTGCACGAGCTGAAGCTCAGTCTCTTCACCGTCCCGACCGTCATGGAGGTCACGTAGCCCTCCTTGTCGATTCGAAGGAAGAGCAGCAGCCGCGCCGCGATGCCGGCCTTGCGTGCCGAGCGCGGGTATTTCGGCGCGCTCTGCGTCCCTGGAATGGGGGCTGGATTGACCCATCTCAAGATCGGATGCATGGTTCCGCCGGAGGGGTCGTCCGATCCGGAGGCGATGGACGGGGCGGATGCGAAGCAGGCGGTGCAGGCCAATCCGCAGCCGGTGCCGGAGCTCGCGGCGGAAGCCATGGCGGTCATCGATGGGTGACCGGGCGAGAGCGCACCTGGCAGCAGGATGCCTGCGAGCACGAGGAAGGGACGGAACCAACGCGCCATGCAAGGCCTTTCGAGTCGTCCGGGGGGCCTGGTTCTCTGCCGGAAGGCTAGTCCCGTCGACGAAAGTCTGTCAAGGTCGTCCTGCGGCGCCAATCGAGGCGACTCGCGCGTGCGCGTGATGGAGGCACGCCAGCGCGGCGCTCCATCACCCGATCCGCATTCGGGCTAGAATACCCCGCTCACTGATGCTCGAAGATCCATACCTTCGTCCTGCCGGACGGGACAGGAGAGCAGGTATTCATGTCGCCCCTTGCCGCCGAGCGCCCTGCCGCGATCCGCTGCAGCGGACTCGTCAAGCACTACGGGGAGGTAAAGGCGGTGAACGGGGTCGACCTGCTCATCCAGAAAGGGGAGTGCTTCGGGCTGCTGGGCCCCAACGGCGCCGGCAAGACGACCACGATCGAGATCCTCGAAGGACTGACGCTTCCAGACGCGGGCGAGGTGGAGATTCTCGGGATGCGCTGGGGCAGCGGGCATACCCGCTCCGACCACGCGTTGCGCGAGCGGCTCGGCATCCAGCTGCAGGAGACCCAGCTGGCTGACAAGCTGACGGTGGAGGAGACGGTGCGGCTGTTCCGCAGCTTCTACCGCGCCGCCCACACGGTCGAGGAGGTCCTCGGCCTGGTGCAGCTGGAGGAGAAGCGCAAGGCGTGGGTCGGCAAGCTCTCCGGCGGGCAGAAGCAGCGTCTCGCGGTGGCCTGCGCGCTGGTCAGCCGGCCGGAGCTGCTCTTTCTGGACGAGCCGACGACCGGGCTGGATCCGCAATCGCGCCGCCAGCTCTGGGACGTGGTCGGCCGGTTCCGCGCGCAGGGAGGAACGGTGCTCCTGACCACCCATTACATGGAAGAAGCGGAGCGGCTGTGCGATCGGGTCGCGATCATGGATCACGGCAAGGTCATCGCGCTCGACTCGACGCCACGGCTCATCGCCTCGCTGGGGGCCGAGCATGTCGTGGAGTTCGCCCTGGCCGACGGCGCGGGCGCGGCGCTGGATGCGGCGCAGCTGGGCGGATTGCCGGGGGTGCGGGCGGTGCGCCCCGCGGCCGATCGGACGGCGCTGGTGGTGGCGGAGGTGCACCGGGCTGTCCCGGCCCTGCTCGCCCTGCTCGAGCGGCAAGGCGCCCAGCTGTCGATGCTGACCACGCACCACGCCACCCTCGAGGATGTCTTCGTCTCGCTCACCGGCCGGCAGCTGCGCGATGCGTGACCATCCGCTGATTCAGCTGACGCTGGCGCGCATGCGCGAGTTCTACCGGGAGCCGGAGGCGATCTTCTGGGTGTTCGGCTTTCCCATCGTCATGGCCTTCGCCCTCGGGATCGCCTTTCGCAACCGCGGTCCCGAGGAGCTGAGAGTCGGCGTGCTGCGCTCGGGCGAGGGAGAAGCAATCGCGCGCCTGCTGGATCAGTCTCCGCAGCTCTCCGCGGCCGAGATGGATCCCGAGGAGGGGCGGCAGGCGCTGCGCTCCGGCCGGATTGCGCTGCTCGTCTCGCCCGGCAGCCCCCTCGTCTATCGCTTCGATCCATCCCGCGAGGAGAGCCGCCTGGCGCGCCTCGAGGTGGACGAGACGATCCAGCGCAGCCGCGGCCGCGCCGATGCGGCGACCGTCGAGGAGCAGCGGGTCACAGAGCCGGGCTCGCGCTATATCGACTTCCTCATTCCCGGGCTGCTGGGCATGAACCTGATGGGCAGCGGCCTGTGGGGCATCGGATTCTCGGTGGTGCAGGCCAGGACCAAGAAGCTGCTCAAGCGCTTCATGGCCACGCCGATGAAGCGCAGCCACTACCTGAGCTCGTTCATCCTCTCGCGGCTTTTCTTCCTGTGCGTGGAGGTGGCGGCGCTCATCGGCTTCGGCTGGTGGATCTTCGGCGTCGGCGTGCACGGGTCGATCGTCACCCTGGCGCTCGTCACCATCCTCGGGTCGCTCTCCTTCGCCGGCATCGGCATGCTGGTCGCCAGCCGCGCGCGGACGATCGAGGCGGTCTCGGGGCTGATGAACCTCGTCATGCTGCCGATGTGGATTCTGTCGGGCACCTTCTTCTCCTACGCCCGCTTCCCCGAGGCGATGCAGCCTTTCGTCAAAGCGCTGCCGCTCACGGCGCTGAACGATGCCCTGCGTGCCGTGATGATCGACGGCGCTTCGCTGGGGGCCCTGCGCGTGCCGTGCGCCATCGTCGCCGGATGGGGTCTCGCCAGCTTCGTCGTCGCGCTGCGCATCTTCCGCTGGCGCTAGGGTCGAAGTCGAGTTGACTCAGAGGCCGCATTGGAGGCGCAGCGCCTGCCCTTCGCCATGGCCCCCTCGGCCATCGCCTCGTCGCCGAAGCACGTGTGTACCTCGAGGCATGCAAGCGACGCGCACCCCGGCAAGCGGGTCGATCGGCGGCTGCATGCCGCATGACTTCGGGGCGCAGCACCCGGCGCGCCGGTTCGACGCCGGACAGGAGTCGGGGTAGGTTGAAGGGAGCGACCAACCCTTGGAGGAATCCATGCCACGAAGATGGCCCGTCATCGCCACGTGCTCTCTCGCCTTGGCTCTCCTGCTCCTCTTCATGATGGGCGCCGGCGGAAGCGAGGAGATCCAGAGTGTCTTCGTCACGAATTTCCCGACGCTGCAGCGCATCGCCGGGAGCGTCTCGGTCGAGGGGACGGTCCGGCATGCGGCCCAGCGCCGCCTCACCGACGTGACGGTGCCGCCGGTGAATCCTTCCGAGACGACCCGTCTGGTCCCGGCCGGGGTCCTCGAAGCCGACGGCTTCACCTCGGTGGTCCTGGCGCTGAACGGGCAGTCGAAAGGGCGCGCGCTGAAGCCGGGTGTCGTGGGAGCCATCCTGATTCCGGACGAGGAGTCGGTGATGCACCCCTTCGAAGAGGAAGGGAAGTGGCAGTTCCCGCTGGAGATCAAAACGGCCGCCTTCGCCACCACCTCCCCTTACGTAGCCTCCGACCCGCGCCGCTTCGAGGTCGGCTTTCCCCGCTACCGCGTGTGGCTCTACAACACCTCCGACCGGACGGTGAGCGCGAACCTCTACGCCTATCTCACGAATTGAGCGAGCGTGGCGGCGGTGGAGCGCTCAGCCGACCCGCCGGCGGCCGAAGAAGACCCGCCCCGCTCGGCGGAAGATGAGGAAGCTGCCCACGGCGAGAAAAGCCAGGCATAGAACCGGCAGCGCGATGGCGAAGATGGAGATGAGGGTGGAGCCGGCGAACTCGGAGGCCGACAGCAGGGGATTGGTGAGCCCGCCGCTGAGCGCCAGCGATTTCAGGCGCAGGAGCACCGTGGCGCCCTGCACGAGGCCCGCCACGCTTCCCCCGCAGATGAGCGCGAGGCTCCAGCGCACGAGCGGCGGCATCTCCACGAAGACCGACGCGCTCGCCAGAATCCCCGCGATCACCGCGGCCGGCGTCGCGACGAAGTCCAGGAAATTGTCCAGCCAGGGGATGGAATAGGCGCCCAGCTCGAGGGCCGTCGCCGTGGAGAACGCGACAAGCGCCGGAGTGGAATCCATCCACTGGAATCCCGGCGAGAGCGACAGGTAGCCGAAGCGCGCCGCCGCGCCGATGACCAGGGGTGGCACGAAGATCCGGAAGCCGCAGGCCGCGCTCAGGCCCAGTCCCAGTGCGATGCTGACCAGGCTTTCCCCGCTCATCCGGATCGTCCTCAGGGAGTCGGCTTGGGCTGCGGCTTGGCCGCCGGCATCGAGGGCGGATCGCTGGGCGTGCCCAGATCGACCACCACGCGCCATTGCCCGTCCTTTTCCTTGCGCCAGATGGAGACGTACTTGCCGTTGCGGACCATCGGGTCTCCGTCGGGCCCCTTGCCGTTCCAGCGATACTTGCCGTAGGTATAGCCCAGGTCTCCCGAGCTGGACAGCTCCACCCGATCGGGCGACCAGGTGAGCGACACGTCGGGCTTGCTCAGGATTGGATCCCACTCCGCCAGGATGCCCTCGCGCCCCACGACCACTGGCGAGCCGGGGGGAAAGATCGCCGCATCCTCGGCCCACAACGCGAGGAACGCCTTGCGGTCCTTCGCGGCGACGGCGGCGGCCAGCTTGGCCTCCATCTGGCGCAGCATCATCTCCCCATCGGACAATCGCGGCATGTGCTGGGCGGGTGGCGGAGAGGAAGGAGGCGCCTGAGCCGCCAGCGAAAGAGCAAGCAGGAAGAGCAAGAGAAAGGCCGGCCTCATGGATGCCTCCGCGATAAGGGAGCGCGGGGGCCGGTCAAAGACTGCCGCCGAGCTCCGCCGACAGAATGGCCTTGCACTCCGGACAGATGATCACGTGGCCGCGGCGGGGAAGCGTGGAGGTGAAGTTGATTTTCGAGCGCAGCAGCCGCACCACCTGGAGCGAGGAGACGACTTTCTTGCAGCGGGGACAGCTCAGCGGGGACTCCAGCGCGTATTCGGCTTCGCAGGACTCGGATGCGGGCGGATCGACGGGACTGCTCATGCGGCCTTCCCTCCAAACCGCCGCAGTATAAGCGATGCCCGAGGCCCGCGTCACCTGCTAAGATGGCCGCATGATTCGCGTCGGCATCGCAGGCTGGTCCTACGACGACTGGGAAGGGATTGTCTATCCGCCGCGGCATCCAACGCGCTTCGACCGTCTCGGCTACCTGGCCGGCTTCTTCGACACGATCGAGATCAACTCGACGTTCTACCGCATTCCGGATCCCAGGACGGCCGAGTCGTGGGCGCGGCGCGTGCAGGATCGCCCCGCCTTCCGCTTCACCGCCAAGCTCTACCGGGGCTTCACCCACAAACAAGGGGAGCTGCAAGGAGGGGAGGAGGAGGCGTTCAAGCAGGCGATGGCCCCGCTCGCGGAGGCAGGCCTGCTGGGAGCCGTGCTGGTCCAGTTCCCCTATTCGTTCCGCGCGGAGCCGGAGAGCCGCGACGCGCTGGAGCGCATCATCGAGGCCTTCGGCGGCCTCGGGCTGGTGGTGGAGATCCGCCACGGCGCCTGGAACACGGAGGAGTTCCGCGAGTTCCTGCGCTCGCGCGGGGTGGGCTTCTGCAACATCGATCAGCCGCGCCTGGCCCGCTCGATCGGCCCCACCGAGGCCGCCACGTCGCCGGTCGGCTACGTGCGCCTGCACGGGCGCAACGCCGCGAGCTGGTTCCGGAAAACGGCGGAGCCGTGGGAGCGCTACGACTACGTCTACGAGGCGGAGGAGCTGATGCCCTGGCTCGGCCGCATCCAGCGCATCGCCGAGCAGACCGCGGATGTCTTCGTCATCGCCAACAACCACTTCCGCGGCAAGGCGCCGCTGGCGGCCCTCACCCTTCTGGCCATGCTGCGCGGAGAGAAAGTGGCCGCCCCGCCCGATCTGGTCGCCGCCTATCCCGCCCTGGCCGGGCATGCGCTGAGCGGACGTCCCGCCCAGGGCAGGCTCTTCTAGGTGAGCATCTCCCGTCGCGTCGCGCAGGCGCTGCTGCTGGTCGGGGTGTTCCTGGGCGTGTGGGTCTTCTGGTGGGAGCCGCGCCGGCTGCTGGTGAAGGAAGTGCCGATCCTGCTCGACGACTGGCCCGCCTCCCTGTCGGGGCTGCGCATCGCCGTCCTCACCGACCTGCATGTCGGCTCGCCCTTCAACGGCATGGCAAGGCTGGAGGAGATCGTGCGGCGCACCAATGAGCGGCGCCCCGACCTGATCTGCCTGCTGGGCGATTACATGAAGGGGCGCATCGCCGGCCGGCTCGTCCTGCCGGAGGAGTGGGCGCCCGCCCTGGGCAGGCTGCACGCGCCGCTGGGCGTGTACGCCGTGCTGGGGAATCACGACCACTGGTTCGACGCCCCGCGCGTGGCGAAGGCGCTGCAAGCCGCCGGCATCCGGGTCCTGGAGGACAAGGCGGTGTCGCTGTCGTTCGGCGGTGAGGAATTCTGGCTGGGCGGGATCTCGGACTACCGGGAGGCGCGGCACGACGTGCGCGGCACGCTGCGCCAGGTGACCGACGACGCGCCGATCCTCCTGATGACGCACAATCCGGATCTCTTTCCCCAGACGCCGCCGCGGGTGAGCCTGCTGCTGGCCGGGCACACGCATGGCGGGCAGGTGCTGCTTCCTTTCCTGGGGGCGCTGATCGTTCCGTCCAATTACGGCAGCCGGTATCTTGCCGGCCACATCATCGAGCATGGGGCGCATCTGTACGTGGCCACCGGCACCGGCATGAGCTACCTGCCCGTCCGCTTCCGCGTTCCGCCCACGATTCCCATCCTCACCATCGAGTCCCCGGCTCACCCGGGCGTCGCCGGGCTGCGCGAGCGCTTTTTCGAAGCCCATTGACTTTCACCTGACTTTCACCTATCTTCTTATTACCGACGAAAGCTGCGAGGAAGGCCCACGGAAGAGACGACTCGGAAGAGGAGGAAGCCGCATGTTCCAGGGACTCAGGACGGTCATCTACCACGTGGAGAATCTGGAGAAGGCGAAGGAGTGGTACAGCAAGGCGCTCAAGATGAAGCCCTATTTCGACAAGCCGTTCTACGTGGGCTTCAACGTGGGAGGCTACGAGCTGGGGCTCGACCCCGACATGGCCGGCGTCAAGCCGGGAAGCGCCGGCGTGGCCTACTGGGGCGTGAGCGACGCGAAGGCCGCCTTCCAGAAGCTGCTCGAGCTGGGCGCCGAATCCCACAGCTCCGTGCAGGAGGTGGGGGACGACATCCGCGTGGCCACCGTCGTCGATCCCTTCGGCAATGTCCTGGGCATCATCGAGAACCCCAGGTTCGCCGCGCAGGATGGGCGATGAGCGAGGCAGCGTGACAACCAAGAGCCGGCAATCCGGCGCGCCCTGGAAGGCGTCGATGAGCGGTCAGATCCGGCGCGGCTTCGAACTTGAAGAGCGGGCGCGCGGCTCATGTACCTGACGGCGAGGCAGCGCGAGCTTTACGAGTTCCTGCAGGGCTACATCGCCCGCGCGGGGGAGGCGCCGACTTATCAGGAGATCGCGGCTGCGCTGCGCCTCAAGTCGACCAATGCCGTGGCGAAGCATCTGAAGGCGCTGGAGGAGAAAGGGTACGTCCGCAGCCCGTGGGGCAACAAGAAGCGGGCGCTGCGCCTGGTGGAGCACGGGACGCCCTCGTTCGCCATTCCGCTGCTCGGCACCGTGGCCGCCGGCAGGCCGATCGAGCCGATCGAAACGCCCGAGAAGATCGAGATCCCGCGCAGCCTGCTGGGCAGCGGCGAGAACTTCGCGCTGCGCGTGCGGGGGGATTCCATGATCGAGGACGGGATCCGGGACGGCGACGTGGTGATCGTCCGCCGGCAGGCTACCGCGGAAGACGGCCAGACGGTGGTCGCGATGGTCGGCGGGGAGGCGACGGTGAAGCGCCTCTATCGCAAGGAGGGCCGCGTCGAGCTGCGCCCCGCCAATGCCGCCCTCCAATCCCTCTTCCTGGACGGAACCACAGAGCTCGAGATCCGCGGCGTCGTCGTCGGCTTGATCCGGAAGTTCAAGACCTGAAAAAGCACCGAGGGAGGAGTCTTGCGGGATAGAACCGTGAGCCGGCGAGCATGGAGCGCGCGATTCTGCATCTGGACATTCCGGCGTTTCCCGTGGCGGTGGAGCGAGTGGTCTCGCCGCGCTTGGTGGGACGCCCGGTGGTGGTGGCGCCGTCGTCGTCCACCCGCGCCCCCATCATCGTCTCCTCGCTCGAAGCGCGCCGCGCCGGCGTCTTTCGCGGTATGCCGCTGGCGCGCGCCGCGCGCATCTGCCGCGACCTGATCGTCCTGCCCCCCAACGAGCCGCTGTACCGGCGCGCCTCCGATGCCATCCTCAAGCTGCTGGGCTGCTACTCGCCGCTGCTCGAGCCGGCGGGCGGCGGGCACGTCTTCCTCGATATGACGGGAACGCAGCGGTTGTTCGGGCGCGCGGTCGACTCGGCCGACCGCATCCAGCGCGAGGTGCGCGGGCGGCTGCGCCTCGCCGCCACGCTGGGGGTGGCCTCCAACAAGCTGGTGAGCCGGGTCGCGGCGCGCGTCATCCGTCCCGAGCGCCTGTACGACGTCTTCCCGGGAAGCGAGGCGCCGTTCCTCTCGCCGCTGGAAGTCGATTTGCTGCCGGGCGTGGATCTGCCCGCCCGCGAGATCCTGTGGGAGGTGAACATCGGCCGGGTGCAGGAGCTGGCGGCGCTGGAAGTGGCGCACCTGCGGCTGCTCTTCGGCCGGCGCGCCTGGCGGCTCTACCGCGAGGCGCGCGGCATCGACCCCTCGCCGGTGCGCCCGCCCGAGCGGGCTCCCGTGGTGCGGGAGGCGGAGACGCTGGAGGACTCCAACGAGGATGCGGTGCACCGGGAGGCGGTGGATCGGCTGGCGGCGGCTGCTTCGGCGCGGGTGCGGCGCATGGGACTGCTGGCCCACCGCGCCTCGATCCGGCTGGGCTACGCCGACGGGGTGGAAGCGCGCCGCGAGGAGGCGCCGGCCCAGCCGATCGTGAACGATTTCTCGGTACGCGCGACGGCGCAGCGGCTGTTCGAGAAGGCGAGAGGAAGGCGGATCCAGATCCGCCATCTGGAATTCGCCCTCCAGGATCTGCGCGAGGCTCCCCGCCAGCTGAGCCTGTTCGAGACGGCGGCCCGGAACGGCGGTGCGACGCTTTCCCACCCCGATCGGGAGAGCCGGCGCGATGATGCGCCGCCGGACGGCGTCGAAGCCATGATGCCCGGGGAGCACCGGACGATCCGGGGGCCGGCGCAGGCCGTGGCGTCGTCCAACGGACAGGGCGCTCGTCTGCCGGTGAATCCTGATGAAGAGGAGGCCATCCGGCGGGAGGGGCGCGATACGGCGCTGACCGCGGCGATGGATCGGATCCGCCGCCGCTTCGGCGAGTCGGCGGTCGGGTTCCGGCGGCGGGGGGCGCCATGACCAGCCGGTTCGTGCACCTGGCGGCGCACTCCCATTACAGCCTGATGCGGGGCACGGCCGCGCCCGAGGAGCTGGCCGCGGCGGCGGCGCGCCTGGGCATCGCCACGCTGGGGCTGGCCGACACCGACGGCCTGTACGGCGCGGTCCGCTTCTGGGAGGTCATGAAGGTCGCGGGCATCGGGGCCATCCTGGGAGCGGAGGTGCGGGGCAGCGACGGTTGGATCGTTTGCCTGATCGAGACCGACGCCGGCTACGCCCATCTCTGCCGGCTGCTCAGCCGCAAGCACCGGGAGCCCGACTTCCGCCTGGCCGCCGGCTTCGAGCGCGAAGGGCTGATCGTCCTGAGTCCCTCCGTTGCGCTCCTGCGCGCGCTGGCGGACCAGACGGGCACGCGGGATCTCTATCTCGCCCTCGCGGTGGGAGGCCCATCGGAGGGCGCCTTCGCCCGGACAGGAGAGGCTGAGGCCGGCGGGCGGGTGACGGTCAATGGATCGCGCCGGACGCCGGTGGGCGCGCAAGGAAATGGGAATTCCGCCTGCCGGAGGGGGAGCGGCGAACGCACACGTGAGCCGAGCCAATCCCTCGTCCAATGGCGCGCCGCGCGGGCGCTGGGCGTTCCGCCCGTGGCGCTGGGCGACGCTTACTTCGTCGCGCCGCAGGATTGGGAGATGCACCGGCTCCTGCGGGCCATCGCGTGCAACACCGCGCGGGATCGCGTCCCGGAGGGCGAGCTGGCGCCGCGCGGCGCGTGGCTGCGGCCTCCCGGGGAGATGGAGCGGCTGTTCTCCTTCTGCCCCGAGGCGGTGGAGAACAGCGCGCTCCTCGCCGCGCGCTGCGTGCGGCACAAGCCGCCCTGGGGCGATTTGATCTTCCCGCGCTTCCAGGGCCGCGATCCCGCCGTCTCCTTCGCGCTGCTCAGGCGGCGCGCGGAGGAGGGCGTGATGCGGCGCTACGGCGCCATGAGCCCGGCGGCCCGCGCGCGGCTCGATTACGAGCTGAAGATCATCGGCGAGAAGCGCTTCGCCGATTACTTCCTGGTGGTGGAGGACATCGTGCGGCAATCGCCGCGCACCTGCGGGCGCGGCTCGGCGGCCGCCAGCCTGGTCTCCTACGCGCTGGGCATCACGCACGTCGATCCGCTCCGGCACGATCTCTACTTCGATCGCTTCCTCAATCCGGG
>Ga0066903_100005966_pt1 | contig 10698 bp, 6 predicted proteins | sample PanSoiMetaGPlot1_FD_67491 | JGI IMG/M metagenome (GOLD analysis project Ga0066903, IMG submission 67491) | Tropical forest soil microbial communities from Panama analyzed to predict greenhouse gas emissions - Panama Soil - Plot 1 (version 2) | ecosystem: Environmental > Terrestrial > Soil >...
CCGGCCACTTTTGACCCTCAAACCAGCAAGAATGTTAAATGGGTGGCCGAATTAGGAACCGAAACACATTCTTCTCCCGTTATCGCGAATGGGCGCGTGTATATCGGGACCAACAACGGCCACCCACGCGACCCTAAACACCAGGGCGACCGAGGCGTGCTGATGTGCTTCGATGAAACAACAGGGAAATTGCTTTGGCAACTTGTCGTGCCTAAACGCGATGAGGATGTTTACTTCGATTGGCCACAAAGCGGCATTTCGTCACCGGCCACTGTTGAGGGGGACCGGGTTTACATTGTAAACAATCGAGGCGAGGTGGTGTGCTTGGACGCACACGGGCTAGCGGACGGCAATCAAGGTCCATTTGTTGACGAGGGCGCACATATGACCCCGCAAAAGCTGGACAACACAAGCCAAAAATCAGAACCCAACCTCGCGCCCGGCCCGTTGGATGCGGATATTATCTGGCTGTTCGATCTCACCACGGGCGCGGGCATCTGGTCGCATGACGCCGCTCATAGCTCGATCTTGATTCAAGGCGATTATCTTTATTTGAATACTGGAACTGGAGTCGATAACACCCATAAACGTATTCGCAAACCGGACGCCCCCAGTTTGGTGGTTCTCGACAAACACACTGGCCGGTTTATTGCACGGGATTATGAACAGATTGCGCCCAATATTTTCCACAGCACCTGGTGTGCCCCCTCCCTGGCCGAAATAAACGGCCGACCACTGTTATTCTTCGGTGGCGGTAACGGAATCGTCTACGCATTCGAAACTCTCGACCGGTTGCTCATGCCGAGTGGAAATCGAGCAGTGACGGAGCCACTGACAGATGCTGTTAAGAGCAACGCGAACCCCGCCACCTCCGTTAACTCTCCATTAATTCAAATCTCCAATAATCCGTCTCCTCCGCTTCGTGCCCTGCAGAAAGTGTGGTCATTCGACTTTGATCCACAGGCGCCTAAGACCAACGTTCACAAGTTCAACAGCAACCGACATGAAAGCCCGAGTAATTTTTATGGCATGCCGGTTTTTTACCAAAATCGTCTTTATCTAGCGGGCGGGGGCGATATTTGGTGGGGTAAGAATGAGGCATGGCTCAAATGCATCGACCCCACGAGAACCGGTGATATTACCACTAAAGGGCTGCTGTGGTCTTATCGCTTACAAAAGCACGTGCTGTCTACACCGGCAATCGCAGACGGGCTGGTATTCATCGCCGATTGTGGTCGTCTCTTCCATTGCGTCGATGCTCAAACCGGCGAGGCCTGCTGGACGCACGAGCTCGATGGCGAAGTCTGGGCTTCGCCATTGGTGGCTGATGGGAAGGTTTATTTGGGCACACGGGCTGGCAAATTTTATGTCTTTTTGGCCAAACGCTCTAAGGAGTTGCTTTGTACTGTAGACCTGGGCAGTCCCATCAGCTCTACCTGCGCCGCTGCAAACGAAGTTCTCTATGTTGCAACAATGAATCACCTCTACGCCTTGGCAGACGCCCACATGCGAGCGCCTTGACGCAGTAAAGCGAAGATGTTACCAAACTCATCTTATGACCCACAACAGGCTTCGCGTCGTCCTTCTCGCTGCTTTAGTGTCCTTGAGCTGTTGCGAGGTCCCGGCCCAACCCCTTACGCTCAAGCTCCGTCGGCTAGTTCAAAACACGGATAGCCCCAACCAGTGGCAGGTCAGCGAGCGTGCTGTGGAGTGGGACCCAGCCGGGACCGCGGCGGTGATCTGCGACATGTGGAACCAGCACTGGTGCAAAGGGGCCACCGCGAGAGTCGCAGAGATGGCGCCGCATATGAATCAGACCGTGGCAGAACTGCGCAAACGCGGTGTGCTCATCATCCATTGCCCGAGTGAAACAATGAAATTCTACGAAGGCAGCTTCGGCCGCAAAGTCGCGCAAGCTGCGCCAAAAGTTCCTGTTAAGGAGACGCTCCCGGGCTCGTGCGCCCTCGTTTCAGTTAAGGAACCTCCGCTCCCGCTCGATGATTCTGATGGCGGCTGCGACGACGAACCGCAATGCGCGCAACGCTCTCCCTGGCGACATGAAATCTCAACCCTTGAGATTAAAGAGGGCGATGCGATCACGGATAGTTCGGAAGCTTATAACCTGATGCGCCAGCGCGGCATTACCAACGTCATTATTATGGGAGTCCACGAGAATATGTGCATCCTTGGTCGCCCGTTCTCCATCCGGCAGATGGTTGTTCAGGGCCAGAATGTAGTCCTGATGCGGGACCTGACCGATTCGATGTATAACCCACGTCGCAAACCGTATGTCGATCATTTTACTGGCAATGATCTAGTCTGCTGGCACATCGAAAAATATTGGTGTCCCACCATCACCAGTAACCAAATCATTGGAGGCAAGCCGTTCCACTTCGCCGCCGACACCAAGCCCCCTCGCGTGTTTGACAGTTCATATTAAAGCGCGGATAAGTGAGCCGCCAACGCCCGCCTGCATTGTGCCGATAAATTGACTAGTCCACTCGTATGGTCCTCCGATCTAATCAGCACCTGGACCGCGGAGCCTGAGGAGAATAGGCCTCGGTAAGATTAGCAATGTTTGGTGAGCAAATCCCAAATTTGGTTTAGCTCTGCTGTGGTCGAGAGTCGAAGCTTAGCCGGGTATGAGAACCGATGGTCAGGACTTTTTGCAACGATTGGCGAACGCCTCTCCCAATACGTTCGAAGTCAGATTCGCAAGAACTTCGAAACGATTGGGGCTAGGCACCAGGCTGACTGGAGACGAACTGAATCTGTTGTACGAGGCGGCGTTTTACGCAACACTTTGCAACATTGCTTTCAATGGGCTCAGCGGAAGCGGGGCTGAAATCAAACCGGAACAGGAGCTCACACGCATCAAGCTCGAGCAAGGGTTCATGAGTGCTCGTCAACTTTTTTTTGCCACAGGTGGATGGAAGAAGCTTAGCAAAGCCCTTAAAGACTCGGTCCAGCGAGTGTTTTTGACCGCATTAGTGCTCGAAGAAAACCTCGCGATGGAATAGTCGGCAGCCGCCTCGTTTTCACTGCATTAGCAATCGCAGTTCGGTTTTCTGCAGACTTGTGTCGAAGCGGCAAACGAGGGCGTCGCGTTCGTCTGGTTTCCTTAATCCAATAACAGCGTCTGAGTCGTTTGTGTTGCCCTATGCTCTATGTCATATTACATTCAAATCACATCCAGGCAGTGTTAAGGATGTAATGGGTACACTTTCAATTTCAATAAAATGCTGAACGATGTTGCAATTCTGTTAGCGGAAGATGACGAGAATGACATTTTCCTGATGGGACGAGCATTCGACCGTGCGGGCATCCCAAACCCTTTATTTGTAGTCCGCAACGGACAGGAGGCGATCGACTACTTAGCCGGAACAGGTGATTTCGCCAATCGCGAGAAACATCCGTTGCCGGGGTTAATGCTTTTGGATCTGAAAATGCCCTGGATGGATGGCTTTGATGTTCTGAAATGGCTCCGCACTCACTCGCAATTTGATACCTTGCCTGTGGTCGTCCTCACCTCCTCCAAGCTGCAGTCGGATGTGGACAAATCGCGCCAATTTGGAGTTTACGATTACCGCGTGAAACCCCAGGCCTTCGAAGACCTCGTTCGTTTGTTGGATGATGTGCGCAAGTGTTGGCTCGACGAACGCTTCAACCGCCATTGCATCCCCCATGCGGCAATTGGCGAGCAAAAGAGCACCTAGCTGAGGCTCATAGCGGGCAGCGGAAAGAAGTCCGAAAGCCGAAGCCCGATTAGCCAGCCTTGTTTCGGGCGCGATTTTGGCATTGCTTTCGGCCTTCGGTTTTCGCGCTTCGGATTTCCACGTCAAGATCCCCGGCTCACCCAAATTAGCCCTCCGCTTGTGCAAAAGAGGGTGAAATATTGCCAAGGCGAGTGAAGCCAATGCACTCATCGGTTTTGCACAATAAAAGAGGTTAAATAACCGTCCCGCGAGGTTTCGACCCGCGTGATATGTGCTCTGGGGCACTACGGCTCCTAACACGGAGCTTTCGTTTAGTCTGAACGTGATGGGATGAATTTTGAATCGAGAGAATTTAAACTTATGCTAGCAACCAACTCCTCGCCAGTCCTCGATCGCTCTGACAGTAATTCAGCGCTCAAGGCCACCACGGCTCCCGTCGAAATCAAGGCCGCTGATTTCAAAACTCTCGATGGCAACGAAGCCGCCTCGTATGTCGCCTATAGACTGAATGAAGTGATGGCCATTTACCCGATTACGCCCTCTTCACCTATCGCCGAATGGTGCGATCAATGGGCTTCGGAGGGCAAACGCAACCTTTGGGGCACCATCCCTTCGATCATTGAAATGCAAAGCGAGGGTGGTGCCGTGGGTGCGGTTCATGGCGCGCTCCAGACCGGCACGCTCAGCACTACTTTTACAGCTTCGCAGGGATTGCTGCTGATGATTCCCAATATGTTCAAAATTGCCGGCGAGTTGCTGCCGACAGTGTTCCATGTCACAGCTCGGACAGTTGCCGCGCATGCGCTTTCGATTTTTGGAGATCACAGTGACGTAATGACCTGCCGCTCCACTGGCTGGGGTATGCTGGCAGCAGCTTCGGTGCAGGAAACGATGGACTTTGCCCTAATCTCTCAGGCGGCAACACTCCGCTCCCGGATTCCTTTCGTTCACTTCTTCGACGGCTTCCGCACTTCACATGAGGTTTCGAAGATTCAAATGCTTCGAAAGGAGGATTTCACGGCTCTGATTAATGACGAATTGATCGCGCAGCACCGCGCTCGCGCGATGACTCCGGACCGGCCTGTGCTTCGCGGCACCGCCCAGAATCCAGATGCCTTTTTCCAAGCTCGCGAAACCGTCAATCCGTTTTATGCCACCTGCGCAGATATCACGCAGAGCGTGATGGACGATTTCGCCGCCCGGACGGGCCGGAAATACTCGCTTTTCGAATATGTCGGTGCACCCGATGCCGAGCACGTTCTTGTTCTGATGGGCTCCGGATGTGAAGCTGCGCATGAAGCGGTGGAATATCTGAACGCACGAGGCCAGAAAATCGGCATTCTCAAAGTAAGGTTGTATCGGCCTTTTCATGCCAAGCGGTTTGTTGAGGCGCTGCCTGCCACCGTTAAGACAATCGCGGTCCTGGATCGCACCAAAGAGCCTGGGGCTTCGGGCGAACCCCTCTACCAGGATGTGATCGCTGCGTTGTTTGAAGGAGTTTCGAACGGTTGGGCCAAACTCAAAGCGCTGCCAAAAGTCTTTGGCGGGCGTTACGGTTTGTCTTCGAAGGAATTCACCCCGGCCATGGTGAAAGCCGTTTTCGATAACTTGAAGCAAACCACTCCAAAGAACCATTTCACCATCGGTATCCACGATGACATCTCCCACACCAGCCTGACTTGGGATGAATCATTTTCTTCTGAACCGGACAATGTGATTCGCGCGATGTTCTACGGCCTTGGCGCAGACGGAACCGTAGGCGCTAATAAGAACTCCATCAAAATCATCGGCGAGGAGACCCCGAATTTCGCCCAAGGATACTTCGTTTATGATTCGAAGAAGTCCGGGTCAATGACCGTTTCGCACCTTCGTTTTGGTCCGCAACCGATTCGTTCGACCTACCTAATCACGCGAGCAAATTTTGTTGCCTGCCATCAACCCATTTTCCTGGAGCGTTACGATATGGTCAAGAATCTGGTGCCGGGCGGCACGTTCCTCTTGAATAGCCCGTTCCCGAAGGAAGATGTCTGGAAGCAATTGCCGACTCCGATGCAGCAAGGTCTGCTCAACAAAAAGGCGCATTTTTATGTGATTGATGCAACCCGCGTCGCTCGGGATAGCGGAATGGGCGGCCGCATCAACACAATTATGCAGGTTTGCTTCTTCGCATTATCGGGCGTGTTACCGAAAAATGAAGCCGTTGAGGCCATCAAGGACTCGATTCGCAAGACCTACGGCAAGAAAGGCGAAGAGATCGTCCAGATGAACCTCAAAGCCGTTGATAACACTTTAGCGCATTTGCACGAAGTCCCGGTGCCTAGCCAGGTCAATGGCACAGGCGGCTTTGTACCAGCAGTCAGTTCGAATGCGCCCGCCTACGTCCGGAATGTGCTGGGCAAGCTGGCAGCTGGTCTCGGCGACGAACTGCCGGTCAGCGCTTTTTCCTGCGACGGCACATTTCCGACGGCAACTGCTCAATACGAAAAGCGCAATCTCGCACTGGAAATACCGGTTTGGGACTCAGCAGTCTGCATTCAATGCATGAAATGTGTCGCGATCTGTCCTCACGCCACGATACGCGCAAAAGTCTATGAGCAAAAAGACCTCGGTGGTGCGCCCTCAAACTTCAAATCCACCGACGCTCGAGCTCCCGAATGGAGGGGGATGAAATGGAGTTTGCAAGTGGCTGCGGAGGATTGCACCGGTTGCGCACTATGTGTGGATGTCTGCCCAGCCCGTAACAAAAGTGAAGCCAAGCTGAAGGCCATCAATATGCGTCCCCAACCTCCGCTCCGTCTCCAGGAGCGCGAGAACTGGCAATTCTTTCTCGAATTGCCGGAGATGGATCGCCGCAAATTGAAGCTAACCACTCTGCGCCAGCAGCAAGTTATGCAGCCCCTCTTTGAGTTTTCGGGCGCTTGCGCTGGTTGTGGAGAAACGCCTTATCTCAAAATGGTCACCCAGTTGTTCGGCGACCGCATGATAGTAGCCAATGCCACGGGATGCTCTTCTATTTATGGCGGCAACCTCCCCACTACTCCTTACGCGATCAATGCCCAAGGGCGGGGACCGACCTGGTGCAATTCCCTGTTCGAAGACAACGCCGAGTTTGGCCTAGGCTTCCGCGTTTCTATTGATAAACAAAAGGAATTCGCCAGTGAGTTGCTGCAAAAGCTGGCCGGCGTTGTTGGGGTTGATCTCGTGAATGGGATTTTGACGGCCAACCAGTCGGATGAAGCGGGAATTTACGAGCAGCGTGAACGCGTTGCGGCACTCAAGGAAAAATTGCGAAAGCTCGATTCCAGCGAAGCCAAATTGTTACTCAGCCTGGCCGATCAATTGGTGCGCAAGAGCGTCTGGATTGTTGGCGGCGATGGCTGGGCTTATGATATCGGATATGGCGGCCTTGACCACGTCCTCGCCAGCGGGCGTGACGTTAACGTATTGGTGCTGGATACCGAGGTCTATTCCAATACCGGCGGGCAATGCTCGAAATCCACCCCACGCGGCGCCATTGCCAAATTCGCTGCGGGTGGAAAACCCGTCGGGAAAAAGGATCTGGGATTAATCGCGATGACCTACGGTCACATTTACGTCGCGAGCGTTGCGATGGGTTACAAGGATGAGCACACGTTGAAAGCCTTCCTCGAAGCTGAGTCTTATCCAGGTCCCTCTCTGATTATCGCTTACAGTCACTGCATCGCCCACGGTATTGCCCTCGATGCAGGCATCGGTGCCAAACAACAGAAACTCGCGGTCGAATCTGGACAATGGCTGCTCTACCGCTTTGATCCGCGCAGAGCCGAACGTGGAGAAAACCCGTTGCAGCTCGATTCTGGAGCGGCCAAAACGAAGGTACAAGATTATCTGCTTTCAGAGAACCGCTTCAAGATGCTCACTAAGAGCAAACCTGAGGAAGCGAGGAAATTCTTTGCCCAGGCCCAAGTCGATGCTGAGCGGCGTTGGAAGCAGTATCAGCACTTGGCCGGACACGACTTGACTCCCGCGGTCGCACTCAAACCTCAAAGCTCGGTCGAAACCTAAGCTGCTCGAATTCCCGTGTGCTCACATCAAAACTCGAAGGGCCGACGCTCGATCTTCTCTAAAGCCCAAGCCAACTGTCGTGCAAATCAGATTTCGGACGTCGGCCTTCTTTCGGGCTTCGGGTTTCGAGCTTCGGCCTTCAGCTCGCCCGGTGTAGCAATAACATTCACCTAATTAGGACATATGGACCTCTCCACGACCTATCTCGGCCTTAAACTGCGCACTCCTCTCGTCGCCGCTGCCTCGCCGTTGTCTGAGGAAATCGATTCAATAAAGCAAATGGAGGATGCCGGCGCCTCGGCGGTGGTGCTGTATTCTCTTTTTGAGGAGCAACTGCGCCAGGACACGGCCGAACTCGCTCAGCGGCTCGAACATGGCACCGAGAGTTTCGCCGAAGCTTTGAGCTATTTTCCCGAGCCCGAAGAGTTTCGTCTCGGGCCGGAAGAATATCTCAAGCATATCTCGAAAGCCAAAGCCGCAGTGAAGCTGCCCGTCATTGCCAGCCTGAATGGTTCCTCATTGGGCGGCTGGACCAGCTACGCCAAAGCGACGGAACAAGCCGGAGCCGACGCAATCGAGTTGAACATTTATTACATTCCCACTGACATGAACGTGACCTCCGGCCAGGTCGAGGAAAACTACCTCGCGATCCTGCGCGCAGTGATAGCTGAGGTTAACATTCCTGTTGCCGTAAAGCTGAGTCCATTTTTTACAAACTTCGCCAATATGGCCAAGCGTCTCGACCAGGCCGGTGCGAACGGTTTGGTTCTTTTTAATCGGTTTTATCAGCCGGATATTGACCTCGAAAACCTGGAAATCCGACCAAACATTCTTTTGAGCACGCCGATGGCGATGCGCGTTCCATTACGTTGGATTGCTTTGCTCCACGGCAAGCTCTGCGCGAGTCTTGCAGCCACCAGCGGTATCCATCGAGCCTCGGACGTTCTCAAGATGCTCATGGTCGGCGCTGATGTCACCATGCTTTGTTCCACTCTCCTCCGTCATGGAGTCCGCCAGATTGGCGTTATCGAGCGCGACCTCATCGCCTGGATGCAAGAGCACGAATACGCCTCCGTCTCCCTGCTCAAAGGCAGCCTAAGTCAGAAGAACTGCGCCGACCCCAGCGCTTTCGAGCGCGCCCAATACATGAAAGCCATCTCCCAACCGTCCCTCTTCAAGCTTTAGAAGCTGTACTTACACACTCCTAATCCTAATCGACCCGGCATCGCATGCAGATGCCAGCAGCCCAACCGAACACTTAGTCACACGATGACTCCGTCCGGGGCGGTGAAAATCTCATCTACAACATTGCCAGTGTTCCGCGTATGGGCAGGTTCGAAAATGAGTACCTCTGCTTCGGCTTCCGACGCCGTGCGGTGCTCGATGCCGCGGGGCACAACGCAAAACTCGCCCTTGCCCAGCGCTACCCGCCGGTCACGGAATTCAATTGTCATTTCACCACGCCAAACCAGGAACAGCTCATCTTCCTGCTCGTGCTTGTGCCAGGGAAAGACGCCAGCAAATTTTACCAGCTTCAGTTCCTGACCATTCAGCTCAGCTACCACTTTTGGTCGCCAGTGTTCCTGGATCAGAGCAAATTTTTCGAAAAGAGAGGCTTTGTTCATAATTGCCTAAAAGCTTGTGCCATTTTCGTTGAAGTCGTGCAACTACTCCAGTTGATTTCGTCCCGGGTCGCTAAACTTCTCACATAGAGCGAAGAAGGTTGGTGACCCGATGTCAGGCGCTTGAATCAAGAGAAAAGGGCCGAAACCAAACTGGCTCCGGCCCTTTGAGGACGAAAAAAGGTCTTAGAACTTCTTCGACACCTCAAAATAGAGGAATCGGCCCAGAATATCGTAGTTGTTTTTGTCGGTATTGTCTTCGACCGCATCGGCAATAATCGGCGGGCGGGAGTTGGTGAGGTTCAGCACTCCGACTGTGAGCTTGGTTCCATCGTACCATTTGCGGCCTTCAGTCTTGGTCTTGCCGAACTCATAACTGAGCTGCATGTCGATAGTGTAATAGTCAGGGATGGAAACGGGATCACCATTGACCGTAAAACCGTTTGAGGGCGCACCATATTTGGGGAACAGAGTGCCAGGATCGTGAGTCGGTGGCAGATAATTGACACCTACCACATAGGTGAAGTCCTTGATGTCCCAAGTGAGTTGTGCGTGCAATGTCCAGTCAGGGATCAGTCCCTGGAATACCGTGTAGGTCCCTTTGTATTCATAATAGGGCGACACACCCTGTTGATCTGATACCTGATAGCTAAGCAAAACGTTGGCATTGGCGTTCAGGCTGATTTTTCCGAAACCCGTGGTCAAATCCTCTGGAATGACATAATTGCCAGCCAGATCAATACCGTCAGTCCTGAGAGCACCAAAAGGCTGCCAGGCAAACACTTCAGTAAGCCAATTGTCAACCGTGACCTGATGAGGAGCGGTAGTGGTAAGTTTCGTCCCGTCCGCGAATGTGAATCCCGGTGCATAAGGCGACGCGGACCCAAAAGCGTCGAGGCTGTTGGCGACGGCTTGAAAATCGGCTATCGCCAGGTGGTCTTCTGTTATGTGGTAGTAGTCGGCGCTTATCGTCAGATTCTTGATAAAGTTTTTGGGCGAGATAACGATCCCCGCGCCAAACTGTTCGGTATTTGATGGCTTGAGATTCGGATTAGCCTGAACCTCGGTCGTAACCTGCCCAAGGCTTCCGTTGATGTAAACCTCCGGATTGCTTTCAAATGCCGGGCCGAAGAGTTGGAAGATGGTTGGCGCGATAAAGCCCTGGTTGTAACTTCCACGCAGGGTGATCTGATCATCGATCGGCTGCCAGCGAATCCCAACCTTCGGCACTGCTTTATCGCCGCCAGGGTCAAAAGTCTGATATCGTCCAGCGGCATTGATTTCCAGGTTATAAAAACCGGGAATGCCCTGATCTT
>Ga0066903_100005967_pt1 | contig 10697 bp, 11 predicted proteins | sample PanSoiMetaGPlot1_FD_67491 | JGI IMG/M metagenome (GOLD analysis project Ga0066903, IMG submission 67491) | Tropical forest soil microbial communities from Panama analyzed to predict greenhouse gas emissions - Panama Soil - Plot 1 (version 2) | ecosystem: Environmental > Terrestrial > Soil >...
CGGCGCGCAAGGAGCGCAGGAACGCTTTCGACCTGCGGCCGCTGTCACCCGACGAGCGCGCGCGCTACTCGGACGAGTGGCAGGCGGTGCAGGCGCAGTTCGTCGACGATCCGACAGGCGCTGTGATCCGCGCGGACAGCCTGATCCAGTCGGTGATGGTCGACCGTGGCTATCCGATGGAGGACTTCGACCAGCGCGCGGCCGACGTGTCCGTCGACCACCCGCGCGTGGTCGAGAACTACCGTGAGGGACACCGGCTCTACGTGAAGACGACGGCCGGGGAGGGCACGACGGAAGACCTCCGCCAGGCGATGCGCGCCTACCGCCGACTCTTCGACGAGCTGGTCGAGGAAGCCGACACCCAGCCCGTCGACCACCACGCGGCCGATCGCCAGACGGTGCGGCGGTAGCGCGGGGTGGGGGCGGGGCAGCCCACTTCCGCCCTCATCCCTTGCCGGTCGCGAGCGCGTCGCGCAGCGCGAGGCGTAGCTCGACTGCGGACTCGACGTAGTCGCCGGACGGCCGGCGCAGCCCGGGCTCGAGCTTCTCGTACGCCCGCGCCAGCGCCGGCTTGCCGGCCTCGATCAGCTCGAGCCCCTGATCGGTCAGCTCCAGCAAGTACGAGCGGCCGTCGCACGGGTTCCTGACCTTCCGCGCGTCCCTGCGGGCCACGACCTCGCGGACGAAGTCCCGGACCGTCGTCGGGGGCATACCGGTCTCCGCGGAGAGCGCGCTCGGCGTCACGGGCTCGAGCACCGAGACCCAGCCGAGGAACGAGAACAGCCGCGGCGAGATGCCGTCTGCTTCGAGCTCGCGGCCGACAAGGACGGCATCCAGGCCAGGCGCGCAGGCATCTTGCCGAGCGACGTGACCCTGTTCCGTGGGGCGATTCTCGTCGCCGAGACGGAGCCGCTGCCGTCGATCCGCCGCATCGACCGACGCGGCAGGATCACGACGCTCGTCCGCTAGTCAGAGCAGCTCGATCGGGTCGCCGACGGCAAGCGGCCCAGGCTCGACGATCCCGCAGTCGAGCGCGATCTGACCGTCGAACTCGTCGACGATCCGCTGCAACACGCTCGGGTCGTGCTCGATCGTGTCCGGGTCGAACGTCGTCATCACGCAGCGCGACCGGAGCTTCACGACCTGGAGCACAGCCCGGCCGACCCGGAGCTTGGCGCCGGGCCACTCGCGTTCGGCGAGGCCTTCGACGCCGGCGACGAGGATGTTCGGTCGCAGCCGCCGCCGGTCCGTGCCGAGGGCCCTGACGGCGCCGTCGGTCGCGAGCGAGATCGGGAGGACGTCGAAGCGGTCGAGCCCCTCGTAGCGCTGGAGCGAGGCGCCGTTCCAGGTCGCCGTGCGAACGGCGCGCAGCGAGCGCGGGTCGCTCCACGGCAGGCCGTCGACGAAAGGCTCGCCGTCCGGCCCGAGCGCGGCCGACAGCCCGAGCAGGTCTGGATGTGTACGTGCGCTGATCATCCGGCCGTTGGCAGCGCGAACGTGCACGACCCGGTCCCCGGGGATGCCGGCGGAGAGCAACTCGGTCGCCGTGAGCTGCTCCCCGCGCAGTGACTTGACCGGATAGCGCCAGATCTCGTCGATGTGCACGCACGCCGACGTTAGCGGCTAGCGCGGCGTGATGTTCGGGTTCAGGCGGAATCGGGGCAAGCCGCGAGAGCTCCTACTCGCCGACGTCCTTCAGGCTGTGGGTTCCTCGGCTCTCGAAGGTGAGTCCCGAACCGGCGACGAGATCCTTCACCGTCCACGAGACGAGCACCTCGCTCGCGTCCGCCTCGCCGCAGACCCGCGCGCCGATCGCGAGCGCGACTCCGGCGACCGTGCGCTCGTGGATCTCGCACTCGCCGGTGTGGATTCCGGCCCGGAGCTCGAGACCAAGGGGGCGCACCGCCTCCATCGCGGCCTGGGCGCAGCGGACGGCGCGGGCGGGCCCGTCGAACGTCGCGAAGAAGCCGTCGCCGGCCGTGTCGCGCTCGTCGCCCCTGAACCGTGCGAGCTCGCGGCGCACCGCCGCATGGTGCTGTGCCAGCAAGTCGCGCTAGTGCCTGCCCCCGAGTCGCGATGCTTGGGTCGTCGAGTTCACGATGTCGGTGAAGAGGAGCGTGGTCAGGACGCTGTCCGGCACGGCCGGAGCGGTTTCGCCACCGACGAAGCGCTCGAGCTCGTCGGCGATGTCGAAGGACGTGAACAGGCCCCAGTAGTCGGTTCCGGAGACCCGCATCGCCCGCGCCCCCGGGATCTCTGCCGCGACCGCGAGCGATTCCCTGTCCGCCAGGGGCGTGTCGCGGTAGAGAACGAGCGTGGGCACGCGCACGGCTGCGTAGACGTCGCGAAGATCGATCTCGTCGAACGCGCGGTTCAGCTCGTACGCCATCGCCGGGCTGGCGCCGACGCGGAGCCCATTGGCGAACCAGTAGCGCATCTCCTCCGACCCGGCGAGCGACGGCGCCACGATCGCCAGGATGTGGTCGCTGAACTCCTGCGTGCCCCAGCCCTCCCGCAGCGCCGAAAGCTCGTCCCCGTCGACAACCTCCCGCGCCTCCGTGTGCGAGGGATGGAAAAGCGCCAGCGCATGGGTCTTCTCCGGGTAAGTCGCGGCGAAGATCGTCGCCATCAGGCAGCCCTCGTGCGAGCCGAAGATCGCCGCGCGTTCCGATCCCCCGCGTCCGTGACGGCGCGTAACGGATGTCGAGCACGAGGCCGAAGGGTTCCTTATGTGCGCGGCCGAGGCAAGCTAGGCCGTACTCGGCGGATCCTTCGGCTGCGAGACGAAGAGGCCGAGGATCCCGTGCTTGATCTGCGTCAGGATCGGCGGGCCTGGCGGGCCCGGCGGGCGGGACCATGCAGCGGCGACCTCGGCCCCGAGTAGCAGCGAGGCCGCATACAGGAAGATCGAGTAGAGAAAGACGAGCGCCGCCGTCAGCGAGCCGTACACGACGCTCAGATTCGTGGTCTTGTCGAAGATCAGCGCCGAGGCGAACGAGATCGCCTGGAGCAGGAGAGCCGTGACCACGGCGCCGGCCAGTCCGTCCCTGAACTGCAGGCCGCGCGCAGGCACGAAGCGGTAGATGAGCAGGATCACGCCGATCGAGAGGACGAACGTCGCCAGGCGCAGGAAGGCGCCGCCGGCGACGCTGTCGCCGGCGGCGCGCTGGATGAACTCGCCGAGCGCCGTCATTCCGGCCGTGGCGATCACGAGCACCCCCGCACCGACGATCAGGATCAGGTCGACGAGTTTCCCCCGCGCCATCGGGCGGCGGACGGTGACCTCCATCGCGGTCTCGAGCCCCGTGCGAATCGCCGCCATCATCCCGGTTGCCGCCCAGGCGAACACGAACAAGCTGATCAGCCCGGCAGCGCTCGCGGGGGTCGCGATCGCGGTGATCGCGTTCTCGACGTCCTTGCGCCCCGCGACCGAGACCGGCAGCGCGTCGACGATCGTGTCCACGACGCTCTCGCGCACGGCTTCGTTCTGGAGCACGAGCCCGAAGATGGAGACGAGCACGATCGCGAGCGGCGCGATCGAGAACAGGACTCGGTAGGCGATCGCGGCCGAGTGTTGCGGGCAGCGGTCGAGGAAGTAGCGCTGGAGCGCCTCGGGCAAGACCCGTGCCAGCTTGCGGAACACGTCCAACACGTTCTCGGCACCTTCTCACGGGCCGCCGACGGCGGGCGGCGACGGGGTCAGCGCGTCGTCAGACGCCGCTCGAGAGCGACCTTCGTGCCGTTCGAGCCGTGCTCGATGCGGGTGGCGTGCATCGCCGTCTCCATGATCAGGATGCCGCGGCCCCGGCTCGGGTCTGCCCTCGGCGGACGCCAGACGCCGTGGTCCTCGACCACGATGTGCAGGACGCGGTCCTCGTGGTCGATCGCGATGCGGATCGTTCCGCCGTCGAGCTTGTAGCCGTGCTCGATGGCGTTGATGCACGCCTCGTGGACGGCGAGCACGGCGTCGCTCCGCTCGTCCTCGCCGACACGACGCAGCGTCAGCCAGTCCAGAAGCCGCCGGCGCACGCCCGCCATCGCGGCGGGATCGGCCGGAATCTCGATGTCCAGGCGCGCGCGCGTCGGCCCGACGTCGACCACGATCAGCGCTGCGTCGTCGTCGGCGCCGACCCCCGCCGTCGCGGCACCGAGTACCGAGTCGGCGAGCGCCTCGGCCGTCGCGTCGCCGGCGCCGGCGAGAACGGACGAGACGAGCCCGATCCCTTCGTCGATGCTGGACCCACGGCGCTCGACGAGGCCGTCCGTGTAAGCGATCAGCGTTGCACGTTCGCTGAGCCTGCCCTCTTCCTCGCGGATCGTCTCCGGGGTGGCGTATCCGAGCGGAGGCGCCGCTGCCGTGCCGAGGCGGGTGACCTCGCCGGTCATACGGTCGAGGAGCAGGATCGGCGGGTGTCCGGCGAGCGCATACCGGTAACGGCGCGTCGCCGGGTCGATCGTCAGGCAGGCAGTCGTGACCATGCCGCCCTCGGGAATGTGGCGGAGCAGGCGGCTCGTGACCTCGCCCGGCGAGTCGTGGTCGAGTGCGTAGGCGCGGAACGCGTTACGGAGCTGGGCCATCAGCGTGGCGGCCGGGATCCCGCGACCGGCCACGTCCCCGACGCTGACGTGGAAGAGCCCGTCGGGACGGTGGACGACGTCGAACCAGTCGCCTCCGACCTCGACGCCCACGCCGCCCGCGTGGTACCGGGTCGCGAACTCGACCCCGTCCGCCGTCGGCAGCTCCTCGGGGAGCAGGCTCCGCTGGAGCTCGACCGCCACCTCGTGGTCGCGCTCCTGACGCTCCGTGCGCGCCAGCGCCTGGGTCGCCTGCTCGACCTGCGCCGCGATCCAGGCCTGGGCGTTCTCGGTCATCCGGCGCGGGCTTTCGAAGAGCAGTGAGACGGCGCCGAGCTTGCGGTCGCCCGCGCCCACGATCGGGGTTGCGTAGAGCGCTGCGACGGGCCTGGCCGAGGCGCGCTGCAGATCCGGGAAGCGGTTGGCAACGTCCGTCTGGCCCGAGATCTGCAGCGGCTCTCCCGACTCGTAGGCCGCGGCGGCCGGTTCGAGGAGGGACGCCCGTCGGCGCTCGAGCGCGGGCACGGCTTTGCCCTGGACGGCCGCGTACCTGAGGCCAGGGCTCCCTTCCTCCGGCAGGCCTACGACTGCGAGCGCCTCGGGCTGCCCCGCCGCGAGCGCGGCGGCGAGCGCGTCCGCGACGGCGCCGGGCGTCGAGGCCTCTGCGAGGGCGCGCGTGAGGTCGCTCGTGATCCGGGTTCCCCTGCGCTCCGCGCGTGCGTAGCGATTCGAGCGCCGGTACAGCCAGACGAGCAGGCCGAGTACGAGCAGCAACGCCCCCGCGATCGAGCCCAGCTCGAGAGCCAGACTCCGTCGGGCCGAGGCGAAGAGCCCCGCGGGGGTGCGGTCGATGACGCTGATCCAGTCCGGGGCCGGCGACGTCGAGTAGGCCACGATCCGGCCGCTCGACCCATCCAGCCCCTTTGTTTGTGTGAGCAGCCCGGCTTTGGTCCGACGCATCTGCGCGAGCAGCGCCGAGTCGGAGGGCCGGGCGAAGCTGGGATCCATGATGTTCTGCCCGCGGCGGTCGATGATCGCCAGGCCCTCGTAGCCGAGGTCGATGGTGCTCCGGTTGGTCGGCGACAGCGGCAGGTTCAGTGCGCCGGCAAGAACGCCGTTCACACTGTTGTCGCGTCCGAAGGTGGGCACGGCCATGACGAGCACCCGGTTCTTGCCTCGCTTGGCCTGGAGGCTGGCGCTGATGAAAGGCCTGTGCGTCGCGAGCACGGTCTGGAAGTAGCCGCGGTCGGCCACGTTGACCGCGGGCCGCGCGGGGTTGGTCGAGCTCGAGGCGCGCACCTGCCCTTTCAGGTCGACCCAGCCCAGCCCGGCCGGGAACGGCGCACTCTTCTCAGGCTGGATCCGCTTGAAGTACGAGCCCATCGCAGTCGTGTCCCCGGACATGACCGCTGCCGACGACGCGACCGATCTGAGCACCGCGAGCTCGCCTGAAAAGTAGGTGTCGAACACCCTGGACGCCAGGGAGACGCGAGCGTCGATCTCGTTCAGCGCGTGCTTCTTCGCGTCGTCGTACTGCCGCCAGGAGAACACGGCGGCGAGCGCGGCCAGCGCCAGGGCGGCCAGCACCGCTCCGGCCAGCAGGCGTCGCCGCTGCGTGAGCTGTCGGTCCCCGCGCTTCCTGCGGAAGGCGTCCAAGAGCGCGGGAAGTTTAGCGACCTGCGATACGTCGCCCGCGGCTCACCAGACGCCGGGAACGAGCCTGGCGCGGTTCTTCGCGTATCGGTCGTAGTCGGCCCCCAGCGTCTCCCGGAGCGCCGCTTCCTCGACGTGGATGCGCGGGATGTGGCCGGCGAGCGCAATCGTCATGCCGATCGAAGCGGCGATCCAGCTTCCCCACGCGAGAACGAACCCGAACACGATCAGGAGGTCCCCGAGGTACGCGGGATGCCGGACGAACCGGTACGGACCGGAGGTGTGCACGGTCTGGCCGGGCTCGATCGTCACCTCGCGGCGGAAGTAGCGGCCGAGGCTCCAGACGGCCCAGAGGCGGAGCCCCACCCCGAGCCAGAGAACTCCGAGTCCGAGGGCGTACGTCGCCCATGTGTCGGCGCCGGCCCTGAGCGGCTCGAACGTGTGCGCGAGCCATGCGCCGACGACCAGACCTGCGACCAGCGCGAGCGCAAGCACCTGTTTCGTGCCGCGGTCCCGGGGCGGCGCGGCGGCGCGCTTCGTCCCGCCGCGTCTGACGGCGACGGCGAACTCGGCGGCCACGCCGACCGCGAAGGTCGCCCAGAGCGCGGCGCGGGCGGCGTAGTGATCGACGACCACCGGACGACGATACGCCCTGGTCCTACGACCAATGTCCTCTTGTGACCCCGACCGAGCCGCGACGAGCATGTGGACACAAGCCCAACGACCCGGATGGAGGAGTCATGAAGAAGGTTCTGCTACTCGTCGCCGCCGCCGCAGCTCTCGCCCTGGCCGTTCCGGCCGCGTTCGCCAGGGGCGGAGACGACGGCCCCGGCGACGACCGCGGCAAGGACGCGCCGGCGCAGGTGTCTGGCCAGGACGACCCGGCGGGCCACGACGCCGGCGACGACAAGGGCGGGCAGGCCAAGGGCGCCGACGATCCGGCGAATCACGATGCGAACGACGCCTCGAAGAGTGCGCGCAGCACGTCGTCGTCGAAGGGCAAGAAGGCCAAGGTGCGCGCGAAGGCCAGAGCCGGCAGCTGCACGATCCGCAGCAGGGCCAGGTTCCAGGTGAACCCGCCGAAGAACGGTCGCATCCAGGTCGAGTTCGAGGTCGAGTCCCGCGTGAGCGGCCAGGTCTGGAACGTCCTGCTCACCGACAACGGCCACAGCTTCTTCACGGGCAAGGCCACGACGAAGGCGCCGAGCGGCGAGCTTCAGGTCCGCTCGTTCGCGAAGGACCGGGCCCGCACGGACGCCATCTGGGCCTCCGCCACGAACCCGGTCACCGGCGAGACCTGCAGCGCCTCGGTCTCCGTCTAGCCGGAGCTCGTCTTCCTCCCCATGCGAAGGCGAGGCCCCCGGCCTCGCCTTCGGCTCATGCGAGTCCGTGCCGCTGCGCCCAGAGCGCGGCCTGCGTCCGGTCGAAGACCCCGATCTCCCGGAACACGCGCGTGAGGTGCGCCTTCACAGTCTTCTCGCTGATGCCGAGGCGCTGGGCAATCTGCTTGTTCGCCATCCCGGCGGCGACGAGCGAGAGGACCTCCCGTTCCCGCTCCGACAGGGCGGCGACCGGGCTGGGCTCGCGCCGCGCGCTGACGAGCGCCTGCGCGGCGCGCGGCGAGAGCGGCGCCTCACCACGCGCCGCCGCCCGGATCGCGCGCAGGAGCTCGTCCGGTTCTGCGTCCTTGAGCAGGTAGCCCCGGGCGCCGGCGTCGAGCGCCTGCAGGATGCGGTCGCGGTCGGAGAACGAGGTCAGGACGAGCACGTTCGTCTCGGGCCGCGCCTCGAGCACGCGCTTCGTCGCCTCGATCCCGTCGAGGCCGGGCATGGACAGGTCCATGAGGACGACGTCGGGCTCGTGCCGGCCGACGATCTCCTCCGCGTCGGTCCCGTCGGTGCCCGAGCCGACGAGCTCGATGTCGTCCGCAAGGGCGATCACCTGCTCCAGGCCGGCGCGTACGACGGCGTGGTCGTCGACGATCGCGACGCGAATCACGTCGCCGGCACCTCGAGGACGACGCGCGTCCCGCGGCCCGGCGCCGAGTCGATCTCGAGCTTCGCCCCGAAATCCGCCGCGGCGTCGGCGAGCAAGGTCATGCCGAAGTGTCCGCCCGCCTGCCGGTCGGCGACCTCCTCCGGGGTGAAGCCTTTCCCGTCGTCCTGGACGACGAGCGTTGCCGCACCGTCCGAGCCGTTGGCCGACAGGGTCACGCTCACGTGTTTCGCGCCGGAGTGCGCGGCGACGTTGCGGAGCGCCTCCTGGGCGCAGCGGAAGACGAGCTGCTCCCCCGCGGGCTTCAGCTCCGGGGCCTCCTGGACGTCGAGGCTCGTTTCGATCTCGCGCTCGGCGAGCGGCTCGAGCAGGTCGGAGAGCGCCGCCGGCAGACCCTCCGCCTGCAGGCTCGGCGGGTAGATGTCGACGAGCAGCGAGCGCAGTCGCCGGATGCTTTGCCGCGTCGCGGCCGCTCCGCCCTCGAGCACCCCGCGAATCTCGGCGTTGTGCCGCTCGCCCGCGGCGGCGCCGAGGCTCAGGGACACGCCGGCGAGATCCTGCACGACCGTGTCGTGGAGATCGGCCGCGATCCGCCGGCGCTCCGTGTTGGACGACTGGATCGAGCGCAGCAGCAGCCGCTCGCGCTCCTGCTGTCCGCTCCGGAGCCGTCGCGTCAGCGACCAGGCGAGCGAGAGCTGGACGATCGCGAGCACGGCCAGCGCTCCGAGCAGGATGGGCAGGAACGCAACCCAGAGCTCGTAGCCGCTGGCCGTCACCGAGCTGTACTTCTGGTACGTCTCGAACAGGAGCGGCCTGCCGTTCGGAGTCGTGACGCGCAAGTACACCTGTAGCAGCTTTCCGAACCCGCGCTCGTATCGGTTCTCCGGCTTCTTCAGGTCGCTGATGTCGGCGGACGACTTGCCGGTCTCGATCGTTTCCAGATCGTCCTCGGCGAGCGGGTAGACCGAGCCGATCAGGCGCGGATCGTCGGAGTAGACGATCCGTCCGTCGGCTGTCCAGAGCTTGACCCGGACGACGTCGCCGCGCACGACGTAGCGGCGGACGGCCCGATCGAGGGCGGCGATCGCCTGCGGGTTGCCGCTGACGATGTCGTCGCGCAGCGCCGGCTCGATCGCAGTGCGTGCGATCGTGGCAGTGACGACGCGCGCCTGCTTGGTCGCCTGGTCCGTCCCGGCCTTGCGGAAGAAGTATGCGCTGCCGGCGCCGACCAGCACCGCGGCCAGCAGCACCGACAGCGCGAACTGCCAGACGGGGTTGCGCGGCAGTCGTGCGGCCGTCCGTTTGAAACGCGATTCCTTGCCTGCCATGTGCCCTAGGAGCTCACTCCGCAGACCCCTTGTAGCAGCGACGGGCGGCCGCCCGGAGGCGGCCGCCCGTGCGCGTACCGATTCGAACACCTAGCGAATCACGAACTCGGCCTGCATCTGCTCCTCGTGGGGCGCGCAGTAGATCTCCCACTTGCCCGGTGTGAGCTTGACGGTGAACGTCTTCTTGCCCACGAACGGAACCGATGTGATCGCCTTTTCGAACTTCCCGCCGCGTGCCTTCTCGAGCACGAAGTTGTGGAAGTCGGACTTGTCCGAGACGAGGATCTTGTACGTGCCGGCCTTCAGGCTCTTGACCTTCTTGCCGCTCTTCGTGAGCTTGATCGTGAACCCGGGGCCGACCGTGCCGTTCAGCTTCACGGCGGTTCCGGCGCCCGGGGCCGACGCCGCGAGCGCGAGCGCGACGGCGGCACAACCAGCGACGACGATGTAACGGACCATGACCATCCCTTTCGTTGCTTGCTCCCTTCCACCGTGCCCATCGCGCGGTCCGAAACACAACTGGACGATGGTCCTAAGACCTGTAAGGTCGGGACGGATGGCGGTGCTCTCGCTCACCGGCGTCGTGCTCGCCGCGTTTCTGTACCGGCTGGGGACGCGCCGCCCGAGCGGTAGCCGTGCGCAGCGGGAGCGACCCTGGCGTGCGCAGGCGTTCTACGCGGGTCTGTTCGCGCTCGGGCTGGCGATCGCGCCGCCGCTCGACGATCTCGCGGACCGGCTGTTCTGGGCGCACATGGTCCAGCACGCACTGCTGCAGATGGTGGCGCCGCCCCTGATCGTCCTCGGCGCGCCGTGGCTCGCGCTTTCGAGGCCGCTGTCCCTGACCGGCCGCCGCCGGGCCGGCCGCTGGCTCCTGCAGTCGCGCTCGGCAGCGCCGATCCGGGGGATTGCGCGCGTACTCGCGGCGGCGACCGTGGCCTGGACGCTCTTCCTCGGTGCGATCTGGCTGTCGCACCTGCCTGCGGTCTTCGACTTCGCGGCGCGCGAGCCGGCCTTCCACGAGGGCGAGCACCTGCTCTTCCTGCTCCTCGGGCTGCTCTTCTGGTCGCGCGTCCTCGACTCGCCCCCCTTCCGGGCGCGGGTCACGCACCTCCGTCGTTTCGGGTACCTCGTTTCGGCCGGGCTTGC
>Ga0066903_100005968_pt1 | contig 10695 bp, 15 predicted proteins | sample PanSoiMetaGPlot1_FD_67491 | JGI IMG/M metagenome (GOLD analysis project Ga0066903, IMG submission 67491) | Tropical forest soil microbial communities from Panama analyzed to predict greenhouse gas emissions - Panama Soil - Plot 1 (version 2) | ecosystem: Environmental > Terrestrial > Soil >...
CCGCTCTCGTTCTTCAAGATCCCGACGTTCGCGGCGGCGAACGTGGTGGCGGCGTCGGTGTTCTTCGCGCTGTTCGGGACCGTGTTCTTCCTCACCTTGTACTTCCAGGACGTTCACGGGTACTCGCCGGTCGGGGCGGGCGTCCGCCTGTTCCCGTTCCCGGTGATGATCCTGATCCTGGCTCCGATCGCCGGGCGCCTCTCCGACCGGTACGGATCGCGATGGTTCATGACGGCCGGACCGCTGCTCTCCGCGCTCGGCCTCACCCTGCTCCTGCGGACCCAGCCCGACTCGTCGTACTTCGGCGTGATCTTCCCCGGCCTCGTGATCTGGGGGTCCGGGATGGCCATCACCATGGCTCCGATGACGGCCGCCGTGATGGCTTCGGTGCCCACCCGGCACGCCGGCGTCGCCTCGGCCGCCACGAACACGAGCCGCGAGCTCGGCGGGGTCTTCGGGGTGGCCGTCCTCGGCGCGATCGTGACCTCGGCCTTCCGGCGCAACTTCACCGGACGACTGCTCGGGAACCCGGTGACCCACTCGCACGCGACGCAGATCGTCTCCGCGGCCGGGTCGAAGGCCGCGGCTGGCGGGGGGACGCTCGCATCGTTCAAGAGCCAGGCTCCGCCGGGGACGCCGGCCTCCGTGATCGCGAGCGTGTACCACTCGGCCCAGGAGGCGTTCGTGCACGCGATCCACATCGGCATGTTCGTGGCGATCGGCGGGATGTTGTTCGCCGCGCTCGTCGCCGCCCTGTTCGTGCGCAGTCACGTGGGCGCGCACGACGATCTCGCTCACGGCGACGGCCCTCGCCAGGGATCCGACGGGCAGGTGGCGCGTGTCGGCTGAACGACTCGACACCCGCTCCTCCATCCTGGAGGCGGCCGAACGGGTGATCCGCGATCGCGGCATGGCCTCCGCCACCACCCGGGAGATCGCGCGGGAGGCCCGGTGCGCCGAGGGCAGCATCTACCGGTACTTCGAGGACAAGCACGCCCTGATGACCGAGATCATCGGGAGCCGGTACTCGGGGTTCTTCCAGTTCGTGGAGTCGCTCCCCCACCGCGCCGGGACGGGGACGGTGGCCGGAACGCTCGAGGAGGTCGCGCGGGAATCGATCGACTTCTACCGGGGCATCGTGCCAATGGCGTGCGGGGCGGTGGCGGACCGGGAGCTGCTCCAGCAGCACCGCGAGTTCTTCCACCGCAACAAGTCGGGTCCCAAGAAGCTCATCCGGAGCATCACGGAGTACCTGCGGAGGGAACAGCGGGGCGGCCGCATCGAGCAGCACGCCGTCCCCGACCTCGTCGCGCACGTTCTCATGGGCTCGTGCTTCGCGCACTCATTCTTCGGCGAGCTCCTCGGCGAGGACGAGCACCGGGTGAGCGACGACCGCTTCGCGGGCGAGCTCGTTCGGACGGTGCTGGTCGGGATCGCGGCGGACGCCGATCGATCCCCGACGCGGTCGTGAGGCTCGCCACCGTCAGGACCCCGGACGGCACACGAGCCGCGCGCCTGGACGGCGAGGACCTCGTCCTGCTCGACGCAGCCGATGTCGGCGCGCTTCTCGAAGACGAAGGCCGGCGCGAGCGGGCCACCGCCGCGGACGGCGACCGGGTTCCGTTCGCGGACGCCGAGCTCGCTCCGGTGATACCGCGGCCGCCGAAGATCGTGTGCCTGGGGATGAACTATCGCAGCCACATCGAGGAGATGGGGCGCGAGGCCCCCACCCACCCCACGCTGTTCGGCAAGTACGGGCGCTCGCTGATCGGACCGCGTGACGACATCGTGCTGCCCCCCGAGTCGGACCAGGTCGACTGGGAGGTCGAGCTGGCCTTCGTGGTCGGGCGGATGGCCCGCCGGGTGACGGGCGCCGCTGCTCGGGGGGCGATCGCGGGGTTCACCGTGCTGAACGACGTCTCCATGCGCGACTGGCAGTTCCGCACGATGCAGTTCCTGCAGGGCAAGACGTGGGACCGGTCGACGCCGGTCGGGCCGGTGCTCGTGACGCCCGACGAGCTTCCCGGTGAGACTGCGCCGGATCTCGAGCTGCGGTGCGAGGTGGACGGCGAGGTCATGCAGGAGGGTCGCACCTCCGACCTCCTGTTCGGGCCCGCGGAGCTCGTGGAGTACATCTCCACGATCCTGACGCTCGAGCCCGGCGACATCATCGCCACCGGCACCCCCGGCGGGGTCGGATTCGGCCGCTCCCCGAAGGTCTTCCTGCAGCCGGGACAGGTCGTGCGCACGTCGATCGAGGGGATCGGCGAGCTCGTGAACCGATGCACGACCGGGACGTGACCGAGACCGGCCCCTCGATCATCTCTGTCGGGCACGGCGCCCGGACCTTCGAGGCGTTCCTCGAGCTGGTGCGCGGAGCCGGCATCGAGCGCGTGGTCGATGTCCGGTCCTTCCCGGGATCGCGGAGGCATCCCCAGTTCGGACAGGACGCGCTGGCGGAAGCGCTGGGCCGCGAGGGCGTCGCGTACGGGCGGGAGCGCGACCTCGGCGGGTTCCGCAAGCCCAGGCCCGACTCGCGTCACACGGCGATCCGCAACGCCGGATTCCGTGGGTACGCCGACCACATGGAGACCGATGAGTTCCATGCGGCGCGCGATCGGCTGATCGCGATGTCGCGCGAGACGCCGACCGCCTACATGTGCGCCGAGTCCGTGTGGTGGCGGTGCCACCGACGGATGCTCTCGGACGCGTTGCTCGTCGCGGGCTGCGACGTGAAGCACCTCATGGACCGGGGCAAGCTCGAGCCGCACCGGCTGAACCCGGCGGCGCGGGTGGCGGACGACGGAACGCTCGTGTACGACCAGGCCGAGGGCCAGCAGGAGCTAGGGCTCTGACCCGCCACCGAAGGATCGCGCGGCGGCCTCGAACGGCTCCAGCGGATCGAGCAACTCGGCGATCGTCGCGAGCAGCGACTCGTACGTGAGCTCCGGAGCCTCCAGCCGGAGCCTCTCGGCCCGCCGGAGGGCCTCGTCGAGCCCGGCTTCGCACACCGCACGATGCGGATCCGCGTCCGGCCACCACGCCATGCGCGACTGCGCCTCGCGAAGTCCCCCCTCGAACTCGAACAGCGCCTCCGCCAGAGGCCTGGCCTGGCCCCGGGGATTGGGTACGGCGGAGACGACGGCACCCTTGGCCTCCTCGACGGCCGCCAACACGGATCGGAACCCATCCGAAGGAACCGACCCCCGACGCCGTTTCCTGAACACGCGCAAAGTGTAGGAAACGCTCCATCTCGACCCTGAACTACAATGCCGCGATGCCAGAGATCGTCACCGCGCGCATCCCCGCGGACACCGCGCATGTCTCGCTGCTCAGAGCCATCGCGACGGCACTCGCCGCTCGGCTGGACTTCCCAGTGGACCGGATCATCGAGCTGCAGATCGCCGTCGACGAGGTGTGCTCCCGGCTCATGGCCGTGTCGAGCGACGCCAACGTGCTCTCGATGGACTTCGACGTGCTGGACGGTGGATTGGCGATCAGTGCGAAGGCGGACGGGACGCGGCGCACGGATCGAGAGTTCCTCACGGAGTGGTCCCGCGTGATCCTCGAGGCCATCGCCGAGAACATCTCGCTCGCCGACGACGGCAAGGTCGGGATCTCGCTGTCGGTGGCGAAGGGCATGGCGTGAGCGCGCAACCTCGCCAGCGGCGCGGCGTCCCGGACCGCGACCGCGTTCGCGAACTCTTCCGGCAGCTGCGTGAAGAGCACGACGACGAGGTTCGGCAGGAGCTCATCGAGGTCCACCTCGGGCTGGTCGAGTACCTGGCCCGGCGCTTCGCCGGCCGCGGTGAGCCCCTCGAGGACCTCGTGCAGGTCGGAACGATCGGCCTGGTGAAGGCGGTCGACCGCTTCGACCCGGATCGCGAGGTCGAGTTCTCCACCTACGCCACCCCCACGATCGTCGGGGAGCTGAAGCGGCATTTCCGCGACAAGGGATGGGCCGTCCGTGTCCCCCGGCGACTCCAGGAGCTGAACCTCCAGCTCGGGGACCTCATCGGGAAGCTGTCACAGCAGCTCGGCCGGTCCCCCACCGTCGCGGAGATGGCCGAAGCCGCCGGGACCACCGAGGAGGAGGTCCTCGAAGGGCTGGAGTCGGCGCACGCGTACAGCCTCGTCTCGCTCGACGCGCCGACCGGCGAGGAGGACCTCACGCTGCACGAGCAGATCGGCACCGAGGACGACATGATCGAGCTGCTTGAGTACCGGGCCAGCCTCACGCCGCTGCTCGACCAGCTCCCGCCGAGAGAGCAGCGCATGCTGTACCTGCGCTTCTTCAAGGGGATGACGCAGAGCGAGATCGCCGAGAAGCTCGGGATCTCGCAGATGCACGTCTCGCGACTCCTGGCCAAGACGCTCGCGACGCTGCGCGAGGGCCTGGAGGGGACCTAGTCCCCGGAGCCGTTTCGGACGGCGAGGATCGCCGCCGGATCGTTCGTGGCCACCGCGTCGACGCCCCACTCGAAGAGCGTTCGCGCCTCGCCCGGATCGTCGACCGTCCACGTCCCCACCCTGAGCCCGGCGTCGTGGGCCTCCCGAACGAACGCCTCGCCCGCCGGCACCAGCGCCGTGACGCTGGGGAGCACGTAGGTGTGGCCGCCGTCGCGCGCGTAGACGAGTGCGGCGGCGGGCGCGATCGCGGCGATGGTCAGGAACCCGGTCGGGACCTCGGGGGCGAGCTCTCGGGACCGCTCGATGGAGATCCAGTTGAACGACGACACCAGCACCGATCCGGTGAACGACGTCCGATCGAGCGCCTCGAGGGCCGCACGCACGGCGGCCTCTTTCGGCGAGTCGAACGCGACCTCGCCCGGGATGTTCTTGATCTCCAGGTTGATGCCGGCCCGGCCGCTCACGAGCTCGAGCACCTCCGCGAGGGTGGGGATCTCCGCCTTCGGCCCCCGTCCGCCCGAGGCGTCGAGCCTCTTCAGCTCGGAGAGGGTCAGCTCGTGCACGTACCCCGAGCCGTCGGTGGTCCGGGACAGATCCTGGTCGTGGAGGACGACCGCCACCCCGTCGGCGGAGAGCCGGACGTCGGTCTCGATGACGTCCGCGCCGGCCTCCAATGCCCCCTGGAACGACTCGAGTGTGTTCTCCGGGTATGCGAAGGAAGCTCCACGATGCGCGACCACCAAGGGGGTGGTCTCGGGTGCAAAATCGCTGGTCACGGCCATTGAAAAGGCTGAACGGCGGTCAGTATACTCGCGCCTTGGCTTCGGCCTTTTTCTTTCGGGGACGCTTGTGAAAATTTGCACAAACTCCCCGGTTCGGACGATGGGGGTGGAGTCCGTGGAGTGGGTTCACCGCGCACTGTGCAAGGACGAAGACCCCGAGTTGTTCTTCCCCATCGGGAACACTGGCCCGGCCGCCTCGCAGATCGAAGCCGCCAAAGCCGTCTGTGGTCGCTGTCCGGTCCGGGTCGCCTGCCTCGACTGGGCCATGCAGACGTGCCAGGACTCCGGCGTCTGGGGCGGACTCACGGAGGAGGAACGCCGAGCGCTCCGCAGGGCACGCGCCCGCGGGAACCGTTCGCTCGTCGTCGTCGGGGGCTGAGCCCGGCACCTCCCCGCTTGCCTTCCCCACCGAACCGAGACCCTTCCGACCTGCCCGAAGTCGCATAAATCCCTCCTGCGCCGGGTAGAGACGCTCCGCTCGGGAAGGATGGGACGGTGGAGCGAGTCATCCAGTTCCTCGGCGGCCCGAGGGCAGTCGGGGCTGCCCGAACTGCCGTCCTCGACCAGGCGTCCGACCTGCCCGCCGACACCCTCGAGGACCTCGAGCTCCTGGTGAGCGAAGTCGTGACCAACGCCGTGCGTCACGGCGGAGCGGACCATAACCACGTGTTGGAGCTTCGGCTGCTCGAGGATCCCGACGTGGTGAGGGTCGAGGTGACGGACGAGGGTCCCGGGTTCGACCGAGGCCAACCCAGCAGGCGTCCGGACGGCGGCTGGGGTCTCCTCTTCGTCGACAAGCTCGCCGACCGCTGGGACGTCGAGCGCGAGGCCGGCCGCACCTTGGTGTGGTTCGAGATGGACATCTCGAAGGGCGGGCCCGAAGGAAGGAAGAGATCGCCGGCATCGCGGGCACGGCGCCCCCCTCCTCCGATGCCGATGTCCGCGTAGTCCGAGGCGCGTCAGACCCGACTGGACGGACAGAGATCGCTCACGACGCATTCCTCGCATCGCGGCGTCGGAGCCTTGCACACCGTGCGTCCGTGCTCGATCAGCACGTACGTGAACGTGAACCACCTGCTCTTGGGGACCACTCGCATGAGGTCCCGTTCGATCTTGTCGGGATCCTTCTCCTCGGTGAAGCCGAGCCGTTGCGACACGCGCCGGACGTGGGTGTCCACGGCGATGCCCTCGACGACGCCGAAGGCGTTGCCGAGGACGATGTTCGCCGTCTTGCGCGCCACGCCGGGGAGGGTGACGAGCTCCTCCATCGTGCCGGGCACCTCCCCTCCGTACTCCTCGACGATCCTGGCGCACGCGCCGCGGATCGACTTGGTCTTCTGGTTGAAGAACCCCGTGGAGTGGATGTCGTTGGCGAGCTCCGTCTCCGGGACCTTCAGGTAGTCCTGCGGCGTGCGGTACTTGGCGAACAGCCCCTTCGGCCCCTGCGTCACCCTGTTCACGTTGACGTCTGTGGACTGCGCCGAGAGGATCGTCGCGACCAGGCACTCCAGCGGGTTCGAGAACTGCAGCGCCACCTTCGCGTCCGGGTAGGCCTTCACCAGGCGCTTGATGATCTCCGGCGCCCGCTCCGCGACGGGCGACGCCCGCGTCAACGACGTCTTCGCCATCTACCTGCCCTCGAATCGCGGAGCCCGGCGTTCCCTGAAGGCGCGGACCCCCTCCGCGAGGTCCGCGCTCGCATAGGCCTCGTTGGCCAGGGCATCGAACCCGGCCATCGACTCGGCGTCCCGGTCCCGACGGAGCGAGAGGTGGTCGACGACGTCGCGGATCCCTCGCTTGAACGCCCGCGTGGTCAGCGGCGCGCCCGCGGCGATCGTCTCGCACAGCTCGCGCACCCGGGCGTCCAGACCGCGGGGGGAGACGGCCTCGTTCACCATCCCCCACTCCGCCGCCTCGAGGCCGGTGAGCTCGCGCCCGGTGAAGAGGATCTCGCCGGCGCGCTTCACGCCCACCGAGAGCACGAGACGCTGCACGTTCTCGAAGTTGATGACGAGGCCAAGCCTGGCGGCCGGGATGCCGAACCGAGCGTCCTCCGCCGCCACGGCGAGATCGGCGCCGCCCACGATCTGGCAACCGGCGCCGAGCGCGGCGCCCTGGACCTTCGCCACCACCGGCGCGGAGCACGCCGCCATCGAGTCGATCGCGTGCTCGAACGACCGCCCGTAGTCGAACCCCTCGGGCGTCATCATCGTGAGATCGGAGAAGTCGGCGCCGGCGCAGAAGTGCTCGCCGTCCCCTGCCAGGACGACCACCCGCACGTCGGGATCCGACCCGAGCTCGCCGAACGCCGTCGTGAGCTCCTCGAGCATGGCGATGGAGATGGCGTTGCGCCGCTCGGGCCGGCTCAGGGTGACGGTCCCGATGGGGCCGTCACGCTCGACGCGAACGAGCGAGCTACTCAACGACCGCGATGACGTCGCCCTCCTGCACGACGCCGCCTTCCTGGACCCGGACCTCCTTCACGGTGCCGGCCACCGGCGCCTCGACGGGGATCTCCATCTTCATCGACTCGAGGATCACGATGGGGTCGCCCTCCGACACCGCGTCGCCCTCGGCGACGACGACCTTCCACACGTTCGCCACCATCTCCGCGACCACGTCCGCCATCTAGCTCAACACCGCGCTTCGGTCCGGCTCGAGGGGAAGCGACAGCAGCTCGCGCGCCTTCGAGGGGTCGGCCACCTCACGGCCCTGCATCCGCACGATCGTCGCGGCCGCGTCCACGAGGTCGCCGTTCGAGGAGGCCATCTCTCCGCTCGGCAGGTAGAAGTTGTCCTCGAACCCCACCCGCACGTTGCCCCCCAGTGCGGCCGACGCGCTCGCCATCATCCATTGCGCGCGGCTCACGGCGATCACGCCCCACGTCGAGCCTTGGGGCACCACCGAGGACATGTGCGCCAGGTTCCGCGCGGTCTGCTGGATGCCCCCCAGCACGCCGTGGATCAACGAGAACTGCACCGGCGGCGTGATCACGCCCATGTCCACGAGCGGGGCCACGGACTCGACGTGCCCGACGTCGAAGCACTCGCACTCCGGTTTCACACCGGCCTCGTTCATCCTTTCGAGCAGGAAGATGATGTCGTCGAAGTGGTTCTCGAACACGAAGTTGAAGACGAACCCCTTCCGCTTCGGCGAGTACTTGGCGTAGTTCATCGATCCCATGTTGAGCGCGCCGATCTCCGGCTTCAGCTCCACGATGTGTCCGACGCGCTCCGCCATCGGGATGCCGACCGCACCTGTCGAGTAGTTGATGATGATGTCCGGCGTGTCGGCCAGGATGGCCTGGGTGATGGCCTTGTAGTGCTTCGGCTCGACCGTCGGCGTGCCGTCCGGCTGCCGCGCGTGGATGTGGACCATCGAGGCGCCGGCGTCCCGGGCCCGCCGGACCTCCTTCGCGTATTCCTCCGGCGTGTAGGGGATCCCCTCGCATTGGGCCTTGTTGGCGACGGCGCCCGAGACGGCGCAGGTGATGATGCAGGCATCCTGGACAGCCACGATTCCCTCCCTTGGTCCCTGGGATTATGCCCAAGTAAGATGCCGCCGTGAGCCGCTCCCCGATCTCCGAACCGATCCAGCAGATCTCCGCGGTGTTCGGCAACGTCGTGGCGTACTTCACCCGGGCCCAGGAGGTCCGGGATTCGCGGCGCGACCGGGTCTCGGACTTCGCGGCGGGCGATCCCCAGGAGATGCAATCCGACGCGTACGTGGACGCCTTGCGTCGCGCCACCGTCCCGGAGAATCCGTACTGGTTCCAGTACCAGATGAGCAACCCGGACGCGCAGAGGGTCGTGGCGAGCTCGCTCCGCGATTACCTCGGGATCGCGTTCGAGCCCGAGGACATCGCGATGACGAACGCAGCGATCGCGGCGATCTCGGTGACGTTCCGCGTGCTCTGCCAGCCGGGGGACGAGGTCATCATCATCCAACCCCCGCATTTCCTGTACGAGCCGATGATCATGGGGGCCGGTGCGAAGGCCGTGCGCGTGCCGGTGACGCAGGACACGTTCGACCTCGACGTCGACGCCATCGAGGCCGCGATCACGCCGAACACCCGAGCCGTCGTGGTGAACACGCCGCACAACCCGACCGGACGGATCTTCCCGCCGGAGCAGCTGGAGCGACTGGCCGCAGTGCTGACCGACGCGTCGGAGCGCCACCAGCCGATCTACCTGCTGTCCGACGAGGCGTACAACCGGATCCTGTTCGACGACCACGAGTTCCACTCGCCGGTGGCGTTCTATCCGCGGTCCCTGCTCCTGTACTCGTACGGGAAGGTGCTGCTGGCACCGGGCGAGCGGATCGGCTACATCGCGATGCCGCCGAACAACCCCGACCGCGAGCTCCTTCGGATGGGATTGATCGCCGGGCAGGTGCTGTCGGGGTGGGCGTTCCCGAACGTGATCCTCCAGTACGCCCTGGGCGAGCTGGAGAAGCTGTCCGTCGACATGAAGCACCTCCAGGCCAAACGCGACCTGATGATCTCGCGGCTGACCGAGATGGGGTACGAGCTCCACACGCCCGAAGCGACGTTCTACCTGATGCCGAAGTCGCCGATCCAGGACGACGTCGCGTTCTGCGAGCTGTTGATGGACGAGGACATCATCGCGATGCCCGGAAAGATGCTTGAGTGGCCCGGCTACTTCCGGCTGTCGCTCACGGCCAGCGACGAGATGATCGAACGGGCACTCCCCGGTTTCGAACGCGCCCTCGCCAAGGCCCGCTCCTAGCCGCGGACGCGGCGCACTCTGGCTACGCGCCGGTGGCCGCACTCCAGAGGAACATGCCCACGGGAACCACCGTGTGTGCCGCCATCCAGCCGCCCAGGACGCCGAGCCCCAGCGCGCCCACCGGGCCGGCTCCCGCAGCCAGCGCGACGACGAAGACGCCCATCATGCTCCACATGACGGACGTCAGCCGACCATCGCGCTTCCGTGCCGGAACCCGCCGATGCCCTCGGAACATCCTGGTCGGGAGGTCGGGTGGGAGTGGTTCGATGGTCGCCCCGATCATCACCCGCCGCCCACGGCGCACCTTGATCCAGCCGTGCGCCTCGACCGGGCCACCCTCGCGGAAGACGAACTTGTGCAGCAGCAGGGGGCGATGCGGAAGGACCACGTCCACGTACCCCGTTCCGTCGTAGAGCACGACGGCGACGCGGTTCCAGGCCTGCTTCCGCAGGTCCGTGACGACGCCCCGAACGCGCACGTCGTCACCGACGCTGACAGAACGGATGGTCTCACGGTCCTCGTACATCGAACGTCCTCCGCCGGCACGAAGTCTCTGTGCCGCACCCAGGGCAGTCAAGCACTCAACTACACGGGCAGAACGCCGTGCTTGCGCCACGGCCGCTCCACCCGTTTCGTCTCCCCCAACTCGAGCCCCCGGACGATCACTCGGCGCGTGTCCTGGGGCTCGATGAGGTCGTCCACGAACCCCCACCCCGCGGCGACGTACGGCGAGATCTGCTCGCGCACCGCGTTGA
>Ga0066903_100005969_pt1 | contig 10695 bp, 10 predicted proteins | sample PanSoiMetaGPlot1_FD_67491 | JGI IMG/M metagenome (GOLD analysis project Ga0066903, IMG submission 67491) | Tropical forest soil microbial communities from Panama analyzed to predict greenhouse gas emissions - Panama Soil - Plot 1 (version 2) | ecosystem: Environmental > Terrestrial > Soil >...
CGGTCATCGCGTCCGAGGATCGGCGCTTCTATCACCACCATGGACTCGACCTGCGCTCGAACTTCCGGGCGCTGATGGTCAACCTGCGCGCCGGCGGCGTGCGCGAGGGCGCCAGCACCATCACGCAGCAGCTCGCGCGCGGCTTGTTCCTGGGCTCGCAGCGCACCTGGGATCGGAAGATCCGCGAGATGTTCGTGGCGGTGGCGCTCGAGTGGATGCTCTCCAAGGATCAGATCCTCGAGATGTACCTCAACCTCGTGTACTGGGGCCGCAGCGACGAAGGCGGTGTGGCCGGAGTCGACGAAGCCGCGCGCTTCTACTTCGATCGGCCGGTCGATGCGCTCAGGCTTCCCGAGGCGGCGCTGCTGGCGGGACTGATTCCCGCGCCCAACTCCAACTCGCCGTTCCGCGATCCCCATGCCGCGCTGATCCGGCGCGACAAGGTGCTCGGCGACATGGTCGAGGCCGGTTTCATGAACGCGGCCACCGCGGTGCGCGCGCGCCGCCTGCCGCTGGGCGTGCGGCACGGTCCTCCGCCGCCCGACTACTTCCCATCGTATGCCGGCTACGTCCGCGATTGGATGCGGCAGCGCACCGGACACCAGCTCCCGGCCGGCGCGCTCGAGCACTGGGGACTCACCATCTTCACCACGGTGGATCCGGTGTGGCAGCTCGACGCAGAGCGCACGCTGCGCGCCGGGATCGAGGCTCAGGAGCGTTGGAGCGGTCGCACCGGCCAGCCGCTCGAGGGTGCGTTCGTGGCGCTGGATCCGACCACCGGTTCCGTCCGCGCGCTGGTGGGCGGACGCCGCTCCGCGACGGGAGATTTCAATCGCGCTTATCAGGCTCAGCGCCAGCCCGGCTCGGCCATCAAGCCGCTCGTCTACGCGATCGCGCTCGAGCGGGTGCGCGGGATCACGCCGGCCACGACCGTATCCGATCAGCGGCGCGTGTTCGACACCCCCGAGGGCGTGTGGTCACCCAAGAACGACGAGAACGAGTACCACGCGAGCGTCACGCTCGCGAAGGCGCTCGCCCACTCGCTCAACGTCGCCACCGCCAATCTGGTCGAGAGCGTCGGCGCCGCGAACGTGGCGACTGAAGCCACCCGCTTCGGCATCTCCGGACTCAAGCCGGTGCCGAGTATCGGTCTCGGCACCACCGAGGTGACGCTGCTCGATCTGACCGGGGCGTACGCGTGCTTCCCCAACGGTGGATGGAAGCTGACCGCCACGCCCGTGCGCGCGGCCCTCGATGGACGCGGGCAGACGCTGGTGGAGGCGCCTACCGAGCGTCACCGTGCCATTCCGCGCGACGTCGCCGCGTTGATGACCGGATTGCTCGAGGACGTGGTGATCTTCGGCGTCTCGAATCCGCTGCGCTCCACGTACGGATTCGTCGACGGCGTCGGCGGGAAGACCGGGACCACCAACGACTACAAGGATGCGTGGTTCATCGGATTCACCCCCGACGTGGTCGCGGGCACCTGGGTGGGGTACGACGCGCCGCAGAGTCTCGGCCGCCCGGCGGCGCAGACCGCGCTCCCCGTCTGGGCCGGCGTGGTGACGCCGATGCTCGCTGGGTTCCCCAAGCGTCCGTTCGTCGGCGCGGAGCTGCTGGATCTCGAGTGGATCGATCCCTGGAGCGGCGGGCTGGCGCGCTCAGATTGCTTCAAGCCCATGCGCATGCCGTTCCTGCACGGCACGGCGCCGCGGCAGTACTGCGGTCTCGATCACGCCGCGGACTGGGCGGCCTATTACTCGCATCAGCTGGCCGACAGCCTCGGCCAGGAGCTCGCTCCCGCGGAGGCGGACCCGAACTCGGGACGCTGATACCCGAACGAGTCGAAGCGATCAAGCATCCGGCGGCTCGCCCCAGGTGCCGCGCGGATCCGGCTGAGATGGCGGGTCTTCGCTCTTCTCATTCCTGAGCCGACGACTCATCCAGAACAAGAACGGCGAAGCGAGGATCCAGAGCGCGCCGCCGAAGACCGCGGGCCATCCCCCGCGGTGGGTCGTGTGCACCCACTCCACCACGCTCGCATTCACCCGTCGCAGCGTGTCCCCGGCAGCGCCAAACACCAATGCACCGAACATTTCAGGCCCGCGGTGGGCTCGCGCCTCCCACCTGACCACGTAGAGTCCCGGTCGAGCGGGCGCGGGAATGGAGACGCGCAACGAGGTGCGCAGAGGATTCACCGGATCGGGACCCAGGGCGGTGGCCAGGACACGGCGAGGACGTCCCGCGTGCGCGTCGGCGGGCCGAGCGTACTCCACGTAGAGCTGCGCACCGGGATCGATCGGATGGTCGAACCAGACCGTGACCGCCTGCGGGAGGTTCGGCAGGCGAGCGCCGGGAGTTGGAGAAGAGCCCTTGTAGTGCACTCGCGGTCCGGCCACCTGCGAGAGTCCAGTGAGCATGACGACGAGTCCGCACACCGGCATCAAGATCAGCACCAGATCGCTCATGGCGCGGCGCGGTGCGGTCGAATGATCGCCGAGAGTCATCGCGCGACCCGCGGTGCTCTCGCGTAGAGCACGGCGCCGAGCGCCAGGACCAGCGCCGTGGCGCCAATCACCTTGGCGGCGCCGGCGCTGCCTTGATCCGGCGGAACGATCGCGAGCACGATGGACACGGCAATCGTCGTCATGCCCACGAGTGCGAGCAGGAGCGTGGTGCCGCGACCTCCCGGCACGCGCAGCGCCTCGGGCGGGAGCGGCTGGCGCTGCACCTTGATCAGCGCCGCGAACATGACGAAGAACGGAATGAAGTAAGTGATCACGCCCATGCTGAGCAGGAAATCGTAGGCGCTCTTCACCGACACGCCCGCCTGGCCGAGCGCCACGAACAGCGCCACACCGGTGCCCTGCGACACCAGCGCCGCCACCGGAGTCCCCCAGCGCGGATGCAGCCGCGCGAACATGGGCGGCAGGTAGCGATCGACGCCGGTGACGAACATCAGGCGCGCGGTGGCCGCGAGCCAAGCGGAAGCGCCGCCCAGCGCGCCGAGCGCGATCAGCGCCGCGAACGCCGGCGTCAGCGCGCCCATGCCCACCCGCTCGGCCACGCGCTGGATCGCCTGCATGACGCCCTGCAGGTCGCTCACGCGCTCGGCCGGCAGCGTCACCAGGATGGCCGCGGTGCCCAGCACGTAGATAGCGGCGATCGCGGCGCCGGCCAGCAGCACCGCGCGCGGGACCGTGCGTCGCGGCTGGCGGATCTCTTCGCCCATGAACGAGGCCGCTTCGAAACCCCCGAAGGCGAAGGCGATGGTGATCCAGAAGTAAATGTCGGAGAGCCGCGTGCTCGGCATCAGACGCGCACCCTCGAATCGCGTGGCGCTGCCGAATCGCGCGAGCGCCACGGCACCCATGACCACCAGCGCCGCCACCGGCACCCACGTCCCCCACGCGCCGAGGTTGTGGAGACGCTTTCCCACCTCGAGGCCGACGACGTTGAGTCCAATCGCGAGCGCGATGCCTCCGATTGCGGCGAGCGCGAAGTAGATGGGATCGTTGCTCAGCGACTGCCAGCGCGCGCCGCCCACGAACAGCGCATTGCCCGCCATGAAATAGAGCTGCCCCGGCAGGTAGACGATGTTCGAGATCCAGTAGAGCCACGCCACCATGAAGCCGACGAAGTCGCCGAACGCGACACGCGTCCAGACGTAGATGCCGCCTTCCTCGGGGTGGCGCGCCGACAGCTCGACGACCGCGAACGCGAGCGGGACGAACAGCGCGGCCGCGGCGATGACCCACACCACGAGCGCGCTGGGGCCGGCGGCCGCGGCGGTGGCGAGCCAGCGGAGGCCAACGATCGTGACGATGAAGAATTTGATGACGTCGCCGAGGCCCATCGCCGGCCTGAGGCCGGTCTTGGGCGCCGTTTCAGGAACGGCTGGCGATTTCAAGGAAGCGAGCTGCCAGCGCGGGTCCCTTGCCCTCGTCTTCGTGCTTGAAGAATACGAAGGCTTCTTCCCATTCCTGCGCGCGCATGCGCGCGAGCCAGACCGCGAGCTGCGCGTCGTCGTAGTCCGGCCGCCGCAGCCGGAGATAGCCCCAGCCGGCGGTCGCGACCAGCGGCGGCTCGGCCTCCTCGGTGTCGGCGAGGCACAGGGCGGCGCCGTGCGCGCGCAGCGCCTCGTAGACCTCGGGGTCGTACCAGGTGTCGTGGCGAAATTCGAGCGCGGCGGGGATCGGCCCGAGGCGAGCGAGGAACTCGCGCAGGCGCGTCACATCCTTCTTGAAGAACGGCGGCAGCTGGAACAGCAGCGGTCCGCGCTTCGCTCCGAGCGCCGTGGATGCCTCGAGCAGGAATCGCACCGAATCATCGACGTCGTCTAGTTTCTTGTCGTGGGTGATGCGCCGGGGGGCCTTGAGCACGAAACGAAAGCTCTCGGGCACCTCACCCGCCCACTTGGCGAGCATCTCGGCGGTCGGCATGCGGTAGAACGTGTTGTTGATCTCGACCGTGTCGAAGCGCTCGCCGTAGTAGTGGAGCATCCGATTCGCCGGATGCTTGGGCGGATAGAAGCTGCCGACCCATTCCTTGTACGAGTAGCCGCTGGTGCCGACGTGGAGCCTCACGTCGAGGCGCTCGCGTTCTCGGCCATCCATTCAGCGGCCGCCTGAGTCGACTCGTCGAGCACCTGCGCGTCGGTGCGGCCCGAGCGCTTGAGGACGTGGAGCGAATGATCCGCGCCGTCCCACAGTCTCAGCGCGGCGCGTCGGCCCAATCGCTCCAGCACCACGCCGAGCTGCTCCACGTCGCACAGGGCGTCGCGCGTGCACTGCAGGAACAGCATGGGCACGTGAACGCGCTCGAGGTGATCGGCGCGCTCGCGACCGGGCCGACCCGCGGGGTGGAGCGGAAATCCGAAGAACACCAGCCCCCGCACATCGGGCAGCAGTCCGAGCGCCATGGCGGTCGAAGTCATGCGCGCGCCGAACGACTTGCCGCCGGCGAAGGCTCGCGCGCCCGGCCACAGCTCGCTCATGGCGAACACCGCCTGCTTCACGGTGGCGGTGGCCACCGAGGGCGGATCGGCGCGGCTCAGGCGCTTCTCCATGTAGGGGAACTGATAGCGCAGCGTCGCCACCCCGCGCGTGGCGAGTCGTTCGGCGATCGCCTCCATGAACGGATGCCGCATGCCTGCCCCCGCGCCGTGCGCTAGGGCGAGCGCCGTCGACACGCGCTCGGGCGCGAGCGCCAGCGCCGAGACCGTCCCTCGATCGGGACCGAGCTCGATGGTGTGCTCGGTGCGCGTGGTGGTTCCGTCTTTCAGCATGCGGATCGCTCGTGACGTTCGGAGGCGGCATTGTGCCCGAGCGCGACGCTCGCCCACAAGCCGGGGGCGGGTGGTAACGTGGCGGCATGAGCGATCGCCGGGTTCTCTACGTCACCGCGTTCGTGCGTGCGCTCGCCACCGGGATGATCGGCGTGCTGCTCGGCTTCTATCTCTCGGCACTCCACTTGGACGCACCTTCGATCGGCCTGGTGGTCGGCGCGGGGCTGTCCGGCGCGGCGGTGGCGACGTTGCTGGTGACCCGCGCGGCGGACCGCATCGGGCGCCGTCGCACGCTGGTGACGCTCGCGGCGCTCTCGGCGGTCGGCGGACTGGCGCTGCTCTTCACCCAGCACGTCGGCGCGCTCGCGGCCGCGGCCTTCATCGGCATGGTCAACGGCATGGGTCGCGACCGCGGCGCGGCGTTGGCGCTCGAGCAGGCGGTGCTGCCGTCCGCCGTCGCCGACAATCGCCGCACGATGGCGTTCGCCGCCTACAACGTGGCGCAGGACTGCGGGCACGCGCTCGGAGGACTGCTGGCGGCGGCGCCGCGCCTCATCCAGTCGTGGGCCGGTGCCAGCGCACCCGAGAGCGTCGGCCTGCGGGGCGCGGTCGCGGTCTACGTCGGGCTCTCGGTCCTCCCGGTGCTGCTCTATCTCTTCCTGAGTCCCGCGATCGAGGTGACGATCGCTCCCGGACGGCTGCCGCCGCTGTCGCGGGAGACGCGCCGCATCCTCTGGAGGCTGGGATCGCTGTTCGGCCTGGACGGGCTCGGCGGCGGGTTCCTCACCGCCACGCTGCTCTCCTACTTCTTCCATGGGCGCTTCGGCGTGGGCATCGAGGTCGTGGGTCCGCTGTTCTTCGGCGCGCGCGTCGCGAACGCGCTCTCGCACCTTGGGGCCGCCTGGCTCGCGAAGCGCATCGGCCTCGTGAACACGATGGTGTTCACCCATCTGCCCTCGAGTCTGCTGCTGGTCACGGTGGCCTTCGCTCCGAGCTTCCCGGTCGCGGCCGTGCTCTTCCTGCTGCGCGAAGGCTTCGTCGAGATGGATGTGCCGACCCGGCAGTCCTACGTGATGGCGGTGGTGAAGCCCGAGGAGCGCACGCGCGCCTCCGGCATCACGGCCATCGTGCGCCTGGCCGCCTGGGCGGCCGCGCCCTCGGTCGCGGGATTCTTCATGAAGGGCTTCTCCCTGATGGTGCCACTCGTGATCGGCGCGGCTCTCAAGATCACCTACGACCTGCTGCTCTGGCGCGGCTTCCGTGAGCTCAAGCCGCCCGAGGAGCGCGGCGCCGCGGCCTGAGTTAGAACCCGCGCTGGAACTCTCTCGTTCCGCGGGGGTATCAGCCAGAGCCGTCGGAGCGCTGATACACAGCCCGGGTCCAGGGCCGGGCTCCCGCAGCCGCAGGATCCGAGGATGATCGTGAACACGCTACGCCCTTCGATCCGCGTCGTGACAATGGTGTGGGGACTCCTGCTGGTCGTCCCTCGCCCCTCGCGCGCCCAGTGGGAGCCGAACGGCAACCCGATCTGCACAGCAGCTCGATCGCAAGCGGAGACCCGCGCGGTCTCCGATGGGGCGGCCGGGGCGATCATGGCGTGGGCGGATCTGCGCAACGGCAACTGGGACATCTACGCGCAACGCGTGAACGCTGCGGGCAACCCGATGTGGACGCTCGACGGGGTGGCGATGTGCACGGTGCGCGGGGATCAGGATCCGCTGGCGATGATCTCGGACGGCGCGGGCGGAGCCATCATCGTGTGGCACGACTACCGCTGCGGCAGCCAGGTCTACGCGCAGCGCATCGGCACGTCGGGTGAAGCACTCTGGGAACCGGGCGGCGTGGTGGTGTCCTCCTCCTCGTCGTTCCAGTTCGATCCACGGTGCACTTCGGATGGGGCGTCCGGAGTGATCGTGGCGTGCGGTAACTCCGCTCAACGAATCGATGCGTACGGTCACCCGCGATGGGGTGCCGCCGGAGTCGTGGTGAGCGGCGGCACGAATCCCTCGCTCGACACCGACGGCGCCGGCGGCGCCATCATCGCCTTCAGCGGTGCCGCGACCCCGGAGATCGGTGCACAGCGCGTCGATTCGACCGGCGCGCTTCGATGGCCGGGCGGTGTCGCCGTCTGTTACACCGGTGCCGGCGCCGATCAGCCGAGTGTCGTCTCCGACGGCACGGGCGGTGCGGTGATCGCTTGGACCGACGGCCGGGCTGGCAACTATCCGCACATCTTCGCGCAGCGGCTCGCGCCGACCGGAACCCCGATGTGGACCACGAACGGGATCTCGCTCTGTTCCGCCAACCTCGGGCAGAATTCGCCTCACGCGATCACGGACGGCGCGCAGGGCGCGCTGGTGCTTTGGCTGGACCAACGCAACGGCAATGGAGCCGACCTCTACGCACGAAGGATCAGCGCGAGCGGTGACACCCTCTGGCAGACTTACGGCAACCCCGTGTGCGTCGCGCCTGGGACCTGCTCGGGTCCCGCCATCGTCCCCGATGGGGAAGGAGGCGCGATCGCTTCGTGGTACGACGGTCGCGGCGCCGACCAGGACATCTATGCGCAGAGGTTCGACGGATCGGGCGCGATGCTGTGGCACGCGAACGGGGTCGCGCTCTGCACCGCAGTCGGCGACCAGACCTCGCCCGCGATCACCGCGGATCGCCGGGGTGGCGCGATCGCTGCCTGGAACGACGGACGGCTCGGGCCCAATACCTTCCACGTCTACGCACAGCATATCGATGCGAGCGGATCGGCGGGCGGCGCCGTCGGCGTAACGCCGGGGCTCCCGACCGCGTTTCGAATGCTGCCCGCGATCCCAAATCCTTCGGCAGGTCGGGTGACCATCACGTTCGAGCTGCCTGTCGGAGCCGAGATCTCAGCCGACGTCGTGGACATCGTCGGCCGTCACGTGCGCACGCTGACGACACGACAGTTCCTGGTGGCCGGCACCCACTCGCTGGCCTGGGATGCACGCAACGGCGCGGGCACACGCGTGACCGCCGGCCTCTACGTCATCCGCGTCCGGGCGGGCGACCTCGCCGGCCTGAGCAAGGTGGTGATCTCGCGATGAGAGCCGTGCTCGCATCGATGGCCTTGTGTCTGGCGGCCAGCTTGGTGACTCCGCGTGATGTGCACGCCAACATCCCTAGCGCTGCCCTGTCGTTCGTGACCGCGCACGTGGTCATCTGTCCGGCCGGAGACTCGATGCTGGTGGTCGTCGCGCGCACCGCCAGCGGCACTCCGTTCGTCGACGGCCCAATCTGGGTCGAGACCTGTGATTGTCCGGGCCTGCAACTGGGGCCCCCGCCCGTCTGCAGCAGTCCGGACGGCACGTCGTGCCACGTCGTGATGGTTCCCGACGTCTATGGGATCGTGCAGATCCCGATCTCGGGTGGAGGGCTCTGTCCCGGCGGCAGCCTGCGCGTGCTCGGCAACGGCGTGCTCCTGGCCATACTGCCCGAGCCCGCCTGCTTCGACCAGAACGGCGACCTCAAGGTGGACGAGGTGGATGTATCGATCGTTCAGTCGAAGATCGGCTCACACGATCCCGGCGCGGATTTCGACGGCGACGGAACCGTGACCGCGCAGGATCTCGCGATCCTCCAGGCCCACCTCGGTCACGCGAGCCCGTAGAGTTCGCTCAGGTGGAGCGGGTGCCGCTGCGGTAGAAGCGCACCTCGACCTTTTCGAGCGTGGCGAGGCCCTCGACGATCGCGTGGTCCACGAGCGGCATGAAGGCTTCGATCTTCTCGCGCGTGTCCACGATCTCGACCACGATCGGCAGATCCTCGGAGAGTCGCAGGATCTTGGCGGTGTGCATGCGGCTGTGAGCGCCGAAGCCTTCGATGCCGCGCAGCACGGTGGCGCCCGCCAGTCCCTGCTCGCGCGCCTTGAGCACCAGCCACTCGTAGAGCGGCTTGCCTTCGTGCTTGTCGCCCTCGCCCACGAAAATCCGGAGCAGATGTCCTTCCTGCGGAAGCATCGCGTCGCCTCCTAGAGCAACCGCGACAACACGTGGCCGGCCCACACGGCGCCGATTCCCAGCACGACCTGCAGCGCGACCGAGCACGACGCCGGCAGCCACTGCCCATCGCGCAGGAGCTGGAACGTCTCGTAGCCGAATGCCGAGAAGGTGGTGAAGCCACCGAGGACTCCGATGAACAGGAACACCCGAGTGGCTCCGGTGAACACACCGCGCGACTCCGCGAGGCCGGCCAACGCGCCGATCACCAGGCAGCCCGCCACGTTGATCACCAGCGTCTCGATCGGGAAGTTCCACCCCGAGCGGAGCCGCGCGATCCAACCGCCCAGAGCGTACCTCAGCATCGAGCCGATGAACCCTCCGGCCCCCGCCCACCAGAGCTTCTCCATCGTCCCCCCAGAACGAAAAGACTCCCACCGGAATCGGTAGGAGTCATCAGCCCGTGCGGGCGGTTTCGGCGAACTCCATCGCCTTTGAGGGGGCGGACAATAGCAACGCGGTGCCAGCGGGAGCAAGAACCGGCGGCTCGTCGCATCGACCTGCTCGTTCGGCTACGGTCCAGGGCATGGAGAAGATCGCTCCGCGATTCTTCCGGTCGGCTCTCGAGTTCCGGCGTTGGCTCGCCTCCCACCACGCCGCGGCGAAGGAGCTGTGGGTCGGCTTTCACAAGGTCGGCGTGGGCAGAGCCGGCATTCGCTACGCCGAGGCGCTCGACGAGGCGCTCTGCTTCGGATGGATCGACGGCGTGCGGCGAAGCATCGACGACGCGCGCTGGGCGATCCGTTTCGTCCCGCGCACCAGCAAGAGCTACTGGAGCGCGATCAACACGCGGCGCGCGAGCGAGTTGATCGAGCTGGGTCGGATGAGGCCCGCCGGGGTGAAAGCGTTCGAGCGCCGCGACACCGAGCGCACACGACGCCACACGCACGCGCGCGCGAACGCCGCACTCTCGCCCGCCGAGCGACGCGCGTTCGCGGCGAAGCGCGCGGCGAGGAGCTTCTTCGAGCGCCAGCCGCCTTCCTACCAGCGGCTCGCGGCTTGGTTCGTGGTGAGCGCCAAACGCGAGGAGACGCGGCGGAAGCGGCTCGGCATTCTGATCGAGCACTCGGGTCGCGGAGAGCGGCTCCCCGGTCTCATGCCGAGGCGCGGCGAGAGGCCGCGGGGCTAGCGCCTATTCGATCGGGCTCAGCACGAGCTCGCGAACAGGAGGCCACGCGCTCGGCTCCGGCAAGCCCAGCCGCTCGATCAGCGCATCCGGATCGAGCTGCTCGTAGGCCGCGAGGAACGACGCGCGCTGCGTCGTGCCGAGCCAGCCGGCCACCGTCTTGGCGGGAATCTCGCAGAGCAGCGCCTGCGCGGCGAGCAGGAAGCACATTCCCTGGAACGGGATGTAGCCAGTTCGGTGATGAGACCATTCTG
>Ga0066903_100005970_pt1 | contig 10695 bp, 11 predicted proteins | sample PanSoiMetaGPlot1_FD_67491 | JGI IMG/M metagenome (GOLD analysis project Ga0066903, IMG submission 67491) | Tropical forest soil microbial communities from Panama analyzed to predict greenhouse gas emissions - Panama Soil - Plot 1 (version 2) | ecosystem: Environmental > Terrestrial > Soil >...
ATCTTCAAGGCAAGAAAGGCGCTGATCACCAGCAACCCAGTCCAGAGTGCCGACAACGAGACGAAGAGGCCGGCTTTGATAAAATAGAATGGTGTAAACACAGCGAAGGCGATGCTCCGCATGCGACGAACCAGCGTTTTGTCGCGAAGAAAAACCCCCGCCACAACAAGACCAAGCAGATAGGCGGGCAGGACGGCTTCGCTTTTTGCCGTCGTGGCGAGGCCGCCGAGGAAGAAAAGGACAAACAAGATGAACTTTACTTCCGGCTCGCTCACCTGGGTCGCGCCCAAGCGGGCGATGATCGCTTGCGTCCAGCGCGGCATGAACCATAGAACGATCAACGTCACGATTACAAACAGCAGCAGCCACAAATCGTAATTGGCAAACAAGGTGCCGAGCGCGAGCACCGTCCCAAAATCGGTAATGAAGCAGGCGGCCAGGATCATCTTGCCCATGGCAGTGTCGCTGAATCCGCCCTCGATCATCACTGCATACACGACAGCAACCGAAGTCGTGGAGAGGGCAATGCCAGCGATCTGCGCCTGATGCACAGGCCAGCCAAAAATGAATTGCGCAACAAACCAAACGACAGCAAACGGCACAACAAATGACAGCACGCCGATCAGAACGCTCACGCGCCAATTGGCTTTGAGCGAAACAGGATCGATTTCCGCACCAGCAAGAAACGTGAGCACCCCGCTGCCGAGTAGTGCTAGAAAGTTCGTCCACTCGGTGGATTGCAATATGTGATGAAGGTGACCCGCACTGGTGTTTGCGCTGGCTACGCCGACCTGCAGAGTGCCGCCTTCGAAGCCGACTACGAGATTGCCAACAACTACGCCAACCGCGATTTCAACCAGCGCGACTGAAATTCCGGTTCGGATCGAGATCAAACTCGCCAGCAGCGCAAGTCCCATCCAAACCGCAGCTATAAACCAGATGTTTTCGAGCATAAAAAACTCCTTCCGCTGGGAAGGAGTCATTAGCTCATGCGGTTTTCCCCGCCAGAGGCGGGAAAGGCAAACTCCATTGCCGTGACAAACTCTACCGCGTCCCTAGCTCACATCAACTAAAACATTCACCATTTCCGCTTCGATTGTTCGTCATTCGTCATTCGGATTTCGTCATTCTGATCACATCTTGAAGCGTTCGCCCAGATAAAGCTGACGACTGATGGGATCGTTGATGAGAAAATCCTTTGTGCCCTCGCTCTCGACCCGCCCATCGTAAATCAAATACGCGCGGTCCACGATTGAGAGAGTCTCGCGCACATTATGGTCGGTGATCATGATGGCCAAGCCCGATTTGCGCAGGTTGACGATAATCTGTTGCACGTCATAGACCGCAATGGGATCGACGCCGCTGAATGGCTCGTCGAGCATCAAAAGCTTCGGTTGTGTGACCAGCGAACGGGCGATGGTCAAGCGTCGTTTCTCCCCGCCGCTCAACGTTAGCGCTGTATTTTTCGCGATCCGCTCAATGCCAAACTGGTGCAGCAATTGATCACAACGATTCCGCCGCTCGGCTTTGCTCAGTGGAAGCGTTTCCAAAATCGCGAGAATGTTCTGTTCCACCGTCATCTTGCGAAAGATCGATTCCTCCTGTGGCAGGTAACCCATGCCGAGCCGGGCCCGCTTGTACATAGGATAATCGGTGACATCCGTGCCCGAAAAAATCACGCGACCGCTGTTTGGCCTGACCAGACCAACGATCATGTAGAAACTCGTCGTCTTACCCGCGCCGTTGGGCCCAAGCAATCCTACAATTTCGCCGGCCTTCACATGCATGTTGATTCCGTCTACCACTGCGCGACCGCCATAGATCTTGACCAATTGTTCGGTCGTCAGAACCATTTCCGCCTTCGTCGCCGCCGGCGAAGAGATCTTACGAGCAGAAACGGGCGCGGTTTGGCTGATCATGGTTTTGGAAGAGTCGCAGGAGGTGGTGTCTGGGCCGGTGAAGTCTGAGTAGGAGAAGTCTGGGCGGGGGTTGCGGCGGCTTTCTTTTCTTCGCCGGGTTGCTGACGAATCTCTGTGCGGCTCGGGCCATGCGTTGTCAGTTGACTGTTCTGATTAATGACCATGACCGTATCAGGGCTGGTCGCCACATGCATGTTCAATCCTTCCTCCACACGCGGTCTTCCTCTCAACTCAACGTTTCCGGTTGCAGCCGTATAGGTTGCTTTATCCGCCCGGCCAATGGCGCGCGTCGGGGGTCCGCCATTCGGATCAGGCCGGTCGCGTATCAGGCCAACGTTTCCTTCGGCAATGGCTTTCTCCAAGGCCTGATTCTGTCCCTTTGTAATGAACACTGTCAATTTGTCAGATTGAAGATTGAAACGCGGGTCGGTCACCTTCACTCGGCCGCTAAAGATGCCTATGTTCTTGGTCGAATCAAAAAACGCCTCGTCCGCATAAATTTCGGTGGTTGTCGGTTCGTTGGACTGCAACCCTGTGCCAAACAAGTTTGTGGTCGGCGATTTATCTTGCTTCTCGCTCGCTGCCTTCTTCTTCGCCTTCTTCTCCGGCACAGTTGCGGAAGTCTTCGGAGCTGGTGTAGCGGGGGTCTGGCCTTGCAAGCGCCCTGCCGCGCCGATGGTAAGAAAAAGCATTAACATCAGCAGCGTTTTCATTCCTTCTCGTCAGGCTTCGCTGTCAGCTGTGATTTGCTACTGATCACCATTTTTACATTTCCGATTAATCGCCCGGTCCTCGTGTTTGTATCGAACTGCACTGAATCGCCAACGATGTTGAAATCTGCGCGCTGAATGGTTGTTCGCTCCTGCGAGCTAAGGATTCGGGTTTTCAAATCAAGCACCGAGGTGTGCATGTCAACCTGCAGATCCGGCTGATTGTCGGGGGTGTAGGTCGTAATTTTAAGCTGCTGAAAACCGATGTGTTCCTGATCAATCCGGTGTGCGGTTCCTGCTTCGAATCGTCCACGGAGATGGCCTTCGGCATCGAAATCGGGAAACACAACGCCCTTGGCCTCATGGCCAATCGGCAATGGGATGTTTGTTAAGCTTTGTTCGCCCGGTGATGCAGTCGGCGTCGCGACGGCGCGACCTTTTTTCTTGTGACCTTTTGACTGTCCGGATACGTAAGGCGCCGACGTCAAAACGCACAGCACCACTGACAATAGCCAAATGAGCCAGCCCCAATGTGTGCAGCGGCCGCTACGAAACGGTAGCATGAATAGCCTTTAACATGCGCAGGTGTTCCGGCAAAGCCTTCAGCGGAATCTGATTCGGCCCGTCGGACAAAGCCCGCGCTGGGTTTTCATGCACCTCCATAAAAATTCCGTCGCAGCCTGTTGCCATTGCGGCCCTCGCTAATGCCGGCGCGAGAAGGCCGTCGCCGGAGGTTGAATCCCCTGCTCCGCCTGGCCGCTGCACAGAGTGTGTCGCATCGAAGATCACGCGATATCCGGCTTCGCGCATCCAATAGAGCGAACGCATGTCAGCGACAAGGTTATTATAGCCAAACGTGGTGCCGCGCTCGGTGAAACAAAATTGTGCGTTCCCAAAGGCGATCAGTTTTTCGGCAATATTTCGCACGTCCCACGGGGCCAGGAACTGACCTTTTTTCACATTGATTGCGCATCCCGTTTCCGCGGCGGCGCGCAGCAGATCCGTTTGGCGGCAGAGAAACGCTGGGATTTGTAGCATATCGATCTTTTCGCCGACAATCTCCGCTTCAGCAGGCGAATGAACGTCCGTTGTCACTGGTATTTTTAAGTCGCGACCGATAGCGGAAAGAATCTCGCACCCTTCGCCTGCGCCAATTCCGCGAAACGAACGCACCGAAGTCCTATTCGCCTTGTCGTACGATGCCTTAAAAATGAAATCTACGTCTGCGGCAGAGCAGATTTGAGCGATTTTCTGCGCCATGCGCCAGACGAACTTCTCCGACTCAATCACGCACGGTCCGAGAATAAACGCCGGACGTCTGCCGCCGATCGTAACTTTACCCACGCGCAATGGCTTTGGTTTCACGGTAAGTGTCTAAGAAAAGCCGGAACGCACCAAATTTAAAGGGCTGCTCTCTGCTTTGCTGCGTTCCATCGCAATTTTCTCCTCGTAAAATCGAAAATGGCAAACGGCGCGTATAGTACGAGAAAAAAGAGCAACGCCACTCCATGCATTTGTAAAAGGTACAACGGCCGCGAATCGGAGAGAAAACTTAAAATCGAAAACGCTTCCGGTTTGTGCAGCAGAAATCCATAGTTAAAGCCGGTCAGCTCATCGGCGATAAGTGTGGTCACAAAATAAAACTCTGACCATAACCACACGCGCACGATCGACATTGGATATGGCCGGAATCCGCGGGTCAACATCAGGAAAACCACGCCGACGATGATACCGCAGTGCGACGTAAAAAAACTGATGAACCGCCAATCTGGAAAACCAAAGCGCAGATTTGGCGTGAGCACGGCTTGTAGCGTGCCGCCAATGCCCCAGAAGTACGCCACTTCGAACCAGCGCTGGTTTCCCGTCCACATCGCGACCATCACGACCACCATGCCCCAGTCGCACATTTGCATCGGCAACATTTGCCGCCAATCCACAACGCCCTGGCTACGGATAAACACTAAATAGACGACGTAGTTCAAGATCAGCACCGCGGAGAGGACGCTGATGATCACGCTTTCAAGCCGCTGCGATTTTGTATGCCGCACGATCGCCGCAAGTAGGAACGGCAGCACGATTGTCAGAGCGATGACCGTGAGGTGCGGCAACCCGTACGGCTGAAATTCAGGCTCCATTCGTTGTTGTAGCGGCGGTTGTGTCAACCGCCGATTCCGATGGGAAGGCGCTTGACACAGGCGCCTCTACAAATCATGCGCAAGTTTGGCAATTTAATTCACCGAATCACCCAGAGGTTGCACGGAATAACATCGGTAATCCAAGCGATGTTACTGGGAAATCGCTGGCCGGCTTCGCGGTTTTTCTGCAGCGGCACTACCAGTAGATCTGCTGTCACGGATTGAACAAAGTCCGAGGCGACTAATCCGGTATTTCCGCGGACACAGCGCACCTCGATCGGCACTTCGGTTGCGCCTGCCGAGAGAACGAAGTGTTCCAGCGCCTCTTCCTCCGCATCGTGCGCGTTGCAATCTTTAGCTTTGCTAGAACCTGAAGCAATCGACGCGCGGGCTTGATCAAACGTCGTAATGATGCGAATCACATAGAGCCGCTCGCACGACTCGGCCGCAGCCAGCGGTAGCGTTATTTTCAGAGCCTGCAATCCGTGACTGGAATAATCGGCAACAAAAACGATCCGGCGCAGCGGCTTAGGTTTTACGGCAGGACTCGTGAAGAGCACAACCGAGCAGCGAGCTTCCACCACGAGGCGGCGCGCGACATTACCAAGAAATGGGTGCAACACGACCTCCCTTTCCAATGCGCCGGCGACGATCACGTCAATCTTCTCACGAGTCAGCGCGCGCAGAATCGCTTCGGCTGGGTCTCCCTGTTCATAATGAATCGTTGAGTCGGCCGGAAGGTGCAGCTCCGTTATCACATCGTTGAACTTTTTCGCGGTTTCTTCATCCCGTGTGCCCACGTAGATCAGATGAAGATGGGCCGGAAAGCGTTCTCGGATTCGCTTCGCTTCGGCCAAAACCTGCTTGAACCGCGGTGAGAAAGTCGTCGCCACGGCAATGGTTTTGTATGGCGATGGTTCAGGCATCCCGGTGCACTGTCGCGCTCCAAGGAAATTCGGCAAGACAAAGACCGCGCGCTCGCGGCCGCCCATTAGCAATCCGCTTTTAATTTTTAAATTCCTCTGCGAATTTTCGAACATGCGACGAGCGATCTATCCAGGCAGCTTTGATCCGGTAACCAACGGTCACTTGGATGTGATCGAGCGGGCGAGAAAACTGTTCGACGAAGTCGTTGTGGCTGTCGCTCACAACGACGAAAAGCAACCGCTCTTCTCACTAAAGGAACGCCTCGATCTGCTGCGAGAGACCGCAGGTAAAATCGACCACGTGCGAATCGCTGAGTTCCGCGGACTACTCGTCGAATTCGCCCGGCTAGAGAACGCGGGCGCGGTGATCCGCGGTTTGCGCGCGATCTCCGATTTTGAATTCGAATTTCAAATGGCGTTGATGAACCGAAAACTGGATGCCGCGGTAGAAACGATTTTTTTAATGCCGAAGGAGGAATACACTTATCTTAGCTCTCGCATTGTAAAAGAAATCGCGCGTCTGGGTGGCGATGTCTCGAGTTTTGTCCCTGCTTGTGTGGCCAACGCGCTGAGCAGGAAGTTTAGTTGATCAACTCCGAAACGTTTGGCTTATGAAAGTGCACCTGAAACAAATTCCAAGCGAGGGTCTGCATCTGGAAGGAGAAGAGGATTGCCCAATCCAGGAATTGGAAGCGGAGGGAGTTCGTTGTATTGCGCCACTGCAGTACGATATTGATTTGGGCGTTTCCGGAGGCGGGCTGTGGGCGAATGGTTTCATCTCACAACGGGTAGAGCTGCGGTGCGTATCTTGCCTCGAAGCATTTGTGCACGAAGTCCGAGTGCCTGCATTTGCCGTGCACATGGAACTCCACGGCCCCGAGATGGTCGATCTTACCCCTTTCATGCGCGAAGAGATTTTACTAAACCTGCCGGCGCATCCGCACTGCGACAGGGACGGCGGTGGGATTTGTAAGGCGAAACAGGTTGCGACTAGGGAACAGGGTACGAGGCGAAAATCGGATTGGAGTGCATTAGACAAGCTGAAGCTCAAATAGTGACCAGGGTTCAGCGTGCAGACTTCAGGGGTCAAAAGCCAAGGTGTGCCTGAAACCTAAACTCTGAATCCTTGTTGCCTTTTTCGCTTTCTTCTGCTTTCGTGTGCGGCTCGCGAAATATGGGAGTCCCAAAACGCAAAACATCCAAGATGCGGCTACGCATACGCAAAGCAGCGAACCGCTGGCATGCCGCGCAGCTGAACAAGTGCCCTCAGTGCGGAAGTGCGGTTCCGTCGCACATTGTTTGTCCGTCGTGCGGCTATTACCGCGGGCAACAGGTGTTGACGCTCGAAGGCAAGTAAAAACGTAAAATCGTTTAAGCGTTGAAACGTTAGAACGGGGAGCAACTGAAAGGCTTCAACGCTTCAACCCTTCAACCTCTTCATTTTCGCTTTGCAATCGGGTATTTTAGCTCGCAACATTTCTAATTAATGAAGATCGCCCTCGACGCGATGGGCGGTGACTTTGGTCCGCCTAACCTCGTTGCCGGCGCCGTCATGGCGTTGCGCGATTACCAACAGATCAACAAGCTTTATCTGGTGGGAGAGTCCGCCAAAATCGAAAACGAATTGCACAAGCACCAGTGCAACGACTCGCGGATCAACATCGTGCATTCCACGCAGGTAGTGGAAATGAACGATCGCGCGTGGACGGCAGTGCGCCGAAAGAAAGATTCGTCGATCAGCCGTGCGGTCGATCTGGTGAAGCACGGTGATGCCGACGCAGTAGTGAGCGCCGGGCATACAGGTGCAGCCGTCGCCGCGAGCATGATCAAATTGCGCACGCTGGAAGGGATCAACCGGCCAGGCATTGCGGCGGTTTTGCCTACACAGTTTAACGTTTTTGTTTTGATCGACGCTGGCGCGAACATTGATGCGCGCCCGGAGCATCTTTTGCAATACGCCATCATGGGCTCGGTTTATTCCAGTCACGTGCTCCGCTACAAACAGCCGCGGGTCGGTTTGATCTCGTTAGGCGAAGAAGATGTGAAAGGCACGGAGCTGACAAAGGAGGCCTTCAAAATGCTGAGGGAGAGCTCGCTGAATTTTCGCGGCAATATCGAAGGCCGCCATCTATTTGAGGATCCCGTCGAAGTGGTGGTGTGCGACGGTTTTGTCGGCAACGTGATTTTGAAAACCTCCGAGTCGATTGCAGTCGCGATTTTCAAATGGCTTAAACAAGAATTGACGCGCTCTAAGATTCACATGGTCGGGGCTTATCTAGCGCGGAAGGCATTTCGCGTAATTAAAGACAAAACCAACTACGAAGAATACGGCGGCATGCCGCTGCTCGGTGTGAACGGGATTTGCATCATTGCGCACGGCGCGAGCACGCCGCTGGCGATTAAAAACGCGCTACGTGTGGCGGCTGAGTCAATTGAACAGCAGGTGAACCCGCATATCGTCGAGGAGATTCGCCGTTACCATGAAACGACAGCCCCGCTTGAGCCCGCGCTCCAGTAAATCGCTGCGCACGGTCTCGATCATCGGCACAGGCAGTTATGTGCCCGAAAAGACTCTGACTAATGCTGACCTCTCGCGGATGGTTGATACCAGCGACGATTGGATAACTACTCGCACCGGCATCAAAGAGCGCCGTATTGCCGCGAAAGATGAAAACACGAGCGATATGGCGACCAAGGCAGCGCTCAAGGCACTCGACGAGGCAAAAATTTCCCCGAAAGAGATCGATCTCATCATCGTGGCAACCGCCACGCCGGATATGCTTTTCCCAGCCACCGCCTGCTTTGTTCAGAAGAAGATCGGAGCAACCAACGCCGCTTGCCTCGACATTTCCGCAGCCTGTGCAGGCTTTCTTTTTGGGTTGGAGATTGCACAACAATTCATTACCTCCCATACACACGAGACGGTCCTTGTGATCGGCGCCGAGAAACTAACGTCGATCACCAACTGGACCGATCGCAACAGTTGCGTCCTTTTTGGCGACGGTGCCGGTGCTGCAGTCTTGCGCCATCGAGGCAGCGCTCACGGCGTAATCAGCACACACATCGGCAGCGACGGGCGATACACAGACATTTTGTTCATGCCTGGCGGCGGCTCGCGGTGCCCCATCACACGGGAAAATGTGGACATGCATTTGGCAACAATCCACATGACGGGCAAGGAAGTGTACAAGCAGGCTGTGACCGCAATGCTGAACGCAGCGAAAAAGGCCCTCCATCAAGCCGGGCTTTCCATTGAAGACATTGCCTGTGTCATTCCCCACCAGGCAAACCTGCGCATCATCGAGGCCATCGCCGACCGGCTCGGAATTTCGCGCGACAAGATGTTCGTGAACCTTGATCGGTACGGCAATACGTCTGCTGCGGCCGTAGCCATCGCATTGGACGAAGCCAACCGCAGCGGCCGAATCAAGCGCGGTGATTATGTTCTAATGGTCGTTTTCGGGGGCGGGCTCACCTGGGCGAGCACGATTTTGGAATGGTGAAAAGCGGTTGAAGCGTTGAAGCGAAACGTTACCTGCCTAGCTTTGGAGACGTTTTAATCCTTCAACCGTTCAACGTCTCAACCACTCGATGCTAATCGAAACTCACGCGCATCTCGATTATCCCGATTTCGCCAATGATCTCGATGACGTGGTTCTCCGCGCAGCCGAAGCGGGAGTGACACGCATTATTACAATCGGCACCTCCATCGAGAGCAGCCGGCGCGCGATCAATCTTGCGGGACAATATCCGGCTGTTTACGCGGCTATCGGCGTTCACCCAACGTACGTCAAAGAGGCGGAAGAAGATGTTTTTACGCCGCTGCGCGAACTCGCAGACAACCCGCGTGTGGTGGCGATCGGTGAGACCGGACTCGATTATCACCGTTTGCCCAGCGAAGAAGTAGCGAAGGAAAAACAGGTCCAGGTCATGTCCGCGCTGCGGACTGAGACCGATGAAGAAATCGAAGCGCAAATTCGCGACGGCGCTTACAAATCGAAACAAGCCAGTTTATTTCAACAGCAACTCGACCTTGCCGTCGAGCTAGGGCTCAACGTAGTGATCCATCAACGCGAAGCCTGGGAGGACACGTTGAACATTATGCAGCCATACACAGGCAAATTGCGCGGCGTCTTTCATTGCTTCGGCGGCTCGCTTGATCAGGCGAATGAAGTTCTGGATCTGGATCACCTCGTTTCATTCACTGGAATTGTCACTTTCAAAAACGGCGCAGGCGTGCGAGAAGTCGCAGCACAAATCCCGCTCTGGAAATTCATGGTGGAAACCGATTGCCCATATCTGGCCCCCGTTCCGTTTCGTGGAAAGCGTTGCGAACCTGCGCATACCCGCATCGTGGCGGAAGCGATCGCGGCGGCGCGGGAGGTTCCGCTGGAAGAAATTGCTGAGGCAACAACCGAAACCGCGGAGAAGTTTTTCAGGTTCAATCGGGGATGAAAATCAAAAATCGTCTGTTGACCAACGCATTGAATACCGCTGCGTTGTGCGCGCTTCACTTGAAAAGCGGCGAAGCACCGCCGAAGTCCAAAACGCGAGCACCGAATACACGCTGGCAACGACGGCCACGTTTTGGAGTGCTGAAGTGTCCTGCCGCTTTGATCAAGGCGCTGGCAGCATTCGATCGATGGCGGTCGTTGACGATCGGCTCTTGCCTTCTTCTGCTCGCCATGTTTCTCGGGTCCTGCGCAGTCCCCGATACTCAACATCACATCGTGATCAGCACACGTGAGCAGAAGCTAGCCCTTCTCGATCGCAACGCCGTAATGGCCATCTACCCGGTCTCAACCTCCAAGTTCGGTCTCGGCGATTGGCGAGGCAGCAGGTTCACACCGCTTGGCCAACTCCAGGTCGCGGAAAAAATTGGCGGCAATGCGCCACCGGGCACGGTATTCAAAGATCGCCGGCGCACGGGCGAAATCGTCTCGGTGAACTCGCCTGGTCGGGACCCGATCGTGACGCGCATTCTCTGGCTGCGCGGACTCGAGGC
>Ga0066903_100005971_pt1 | contig 10695 bp, 9 predicted proteins | sample PanSoiMetaGPlot1_FD_67491 | JGI IMG/M metagenome (GOLD analysis project Ga0066903, IMG submission 67491) | Tropical forest soil microbial communities from Panama analyzed to predict greenhouse gas emissions - Panama Soil - Plot 1 (version 2) | ecosystem: Environmental > Terrestrial > Soil >...
CGTGCCGGAACAGACGGCGCAATGGCGGGTGAACAAGTGTCTCATCGACCTCTCACACCAGACCAATTTTGCCGAGGAATGCGTCGAACACAATCGCCGCCCGCTGTTGCTGCTCTGGGGCGACTCCACCGCGGGCGCACTGATGCCGGGCTTGTTGAGGGCGCAACAAGCGCACAATTTCGGTCTTGCGCAGCTCACCGCAAGCTCCTGTGTGCCGATCCTGAACGTCGACTTTGCGGTCACGCCGAACTGCCGCGCCAACAATGATCGCGTGCTGGCGCTGGCGATCAAAGTGAAACCCGACATCGTTCTGCTGCATGGAACCTGGGAGAAAAATCTCGATCGTGTCGGCGAGAGCATCGCGATGCTGAAACGGGAAGCCGCGGCGCGGGTGGTGGTGCTGGGGCCGGGTGTGCTGTGGAAGCGCGGCCTGCCGAACGAGGTGCTGCGTTATTACATGCTGCATCACGAGTTGATTCCGGCGCGCTCGACCGAGGCTGTCGTTGCGCGCGGTACCGAACGTGAGCTGCGCGAGGCCGTGGTGCGCGCGGGCGGCGAGTTCATTTCTGCCGCCGATGTGCTGTGCAACGATAAGGGTTGCCTGACCCGGCTTGGAGAAGCTGCGAGCGACATCACGGCCAGCGATCAGGTGCACCTGACCGAGAAGGCGTCAGTCTTCCTGGTGCAGGGGATTGTCGATCGCCTGCTAGGGGCGGGCGAGCCGCGGGCAAGCGCTTCGCAATGACGCTTCAGGCACGGCGCGCGATGCGGCCGTTTTCGACATCGAAAATCTCGCCGGACGAGCGAAGCTCGGCAAAGGCCACGGGATCGGCGCCGGTGAGCCAGACCTGCGCGCCGAGTTTCGCCAGCTCCGCAAACAATGCTGCGCGCCTGGCGGGATCGAGATGCGCGACGACCTCGTCGAGCAGGAGCAAGGGAGCGATCCCGGTCGTTTCCGCGACGAGGGCAGCATGCGCCAGCACCAGCCCGATCAACAGCGCCTTCTGCTCGCCGGTCGAGGCATCGCGCGCCGGCATGTTTTTTGGCGCGTAGGTGACTTGCAGATCGGTGAGATGCGGGCCGTCAAGGGTACGGCCCGCGGCCGCGTCGCGCGCGCGCGCCTCGCGCAGGATCCGCCGGTAGCGGTCCTCGACCGCGGTCGCCGGCTCCGACAAGAGCGCATTCTCCATCCAGCCGTCGAGCGCGATCCCGGCTGACGGGAAGGCGGACGCGTTTCCGCGTGCACGCAACATCGCCGCAAGCTTCACCGCGATCTGGCCGCGCGTCGCTGCCACGGCGACCGCAAGCTCGGTGGTCTCGCGCTCGATTGCGTCGCACCAATGGTCGTCGAAATTGCGCACTTCCAGGAGACGGTTGCGCGAGCGCAACGAACGCTCCAGCGCCGAAACGCGGCTCGAATGCTCACTGTCGATCGCAAGTGCCAGCCGATCGAAGAAGCGCCGCCGTTCGGACGCCGCTCCCATGAAGAGGCCATCCATCGCAGGCGTCAGCCACACCATGCGCAAATGATCGCCGAAGGCTGCGGCCGAGCCGACCGGTTCGCGGTCGACGCGGCAACGGCGCGTCGTGCCCTGCGTTTCGCCCTGCGGCGCCTCGATGCCGGTGCCGAGCGTGGCCAGTCCCAGCGCGCCCTCGACCTCGGCGGAAACCGCCCAGGAGCCGTCGCCCTGATTGTCGGCGACGTCTTCCAGCGTGGCGCGGCGCAGGCCCCGGCCCGGCGAGAGAAACGAGATTGCCTCCAGGCAGTTGGTCTTGCCGGCGCCGTTGGGGCCGACGAGCGCGACCATGTCGCCATGCGTCTCGATCCCCGCGGAGCGATAGTTGCGGAAATGAGTCAAGATGAGGCGATGGATGCGCGAGGGGGTCATGTACGGCTGGAGCAGCGCACTCGTACCCTCTCCCGTTGTGGGAGAGGGCGGCGCCGAACGCAGTGAGGCGCCAAGTGAGGGGTCAATTGCGATCTACAAGCTTTCACTTCTTTGCGAAATTGTGTGCGCACAGGTAATCGGTCAACGGTGCGGCGTTCACCACCCTCTCCCGCAAGGTAGAAGGTTTCTTCGCGCCATTTGCAGTGTCTTCGTCCGATGACGAGTTTGCCCCTCACACCCGCATCGGCATCAGCACGTAGAGCGCGCTCTTGTTGTCCTTGTCCTGTACCAGCGTCGGCGAGCCGGGATCGGCAAGCCTCAAGACCGCGACCTCGCCCTCGATCTGGGCGGCGATGTCGAGCAGGTAGCGCGAGTTGAATCCGATATCGAGCGGGTCGGCGGCATACTCGACCTCGAGCTCTTCGGTGGCGCTGCCGGAATCCGGGTTGGTCACGGACAGCACCAGCTTGCCGGAGGCCAGCGCGAGCTTCACCGCGCGGCCGCGCTCGCTGGAGATGGTCGAGACGCGGTCGACGGCGGATGCAAAGTCCTGCTTGTCGACGACGAGCTCCTTGTCGTTGTTCTGCGGTATGACGCGGCCATAGTCGGGGAAGGTGCCGTCGATCAGCTTCGAAGTCAGCACCACATTGCCGATGGTAAAGCGGATCTTGCCGGCGGAGAGCTCGACGGCGACCTCCGCCTCGCTGTCCTCGATCAGACGCTGCACCTCGCCGACAGTCTTGCGCGGCACGATCACGCCGGGCATGCCGGTGGCCCCCTTGGGCATCACGAGATCGATTTGCGCCAGCCGATGGCCGTCGGTGGCAACTCCGCGCAGGCTCGCAGCCTTGGCGCTGCCGGCGGTGTGCAGATAGATGCCGTTGAGATAATAGCGCGTCTCCTCGGTCGAGATCGCAAACTGCGTGCGGTCGATCAGGCGCTTGACGTCGGCTGCCGCGAGCGAGAACGAATGCGTCATGTCCCCCGCGGCGAGATCGGGAAAATCGCTTTCTGGCAATGTCTGCAGCGTGAAGCGCGAGCGCCCGGCACGGATCGCCAGCACAGAGCGGTCGCCGTCGCCCTCGAGCAGGATCTGCGAGCCGTCGGGAAGCTTGCGCACGATGTCGTAGAACATGTGCGCGGGAACCGTCGTCGAGCCTCCGCTAGCGGTTTCGGCGGCAAGCGTCTCCGTCACCTCGAGATCGAGGTCGGTCGCCTTCAGCGAAAGCCGCGCGTTGTCGGCGCGCAGCAGCACGTTGCCGAGAATCGGGATGGTGTTGCGCCGCTCGACCACGCGGTGCACGTGGCCCAGCGATTTCAGGAGTTGCGCGCGTTCGACGGTGACCTTCATTGCAATATCCGCCCGATCCACATGTCTTGGGAATGCCCGGCGGTGCGCGCCGCGGCCGATGGCTCCCGCCAGCCTGGCACGCCGGCTTTGGGGGAGCGTAAAGTGGCGCGGAAAGCCCGCAGATTCAAGGGACAGGCGGGCCGTTTCCACGGTTTGGGGCGGCAGATTTCTTCATCCTCCCCCTGCAAGGGGCAAGGGGGTCGCTTTTCGGCGCGAATGATCCCCTCCCGGTTGCGCTGGCGCGCAAACCGACCTCCCCTTTTCAAGGGGAGGTGCGAGAGCCGGCTCGTTTGCGGAACTACTCCTGCAATTGCCGCTTCAGCGATTCGACCTCATCCGACAGTGCCGCATCCTTGGCGACCAGCGCCTCGATCTTGCGCACGGCGTGCAGCACCGTGGTGTGGTCGCGCCCGCCGAAGCGCCGGCCGATCTCGGGCAGCGAGCGCAGGGTCAGCGTCTTCGCCAGATACATCGCGACTTGGCGCGGACGCACCACGTTGGCGGTGCGACGCGACGACAACAGGTCGGAGCGGCTGACATTGTATTGCCGCGCCACCACGCGCTGGATGTCCTCGATCTTGATCCGTTTCGGTTCCTGCGGCCGGATCAGGTCGCGCACCTCGCGCTCGGCCATCTCCAGCGTCACCGGCTGGCTGTTCAATTTGGCGTGCGCCAGCAGCCGATTGATCGCGCCTTCGAGGTCGCGGCCATTATGGGTGATGGTACGGGCAAGATAGTCCAGCACCAGGTCCGGCACGTCGAAGCTTGCATGATGGACGCGGGCGGCCGCGACGCGCGACTTGAGAATGCCGAGCCGCAGCTCCTCGCCGAGCGAGCCCATCTCGACCACGAGGCCTCCGGCAAGACGCGAGCGCACGCGGTCGTCGAGGCTTTCGAGGTCCGAGGGCGGACGGTCGGCGGCGATCACGACCTGACGGCCGGCGTCGATCAGCGCGTTCAGGGTGTGGCAGAACTCCGCCTGGGTCGACTTGCCCTGCAGGAACTGCAGGTCGTCGATCACGAGCACGTCGATGCCGCGCAGCGCTTCCTTGAAGGCGAGGGCGGTCTGTGTCTTCAGCGCCGCGACAAAGCCGTACATGAACTTTTCCGCGGTGAGGTAGAGCACCTTGCGCTCGCCGGCCGAGTTGCCGGCCCAGGTCACCGCCTGCAGCAGATGGGTCTTGCCCAATCCCACACCGGCATGAATGTAGAGCGGGTTGAACATCACGGGATCGCCGCGCCGTCCCTCGGCGACCTGACGGGCGGCCGCATGCGCCAGCGTGTTGGAGCGGCCGACGACAAAGCTCGCAAAGGTCAGACGCGGATCGAGCGGCGATCCGCCGAGCGCGTCATGGTTGGCCGATACCGGCGCGGTCGCGATCGAACGCATCTCGATCGGGGGACGGCCGTTGATGGCCTCGGGCCGGCGCGCATCGAGGGCAACCGGTGCCTCCTTTGCGGGCACCGCACAGCGTACTGCGGAGCGCACGGTGAGATCGATCCGGTGCACTTCCGGCAACTCCGCCTGCCAGGCGGAGAGCACGCGCTCGGCATAATGCGCCTGGATCCAGCTCTTCAGGAAGCGCGTAGGCACCGAAAGACGGACACTTTCGTCCTGCACGCCTTCGAGGTCCATGCGCGCGAACCAGCTTGTGTAGACATCCTCGCCGACGCTCGAGCGCAGACGGCCTTTGACGCGCGACCAACGATCCTGTTCCGAATTTGTCATTGTCAAAAACTTTTCCAAAGCGAGTAAAGGGACGTTTGGTGGATTGCCGTTGCAGGTTTCCTGCCACGGCGCGACCTCGAGCGGACCTGCTCCGGACAAAGTTCGACCGTTCGGCGGAACGCCGCGATCAGACCGTCGCTGTCAGGAGCGGAAGGTTTCCCGCGAGGTCAGCGCGTACTCGGGTTCTCCGGAGTGCGCGTTGGTGGCCGCACATTAAGACTTATCGCGTGATGGTAGCGCTGGCTCGAAAATGGCAATTGGCCAAATTGCGCGATGTCTCCGTATAGCATGCAACCTCCCCGCCCTTACCGCAATTGCTCACGGCAAGTTGTCATCTCTTGATTTATCCATTCAGCCGCGTCCGGACGTGCCGGCTCCACCGCTGTACCCGCTCACGCAACTTACCCGCTCGCTCGGGCTCAAGACCTTCGTCGCTCCCGCCGTCCCTGGTCCGATCTCTCTTGTTGCAACCAGCGAGGCGTGATGCGCCTCGCCTGAGAAAATTTGGACACAGTTCTCCGTCACCCGTATCGCTACAGGTCTCGGTCCGACAATCGCTTGGAAAGCGTCGCCACGCGCACACCGCCGCCGATTTGCACGTCCGCCCCGTGTCTAGAACCGCGCTGGTCAAAGATCGTGGGCGCCGCGAGCGAGTTAGGAATACACGATGCGGAGCGGACGGCAACGAAATTGATTCGATGGGATCACGCCCAAAACATGCGCAACGGACCTCTCGGCAGCGCTGTTCTTTCCCCCTTGAGAGCAAAGCTCTGATTCTGATTGCAGATTCGATGCGTGCCGCGACTGTGACATTTTCGTCGAAAGAAAAAAGAAAAGTCACATTTCCTTAAAGGTCGCCCGCAACGCCACATGTTTTTCCAAATGGTGCGTTTCGCTATGCCGATAAGTCACTAGAGAGCCGCATATTTTTTTGCGCGTTGGAACAGGGTAACTCCCGCGCAACACGTCGCCCGAGGACCGAGCGCTCGTCCATATAACGGGCATGTCGCAGGGATTTCTCGCAACGCGCGCGAGTTTCAGGTGCGGCAGAAATGCACTTTTGGGGATGCACTGGTAGAAATACGGGCTCGATGGAAGGTCTAACGCGCTGCGATCACAGGCCGAGCAGGAGATCGGTGAAAAGAAAAGCCCCGGCTAGTGGTCCGATTCCAACATTCGCATCCCACTGCAGCGGGCTTTTTTTGCGAATGTTTGAATCAAGAACCACCAGAAAATATTGATTCTAGTGGAGCTTTGGATTTGACGTTCGCTTACGAATACTCGGCGGGGGGTAGCGAACGTCAGGTCCGCTCCACGAGGCCGGGCTTGATGACGAATTTCAATCTGGATCAAGTCGCGCGAGGGGGTCCGACTTTCACTTTGCGAGCTTTGCGATTTGATGGCTGAGCCGCGACACCTTCCGGCTGGCATGGTTCTTGTGAACGATGTTGCGCTGCGCTGCGCGCATCAGCTCCGGCTCCGCGCTAGCCATCGCTTTCAGTGCTGCGGCGCGGTCGCCGCGCTTGATCGCCTCCTCGACGGTGCGCACGGCGCTGCGCATCTGGGTGCGGCGCGACTTGTTGATCACGGTGCGGCGGGCAATCTTGCGCGTCGCCTTCTTGGCGGAAGTGGTATTGGCCATCGTCTCTAAATCCTCAGGTGCTCTTGATCGCGGATGAGCGCGCCGGCCGCGAGAGGGCGTGATCGACGCGGCCGGTGTTTCGGAACGTCCTCGGGAATGTCACGTGCCGGAGCCAATATGCTCAAGGAGGCAGGGCTACGCCCAAAGAACAGCGGCGGCGGGATTGCACCCGCCGCCATTCGGCGCCCTTATAGAGGGAGGGGTTTGGAGCGTCAACGCTTTCCGGCTCCAAATGACGACGGGACAGCGTTCCGCAACGTGCCGGTAAAGCGTTGATGAGGTTGAATTTCCACCGATGCCCCGGTAGGAGCTAGTAGTCCGATTTCCAACATTCGCATTCTGTCGGGGTTGGCTTGGGGCGCAAGGCGGGACAGGTGAGGCATGATCCGCGGTTTTTTCCGACTTATCGGGCTGATACTGCTCGCCGGCGGATTCATCTTTATGGTCTATGACGGCGCGCGCTGGGTCGCCGATCAGAAGCTGCGCTTTACCCGGTTTGGCGAGTTCTGGAACGACATCCATCAGTCGAGCCAACTGGCCTTTCGCACCTGGGTCGAGAGCAACGTGCCGTGGCTCTGGACCAGCGTCGTGAAGGTAATCCTCGACCAGCCGGTTTTCGCCGTGATGGGAGTGCTCGGGATCGTGCTGATCATCCTGTTCCGGCCGCGCAAGCCGCTGATCGGCTATTCCCGGGATTGAATCGGCGGCTCTGGCGTAACGGCTCTGATCCTGCCAGCGTAAATACCTATATAGTGAGGGGCCCATATAGAAGCTCCGGCGAAGGCGGCTCGTCGCCCCCGCCCGAGTCCACCCCGGAGACATTCCATGCTGTTCATGCGCAAGACCACCGCACTGCCGAGCGCAGCCGAAGCTCTGCCAGGCCGCGCGCAGCCAATCCCGACCGCGACCACCCATTTCGTCAATGGCCATAATTTGAAGCCGCCCTACCCGCAGGGCCTCGAGCAGGCGGTGTTCGGGCTTGGCTGTTTCTGGGGCGCCGAGCGCAAGTTCTGGGAGCTCGGTGACGGCGTCTACACCACCGCCGTCGGCTATGCCGGCGGCCACACGCCGAACCCGACCTATGAAGAGGTCTGTTCGGGACGCACCGGCCACACCGAAGTGGTGCTGGTCGTGTTCGATCCGAAGAAGGTTTCCTACGATCGCCTGTTGAAGACGTTCTGGGAGAACCACGACCCGACCCAGGGCATGCGCCAGGGCAACGACGTCGGCACACAGTATCGCAGCGCGATCTACACCTTCAACGACGCGCAGAAGAAAGCCGCCGACGCCTCGAAGGCCGCCTACCAGAAGGCGCTGGCGGCAAAGGGGCTGGGCGGCATCACCACCGAGATCGCGCCGTCAGCCGAGTTCTACTTCGCCGAGGACTACCACCAGCAATACCTGGCCAAGAATCCGGCCGGCTATTGTGGGCTCGGCGGCACCGGTGTGTCCTGCCCGATCGGCGCCGGCGTTTCCGCCTGATCTCGCTATCTCTCCCGCCTGCGGGAAGAGGGTAGACCCTTCGGTGGCAGTCTCTTGGGAACGCCGAACCGAAGCTTCGGCTATGGCGATCTTGCGCGGCGGGTGAGGGGGACCTTTCTACAAATTCGGTCCCCGCGAAAACTCCCCCGCAAGCCCTCTCCCCTGCAAGCGAGAGAGGGAAGCAACCCTTTATTAACCATAACGGGTGCAAGACTTAGGCTGTCTCCGTTTTGAGGGATGGCAGCAGTGCCGCGCGCGTTTTTCCTCCCGATCATTGCCGTTACGGCCGCCGTGGCATTGTCGGGCTGCATGCAGACGGCTTACCCGACCTACCCGACCGCCACCGTCCAACCTTCCCGCGATCTCGACGCCATGGCCTATGGCGCGCCTTCATCCGCGACGGCCCCCGTCGTTGTCGCCGACAACAGCGGCGGCGGCGCGATCTCGGCTCTGCGCCACGCAATGGCCGCCTCTCCGCGGACCTATGTCGCCGCGGTGCCGGCGCCCGGTCCCGCGGTCCACGCGGCGGCGCCGATGCCCGAACCCGTACGCTATGACAGCGCCTATCATCTCGATGCCGGCGACAAGCTGCGCGTCGTGGTCTACGGCCAGGAAGGCCTGACCAACACCTATGCGATCGATGCCGCCGGCTCGATCACCATGCCGCTGATCGGCACCGTGCCCGCGCGGGGCCGCACGCCGGCCGGGCTTGCAGCCGAGATCATCGCAAAGCTTCGCAACGGCTATATCAGGGATCCCTCGGTCGCGGTCGAGATCGAGTCCTACCGGCCGTTCTTCATCCTCGGCGAGGTGCAGGCGCCCGGCCAGTACCCCTACGTGCCCAACATGACGGTCGAGAGCGCGGTCGCGATCGCCGGCGGATTTACCCCGCGCGCCAAGCGCAACGTGGTCACGCTCACGCACGCCGATGCCGCCGGCTCGGGGCGCTATGTGGTACCGCTCGGCACCTCGCTCAGCCCCGGCGACACCGTCTTTGTCGGCGAACGCTGGTTCTGAGCCAAATCTCTCAACGTCGTCATTCCGGGGGCGATGCGAAGCATCGAACCCGGAATCTCGAGATCCCGGGTTCGCGCTAGGGCGCGCCCCGGGATGACGCGCTTTCGCGCGTCACTGCCACATCCAGTTGCGGCCGTAGTCTTCCTTCCAGCCGGCCAGCCTGCCGTTGCGAAATTGCAGGAACAGCCGGTCGTGGTGATTGATCAGGCCGCTGCCGCCGAGATTGCGGAGCGCGAGATAGATCTCGTTGCCGGGCGGGCCGGAGACATATTGCAGCGGCTGCCTGAGCGCGGCCGACACCTGCTCGACGTCCATGCCGAACACCAGGGGCCGGCTGTTCGACAGATCGGCGTAAAACGGCGGACGCCCGTCCAGCGTGGTGCCTTGCCCGGCGGCCGGTCCGCCCGAAAGGGCGAGGGCTGCGAACAGCAGAACAGATGCGGTGAGATGCTTGACCATCATGCGAGCATCTACGCTGCCATGGCCTTTGGCAACCCTTCGAGGAATGGGAGCACCGCGTCGATGAAGGCCTGCGGCTGGTCGATATTGACCGCATGGCCAGCGGCGGGGATCACCACTTTTCGCGCGCCGGGAATCTTCGCCGCCATGTAGTCGCTTGCCGCGAGGAAGGGCGTGTCATCGGCGCCGACCACGACCAGCGAAGGCACCTTGATCTCGCCCAGCACCTCGATCACGCGGGCATCGCGCTGGGTCAGCATGCCGCGCGCGGCGCGCGCCAGTCCCGTGGCGTCGCGATGGCTGACGGTCGAGCGCTCCCGGCTCGCCGATTTCAATGCGTCCAGCCCCTCGCGGTCGAAGCGGTTGGCGGTGTCGAGCGCGCGCCTGTTCCAGGCCTCGCGCGCGTCGTCCTTCTTGAAGCCGGGACCGGTGTCGATGATCAGCAGCGCCGCGACGCGCTCGGGATGGGCGCGATAGAACGCCAGCGACATGTAGCCGCCAAGCGACAGCCCGCCGACGATGGCGCGCCGGGCACCGACCGCGTCCAGCAGCGCGGCGATATCGCCGACGGTCGCCGCCTCGCTATAGGCCGCGGGCTCCGCGGGATAGTCGGACTGGCCGTGGCCGCGCATGTCCCACAACACAAGCTTGTGATGGCGCGACAACGCCTCGACCTGGCCCTTCCACATCTGTGATGTCGATGAGTAGCCGTGGGTCAGGATCAGCACCGGCCCGTCGCCATGCACCTCGTAATGGATCTTGACTCCGTCGCGGTCGATTTTCGGCATGGCGGCGCTCCCTTATTCTGCGATCAATTGTAGCGCGATCCCCTTTTGAGTGTGAACCGGGCTCGACGCGTCCCTGCCAGCACCCGATGCGCGCATTTCGCAGGGCGGAACCCCTTGTCGCAACGCACAACGATCAATTTGAAAACGTACCACGGGCCGAGTCGACGCCCATGCCTTCGCGCATGCGCGGGAACGCTAAAATTTTAACATCTGCGCTAAATCGCAATTGATCACGCCCGTTAAGGCGCGTGGAAGACGTTGTCGGGTAGCGTGGCAGATCAGCTGTGACCTGCGAGCGCAGAAATTCATGAACGCACTAGCCCGACAAACCCAGTCCA
>Ga0066903_100005972_pt1 | contig 10695 bp, 11 predicted proteins | sample PanSoiMetaGPlot1_FD_67491 | JGI IMG/M metagenome (GOLD analysis project Ga0066903, IMG submission 67491) | Tropical forest soil microbial communities from Panama analyzed to predict greenhouse gas emissions - Panama Soil - Plot 1 (version 2) | ecosystem: Environmental > Terrestrial > Soil >...
GGTCTGACCCCAGCAGTTCGTCTGTTACTCCCCCGGCCCGCGCGCCGGACCGACGATCACGTACAGCTGACACGCACCGCTTCCGCCCGGGAGCGGCTTCGTCTCGACGCCGAGCTGCTTCGCGAGTCGGAACGCGACGCCTTCGCAGCGCGGCGGGAAGTACACGGCGGTCTGCGGGTACCCGAAGCTCGCCGCGCGGCCGACTTTCTTGATCGTGTAGCCGTAGCCGCCGATGTGGCTCGCCACCTGGCGCGTGTAGTTGATGTCGCCGCTCCCGTTCAGCACCGTCACCGGAATCCGCCATGGCGGCGGCAGGATCGCGGCGGCGTTCGCCGTGGTGCCGTGCTTGCCGCCGGAGCGTGGAACGACGAGCAGGGTCGCGACGACGGCGAGCGCGGCGACGACCGCGCCGACGGCCACGAGTCGCGACACCGGGTTTCGCTCCGGCGGTACGGCCGGCACCGGCAAGCCCGCGAGCTCACGCGCTTCACGGTTGCCGATCCCCAGCGCGCTCGCGTACAGCACCGTCGCCGCGAGCGCGTCGTCCGGACGCGCGAACCGGTAGACGCGTCCCTCTTCGAGCCAGCGCACCTCTTCGACCGACAGGCCGGCGCGCTTCGCCGTCTCCTCGACGGTCAGCTGGCGGTGCAGCCGTGCGCGGGCGAGCGCGGATTCCTCGCCGGTCGGCTCGAGCGGCTCAACGAGCTCCATGCCGATAGTCATTCTGCTCCACTCGACGGCCATATTCGGGGTGATCGGCAAAATCGACGTCGCCTGGAGCGTTCAGATCGTCACAAGCGACGAGCGCCGCCGAGAAATCCCGCAGGCCGGCGTCCGGAACCTCGTCCCAGACGCTTCGCGCGAGCAGCAGGGGATGGAGGCGCACCCCACCGTACGTCGCCGCGACGCGTTCGCCGGCGCCGTCCCGCCAGGCGGCGACGACGCGGTCGATCGCCCGCGGGTCGATGCCCGGCCCGTCGCCGAGCACCACGACTGCCGCCTCGACCCCGACGCCGAGCGCAGCGAGCCCGCAGCGCAGAGATGCGCCTGGACCGCGTGCCCACTCCGCGCAATGCACGACGCGCGCCGACGTCTCGACGTCGTGCGCACCGAGGACGACCACGATGTCGTCGACCGAAGGGCGGATGCTTTGGACGATCGGCTCGAGCAGCACGGCCTGTTTCGGCGAGCCGAAGCGCGTCGACGCGCCGGCGGCGAGCACGATTGCGGCGATCACACGACTGTCATCTTCAGGACGACGACGCGCTTCGTCGGCCGCTCGGTGACGCGGTTGCCGAGCCGTCCTATCCGCTCCACCACCTTGAGCCCTTTCGTGACGACTCCGAGGATGGCGTAGTCCGGGGGCAGTCCCGCGTCGGGGGCGGTGACGATGAAGAACTGGCTTCCCGCCGTTCCCGGTGGTTCCGACTGTGACTTCGCCATGGCGACGACGCCTTCGGTGTAGAGCGAGTTTTTCGGCGGGGCGTCCACCACCGTGTAGCCGGGCCCACCCCTCCCAGTGCCCGTCGGGTCGCCACCCTGGATGACGAAGCCGGGCACGATCCGATGGAACACGGTGCCGTCGAAGAAGCGGCGTCGCACAAGCGACGCGAATGACGACGTCACGCACGGCGAGTCCTCGACGTCGAGACGGACCGTGAATGGACCGTAGTTCGTCAGCACGCCCACCGTATGCGGCTGTCTCGGATCGAGCATTGGGAACGTGACGTCGCGCCCGCTCGTCGGGCAGCGGTTCGCTGTCTTGGTCGCGCCGCTCCCGCCGCAGGCGGCGAGCACGGCGACGAGCACGATCAGCGACAGTCGCGCAGCATGCGCCACAACGCCGTTACGTTAGCCACGTACCGGAGAGTCTCCTCCGTCGGTGCGCCACCCGCCTGCGCCACCGCCGTCGGGCCTGCGTTGTACGCGGCGAGCGCGAGATCAGGCGACTGGAACTCGTCGAGCAGCCTGCGGAGGTAACGAGCGCCGGCGAGCACGTTCGTCGCGGGGCGGCGGACGTCGAGCCGTAATGCCGCACCTGTCGACGGCAGCACCTGGAGCAGGCCGCGCGCATCCGCGCTCGACCGCGCGCCCGCCGTCATCTGGGACTCGACCTCGGCGACGGCCACGAGCAGCGCGAGCGGGAGGTCAGCGTGGTTCGCCGCGGCGACGAAAGCCCCACGATAGGCCGCGGGAACTGGGCACTGCGGCGCGCGCGCCGTGTGCCTCCGCGGCGCCGGGAGAGTGTCGCTCGTCGGCCTTCCGCCGCTGGCGCTCGCGAATGTCGCACCGACCGCGGCCGCGAGCCCGACTAGGCCGACTGCTGCAAGCTGACCTGCTCGAGCGCGCGCCGGACGAGCGCGCGGGCGATCTCGACCTTGTAGGCCGTGCCCGGAAGGGGCGTGGCGTCGTCGAGGGCGGCGGGGTTGTCGAGCGTCCAGGGGATTGGAGCTACCCCGGCGACGGCCATACGAATCCCTCCGCCTGTGCGGGCGGCAGCCACGCCGACGAGCGGGAACGCCCACTTCCGCCGGTCCATCGCCTTGAGGTAGGTCGAGACCTGGGGCGCCGGCACCTCCAGTTCGAGGATCAGCTCGTCCGGAGCAAGCGTCGTCGTGCTCCGGTCGTCCGCGCTCGGCAGGCGATAGAGCTCGGCGATCCCGAGCTCGCGCCGCGTCGTGCGGACGGTTGCCTCGAGCGCGAGCAGTGCCGCAGCCACGTCCGACGGGTGGGCGGAGGCACAGTGCTCGTTCCCGAAGATCGCGTGCTCGCGGTGGGCGCCGTCCTTCGCAAGGCAGCGCTCGCCGCCGTGGAGCCAGCAGTCGAAGCCGAGACGCCAGTACCAGCACCGCGTCGCCTGGAGGAGATTGCCACCGACCGTGCCCATCGAGCGCAGCTGAGGTGAGGCCGCGAGGGAGCAGGCCTCGCGGAGCGCCCGCGGGACCTGTGGGTCCGCCTCCAGCTCCGCCAGTCGCGTCCCGGCGCCGATCCGCGTCCCGTCGATGCCGCGCGGGACGGCCTCGCCGACGTCGACGAGCGTCTCGGCGCGAAGAAGGCCCTCACGGAGCAGCGGAACGACCTCGGTGCCGCCTGCGAGCGCGATCGAGCCGTTGCCGAGCGCCGCCGCGGCTTCGCCGGCGCTAGACGGCCGCAGGAGCTCCACGACGCTCTTTCTCCCGGGCTTCCTGCAGTGCTCGCAGCATCTCCTCCCGCGAGATCGGCAGCGAGCGCACGTCGGCCCCCGTAGCGTCGCGGATCGCATTCGCGATCGCCGCCGCGGTCGGGATGATCGGCGGTTCGCCGAGCCCTTTCGAGCCCAGGTTCGTCAGGTGCTCGTCGGGGATGTCGATCAGGTCGGTGACGATCTCGGGCACGTCGGCGATGGTGGGGACCCTGTAGGCGTCGAGCGTCCTGGTGAGGATCGAGCCCGTTCCCGGATCGATGATCCGCTCCTCCGAGAGCGTGTGGCCGACGCCCTGGATGATCCCGCCTTCGACCTGGCTCGAGGCGCCCAGCGTGTTGATCACGCGCCCGACGTCGTGGATCGCCACGACCTTGTCGACGCGGACCTCGCCCGTCTCGGTGTCGACCGCGACCTCGGCCACCTGAACGCCGAACGTGAGCACCTGCATTCCTGCCGGATTCGGCCCGCGCGAGCCCTTGCCGAGGATCTGTGCGTCCTCGAGCAGGCCGGTGATCTCCGTCAGCGGCCACGAGCCGCCGTCCGACGACACGATCTGGCCGTTCTCGATGTTCAGCACGCGCTCCTCGAGGTGGAACCGCTGTGCGGCCAGCTCGATCAGCTGCCGCTTGGCGTCGGCCGCCGCCGAGCGCACGGCTGGGCCCATCGACGGGACCGTCGAGGAGCCTGCGGAGATCGACGCGAACGGCCCGCGTGCGGAATCTCCGAGCGACACCTGCACGTGCTCGACCGGGATGCCGAGCTCCTCGGCGGCGATCTGCGCCATCGCCGTGCGCGTGCCCGTGCCGATGTCCTGCATCGCCGTCACGACCTGCGCGCGGCCGTCGGTGCCGACGCGGATCCACGCGTATGACGGCGGTCCGCCGCCCCCGTACCAGATCTGCGACGCGAGCCCGATCCCGTGCTTCCACGGTCCGTTGCTGCGTGCGCGCACCTCGTCGCGCTTCGCCCAGTGCGGCTCCGCGCGGCGGTAGCACTCCTCGAGGTTTTTCGACGAGAAGGGGCGGTCGTCGACGCGGTCGGAGCCCGCGTAGTTGCGGCGGCGCAGCTCGAGTGGATCGATGCCGAGCTTCGCTGCGAGCTCGTCCAGCAGGCACTCCAGCGCGAAGGTCCCTTCGACGAAACCGGGTGCGCGGAACGCGGCCATCGGCGGCAGGTTCAGCTTTGCCGGGTACTGCACCGTGCGCACGTTGTCGCACGCGTACAGCATCTTCATCGGTCCCTCTGTCGAGGCGGACCAGCCGGAGAAGCCGATCGCGTTGACGAACTCGCCGCCGAGCGCGACGAGCGTCCCGTCCGACTTCGCCGCGCCGGTCAGGCGCTGGATCGTGGCGTTGCGGTTGCCCGCCGCGATGTTCTCTTCGCGTCGCGTCAAAGCGCACTTGACCGGCCGGCCGGTGCGCTTCGCGAGCTCCGCCGCGATTGGGGTGTAGTCGCCGGGCCCGTTCTTCGAGCCGAAGCCGCCGCCCATCGCGTGGCAGACGACGCGCACCTTGTCCGGCGCCAGCCCGAGCTGCCCGGCGACCGCGTCGCGAATGCCCCAGATGTACTGGGTCGAGATATAGACGGTGAGGCCGTCGTCCTCCCAGTGGCAGATCGCCTGGTGCGTCTCCATCGAGTTGTGCAGCACGACCTGCGTGCGGTACTCGGCCTCGACGACCGCGTCCGCTTCGGCGACGCCGCGCTCGAAGTCGCCGCGCTCATACGTCTTGGGGTCGGAGACGAACGACTCCTGTCGCACCGCCTCGTCGGGATCGAGCAGCGGCTCGAGCACCTCCCATTGCGGATCGAGCGTCTGCAGCGCCGCTTGCGCCTGTCCGAACGTCTCCGCTGCGACGGCCGCGACGGCCTGGCCGACATAGCCCGGCTCTTCGGCGAGAACCTCGAGCTCGCCCGGCGCGAGGACCGCGCGCACTCCGCGCGACGCACGCGCAGCGGCGAGGTCGGTGCTTGTTACACGCGCGCGCGCGTGAGGGCTGCGCAGGACGGCGGTGTGCAGCATTCCCGGCAGCTGGATGTCGCCGGTGAACTGGATCTGGCCGCGGGCGCGGTCGAGACCGTCGACGCGCGGCACATCGCGGCCGACCGTCGACAGCGGGCCGGCCGGCCACTGGTCGAGCGCATCCTCCTCGACGACGATCCAGACCTCTTCGTAGCGGCCTTCGACTTCCTTCTCGGTGCGAATCAGTCTTGCCACGCGTTAATTGCCTCCTCGATCTTGGGGTAGGTCCCGCAGCGGCAGAGGTTGCCTGACATGGCATGCCGAATCTCGTCCTGCGACGGCGTCGGGTTCGCGGCGACCAGCGCAGCGGCGGACACGATCTGGCCGGGCGTGCAGAAGCCGCATTGCACTGCGTCCGCGCGGACGAACGCGTGCACGAGCGGATGGTCGCGCAGGCCTTCGATCGTCGTCACCTCGCGACCGTGGACCGTGTGCGCGAGCATGATGCAGGAGAGGGTCGGTACGCCGTCGAGCATCACGGTGCACGCGCCGCAGTGGCCCTCGCCGCAGGCGACCTTCGTGCCGGTCAACCCGAGGTCCTCGCGCAGCACCTGCGCAAGCGAGCGGCCGACGCGCGCTTCGACGTGATACGTCTCGCCGTTGATTCGGAGCTCAGGCAGGAGTCGTCACCGCCACGATGTCCGCCAGGTGGAGGAGCCGGAATGTCGCCCGCACATGCGCTCGCACGTCCTTCTCGTCGGCCTCCTCCGGCAACGCGCGCCACATGTCGCGTGCCGCCAGCAGCAGCTCGCGGATCTGGTCCAGCTCCTCGCGATGCCCGTTCGTGCGGTCGTGCGTCGCGTTGAGGGCCAGGCCGAGCACGCCGACACGATCCGGCTGCCACGTCCAGAGGAGTGGCGTCGCCATCGAGAGGTACTGGTGGATGCGGGCAAGGCTGATCGGCTGCGAGAAGGTCTCCGTCCCCTTGGGCGCCGAAGGCTCACGCGGCGGCTCCCCGGCGGCGATGCGGCTGGCGTTTCCGGCCAGTACGTCCCGCACTTGCTCGTCCGACAAACCGCCCAGCCGCGCCGTCCGCAGCGAAGTGAGCAGCGACGCCGGCTGCTGCCCGTACGGATAGTCGGAGGCGTACACGACCTGCTCCGGCCCGACGAGGCGGTACAGGCCGAGCAGGTCGAGCGGGCTCCAGACCGACGTGTCGAAGAAGACCCCCGCCTTGCCGCCGAGCCGGTCGGCGAGCGCCGCCAGGTCGGCGATGCCGGCATGGGCGACGATCAGCTGAGCCTGCGGGAAGCGGTCGACGAGCCGCGCCAGGTCGTCGGCGATCGGCGGCAGCCCGCGGCCCCCGTGGATGAGGATCGGCACCTTCCGGTCGGCCGCGAGCTCGAAGATCGGCGAAAGTCGGTCGTCGTCCAGGAGGAACTTCTGGGCCCGAGGATGCAGCTTGATCCCTCTCGCGCCGAGGTCGAGGCAGCGGGTCGCCTCGTCGATCGGATCCTCCGACAGATCGAGGCGGACGAAGGGGATCAGCTGACCCCCGGAGCGTTCGGCGTAGGCGAGCGTGCGGTCGTTGCCGGCCCGGAACGCCGGGTGCCGGTCGGGCTCGTCCAGGCAGAACATGAAACAACGGGAGATCCCGTACTTCTCCATCCCGCGGATCAGGTCGTCGTAGACGCCGACCATCCCGTCGATGTCCGTGCCGAGATGCGTGTGCGCGTCGAAGATGTCGGCGCCGTCCGGAAGCTCGCGGCGCAGCTCGTCGTCCCACTGCGCCATCAGTTCCTGGGCACGCTGACGTGGGTCGTCCACGCTTTGAGTCTATGCGCGGCCCGCAGGGCTCCGTGGTTAGGATCGCGCCGTGCCGGACGTCCTGATCTACGGCGACACGATGCGCTCGCCCGAGCTGCGGCACGAGGTACCCGTGCTCATCCCCGACGCGTTCATCTACGCCGAGAAGGATGGGCGCCGCGTCGTGATCCTCCATTCGCTCGAGATTCCGCGCGTGCGCGAGGAGGCGCCCGAGCTGGAGATCCTGCCGCTCGAGCAGCTGGGCCTCGACGAGCTCCTCGCGCAGGGCCTGCAGGCATGGCAGGTCGGCCTCGAGACGGCCGTGCGCGGCTGCCGCGAGCTCGGCATCGAGCGCGCCGTCGTTCCGCCCTCGTTCCCGCTCGGGCACGGCGACCACCTACGCGCCAACGGGATCGACATCACGGTCGAGCGCGACCTGTTCAACGACCGTAGGCGTGCGAAGAACACGACTGAGATCGCCGGCATCCGCCGCGCGCAGCGCGCCTGCGAGGCGGCGCTCGACGCGTCACGTGCGCTGTTGCGACGCGCGCAGCCCAATGGCGGCGGCCTCGAGGTCGACGGCGAGCCGCTCACCTCCGAGCGCATCAAGCGGGTGATCGAGGAGGTGTTCGCAGACCACGGCGTCGAGGGCAGCGACATGATCGTGTCGCACGGCGCGCAGTCTGCAGTCGGGCACAACATGGGCTCAGGCCAGATCGCGCCGAACGAGCCGATCGTCTTCGACCTCTTCCCGCGGGACAAGGTGACGGGCTGCTACTCCGACATGACGCGCACCTATGTCGTCGGCGAGCCCTCGGACGAGGTGAAGGAGTGGCACGCTCTCGTCAAACATGCGCTGGAGACCTCCACCGCAGGCGTGAAGCCGGGCGTCAACGGACAGGCGCTGTTCGAGCTGGTGTGCGAGCAGTTCCAGGCGGCGGGCTACAAGACGCAGCTCAACAAGGAGCCCGGGGAGGTGCTCGAGGACGGGTTCATCCACTCGCTCGGCCATGGGGTCGGGCTCGAGGTGCACGAGCTGCCCTCGCTGGGGCGCTCGGGCCACGAATTCGTGCCCGGCGACGTGATCACGATCGAGCCCGGCCTCTACCGCTCCGGCTCCGGCGGCCTCCGGCTCGAGGACATCGTGCTCGTGACCGAGGACGGGTACGAGGTGCTCACCGACTACCCGTACGACCTCGCGCCGTGACGAACACCATCGACACGATGCTCCTCGAGGAGCGGCGCTACCCACCCGCTCCGGAGTTCGCGCGCCAGGCGAACGCGCAGCCCGAGATCTACGAGCGCGACTGGGAGGAGTTCTGGGAGACCGAAGGCGGCGAGCGGCTCACGTGGTTCGAGCCGTTCTCGAAGCTTTACGAGTGGGAGCCCCCGTACGCGACGTGGTACCTCGGCGGGAAGCTCAACGTCTGCTTCAACTGCGTCGACCGGCACGTCGCCGCCGGCAACGGCGACAAGGTCGCCTACCACTGGGAGGGCGAGCCCGAGGACGAGCGCCGCACGATCACGTTCGCCGATCTGCAGCGCGAGGTCGTGAAGCTCGCGAACGCGCTGAAGGAGCTCGGCGTGAAGAAGGGCACGCCGGTCGGCATCTACATGGGGATGGTTCCCGAGACGGCGGTTGCGATGCTCGCCTGCACGCGGCTCGGTGCGCCTCACACGGTCGTGTTCGGAGGCTTCTCGGCCGACTCGCTCTCCGGTCGCCTGAACGACATGGGCTGCGAGCTGCTAATCACGCAGGACGAGGGCTGGCGCGCCGGCAAGACTGTGCCGCTGAAGCTGAACGCAGACGCGGCCGTCGCCGAGTCACCTGCCGTGCGGCGGGTCGTGGTCTACCGGCGCACGGGCGGAGACGTTCCGTTCGACGACAGCCGCGACGTCTGGTGGCATGACGTCGTCGACGGCAAGAGCGACGATCCCGGGTCGTGTCCATGTGAGCCGATGGACTCGGAGGATCTGCTCTATCTCCTCTACACCTCCGGGACGACGGCGAAGCCGAAGGGCATCGTCCACACGACGGCCGGCTACCTCGTCGGCGTCGCGGCGACGCACCACTACATCTTCGATGTGAAACCCGACTCCGTCTACTGGTGCGCGGCCGACGTCGGCTGGGTCACCGGGCACAGCTACATCGTCTACGGCCCGCTCTGCAACGGAACCACGGGGGTGTTGTACGAAGGCGTCCCGAACTACCCGGATCCGGGTCGCTGGTGGTCGATCATCGAGCGCCACAAGGTCAACATCCTCTACACGGCGCCGACGGCGATTCGGTCGCACATGAAGTGGGGGCCCGAGTGGGCCGAGAAGCACGATCTCTCGTCGCTGCGGCTGCTCGGCTCGGTCGGGGAGCCGATCAATCCCGAGGCCTGGGTTTGGTACCGCGAGCACATCGGCGGAGACCGCACGCCGATCGTGGACACCTGGTGGCAGACCGAGACGGGGATGATCATGATCACGCCGCTGCCGGGCGTCACGACGCTGAAGCCGGGATCCGCGACGAAGCCGTTCCCGGGCGTCGAGGCGGCCGTCTTCAGCGAGAGCGGCGACGAGGTCGGCCCCGGCGGGGGCGGCTACCTCGTGCTGAAACGCCCGTGGCCGGCGATGCTGCGCGGGATCCACGGCGACGACGCGCGCTACCGCGAGACCTACTGGTCGAAGTACGAGGACGTCTACTTCGCCGGCGACGGCGCACGCATCGACGAGGACGGCGACTTCTGGCTGCTTGGTCGCGTCGACGACGTCATGAACGTCTCAGGCCACCGGATCTCGACGATCGAGGTCGAAAGCGCGCTCGTCGATCATCAGCGGGTCGCGGAGGCGGCGGTCTGCGGCCGGAAGGACGAGCGCACCGGCCAGGCGATCGTCGCCTACGTCACGCTGAAGGGCGGCGAGGATGGCTCCGTCGAGATGCTCGAGGAGCTGCGGAGCCACGTCGGCAAGAAGATCGGCCCGATCGCCAAGCCGGCGAACATCGTGTTCACGCCGGAGCTGCCGAAGACGCGCAGCGGCAAGATCATGCGGCGCCTTCTACGCGACGTGGCGGAGAACCGGGAGCTCGGCGACACGACGACGCTCGCGGATCCGACGGTCGTCGAGGAGATCAAGGATCGCGCGACGACGGAGACGCGCGAGGACTAGAGCTTGCCCCTGCAGGCCACGGCGGCATGCGTGATCAGCGTGCGGATCCGCTGCGGGATCTTGCCGCCGGACAACCCGATCCGGGCAAAATCGCCCGTCGACACATTGTTCGAGAGCTTGTCGAGCGTGCACGCACAGTACGCCTGCGTGACGTTGCTCTTCATGCAGCTGCGCATGTAGTTGTCGACGATGGATGCGGGATAGTGGAAGCGCCCGCGTGTCGTCACGGTGAACGAGGACGTCCCGGTCGGGTTCGTCGCTGTCAGTGTCTTCGTGACGGTCGTCGTCGAGGCGGCGGACTTGCTCCCGCCGCCGCAGCCGGCGGCGCCGACGAGCAGGATTCCGATTGTCGCCAGCAGCAACGCCCGCGTCACGCGAGCAGTTTCTCAAACCGCGCCGGATCGTCGAACGGGCCGATCACGGCCAGCTGGAGGCCTCGTTGCTCGATCACGTCGCGCGCGACGCGCTGCACGTCGTCAGCCGTGACCTTGCCGATCTCCAAGAGGATCTCCTTCGGATCAGGCGTGCGTCCTTCGAGCACCTCGCGGCGGAGCCCGAACATGATCAGGCCCTGCGACGTCTCGAGCTG
>Ga0066903_100005974_pt1 | contig 10695 bp, 5 predicted proteins | sample PanSoiMetaGPlot1_FD_67491 | JGI IMG/M metagenome (GOLD analysis project Ga0066903, IMG submission 67491) | Tropical forest soil microbial communities from Panama analyzed to predict greenhouse gas emissions - Panama Soil - Plot 1 (version 2) | ecosystem: Environmental > Terrestrial > Soil >...
CTCGCGCGCGTAGCGGATGAAATCCCACACGATCAGGAAGTACCCCGGGTACTTCATCCGCTTGATCATGTCGATTTCGTATGAGAGCCGCCGCTCGTACTCGTCGATCGTGCGGCGGAGCTTGCCAGCCTCGGCCAGCTCCTTCAGCCGCGGCAGCCGTGCCGCGAACCCGTCGCGCGACACCTGCTCGAAGTACTCGTCCAGCGTGAACGGCGCCGGCACGTCGAAGTTGGGCAGGTAGTTCTCACCTTCGCCGATCACGACGTTGCAGCGTTCGGCGATTCGTACCGTGTTCGAGAGGGCCTCGGGATAGTCGCCGAACGACGCCCGCATGTCGGCTGCCGTCTTCAGATAGAAATTGCGGCTGTCGTACCGCAGGCGCTTCGGATCGCTGAACGCCTTTCCGGTGCCGATGCACAAGAGGACGTCGTGGGGATGCGCGTCCGTTTCCCGCAGGTAGTGCACGTCGTTGGTGCAGACCAGCGGCAGGCCGAGGTCCTTTGCCAGCGCCGGCAGCCGGCCGTTGACGATGCGCTGGTCGTCGATGCCGTGCCACTGGAGCTCCAGGAAGAAGTTGTCGCGGCCGAGGATGTCGCGGTATGCGGCCGCGGCCTCGATCGCCTTGCGCTCCTGCTGGTGCGACAAGCCTTCGGCGACCTCACCCTTGAGACAACTGCTCAACCCGATGAGGCCGGTCGCATGCTGCGCCAGCAGCTCCTTGTCGATGCGCGGCTTGTAGTAGAAGCCCTCGGTGTAGCCCGACGACACGAGTTTGATCAGGTTGTGATAGCCCTCGTTCGATTCGGCGAGGAGAATGAGGTGGTTCGCCGTCTCTCCGGGATTGCCACTCTTCGTCCGCCGATCGCCCGGCGCCACGTACACCTCACAGCCGAGAATGGGCTTGATGCCCCGCTGCCGCGCGTGGTCGTGGAAGATCACCGACGAGAACATGTTGCCGTGTTCGGTGACGGCAATGGCCGGCATCTTGAGCGCCGCGGCCTGGTCGAGCAGCTCGTCGATCCGGCACGCGCCGTCGAGCAGGGAGTACTCGGTATGCAGGTGAAGATGGACGAAATCCGTACCGGCCATTCCCTAATCCCTCGTCCCTAATCCCTATTCCCACTCGATCGTGGACGGCGGCTTCGACGAGATGTCGTACACCACGCGATTGATCCCGCGCACTTCGTTGACGATGCGCGACGAGATGCGGGCCAGCAGATCGTGCGGCAGGCGCGCCCAGTCGGCGGTCATGCCGTCGCGACTTTCCACGGCGCGAATCGCGACCGTGTACTCGTAGGTGCGCTCGTCGCCCATGACCCCGACGCTCTGAACCGGAAGCAGCACGGCAAAACTCTGCCACAGCCGCGTGTACCAACCGTCGCGCTTCACCTCCTCAGACACGACGGCGTCCGCCCGTCGCAGCAGGTCGAGCCGCTGAGGCGTGACTTCGCCAAGGATGCGCACGGCCAGCCCGGGTCCGGGGAACGGCTGCCGGACGACGAACTCCTCGTCGAGACCGAGCTTGCGGCCAACCTCCCGCACTTCATCCTTGAAGAGCTCGCGGAGCGGTTCGACCAGTTTCATGCGCATTCGATCGGGCAGCCCTCCAACGTTGTGATGGCTCTTGATGAGGGCCGACTGACCCACAATCGACACCGATTCGATGACGTCCGGATAGAGCGTCCCCTGCGCCAGGAAATCGACGCTGCCGAGGCGCGCCGCTTCCTTCTCGAACACGTCGATGAACGTCGCGCCGATGATCTTGCGCTTCCGTTCCGGATCGGTCACGCCGGCCAGACGCTCGAGAAACAGCGACGAGGCATCGACGAAGGTCAGCGGCAGCTGCAGGCGCTCGAAGCGGCGCCGAATCTGCGCCGCCTCGTCGAGCCGGAGCACGCCGTTGTCGACGAAAATGCACGTCAGCCGGTCGCCGATCGCCCGGTGCGCGATGAGCGCGGCGACGGTTGAATCGACGCCGCCGCTCAGGGCGCACACGACGCGGCCGTCACCCACCTGCGCCCGCACCTTCGCCGTCGACTCCTCGACAAAGGACGCCATCGTCCAGTCGCCGGTGCAGCCGCAGACGCCGTACGCGAAGTTCCGCAGAATCTCGAGCCCGCGTTCGGTGTGGACGACTTCGGGATGAAACAGGATGGCGTGCAGCGCGCGTTGAGGATTCGCCATCGCCGCAATCGGGGCGTTGGCACTCGTCGCGACGACCGAGAACCCCGCGGGCGGCGCGGCCACGAAATCGCCATGGCTCGCCCAAACCCGGAGTTCAGCCGGAATATCCGCGAACAGCGTCGTCGGCTGAGTCACGGTCACGACGGCATGGCCGAACTCGCGCTGCGGCGCGGGCGCCACCTTGCCGCCCAGCGAATGCGCCATCAGCTGCATGCCGTAGCAGATGCCCAGAACGGGCATGCCGAGATCGAACAGCGCCGCGTCGCACTTCGGCGCGCCGATGTCCGACACGCTCTTGGGGCCGCCAGACAGGATGATCCCGACGGGACGGCGTGCGCGAATCTCATCGGCCGGCGTTTCCGGGGCCCAGATTTCCGAATAGACCGACAATTCGCGGAGACGACGAGCGATGAGCTGTGTGTACTGAGACCCGAAGTCGAGAACGACGATGGTTTGATGGTTCACGAAACCCTAGGCCGCTCGCGTGGCCGGAGAAAGGATGGAACGATAGCCGCTATTATAACGGTGTGTTCAGTGGCCGTACCACAATATCTTGTAGTGCACTCGCCCTGACGCTCTCGATCGCGACGATCATCGATGCGCGCGGGGCGCAGACGCCGTCGCGCCGGCCGGTCAAGCAGACGCACGCGGCCGACGACCGGAAAGCGCTCTCGCCCTTCCCCGTCAGGGCCGCGTGGACGCTCGCGTTGAACAACGCGGTGGTCGCTCCTCCCGCGTACGACGAGAGCCGCGGCTTCTTTCCGATCGAGGACAAGCGCCTCGTCGCCTACGATCTCCACACGGGAACGCAGCTGTGGATCGCCTCGATAGCCCCGACGAGCGCGCCGGCTGTTGGTGATGGTCTCGTGTTCGTGCCGTCGGCGGATGCGCTCGTCGCGCTGCGCGCGACCGACGGCAGCCAGGCGTGGTCGCTGCCGTTCACCGAGGGGCTCTCGGTCCCGCTGGTCTGGGACAACGAGTGGCTCATCGCCGCCACCTCGGCCGGCGACGTCCTCGCCTTTCGCGCCCGCGACGGCGAACTCTTGTGGCGACAGCATCTCGATGCACCGGCCGGCGCCCGGCCGGCGTTGTCGGCCGACCGCGTGTACGTGTCGACGACCGACTCGCACGTCGTGGCGCTCGGCGTCGAGGATGGCCACCCGGTGTGGCGCAAGCGGCTCGGCGGCCAGGCGCACGAGATTCTCGCGTTCGACGACCGCCTCTTCGTCGGCTCGGCCGACAAGCATTTCTATTGCCTGCAAACCGACGATGGCGAGATCGCGTGGCGCTGGCGGACCGGGGCCGACACCGTCGGCGCCCCGGTTGCGAATGACAACACGGTTTTCTTCGTGGCGACGGACAACGTGCTGCGGGCGGTGTCGCGCCGGAGCGGCGTCCAGCGATGGAAAACAGGCCTCACGCTCCGACCGTCGGCCGGTCCGCTCCTGATGGGGCCCGTGCTCGTCGTCGGAGGTGCGGGCATCGGCGAAACCCACATGCTGCGCGCCTTCAACGTGTCGGATGGAAAAGCCGGCGGCGAGTTCGACGTGAGCGCCGAGCTGGCGGCCGCGCCGCACGCGATGCAAGCGTCCGCCCAGGCGTTGTCCAGCCTGATCGTCGTGACGCGACACATCGTCAAAGGCTCGACGATCATCGCGCTCTCACGGTCGTTCGATCCGGCCGTCGTAGCCCTGACGCCGCTGCCGAATCCTGTCGTGCTTCCGCTCTCGCTCGACGCGCCTGCACCGACGCCGCCATGAGCGCACGGCTTCGACTGCTGGTCGCTGCCGTCTGTGCGAGCGCGAGTGCCGCCGTGTCGTGCTCGCGTCAACCCAGCGCCACGGCCTGGTCGTACAACGAGCGCGCCGGCATCGTGCGGTTCGGAGGCGAGGGAGACGCCTGTTTCACAATCGCCAATCCCTCGTTGGCCTTCGGCACCGCCGTGACGGTCGTCGAGCTTTCGACGCAGCGCACACTCACGGCCGTCGTGGCGCCGCCGACCGAGGCGTGTCTGCAAGCCGCGAACGGACAGGCCGAGGCGCGGAGTTATCGACTCGTGCGCTTCGAGGGCAGCGCGCCACCAGCGCCATGGTTCGGCATCGCGATCGTGCGATCGTCCCTGCCGTTCAAGGCAAACGCATCCGCGGCTGCCGACATCGACGGCGATGGCCACGACGAGTTCTTCCGCTCGTGTACCAGCAGCGAAGGCGTCCACTTCACGATCTGGTCCGACCGTCCGCTGTCAGGGACGCTGCGCTGGCATCGTTATTCCTACCTGGGGTACGACGTGACGCCTTCCTGCACGCCGGAAGAAATGCGTGACCCGTGACCTCGTGAAAGGCGGACGCCATGCCCCTGAGTGGACCAGCCTGGGTTTCGCGGTTCCCGACCAGCCGCAGCGTTGACGACCTGGCGGAACCGTTTCGCACCAACGTGCGTCGGTTCATCGCGGCGCTGCAGGCGTCCGGCGCGACCGTTTCCGTCGCCGACACGCTTCGACCACCCGAGCGCGCGTACCTGATGCACTTTTCGTTCGCGATCGCCCGCGAGGATTTCGATCCGGCATTGGCCGACTCCATGCCCGGCGTGGATATCCAGTGGGTCCATCCTGACTCCCCCACAGTCCCGAGCCGCATGGCCGCCAAGGACGCCGCCGAACTGATGGTCCAGGGCTACCAGATCGCCTTCAAGCCGGTCCTCACATCGCGCCATACCGAAGCGCTGGCGATTGACATGTCGATCTCCTGGACCGGGACGCTGGTGATTGCCCGGGCTGACGCCCGGCTGCTGGCCATCACAGCGACGCCCCGAACCGGCGACAACACCCTGCTCCACGCCGTGGGCGCTTCGTACGGCGTCATCAAGCTCGTCCGCGATCCGCCGCACTGGTCCGTCGACGGTCACTGATGAGTAAGCGAGAGGTAACCGGCCCGCTATCTGGCCGCAACGGCCAACCGATTGGCCTGTTTGCAGATCCCGCGTGTTATGATTTGGCCGATTCCGCGCACTCGAGTCGCAAGTAATGCCATGCCCTCGCTGCGGCGGGGAGAGCCAGGCCGCCGGGCTTTGCCCTAGCTGTCGAGACCAGCTTTCTGAATCGGCTACAGGTGTGTTGACCGGCCCGCCCGGTCGTTATGCCTTGAGTAGCCCGCCAATGTCTGTGGACGACGACGCACGAACCCTCGTGCCGGGGATGACCGTGGCCGGCGGCGGCCAAGACGCGCCGACGCTGGTGCCGCTCGGGGCTCCGTCTGCCGGCGGGCAGACAACGATCGACGACGTCACTCGGTTCCCGGCGACCCCGAGCCCGGGCACGACTGCCGGGACACACATCGGGCGGCCGCCGAGCGCCTCTGAGGACAGCGGCCCTCTCGAAGCCGGCCAGACGTTCGGCTCGCGCTATCACATCATCCGGCTCCTCGGCGTCGGCGGCATGGGCGCCGTTTATCACGCGTGGGACGCGGAACTCGGCGTGTCGGTCGCCATCAAGGTGATCCGCCCCGAGATCATGGCCGACCCGACAACCGGTGCCGAAGTGGAGCGTCGCTTCAAGCGCGAACTGCTTCTGGCGCGCCAGGTGACGCACAAGAACGTCGTCCGCATCCACGATCTTGGTGAGATCACCGGCATCAAATACATCACGATGTCGTTTGTCGACGGCATCGATCTCTCGACCCGGTTGAAGCAGGAAGGGCGCCTGCCGGTCGACGCCGTGATGCGGATCGCGCGATCGGTCGTCTCTGGCCTCGTCGCGGCTCACACCGCCGGGGTCGTCCACCGCGACCTCAAGCCAGCCAACATCATGATCGGCGCCGATGACGAAGCGCTGATCATGGACTTCGGCATCGCGCGCTCGAGCAGCACCGGCGGCGCGCCGTCTACGTCCGACGCCGCCGTGCCCGCCAAGCTTCGCCGCCATGCCCATATCCCCGGCGTCACGATGGCCGAGGGGATCGTGGGGACCGTGGAGTACATGGCGCCCGAGCAGGCGAAGGGTCAGCCTGTCGATCAGCGCGCCGACGTGTACGCGTTCGGCCTGATCCTGTACGACCTGCTCGTCGGTCGCAGTCGGAACAAGAACACGGACGGTCCGATCACCGAGCTGCAAGGACGGATGGAGCATGCGCCACCGCCCGCGCGCTCGCTCGTGACTGAGATTCCAGAGCCGCTGGACCGACTCATCTCGCGCTGCCTCGAGCCCGACCCGGAGAAACGATTCCAGACCACCAAAGAGCTCGAAGTCGAGCTCAATCGGCTCGATGAGCACGGCAAGCTGATTCCAATTCGGCGCGTGATCGGTTTACCGCTCATGACCGCCGTCGTGCTGCTGCTTCTGGCACTGGCGGGCGGTGCATGGTGGTACGCGCGGTCGAAGATTCCCGATGCGCCGCACGATCCGGTGACCGTCGTCGTCGCTGACATGACGAACAGCACCGGTGACCCGACCTTCGACCATACCTTGGAGCAGACGTTCAGACGCGGACTGGAAGGCGCCAGCTTCATCACAGCGTACGATCGGACGCGAATTCGCTCAGCGTTCGGCGTACGGCCTCCGGACAAGCTCGACGAAGCGGCAGCGCGTGAGCTGGCCGTCAAGCAAGGCCTCGGCGTCGTGCTCTCCGGCTCGATCGCCCGGCAGGGCAATGGCTACGAGATCTCAATCAGGGCGACACAAGCCGTCACCGCGAAAGAAGTGGTGACTGCCAAAGGACGTGCGTCGAGCAACGATCAGGTTCTCGTTGCGGCGACGAACCTTGTTACCAAAATCCGCAAAGCGCTCGGAGACAAGACAACCGACTCAGCGCAGCTGTTCGCGATGAGAAGCGTGTCAACGACCTCTCTGGAGGTCTTCCGTCACTATGCAGCGGCTATGGAGGCTCAGACCGACGGCAAGCTCGATGAGGCACGATTGAGCTACCAGAAGACAGTGGATCTGGATCCAAACTTCGGTCTCGGGTATCAAGGCCTGGCTGTCATGTCACGGAATTTCGGCAAGCTGGAGGACGCGAACAAGTACACCACTGAGGCACTCAAACATCTCGACGGGATGACCGAGCGCGAGCGGTTCGCCGTTCGCGCGTCGTACTATATGACGACCGGGGACTTTCAGCAGTGCGAGAAAGAATACGGTGAGCTGCTCGCCCAATTCGCGGCCGACGCTGTCGGCCACAATAACCGGGCGGTGTGCCTGTCGCAATTGCGAAACATGCGTGAGGCGGCCGCTGAACTGCGCCAGGCGGTCCAGATCCTGCCCAAGCGTCTGACACTGCGGGCCAATCTCGCTATGACCGCGAATTACGCCGGCGATTTCCAAGCCGCCGAGCAAGAGGCGAAAGCGTTGGAGTCGAACGATTTCGCCACGCTGGCCGTGGCCTTCGCTCAGGTGGCACAGGGCCTGGTGCCGGAGGCCACCGAGACCTACAAGAAGCTCGGAACGATGGGCGCGCGCGGCGCATCGTGGGCGGCGTCTGGTAGTGGCGATCTGGCGCTGTATGAAGGTCGTTTCTCGGATGCTGCTCGGGCTTTCGAGCAGGGTGTTGCGGCCGATCTGGCGGCCAAAGATCCCGACAGAGCGGCCAGGAAGTTGACGTCGGTAGCCTACGTCCATCTCCTGCGAGGTCAGAAGGCGCCGGCCATCGCGGCAGCCGACAAGGCGCTACTGAACAGCAAAGCGGTGCCGATTCGATTCCTCGCCGGGCGCATTTTCGCCGAGGCCGGCGCATCCGCCAAGGCGAAGGCGATCGCCGCCGGCCTCTCCGCCGAGATCCCGGCTGAGGCCCGGGCCTACGGCAAAATCATCGAAGGAGAGATTGCGCTGAAGAGTGGGAATCCATCGCAGGCGGTCCAGCTTCTCACCGCTGCCAACGGGATTCTCGACACGTGGCTGGGTCAGTTCGATCTGGGCCGCGCGTATTTGGAGGCCCGGGTCTATCCGCAAGCCGACTCCGCCTTCGACCTCTGCCTGAGGCGCCGCGGCGAGGTGTTGTCGTTGCTCGTGGACGAAGAACCGACGTACGGTTACTTGCCGCCCGTGTACTACTATCAAGGCCTCGTCCGCGAAGGACTGAAGAACACCAGATTCGCCGATTCGTATCGCGAGTATCTCAAAATCAGGGGCCCGTCGAAGGAGGATCCGCTCCTCCCGGACGTCCGCCGCCGAGCCGGTGGATAACTCCGCCTGACGCTGCAGCGCGGCACGTCACGCTGCGATCGGCCGGTCGGGGCCTGGGATAGCGGGATGGACGCGGACGGTGTGGCCGCCATCTATGAGGTGAGCCGCGCTGATCACGATGCGACCGGATGCAACGCTCGCTGAACTCCGGGACGCTCTACCGACAACGCCGGCCCGACCGCGCCCCCGATGATGTCGTAGTCTTGGACAGCCTCGCGGCCCACAAACAACCGCGCCGCGGCCCCGTACGTTTGATCACGTGTGCGCCCTGATTGCGGCCGCGCTCGAGCTCTTCACTCCGTCGGAATGCCGCAATCTTCTGCGGCATTGCGGGTATCGACTCTCTACAGCGTTATGAAAGACGCTTCAGGGTAGCGGCTGCTCCCGTCTCGGTGGGGAATCAGACGATCTGGGCGGGTCGGCAAAGCCAGACCCGTCCAGATCAGTCTTTCGCTACGCGCTCACTTCAACCGCACCACAGTGGTCAGTCTCGGAGGCGTCGGGTTGCCGGACCCGTCGAGGTCGTCCAGATAGATCAGCACCGTGTAACAGCCCTGATTCGTGATGGGAAGCGGGAGCGTTGAGGCGCTCGTCGTGTCCCAATTGAACTGGAAACTCTGCGACGTTGCGAGGTATCGCAAGTCGCTCTTACCTGTCGAGAAATTCGGCGTCTGGTACAGAAGCTCTATCGTTCCATTCGAAGCCGGAGCCGGACACACGCCAGACGCCGGCAATGCCGTCCAAGAGCTCTGGATCTTCTTCACGATGCTCGTGGACGTGATCACGGTCCCGGCCTTCTTGACCTGGAAGACGACCGGTACCGCACTCCCCAATTGCGCCGGCGTCTTGAGCGGCTGGAGCGTCACGTCGTAACCAATCGCAATGACCTTGATCGTCACGAGTCCCGGATCCGAATTGGGGCTCAATGGCGTGGTGTTGTCTCTGGGCCACTTTCCATCGTTCGCCTGATAAGTAAAGGTGTCGGTTCCAGCAAACCCCGCGGGTGGGGTGTATGTGAAGTGGCCATCGTCGTAGAGGGTCACGCTCCCATTGAACTGCGTTAAGACGTTGGTCAGGGGCACAGCCTTGAGCGGCGTACCCGGACTGTCGACGTCCGTGTCGTTGGCCAGCACGCCGTGGGCCGCGTCGACGTTGAGGATGACGCCCTGAGTGGTCTGGTAGAGCGCGGCGTTGGCGGCCGACGGATCAGGCACCGCCGTCGGCGCCTTGTTGACGGCCGTTTTCGTCGCGCTATTCGTCGGCTGGCCCAGCCCGCCTTCGAGCAGATTTGGGTACACCCGGAAGGTGAACTGCACGCCATCTGGGAGTTCCTCGCCGGCGGTGATGTTGAACGTCGACGCGTTCCCTGAGTCTCCCGCCGCAATTGCAGTCGCGAAGTCGAATGTCGCGCCTGTGGAGCGGTAACCCGTGTACTTCGTGACGTTGGCGGAGTTAGGCGGCCCCCAGTCATACAGCTGAATCCTGTCTTTCGGCACTGCCGCCGCGCAATCCACACTGAACACGCACGCTTTCATGAGGCCGCTTGGCGGAGTGCCGCCGTCGGGAGGTTCGGGACCGTCGCCGAGGGCGGTCAGGTCGCCCAAGGCCGTCAGGTCACCGAGCGCCGTGAGGTCGCCGAGCGCCGTGAGGTCGCCGAGCGCCGTGAGGTCACCGAGCGCCTGGAGGTCGCCGAGCGCCTGGAGGTCGCCGAGCGCCTGGAGGTCGCCCAATGCGGTCAACTCGGCCGAGAAGTTGTCCTGGGACAGCTCCCAGGAATTGGGGGTGCTGCCAATCTGATCCAGGTGGACGTTCGCCCAGTCATTCCAACCCTTTAAATTCGTCGAGAGCGTCCCGTCGAGGTTCAGGTCGTTGAGCGCCATATTAGGCGTGTACGGGACGATTGTTGAAGGTGATGTTATGGGCGCGTCGACGCGCGCCATGTCAACACCAACGTTGTTGACGATGAATGGCGAGGCGCTCCCATTCGGGAACGGAAGACCGTTGCAGTACTTCTTGGCCTTCGGCGCTCCCGAGCTCGAAGCGTCTGTGCCCGGGAGAAGGGGTTGATACCACGCCGTCCGAAACGGCAGCGCGCCCAGATTCGTTGCGCTCGCTGAAGTTTCGTCGACGGGGTTGTCCTCATTGCTACTGGAGAATTCAATGTGAGCTTGATTCGAGTTGTCGAGCAGCCCGTTGGCCGTGAAGAGATAACTCATCACGCTCAGATGGTTCGGGTTGCAATTCGGCGCGATGTCGGTGGGAGTATTCGAGTTCCCCCAGACGGGCGGCTTGCCGCCATGGTACAGTTCCAGGTTGTGCCCGAGCTCGTGCACGGTCGC
>Ga0066903_100005975_pt1 | contig 10694 bp, 6 predicted proteins | sample PanSoiMetaGPlot1_FD_67491 | JGI IMG/M metagenome (GOLD analysis project Ga0066903, IMG submission 67491) | Tropical forest soil microbial communities from Panama analyzed to predict greenhouse gas emissions - Panama Soil - Plot 1 (version 2) | ecosystem: Environmental > Terrestrial > Soil >...
AAAAAACAGCGCCGCCGCCGGGAATCCACTGTGATGAAGTGAAGACGGTGAACAGTCCGGCGGTGTGAACCCTAGGTCCGGGCAGCGGATCGGTGCGTCATCGCCGTTTCCTATTTCACGCCGATGACCATGGAATCGGGGCCACTCAGGTGTTCGACGCGAGTCTGCTTGAAGCCGGTCTCGCGCATCCAGGCGGCACAATCCGCGCCCGTGTAATCGAACCCGCCTCGCGTCTCGATGAGCATGTTCAGGCTCATCAACAAGCCGAAGGCGTTGCTCCGCCGCTCGTCGTCGATGATTGCCTCGAAGACAATGAGCGCCCCGCTGGCCGGCAAAGCGTCGAAGGCCTTGCTCAGCAGCATCTTTTTGGTGGGCAAATCCCAGTCGTGCAGAATATGGCCCATGATGATAACGTCCGCTCTGGGAAGTGGCTCATTGAAAAAGTCGAGCTTTGCGAACTTGAGCCGGTCCTGCAATCCATGTGACGCAACGTACCTTTCAAAGACGGGTCTGACGACGGGCAGATCGGCCCCTACGCCGGTCAGGTGCTTGTGGGTCTGTGCGAGCACAACCGGCAACCCACCCTGGGCCGCGCCGATATCGACGAATGATCGGCACTGTGACCACGAGAACTTAGCAGCCATGGCGTGGGCGATTCCGAGGCTCAGGCCGGTCATTGCGGAAAGGAATTGCTCGAGTCGCCTGGGATCGCTGTACAAGGTATCGAAGAGCTCGCCTCCGTGCTTGACCTCATTTTGCGGCTGTCCCGTCCTCAGGCCTTCGGTGAGATCGGCCCAGAAGCGGAAGAGGCGGGCACTCATCATCTCCAACATGCCGCCGATATACGTTGGCTTGGTCCGATCCAGGTAAAGATCGGTCGCAGGCGTATTCGCGTACATGCCGTGCTCACGAATGAGCATGCCCAGAGCGACCAGCGCGTCGAGGAAATCTCGCACGCTGCGTTCATGAAGATTGAGCCGGGTCCGAATGTCATCCAGCGCCAACGGCCCCCTGGCCAGCTCTGTAAACAGGCCCAGTTCCACCGCACTGAGCAACGTCTTGGAACCCCAGTACCCGCACCCGAGCTGCATGATTGCATCCGGCGTAACTTCTTGAGCCATGAAGAACCTCCTGAAAAACTCTTCCGTAGCCGGGGCTTGTCCGTAGCTGGATTCGCCAGAATTCAGGTTGCGAAAGCCAGCGACTCTCCTGAATTCTGGCGAATCCAGCTACGAAGAATAACATTATAGCTTGGCAATCCGAGCGGCTTTTGACTTTTCCCAGAATCAACTCTAGAGTTTCGCAGGGACACTATCGAATACGATGATCCTTCCCTTCTTTAGCCTGGCGGCGGTTTCGCCCGGAAGGCAACGAACCTTCCGTCGGGTCGTCTCCCTGCATCTCCTGGGCCTCGGCACCTTCTTGCTTGCAATGCGCATGACGGCCCGGGTGTCACCGGCCGTGCTTCTGGGAAATGGACTTCTGGTCGCCGGCATTATCGAGGGTGCCTTGCTCATCGGCTGGCGGTTGACCCAGTTACCCAAGAGCCAGGCACTGGAGTTCCTGCTTGCCAGCCCGCTACGGCCGCCGCGCGTACTGATCGCCGAGATGCTGGTCGGCATGGGACGGCTGGCTTTCGTCACGCTTTCCGGATTGCCCGTTCTGTGCCTGCTGGTTCTGGACGGCGTAATCCTGCCCATGGACGTTCTCATCCTGCTCGTCATGCCGTTCACCTGGGGAAGTGTCACTGGGGTGGGCCTCACAGTGTGGGCGTACGAGCCGGTTGGCGTACGCCGCTGGGGCGAGAGGATCATGCTCGTCGGAGTGCTGGTCTACCTGGCGATTGGCATCCTGGCGGGGGAGCATCTTCGGCAGTGGCTCAATGGGCTTCCCTCGGATCTGGGCCGGCACTTGCTCGCCGGCTTCGAGGCCGTGCATCGCTACAACCCTTTTGCCGTCATGAAAGACGCGATGGAGCTGAATCCGCGCTGGATATGGTCTACGCTCATCTGGTTGGAACTGGCGGGAATAACGTTGTTCGTGCTTCTGGCAATCCGGGCAGCGGGACGCCTGCAGGGACATTTTCAGGATCGGCACTATCGCCCGGCGATTTCTCGATCCGGCGGCTCGCACGGCAGCATTGGCGAGCGGCCGCTGGCGTGGTGGAGTGTGCGGCGCGTCACCGAGTATTCCGGGCGGATCAATCTCTGGCTTGCCGGCGGGTTCGGCGTGCTCTATGCCGCATATACCCTGGCCGGAGACGACTGGCCGCCGTGGTTCGGACGTGCGGTGTTTCAGGTGTTTGACCGCATGGGCGGCATTCCAATGCTCGCGACGGCGCTGGTGATGCTGGCGGCGGTGCCGGCCGCCTTTCAATATGGCCTGTGGGACAGCAATGCCCAGGATCGCTGCCGACGGCTGGAGCTGCTCTTACTGACCCGGCTGGATGCCCGTGATTACTGGGAGGCGGCCACGGCGGCGGCCTGGCGGCGCGGACGCGGTTACTTCGCGGTTGCTGCACTCTTGTGGCTTGCCGCCTGGCTCTCGGGACAGGCGGGGCTCGTTCAGGTCCTGGCCGGCCTTGGCGCCGGCGTCATCTTGTGGGGGTTGTATTTCGCGCTCGGCTTCCGCGCGTTTTGCCGCGGCATCCAGGCCAGCGCTCTGGGCCTGACCCTGACCATCGGATTGCCATTGCTCGTCTACCTCCTTTATCAGGCGGGCTGGCCCGTCATCGCGGCGCTGCTTCCGCCGGGGTCGGTGTATTATCCCGGTTCGGCTCAACCATCCTGGACGTGGCTCGCCGGCCCGCTCCTGGGCGTGACGGCTGCCTTGATGATTACGCGCCGGGGCCTTGCCCGCTGCGTGGGAGACCTGCGGCACTGGTACGAACTTCATCATGGTCGGAAGGTGCTGGAATGAGGGTTCACCTCGGCTCGGCTTCAATTAATCCAAAAGCACAAGCGCCTGCTATCAAGCACGTCTGCAAGAAAGTAGCAACCTTTTTGGTGGTTTGGACCCCCGCGCTCCAGGCCAGGCTTCTTGGGCTGAAACTGGGACGGATTGCGTTCCTGGAGGAATTTTCTAGATTCTGTTGCGTTGCTCGATTCATGTGCTACGCTAACATCTTCCTCCGTAGGGAAGATCACGTTTTCCTCATCGAGGCAAACACTCGGTGGTGTATACAGCGGCCGCGAGGAGCGTTCGGCTTGAGGCTATGGAAGGCATCCTCATCCCGTCGAGAAACATCATTTATCCGTGCCGCTGGGCGGGTTCACTTTCTCCTTCGCCGCCGATAGGCGGAAGCAGCCCAGCTCACGCTGTGCGCCTGAGTGCTTGAATTCCAGGGTCACGCGCAGCACTGCACCCTCGGGGACGGCGACGGCTTGCTCGAGCTCAAAGACGGCGTAGTGGGGTTTGCCGTTTTCCGGCGCCCAGCCGGTGTTGTCGTCTGCGTCGATCGCGAACATTGGGTGCCCCATTGCCGGTTCGTCGTCGCCCCACGCTTTGGACCATGTCAGTGGGAGCGGCGCGCCCTTGACCGGAACCAACTCGGCTTTGATGGTGCTGACCACAAATGTGGCTTCCACATTGGGATGACGGCTTGGCCCCATGTTCGGCAACGAGTCGTGCGTGAACGCTTCCAGACGCAGCGAATGAATCTTGCCGGGAAGCTCGCGGAAAGTAAGCGTGTAGACGTCGGTATCCGGATGATTGCCACTGACCAGGACCGAGAGATCCTTCTCCAGTTTCAGGGTTGCCCCGCCGTCCGATTTCATCTCGACCGCTTTGAGAACGGTCCATGCAGGCCTGGAAACGACCTTGGGCTCGATCACGCGGCCTGACGTCACGATCCGTAGAGACGGCAGCGCGGCGGCGAGCTTGTCCACGCCCCCATCCGTTACATTCGTTCCGCGGAGGTCCACTTCCTTCAGTGTCTTGAGGCGGGCCAGTTCCTCCAGGCCCGCGTCCGTCACTTTAGGGACCGCGTAGAGGTCCAGAGCTGTGAGCCTCGCTAGACCGGCCAGCTCCTTCAGGCCCACGTCCGTTACCGCAGTGGCCTGGAGACTTAACCTCTGGAGGTTTTTCAGGGCGGCTAGCTCCTTCAGGCCCACGTCCGTCACCTTGGTCTGCCAGAGGCTCAGCACTTGGAGCTCCTTCATCCCGGTCAGATTCTTCACGTCTGCGTCGCCTACGTTCGCCTGTCTGAGGTTAAGGCTCGTTAAGTTCATCTCATTTAGTGACGAGAGGTCCGAGAGGGCGAGCGAATCGTTGCAGCTCAAGTTCGTCAGCGGCAATCCTCTCAGCGGAACGAGCGCGCGGGCGCTCAGTTTGCCGCGGTCTACGAAGCTGCCGGAACAATCGAGCGACCTCAACTTGGTCAGCGCATGCACCGGCGAGATGTCGCTCACCTGATCTGTCTGGAACCTCAGTCCCGTCACCACGCCGTTCTCGATCGTGGGCTCGACCTTGCCGTCGAAGTCCGGGTTGAGATGCTGCATCCGGGCGATGACAGCCTTCACCTGTTCGTCTGCCGGCAGGCCGGCCACGGCACGCTCCCACGCAGCCGCATTGGTGGCAGCCTTGTCGGGCGGGTCGTTCTTCTTATTCGGATCGTCATTCTTCTTTGACGGATCACCCTTGGCGATCGGCCCTGGTCCGGGATTGGGCGTTTGATCCCGAAACAGGTGGGTGACGCCGGTGATTTCGGTCACAGCGAGGGCGATGATGGGGAGCAAGAGAACCGCGGCCGCGATCCATTTCCACTTGCCGGGCTTTCTTGCTGCGGGTTTGCTTTGAGGGATGCGGTAGAAATCCTTGGTCTTGGCCTCCCCCTTGAGCTTGGCCTCGCAATCGGCGAGGATGTCGGCCACTTCGCGGGCCGACTGGAACCGGTCCTCGGGCTTCTTGGCCTGCAACTTGCCGATGATGTCGCAGAGCCACACCGGCACCTCGGGAATCACCTCGCGGATCGGCCGAGGGGTTTCCTCCGCCACGCGCTTCAGCACACCAAAGGTGGTCGAGGCGCGGAACGGCGGCCGGCCGGTGGCCATGACATACATGACGCTGCCCAGGCTGAACAGGTCGGCCCGGTGGTCGATCGACTCCCCCTTCGCTTGCTCGGGGGCCATATACATGGGAGTGCCGGACAGCACACCGCTCTGGGTCAAGCTGGCGTCGTCGGCCGCCCGTGCCAGTCCGAAGTCGGTGATCTTGACCCGTAACTGCCCGCCCTCGAGCAGCACGTTGCCCGGCTTTATATCGCGGTGGATCAGGTCGTTTGCATGAGCGGCAGCCAGCCCCTCGGCGATCTGCCGGCCGATCCGTACGATCTCCGGCGTCTCCAGCGGGCCGATGCGGTCGAGCCGCTTCTGAAGCGTCTCGCCGGGAATGAACTCCATCACCAGGTACGGCAACGGCTCTTCTCCGACGGCATGCACCTGGACGACGTGCTCATGTCGAACCCGTGCGGACGATCGGGCTTCGCGCAGGAACCGCTTGCGGGCCGGCGAGGTGGCGGCGATTGCCGGGGCCAGCACCTTCAGCGCCACCACCCGCTGCAGCGTTTCATCGAACGCCCGCATGACGATGCCGAACCCGCCCTTGCCGAGGATCTCCAGGACCTCGTAGTGGCCGATCCGGCCGAGCGAGTCAGGACGGCTGGACGGCTGCAAGAAGTGCAGGTCATCGGGTTCCTGATCCGGTTTTTTCCGGTCGGTCGCGGCGTCCCCTCGCAGGTGTGTGCGCATGTCCACGGTGTTATCGCTCGAGCTCGATTCGCCGGCTCCCAGCTGCTCGCCGATCGGCTGGTCCAGGAACTCGCCCGATTTGAAGTGGGCAGCCAGCAGCTCTTCCACGCGATGGCGGAACTCAACGTCTTTGCCGCAAGCCTCGACCAGATAAGCATTTCTTTCGGCTGGGTCGGCCAGTTCCAGAGCGGCCAGAAAGACTTGTTCTTCCGTCATGGCGAGCCTCCCATGAGCTCGATTGGCGTTTGCCTGAGCCGTATCGTGAGCATCAGGCTCGAAAGTCTCAATCTACTTCAACCTGCCTCACTTTCAATGCGAGATACCGACCGAAAGCTGGCCAAGAATTTTCACTTTTTTTCCGGCGGCCCTTCCACGGCTCGGCGGAGCCAGGCGCGGGCGTAAGCCCAGTGCCTTCCGGCCGTCCGCTCGGACAGGCCGAGCGCCGCAGCGGCCTCGGCAAGACTCAGCCCAACGAAGTAGCGAAGCTTGACCAGATCGGCCTTGAGGGGATCCTCGGCCGCCAGCTTGTCCAGGGCGGCGTCTAGAGCGAGCAAGTCTTCGCGAGGCTCGGGCATGGGCGCGGCATCCGGATCGAGTGCCCGGCGCTCCATTGCACCGCCATGTCGGATCGTGGCCTTCCGGCGAGCCTGATCGATGAGGATTCGCCGCATCGCCTCGGCGGCGGCAGCGAAAAAATGGCCGCTATGGTCCCAGCGGTCGCCAGCGGGTGTCCCCACCAGCCGGAGGTACGCTTCGTGGACCAGCGCGGTCGGCTGAAGCGTGTTGCCGGTCGGCTCGGCGGCCAACCGTGCGGCCGCCAGCCGGCGCAGCTCATCATAGACCAGAGGCAGCAACTGAGCGGCAGCGCGCGTGTCACCGTGTGCGATGTCAGACAGGATGCGCGTCACTTCATTCATCGACGCCTTTCGGAAGATAGCTGCCGCGACTCGGCGGGATGCCGCTCCAACTCGGCTGGACGTACCGAACGAAAGAACCCCAGTATAACTGGGGTTCTCTGCGATTTCTGCAGTATTTGGGCCGCTTCTACGCTCGGGGGCGAAAAATCAGGGAAATGCCACGGAAATTCACCGATTCGGCCAAATACGCGCAGATAATCTCAGTGGCAGACGGAAAAACGGATTGTAGGATAAATGTATGGAAAAGACGTGGGCAATTGCGGTCTCCTGCTACCTCCTGGCGTTATCAGCACCGGGTGCTAAAGCCCAGGAAAAGCCTGCGCCGTCGGCCATCGAGTTTTTTGAAACTCGGGTCCGACCGGTGCTGGCGGAGCATTGTTTCTCCTGTCACGGTCCCAAGAAACAGAAAGCAGGCTTGCGCCTGGACAGCGCGGGCCATTTTTTCAAGGGCAGCGAGTTTGGTCCCATCGTCGTCAAGGGCAAGGCGGATCAAAGCCTGTTTATCAAGGTCATCCGTCAGTTGGGCGATACCAAGATGCCTCCCAAGGGCAAGCTTTCCGAGCGTGCCATCGCCGATCTGACCGCCTGGGTCAACATGGGCGCTCCCTGGCCCAAGGATGGTTCGCAGACTGTCGCCGACGAAAACTGGAAAACCCACTGGGCGTTTCAACCGGTGCGGAAGCTGGAGTTGCCCGTGGTCAAGGATTCTTCTTGGCCGGCAACCTCGCTCGATCGTTTCATACTGGCCTCTCTGGAAAAGAAGGGGATTCAGCCGAATCCGCAGGCGGATCGACGCACGCTCCTTCGCCGGGCAACCTATGACCTGATCGGCTTGCCGCCATCGGCCGAGGAAATCACGGCGTTCGAGGCGGACTCCTCTCCCGACGCCTTCGCCAAGGTCGTGGATCGCTTGCTCGCCTCCCCTCATTACGGCGAACGCTGGGGCCGGCACTGGCTGGACATCGCGCGCTATGCCGATACCAAGGGTTATGTTTTTACCGAGGAACGGCGCTACCCCTTTGCCTACACCTACCGGGATTATGTGATCCGCGCCTTCAATCAGGATTTGCCGTACGACCAGTTCATCGTCCAGCAACTGGCTGCGGATCGGCTGCATGCCCAGGGAAAGGCGGACCAGCGTTCCCTGGCGGCCATGGGCTACCTCACGTTGGGCCGCCGTTTCCTTAACAATATTCACGACATCATTGACGACCGTATTGACGTGGTCAGCCGCGGCTTCTTGGCCCTGACCGTGACCTGCGCCCGCTGTCACGATCACAAGTACGATCCGATTCCGACCAGGGATTACTACTCGCTGTACGGTGTGTTCGCCAGTTCGGTCGAGCCGAAGGACTTGCCTGTGCTCGGCCCGCCGCAACGGACTCCCGCGTACCTTGCCTTTGAAAAGAAGCTGCATGAGCTGGAGCAGGATGTTGCCCGGTTTCGCGAGACGAACAAGAACGAGCTGGCCAAGGGCAATCGCAAATTCCGCGACGAATTGGTGGCTTTGCAAAAAAAGGTGGATGTCTGGCAGGCGACATCGCCCAGCGCTCCGCCGCGGGCCATGGTCCTGGTCGATGGCAAACCCATGACGCCGCATGTCCTGATCCGGGGCAATCCCAGCAGTCCGGGCCCGACGGTCCCCCGGCAATTTCTGAGCGCGTTGTCCAAGGCGCCGCCGCAGCCCTTCAAGGAAGGCAGCGGCCGGCTCGAACTGGCCCGCGCCATCGCCAGCAAGGACAATCCACTCACTGCGCGAGTGCTGGTCAATCGACTCTGGCTGCACCATTTCGGCGTCGCGCTGGTCAATACCCCAAGCGATTTCGGCTTGCGCAGCGAGCCGCCGGCTCATCCCGAGCTGCTCGATTACCTGGCCTGGCGCTTCATGGAGGATGGCTGGTCGATCAAGAAAATGCACCGCCTGATCATGCTGTCGCGCGTTTACCAGCAATCCAGCGGCGACAATCCGCAGGGCGCCAGGATCGATCCGGAAAACCGCTTGCGGTGGAAGTTCCAGCGGCAGCGGCTCGATTTTGAAGCGCTGCGGGATTCGCTCCTGGCCGTCTCCGGCGAGCTGGATCGGAAGGCGGGTGGCGCCGCCGTGGATATTCTGGATGCGCCTTTCAGTGGCCGCCGAACTGTTTACGGATTCATCGATCGGCAAAACCTGCCCGGCCTGTTCCGCACGTTCGATTTCGCCAGCCCTGACACCACCAGCCCGCAGCGCTACCAGACCACGGTACCACAACAGGCTTTGTTCCTTCTCAATAGCCCGTTCATTCTGGAACAGACGCGGCGCTTGTTGAATCGCCCCGAAGTGAAAGGCCAAACGACAACCGAAGCGAAAATTCAGGCGCTGCATCGGCTTGTTTATGGACGGGCCGCCGATTCCGAGGAAGTGCGTCTCGGCGAACGATTCATCACCGCCGCCGAGTCTCCCGGCAGAAACGGCTTGACGGCCTGGGAACGCTACGGCCAGGTACTGCTCCTGGCTAATGAGTTTGTGTTTGTGGATTGATTCCGGTACTTGATTGGAGTGGTGAATGCTGCTATCTCGCCGACAAATGTTGTGCCGTTGTGGCATGGGCTTCGCCGCCCTGGGATTGACGGACCTGCTGTCCTCGCAGGGTCTGCTCCAGGCCGCGCCCACGGCGCGCTCGCCGCTGACGCCGCGCAGGCCGCACTTCCCCGGCAAGGCCAGGCGAGTCATCCACCTGTTCATGAACGGCGGACCGTCGCATGTGGATACATTCGATCCCAAGCCCGCCCTTGCCCGCTATGCCGGCCAACCATTGCCCATGCCGAACCTGCGCACGGAGCGCCGCACCGGGGCGTCTTTTCCGTCGCCTTTTCGCTTTCAGCGCCACGGACAGAGCGGCATTGAAGTGAGCGAGCTGTTCCCGCACGTTGCCTCTTGCATCGACGACATCGCCGTCATTCGTTCCATGCACGCCGATGTTCCCAATCACGAGCCGTCGCTCATGCTCATGAACACGGGGGAAGCGCGACTGATCCGGCCGAGCATGGGGTCATGGGTCACTTACGGACTGGGCAGCGACAATCAGAACCTGCCTGGATTCATTGCGATGTGCCCCGGCGGACTTCCCATCCAGGAGACGCAGAACTGGCAGGCCGGTTTTCTGCCCGGCGCTTACCAGGGCACGTACATCGACACCCGGCACACCGCCCTGAATCGCCTCATCGAGAATATCCGCAATCCCGCGGTCAGTCCCGCTCAGCAGCGGCAACAGCTCGATCTCTTGGCCGAGCTGAACGAGCGCCATCAGCGGCAGCGGCAAAACGATGCGCAGCTCGAAGCTCGCATTCAGTCGTTCGAGCTGGCCTATGGCATGCAGCGCGATGCCGAGGACGCTTTCGATATCAACCGCGAGCCGGCGCACATCCGCGCCCTCTACGGCCCCGGCGTTCAGGGCCGGCAGCTTCTCATTGCCCGCCGGCTCCTGGAAAAAGGCGTGCGTTTCATCCAGGTCTGGCACGGCGCCGGCCAGCCCTGGGACAGTCACGACGATCTGGAAACGGAGCATCGCCGCCTGGCCCGGGAATGCGATCAAGCCATCGGAGGCTTGCTGAAAGACCTGAAACAGCGCGGCATGCTGGACGATACGCTCGTGATCTGGGGCGGCGAGTTTGGCCGAACTCCGACGGTGGAGCTGCCGACTCCCGGCGCCAATGCAGGCCGCATCAATGGCCGCGACCACAACCACTATGGCTTCAGCATGTGGCTGGCCGGCGGCGGCATCAAGGGAGGCCAGGTGCATGGCGCCACCGACGATTTCGGTTTCCGTGCCGTCGAGCATCCCGTCCACGTTCACGATCTGCACGCCACCATCCTGTGGCTGTTAGGTTTCGATCACGAGCGCTTCACCTACCGCTACGCCGGCCGCGATTTTCGGCTGACGGACGTGCACGGAAGAGTGGTGCGGGAGTTGCTGGCTTGAAACTCTCGCCTTCGGCATCCACAAAACACACCCGGCTACTTCCGCCAGGAGGGAAGTTCCGCCAACCACGT
>Ga0066903_100005976_pt1 | contig 10692 bp, 9 predicted proteins | sample PanSoiMetaGPlot1_FD_67491 | JGI IMG/M metagenome (GOLD analysis project Ga0066903, IMG submission 67491) | Tropical forest soil microbial communities from Panama analyzed to predict greenhouse gas emissions - Panama Soil - Plot 1 (version 2) | ecosystem: Environmental > Terrestrial > Soil >...
AGCGGGTGGTCCGCGAGCAGCCGCTGCACCACCGCGCGCTGAACGCCCCTGCCGCGACCGTGAATCACCCGCACCTCCCGGAACCCGCGCTCGACGGCCGCTGTCAGGTACTCGTCGACCACCGACGGGACGTCGCGGGGAGCGAACGCGTGCAGATCGAGCGAATCCTCGATGGGGAGGATGATCGGGTCCGGCTCGTCCATCGAATCTTATCTCACCGGGCCCACCGACGCGCCCGGCCGGCGTTGACAAGCGCGGCCGGACCGCCATAATGCGGGGCATGTCCACTGGCGAAGACGAGATCCGCGCCTGGCTCTACGACTTCGAGAAGGCCTGTCGCGACCGAGACTTTGCCGCGGGCCGCCGCATGTTCGCGCCGGACGCCGTAGCGTTCGGCACCTGGGCAACCGCGGTGCACGGTCTCGACAACATCGAGCGCGAGCAGTGGCGGAACGTGTGGCCGCGCATCCGCGGTTTTGCGTTCGACGAGCGGCCCGCGGTGAACGTGTCCGGAGACGCCGCGTGGATCGCGGCGCAGTGGTCGACCGAGGCGACGGCGCCGGACGGGCAGCCGTTCAGGCGCCGCGGCCGCGGCACGTTCGTGCTGGCCCGCCGCGACGGCCGCTGGCTCTGCGTGCACAGCCACTTCTCCCTGCTGCCGACCCAGTCGGAAGCCGCCCACGGGCGGCTCTAGGGAAGCGCGGGCGCCGCCCGCCGATCCGGGCAGCGCCCCGACGTGACGTCTCCTACCCTCGCTCGACGATGTAGATGTGCTCGAGCATGCTGACGTAGATGTTCCCGTCGACCACGTACTCGCCCGCCTTGTTCTTCTCGATGCCCTTCACCCACGGCTTCGCCGCGGCGTAGCGCACGACCCACGCCACTGGCACGTAGCCGACGTCCGTCTGCATGATCTCCTCGGCCTTCTTGTAGGCCTCGAGACGCTTCTTGGGATCGCGCGTGTCGCGCCCGGCCTCGAGCTCCTTGTCGAAGGCATCGTTGACCCACGCCTGTCGCCGGCCCGTCGTCTTCTTCCCGTAGAACGTGTCGAAGTACTCGTTGTGCGGGTCCGGGTAGTCCATGAACCAGCGGATCCACACGAACTGCAGATCCTGCTTCCACAGCCGCTCGCGAAACACGCGCTGCTCCAGGACCTCGAGCTCCGTCTTCATGTTGAGGTTCTCGAGGAGCACGGCCTGCACCGCCTCCGCCAGGGGCTTGGCCCCGAGGGCCTCGTCGCGCATGGTGAGCGTGATCTTCGGCCAGTTCTTCCCACCCTCGAACGGCGTGCCCTTCAGGTGCTCGAGCGCGGCCTTCTTGTCGAACTTCTGGATCGCCTTGATCTTCGGGTCATCGGTCGCGCCGGGGAAGCCCGGCGGGATCATGGACCACGCCGGGATGGCCAGCCCCTGCGCCACCTTCACGACGCTGTCGCGATCGACGGCCTGGGCCACGGCACGGCGCACCTTCACGTTGTCGAAGGGCGCCTTGGTCACCTGGGGCAGCAGATACCACGTCCCGGGGAACGGATAGCGGAACACGTCCTTCTGCATGCGCGGGTCGGACTGCAGCCGCTTCAAGTCCCCGGCCTGCAGGAGGGTGAGATCCAGCTCGTTGTTCTCGTACGGCAAGGCGCCCGAGGCCACCGGGATGATCGGGATGACCACGCGGTTCAGGTGCACGTCCTTGGCGCCGAAGTAGTGCGGGTTCTTCTTGAGCACGATCTGCTTGTTGTGCTCCCACGCCTCGAGCGTGAACGGCCCGTTGCCCACGAGGTTGCCGGCCTCCGTCCACTTGTCGCCGTACTTCTCCACCGCCGCCTTGTGCGCCGGCAGGGCGGCGAGATAGGCCGCCAGCACGGGGAAGTACCCGCGCGGGCCTTCGAGCGTCACCTCGAGCGTCCAGTCGTCCTTGGCCCGGACCCCGACCTCCTTCGCATCGGTGACCTTCTTCTTGTTGAAGGCCTCCCCGTTCTTGATGTCGTACAGGAACGAGGCGTACGGCGCGGCGCTCGCGGGATCGAGCTGCCGCTTCCACGACCACTCGAAGTCCCGCGCGGACACCGGTGAGTTGTCCGACCAGCGGCTGTCCTTGCGGATCGTGAAGGTCCACACGGAGCCGTCCTTGTTGCCCTCCACCTTCGATGCCATCCAGGGCACGGCCTCGAAGTTCGCGTTGAAGTTCATCAGCCCGGCGAACAGCGCCGGCACGCCGGAGCAGTAGAGGTCCTTGTTGAAGTCGTGGCTCGCGGGATCGTTCTGGTAGTACCCGCCCCCGCCGAGGCGGAAGACCTGCTCCTTCGCCAGCTTCTCCCCCGGAGCGGGGCCGGCCGGCGTCGCGGCCGGCGCTTCCGTGGCGAAGCCGAGACCGCCGAAGGCGGCCATTGCTCCGACGACCTTCAGGAAGTCGCGCCGGCCGACGCCGATGGCCGACAGCCGTTGCTCGAAGAGATCCAGTTGCTCGTCCGGTAGCTGCATTGGACCCATCCTCCTTTGGCATTCGCCGCCGGGCCGTCACGCGGCCCGGCGGCGGGACGTCGATGGCCTACTTCATCTTCGGGTCGAGCGCGTCGCGCACGCCGTCCCCGAGGAAGGTGAACGACAGCATCGTGATCGCGATGGCGATCGAGGGGAACACGCAGAGGTACCAGTAGGAGCGCAGGAACTGCTGGTTCTCGCCCACCATCTGGCCCCACGACGGCGTGGGCGGGTTGATGCCGACGCCGATGAAGGACAGCGCCGCCTCGGTGAAGATCGCCTCCGGGATGCCGAACGTCACCGACACGACGATCGGCGTGAGCGCGCTCGGCAGCACGTGGCGGGTGATGATCCGCCAGAATCCCGCGCCGAGGGCGCGCGCGCCCTCCACGAACTCCTTCTCCTTGATCGTCAGCACCTGCGCGCGGGTCTGCCGGGCGATCCCCACCCAGCCGGTCAAGCCCAGCGCGATGAAGATGTTCACGAGGCCCGCCCCCAGCATGGACATGACGAGGATCACGAACAGGAGACGCGGGAAGGCATACATCACGTCGATGAAGCGCGTGAGCAGCATGTCGACGCGGCCGCCGAGGAACCCCGCCAGCGCGCCCAGCGGCACGCCGATCATCACGATGATGACCTGCGCGCCGAGGCCGACCAGCATCGAGACGCGTGCCCCGTAGATCATGCGCGACAGCACGTCGCGCCCGAGCTGATCCGTCCCGAGGGGGAACTCGCGCGAGGGAAACTCGTAGATCTTGCCGAAGTTGGCCTTGGTGTAGGAGTACGGGGCGAGCACGTCCGCGAAGATCGCCACCAGGCACAGCAGCACGACGGTCACACCGCCCGCGACGGCGAGGCGGTTCTTGATGAGCCGCCGCCACGCGTCCCGATAGAGGCTCGAGCCGCGCGGCGCGGCGCGCGGCAGTGCCAGCTCGCCCGCCGGCGGCGGGCCGCCCGCCATGCGGACGTCAGTACCGGATGCGGGGGTCGAGAGCGCCATAGAGGAGGTCCACGATGAGGTTCATGATAGCGAGGAACGCGCCGTACAGCAGCACGACGCCCATGATCATCGGATAGTCGCGGCCGGTCATCGAGAGCACGAAGAAGCGGCCCATCCCGGGCACGCGGAAGATCGACTCGACGAAGAACGATCCCGTCCCCACCGCGGCGAACATCGGCCCCAGCAGCGTCACCACCGGGATGAACGCGTTCTTGAGGACATGCTTCAAGACCACCGGGCGCTCGGCCAGCCCCTTCGCCCGAGCCGTGAGGATGTAGTCCGAGCGCACGACCTCGAGCATGCTGGAGCGAGTGAAGCGGGCGATGATGCCGAGCGGCGCCAGCGCCAGCGTGACCGTGGGCAGCACCCAGTCGCGCGGCGATCCCCAGCCTCCCGTGGGGAAGAGCGGGAGGACCAGCGAGAAGATCACGATGAGGAAGACCGCGAGCACGAAATTCGGCACGCTCACGCCGACGGTGGCGAGCGTGACCGACACGTAGTCCCACGAGCGGTTCTGGTACACGGCGGCCAGCACGCCCAGGGCGAGGCCACCCGCGATGGCGACGGCCAGCGCCATGCTGCCGAGGAGGAGCGACACCGGCAGCGTCTCGACCAGGATCTCGCCGACGGTTCGCGTCTTGTAGACGAACGATTGGCCGAAGTCCCCGCGGACAGCCTTCGCGAGGAAGATCGCGAACTGCTCCCACAGCGGCTTGTCGAGGCCGTAGACCGCGGCGAGGTTCTTCTGCGCCTCGGGCGAGAGCGGGTTCGCGCCTTCCGCCACGGGATCGAGCGGGCTGCCCGGCGTCGCGTGCATCACGAGGAACGTCACCAGCGCCATCGCCAGGAGGGTCGGGATCAGCCACAGGAGGCGGTAGACGGTGTAGCGGAGCAATGCCCCCCCCTCGAGAGTCCCATCGCGATACAGCGCCACCGGGCGCGCTGCGGGGCTCGCGCCCCGGCGTCCGCGGCGAGCGTGCTGCAAGGCAGGACGGGTGTCGCCACTATCGGCAATGGCGCGGGGCAAGTCAAGCGCGAAGTGGTATTCTGACGCTCGAATGCGCGCCTCGCTGACCATCCTTCCCGATCAACAGACCCTTCGCGTCGAGCCTGGCACCACCATCTTGAAGGCCGCCCACGCGGCCGGCATCGACATCACGGCGACCTGCGGCGGGCGCGGGCGCTGCACCTCGTGCCGGGTGAAGTTCGTCGCGGGCGCCACCCCTCCACCGACGATCATGGACGAGTTGCAGCTCGGCGACGCGCTCGTGCGCGAGGGCTATCGGCTCTCGTGCCAGTGCGCCGTGACCGGGGCGATGACCGTGCAGGTGGCGCCGGCCATCGACGAGCGTACCTTTCAGATCCTCGGCGCCGAACGCCCGCCGGGCGCGCCCACGCCGATGGCCATCGACGCCGGCGTGTCGAAGCGGGTCGTCCAGGTGTCCCTGCCGAAGGACGAGCATCACCAGACCTCCGATCTCGAAGAGCTGTTGGCAGCGGCCGATGGCACGCCCGACATCGTTTCGCCCGAGGTGCTGAAGACCCTGCCGTCGGCGCTCCGCGATCGGCAGGGTGAGGTGACGGTGACGAGCTTCGGCGGCCGGCTCCTCGCCGTCGAGTCCGGGGACACCGCGCTTCACAAGTTCGGGCTCGCCATCGACGTCGGCACGACCAGCGTCGTCACCACGCTGATGGAGCTCGAGTCGGGCGAGCAGCTCGGCGCCGTCTCGAGCCTGAACCCGCAGGCCGTCTTCGGCGGCGACCTGATGTCGCGCATCGCCTTCGCGCAGTTCGACGCCGGCAACCTGAGGAAGCTGCAGACCCGGATCATCGGTCTCCTGAACCAGCACGTCGAGCAGATCACGCGCGAGTCGGGCGTCCTCGCGAAGTGGATCTACAAGGTCGTCGTCGTCGGCAACACCTGCATGCATCACCTCCTGCTGGGCATCGACCCGTCGTACGTCGGCCTCGCGCCCTACGCGCCGGTGATGCGGCATCCGCTCGTCGTGCCCGCGCGCGAGCTGTTCCTCAAGGTGAATCCCGAGGCACGCGTCTGCTTCCTGCCGCTGGTCGCGGGCTTCGTCGGCGCCGATGCGGTGGCCGTGGCCCTCGCGACCCGCATCGCCGAGGCGCCGGAGATCCGGATCGCCGTCGACATCGGCACGAACGGCGAGGTGCTGCTGGGCTCTCGCGAGCGGCTGTGGGCCTGCTCCGCTCCGGCGGGGCCGGCGCTCGAGGGCGCGCAGATCCGCCACGGCATGCGGGCCGCGCTGGGTGCCATCGACAAGGTGAACCTCGAGGATGGCGATCTCCAGCTGCATACGCTGGGCGAGGCGGCGGCCCAGGGGCTGTGTGGGTCCGGCATCGTGGATGCCGTGGCCGCGCTGCTCGACGCGGGTGTCATCGACTGGACCGGCCTCATCGCGGTGGAGCGCCGCGATCAGTTATCCCCGCTGCTCCGCGAGCGCGTGCGGGTGCGCGGCGAGGAGCGGCTGGTCGTGATCGCGCGCGCCGGCGAGGCCGGCGCGGCGAACGACATCGTCCTCACCCAGGAGGACATCCGCCAGGTGCAGCTCTGCAAGGGCGCGATCGCCTCGGGCGTGGCGATGCTCCAGCGTGTGGCTGGCGTCCCTGCCACCGAGGTCGCCGAGCTGATGCTGGCCGGAGGGTTCGGCAACTACCTCTCGGTCGCCAGCGCGCAGCGGATCGGCATCATTCCCCCGGCGCTGCCTCCGGAGAAGATCCGCTACGTCGGCAACGCGGCGGCGCTCGGCGCGCAGCTGGCTCTCGTGTCCGAGGCCGAGCGCGCGCGCGCGGGGGAGATCGCGCGGCGCATCGAGCACGTGTCGCTCGCCGCCCACCCCGACTTCGAGGACGTCTTCGTCGAGGCGATGAACTTTCCGCGGGTCGACTCGTGAAGATCTCTTCGGGCATCGTCGGCGCGACCGCGGGTCCGCGGGTCCACGGGATCGACGCCCGCTGGCTGATGGCCTACGCGGCGGCGCTCGGCGATGTCGACCCGGAGTACATGGACACGGCGCGCGACGGCGGCATCGCGGGCCACCCGCTGTTCGCCGTCTGTTACGAGTGGCCGCTCGCGCTCGACCTGCGCGCGGCGACGATGCCCGACGAGGTCGCCGTCCGCGGCGTCCACGCCACCCACCACCTCCGGATCCACCGCCGGGTGCGCCCGGGTGATCGGCTGACGACGACGGCCACCGTGATCGCCGTGGAATCGCGGGCGCCGGGCGCCTACGTCACGACCCGATTCGAGGCGGTCGGCGCCGATGGCCTGACCGTGAGCACGACGGACTACGGCTCGATCTATCGCGGGGTCGCGGTCGACGGCGGCGATTTCCCCGACCGCGAGGTCGGGCGCGGCGCTTCGCGCCCGCTCGGGGAACGCGTTCGTGATGCCGCGACCCACGTCGCGCCGGCCGTTTCCACGTCGCCCCCCGACTGGTCCACTCGTGTGCCCGTCGCGGCCGGGCTCGCCCACGTCTACACGGAGTGCGCGCGCATCTGGAATCCCATTCACACCGACCGCGCCGTCGCGCTGGCCGCGCGGCTTCCCGACATCATCTTGCACGGCACCGCCACGCTGGCGCTCGCCGTCTCGGCCGTCCTGCGCCACGAGGGTCTCGGCGTCGCGGCCCCGGTCATGGACATCCGCTGCCGCTTCAGCGGCATGGTGCCGATGCCCGGGGAGATCGCCGTCGACGGCTGGAGAAGAACGGCCGACCCGCGAGGCGTGGCATTCCGCGTGCGGACCCCTGACGGCCGCGCGGCCCTCCGAGACGGATGGCTCGCGCTCTCGGAGACGCGCCGGCCCGTGGAGCATGCCCGATGACCAAGTTCGAGCGAGTGCAGGCGGCCCTGCGGCGGGAGCCCACGGACCGGACGCCGTATGCGCTCTGGCGTCATTTCCCCGACGTCGACCGCTCGGCGGCCGCGCTCGCGCAGGCGACGCTGCGCTTTCACGAGCGCTACGGCTCCGACTTCCTCAAGGTCACACCGGCGGGCGGCTACGCGGTGGAGGACTGGGGCTGCGTCGAGAGCGACGAGGTGGCGCCCGACGGCCATCGGCCGTGCGCGCGCCACGCCGTGAACTCGCATGAGGACTGGAAGAAGATCCGCCCCCTGCCCCTCGAGTCCACGGGCTGGGGCACGCACCTCGAGGCGATCATCCGCTGCGTGGTGGACCGGCGAGCGGACTGCTCCACGCTGCCGACGATCTTCAGCCCGCTGTCGCTCGCGAGAAAGCTGTCCGGCGATCGCCTGAACTACGATTTGAAAGAGAACCCGGGCGCGGTGACCGGCGCGCTCGAGGCGATCACCGAGACCATCCTGCGATTCGCCGAGGCGTGCTTCGTCGAGGGATGCGAGGGCATCTTCTATTCCGTCCAGGCGGCGAGCACCGACTGGCACACCGAGGACGAGTACCTCCGCTTCGGCGAGCCGTACGACCGGCGCATCCTGGAGGCCGTGCGCCCCAGGTCGAAGCTCACTATCTTGCACGGCCACGGCCAGCACCTGATGTTCGATCGCCTGGCGGCCCTGCCCGCGGACGCGTGGAACTGGGACGACCGGCGTGCGGGACCGCCGCTCACGGAGGGACAGGCGCGCGTGCCCGGCGCCGTCATCGGCGGCCTCGACCAGCAGGCGACGCTCCGGGACGGAACGCCGGAGGCCGCGCGCGCGGAGGCGCAGGACGCGATCGCCGTGACAAACGGCCGCGGCCTGATCCTGGGCGCCGGCTGCGTGCTGCTGAGCCAGACCCCGGACCTCACCCTGGTCGAGCTGGTGAAGTCGATCGGCGGCCAGGTCAAGCTCGGCCTCATCAAGCCCCGGTAGCCGTGCGACGCATCGCGCGCCGCGCATCGGGCTGACCGGTGCGCCGCCGGTTCGATGAGCGCGGGCGGATGCCGCCCCGCCCGGCGTGAACATCCTCGTCCTGAAGCTGATCCTGACGCCGGCGCTCATCGGGACCGCGAGCCTCGCGGGACGTCGGTGGGGGCCCGCGGTGAGCGGCTGGCTCGTGGGCATTCCGTTCACGTCCGCGCCGATCGCGCTGTTCCTGGCGCTCGGTCACGGCGCGGCCTTCGCCGCCGCGGCCGCGAGCGGCACGATGGCGGGAACGATCTCCCAGGCGGCGTTCTGCCTCGCGTATGCGTGGCTCGCCGGGCGCTTCGGCAGCCTCGTGAGCGTCGGCGCGGGCTCGCTCGCGTTCTTCGCGTCGACGGCCGCGCTGCAGCCGGTCGGCCTGTCGGTCTTCCCGCTCTTTCTCGTGGTGTCGGCGGCGCTCTTCGCCGCGCTTCGGCTGATGCCCCCGCGCGCAAGCGGCCGTCCCCGCGCCGCCCGCGCCGTGCCCGCATGGGACATCCCGGCGCGCATGGTCGTCGCGACCTCGTTCGTCCTGCTGCTCACGGCAATCGCGCCGGCGCTCGGCCCTCGCCTGACGGGGCTGCTGTCACCGTTCCCGCTCTACGCCGCCGTGCTCACCGTCTTCGCCCATCGCCTCGAGGGAGCAGCGCCGGCGGTGGAGGTGCTGAGAGGGCTGCTCGTCGGGCTCTTCGCCTTCGCGGGGTTCTTTCTCGCGCTGGCGCTCTCGATCGAGCGCGCGGGCATCGCGACGGCCTTCGCCCTCGCCGCGTCGATCACGATCGCGATACAGGCGGTCGCCCTGTGGGCGCTCCGGCGCGGCCGGTGAATTCGGCGGGGCAGTCATCCCGGCGCGTTCCTTCTCGCACTTCCCGGGCCCGGCAGAAGACGGCGGCTCCGGGCGCGTCGGGGGGCGGGAATCGCGCGGGCGGTGACGGGGATTACTTCGCGACGTTGAAGCGGAAGTGGCCGATCTCGCCGTCGCGAACCAGGTAGTCCTTGCCCTCCAGACGGAACTGCCCGCGTTCTCTCACAGTGGCCATCGACCCGGCGGCCGCGATCAGCTCGTCGTAGCCGACGACCTCGGCGCGGATGAAGCCGCGCGCGATGTCGCTGTGGATGGCGCCGGCGGCGTCGTGGGCGCGGGTGCCGGCGGGAATCGACCACGCGCGCACCTCGTCCTCGCCCACCGTGAAGAACGAGATCAGCCCGAGGAGATCGTAGCAATCGCGCAGGACGCGCTTGATCGCCGGCTCCGTCAGCCCGAGATCGGCGAGGAACGCGGCCTGCTCGTCGCCGGCGAGCTGCGCCACCTCCGCCTCGATCACCGCCGACACCCAGCCGATGCGCGTCGACGCGCGCGCCGCCGCCTCCCCGAGGCCGAAGCTCTCGACGACGGTTCGCCCGCGATCGATCTCCTTCTCGGCGAGGTTGAGGCAATGCAGGATCGGCTTCTGCGAGAGGAAGGTGAAGCCGCGGAGCGCGCGTGCCTCGTCGTCGTCGAGACCGAGCGCCCGGAGCGGCGTCTCCGCCTCGAGTCCCGGCTTGACCTTCTGGAGGATCGCTTGCTCGCGCGCATCGGCGTCCGTGCGCTTCTTCTTGAGCGAGACGTCGAGCCGCTCGAGGCGCCGCTCCACCACTTCGAGATCGGCGAGGATCAGCTCGGTCTCGAGGTCAGCGATGTCGCCGCGCGGATCCGACGCGGCGCCGGCGGCGTCGGGAAACGCGCGCGCCACGTGGAGCAGCGCATCGGCGTTGCGGAACTCCTTGGCCTCGAGCCCTTGCCGCTCGCCCTTGGCGAAGCCGGCCAGATCCACCACCTCGAAGCTAGCGTGGGTGGTCTTCTTCGGCTTGAACAGCGCGCTCAGCCGGTCCACGCGGTCGTCGGGCACGCGCGCGACTCCCGTGTGCATCTCGCCGCGCGCGGTGCCGAACGAGGACGTGGCGACGCTCTGTCCGGTGAGGAGATTGAACAGCGAGGTCTTGCCGCTCTTGGGAAGTCCGACGAGCCCGATCTTCATGCGCGCTCATGCTACCATACGGCGCGATGGCCGCGATGCCGCCGCGCTCGTCCCGTCGCTCGCCGGTCACCTGCTGACGCGGCTCTCGCGTTGGCGCTTCTCCGTCCGCTCGACAGCCGGGGCGCGCTGATCAGCCTGCTGCTGTCGCTCCTGTGGGGCGCCAATCCGGTGGCGGTCAAGCTCGGCCTCGGCTACGCGCCGCCCCTTCGCCTCGCCTTCCTCCGCATCACGCTCGGCGGGCTCGCCGTCCTCGCCTACGCGTGGGTGATCGGGCGTCGCGACGTGTGGAGCGTGCGGCCCGGCCAGTGGC
>Ga0066903_100005977_pt1 | contig 10692 bp, 5 predicted proteins | sample PanSoiMetaGPlot1_FD_67491 | JGI IMG/M metagenome (GOLD analysis project Ga0066903, IMG submission 67491) | Tropical forest soil microbial communities from Panama analyzed to predict greenhouse gas emissions - Panama Soil - Plot 1 (version 2) | ecosystem: Environmental > Terrestrial > Soil >...
ATCGTCATCATGGGATCCGGCGCAGAAACGGCCCACGAAACCACGGACGCTCTGACGGCGCGCGGCGAGAAGGTCGGCATCCTCAAGGTTCGGCTGTATCGACCTTTCTCGCGAGCCGCATTTCTGGCCGCGTTGCCACCGACCGTTCGTCGTCTCGCGGTCCTCGATCGGACCAAGGAGCCGGGCGCGCCGGGCGATCCGCTGTATCTGGACGTGACGACGGCGATCGCCGAGGCGCACGCCGAGCAGCTCCCGCCGCTCGCCCGTCCTCCCCGGATCATCGCCGGTCGGTTCGGCTTGTCCTCGAAGGAATTCACGCCGGCGATGGTCAAGGCTGTCTTCGACGAGCTCGCGAAGCCGTCGCCGAAGCCGCATTTCACCGTCGGGATCGTCGATGACGTGACGCATCTGTCGCTTCCGTGGGACGCCACGTTTCGCACGGAAACCCACGATGTGTCCGCATCCGTGTTCTATGGCCTGGGAGCGGACGGCACGGTTGGGGCGAACAAGAACTCGATCAAGATCGTCGGACAGGAAACCGACCTGTGGGTGCAGGGTTATTTTGTCTACGACTCGAAGAAGTCAGGCGCGATCACCATCTCGCATCTCCGCACGAGCCCGCGTCCGATCCATTCCGCCTATCTCGTGGATCAGGCGGCGTTCGTTGCATGCCATCAGTTCGACTTCGTCGACAAGATCGACGTGCTCGAGCGCGCGGCGCCGGGCGCGTCGTTCCTGCTGAACGCGCCGTTCGCGCCCGACGAGGTCTGGGACCGCCTCCCGCGCGAGTTACAGCAGCAGGTCGTGGACCTGAAGCTGCGGGTCTTCGCGATCGATGCGTACGCGCTCGCCGCACGTGCGGGCATGGGCACGCGGATCAACACCATCATGCAGACGTGCTTCTTCGCGATCGCAGGTCTGCTGCCGCGCGACGAGGCGATCCGACAGATCAAGAGGTCCATCGAAAAGAGCTACGGGAAACGTGGGCCAGAGGTCGTGCGGCGGAACTGCGAGGTCGTCGATCAGGCGCTCGAGCACCTCCACGAGGTTCGCGTGCCCGATCTGGTGAGCGCCACGCGGCACCGCCCACCGCTCGTCTCGGAGCGGGCGCCGGACTTCGTGCAGAAGGTGACGGCGACGATCCTCGGCGGCAAAGGCGATCTCCTGCCGGTGAGCGCCTTTCCAGTCGATGGCACGTGGCCCGTGGCCACCGCGAAATGGGAGAAGCGAAACATCGCCCTCGAGATACCGGTCTGGGATCCGAAGATCTGCATTCAGTGCAACCAATGCGCGCTGGTCTGCCCGCATGCCGCGATTCGTGCGAAGGTGTACGACGAGTCGGCGCTCGTCGGCGCGCCGCCGACGTTCAAGTCGGTGGCGTACAAGGGGATCGAATACAAGGGACAGCAGTACACGATTCAGGTGGCCCCGGAGGACTGCACCGGCTGCAACCTCTGCGTCAACGTGTGTCCAGCGAAGGATCGAACGAACCCGAAGCACAAGGCGATCGACATGCGGCCCCAGGCACCCCTTCGAGACGACGAGCGGGTGAACTACGAGTTCTTCCTGAACCTGCCGGAAATCGATCGGTCGGCGATGCCGCGGATCGATCACAAGCAGTCGCAGTTCCTGGAGCCGCTCTTCGAGTATTCGGGCGCGTGCGCCGGCTGCGGCGAGACGCCGTACCTCAAACTGCTCACGCAGCTGTTTGGCGATCGTCTGCTCATCGCCAATGCCACCGGCTGCTCGTCCATCTACGGCGGCAACCTGCCGGCGACGCCCTATACGACGAATCGCGACGGCCGCGGCCCGGCGTGGTCGAATTCGCTGTTCGAGGACAACGCCGAATTCGGCTTCGGCTTCCGCCTCGCGCTCGATGCGCACGTCGCCACCGCCAGAACGCTGCTGCGGAGCGTCGCTCCGCAGCTTGGGGACGGCCTGGTCACCGCAATCCTCGATGCCGATCAGACGGGGGAAGCGGGCATTGCCGCACAGCGGGAGCGCGTCGAAGTCCTGCGACGGCAGCTGGCGACGCTTGCGACACCCGAAGCGCGGCGGCTCGGAACGCTGGCGGACTACCTCGTGAAGAAGAGCGTGTGGCTCGTCGGCGGTGACGGCTGGGCGTACGACATCGGGTACGGCGGGCTCGATCATGTGCTCGCCAACCGGCGCGACATCAACGTCCTCGTGCTGGACACGGAGGTGTACTCGAACACGGGCGGCCAGCAGTCGAAGGCGACGCCGCTCGGCGCGGCGGCGAAGTTCGCCGCGGCCGGCAAGCCCGTTGGGAAGAAGGACCTGTCCCTGCTCGCCGACATGTACGGCCATGTGTACGTCGCGCGCGTCGCGTTCGGCGCGCGCATGGCACAGACGGCGCAGGCGTTCCTGGAGGCGGAATCGTATGCGGGGCCGTCGCTGATCATCGCCTACAGCCCATGCATCGCGCACGGTTACGACATGGCGAACGGTGCGTCCCAACAGAAGCTCGCCGTGGACACCGGCGTCTGGCCGCTCTACCGCTTCGATCCGCGGCGTCTCGTGAAGGGCGAGCCACCGCTGAAGCTCGACTACGGCCCGCCGAAAGGAAGGGTCGCCGACTATCTCAAGAACGAATCACGCTTCCGCAGCGTCGAGCGCGCGAACCCGGCCCTGTACAAATCGTTCGTCGAAGAGTCGCAGGCCGCGGCCGATCGGCGGTATGCCGTCTACCGGCAGCTCGCCGGCATCACCGTGCCGGTCGTTCACTCGAGCGGTGACGACAGCGATCACCTCGAGGGGAAGGGGAACTAATGGATCTTGGCACGACGTACCTCGGCATGCGATTGCCTCATCCCCTGGTCGTCGGCGCAGGACCGCTTGGCGACGATCTCGACACGGTGAGGGCGCTCGAAGACGCCGGCGCGTCGCTGCTGGTGCTGCGCTCGCTGTACGAAGAAGAGATCACCGGGGCGCAGATGGACGCCTTTCTCACGGAGGAAACGCACAGCGAGTCCTTTCAGGAAGCGGAAACCTTCGCGCCCGATCCGCTGACGCCGCTCGGGCCAGACGAGTACCTGGAACATCTTCGGCTGATCAAGTCCGCCGTGAGCATTCCCGTGATGGCGTCCCTCAACGGCGTCACGCCGGGCGGCTGGACATCGTACGCGAAGCTCCTCGAACAGGCAGGTGCCGACGGCGTCGAACTGCACGTGTACCACGCGATGAGCGACATGACGTCGAGCGCCGCCGATGTGGAGCGTCAGGCGGTCGACATCGTCCGCGACGTGCGGGCGAGTGTGAGTATTCCGGTTGCGGTGAAGCTCACGCCGCTCCTGACGGCGTTTGCGCATTTCGCACGCCAGCTCGACGAGGCCGGCGCCAACGGCTTCGTGCTCTTCACCCGGTTCCACAAGGTGGACATCGACGTGGACGAGCTTGAAATCGTCCGCACGCTGTCGCTCTCGGACAACTCCGAGCTGCCGCTGCGGCTGCGAGGCGCGGCCGCGCTCGTCGGACGCGTCCGTTCGTCAATCGCCCTCAGCGGCGGCGTTCATCGAGGCCTCGACGTCATCAAGGCGACGATGGCCGGGGCGCATGTGACGCAGATGGTGTCGGCGCTCCTCCGTCACGGCCCGGATCACCTGCGCATCGTCCGCCACGAAATCGAGTCGTGGATGGAGGAGCACGAATGGAGCGCGCTCGACGACATGCGCGGCAACATGGGCTTCCAGCGGATTCCCGATCCAGCCGCGTACGAGCGCATGAATCTTCGCATGGCGCTGCGGTGATGCGTGACGGCCCACACTCTTCGTGAGACCGCCCGCACCGCCACCGATCCGGCGGCGATCGCCGAGTCGCTGCTCGAGAACCTCTATTACGTGCAGGCAAAGTCGCCCCGGCATGCGACGCGCAACGACTGGTACATGGCGCTCGCGTACACGGTCCGCGATCGAGTCCTGAACAAATACGTCGCGACCATCGAGGCGATAACCGACGCGAGCGCGACAAAGGTCGTTGCGTATCTCTCGGCCGAGTTCCTCCCGGGACCGCATCTCGGAAACTGCCTCGTCAGCCTGGGGCTGTCGGATGCTGTGGAACGGGCGGTGTCGAGCGTCGGGCAGGACCTCGGCGCGCTGCTGGCGCAGGAAGAGGAGCCCGGCCTTGGCAATGGGGGACTCGGCCGGCTCGCCGCCTGCTACATGGATTCGATGGCCACGCTCGGCGTGCCGGCCATCGGTTACGGCATCCGCTACGAGTTCGGCCTGTTCGATCAGGAGATTCGCGACGGCTGGCAGGTCGAGCGCACGGACAAATGGCTCCGATTCGGCAACCCGTGGGAGATCGTGCGGAGCGAAACGACGTTCAACGTGCAGTTCGGCGGTCGCACCGAATGGTATTGCGACCGTGACGGCGCGTGGCGGGTCCGGTGGGTGCCGGACCGGATGGTCAAAGGCGTCGCGTACGACACGCCGATTCCCGGTTACCGCGTGCAGACGACGAATCTGCTGCGGCTGTGGAAGGCAGAGGCCACCGAATCCTTCGACTTCGACGCGTTCAAAGCCGGCGACTACTACGGAGCCGTGGACCAGAAAGTCGCGTCGGAGACGGTGTCGAAGGTGCTCTATCCGAACGACGAGCCGGCGATCGGCAAGAGGCTGCGGCTCGCACAGCAGTACTTCTTCGTCTCGTGCTCGCTGCAGGACATGATCCGGCTGCATCTGATGCGCGGGAAGAGACTCGAAGAGTTCGATGCAGGCTGGGTCCTCCAGCTCAACGACACGCACCCTGCGATCGCCGTGGCGGAACTGATGCGCCTGCTCGTCGACGAGCACTTGATGCCGTGGGATCAGGCGTGGGCCATCACCGTGCGGACGTGCGCGTACACGAATCACACGCTGCTGGCCGAAGCGCTGGAAACGTGGCCGCTGCCGCTCGTCACGGCGCTTCTCCCGCGGCACGCTGAGATCATCATCGAGATCAACCGCCGGTTTCTCGGTGAGGTGGCTCGGCTCCATCCGGGAGACGACGAGCGGCTGCGCCGGCTGTCGATTGTCGAGGAGACGGGCGAACGTCGAGTGCGGATGGCGCACCTGGCCGCCGTGGGCAGTCATGCGATCAACGGCGTCGCGGCGCTTCACACGGAGCTGCTCAAGCGCACCGTGCTCCGCGACATGTACCAGCATGCGCCGGACAAGTTCGTCAACGTCACCAATGGCGTCACGCCGCGCCGCTGGATTGCACTCGGGAATCCCCAGCTGACGGCGCTCATTACCAGGCAGATCGGCGATCGGTGGATTGGTGATCTCGAAGGAGAGATCGACAGAATCGAGCCGCTCGCGGGCGACACGAGCTTCATGGACGAATGGCGCGCCGTCAAGGCCGCGAACAAACGGGTCCTCGCGATGCTGATCAAGGACCGCACCGGCATCGTCGTCGATCCCGACTCGCTGTTCGACGTCCAGGTCAAGCGAATCCACGAATACAAACGCCAGCACCTGAACGTGCTGTATCTCATCACTCTGTACAACCGCCTCACGCGCGGAGAGGCGCCGAAGGCTCCGCGCACAGTGATTTTTGGGGGAAAGGCCGCGCCCGGCTACCACACTGCCAAGCTGATCATCCGCCTCATCAACGGAGTCGCCGACGTAATCAACAGCGATCCCGCCGCCGCGGAGGCGCTGAAGGTGGTCTTCGTGCCCGACTTCAACGTCACGATGGGTCAGCGCGTCTATCCGGCGGCGGATCTCTCCGAGCAAATCTCGACGGCTGGAAAAGAGGCGTCAGGCACCGGGAACATGAAATTCGCGATGAACGGCGCGTTGACCATCGGTACGCTGGACGGCGCCAACGTCGAGATTCGCGATGCCGTCGGCGACGAGAACTTCTTTCTGTTCGGCCTCACCGCGGACGGAGTCGTCGAGACGAAGGCGAGGGGGTACCGACCGCGCGAAATCTACGAGCGGGAGCCTGAGCTGCGCGACGCGATCGATGACATCGCGCGCGGGCGGTTTTCGGGCGGCGACCGCGAGTTGTTTCAGCCGCTGGTGGAGTCGTTGCTCGAGTCTGACGAGTACATGCTGCTCGCCGACTATGCGGCGTACGTCGAGTGCCAGCATCGTGTCGGCGACGCGTACGGCGATCGGCAACATTGGACACGGATGTCCATTCTCAACACGGCGAGGGTCGGGCGGTTCTCATCGGATCGGTCCGTCCGCGAGTACTGCCGCGACATCTGGCACATCACGCCATGCCCGTAGCCGACTACGCGACCTGTTGCCGGATGCTGGAGTGCGCGCGGGCGGAGAAGTTCGCCTATCCGGCGCTGGTTCCGGTGTAGTCATGGAGTCTGTCGCCGGCGCCGAGCGCTTCGACTTCACGATCGCGCGGCTCGGGGACTGCCGGGTCCCATCGTCGGTGTCCCACGTTCGATTCGTGGCCGACAGCGACGGCGTGCTCTATGCCTCGACACTCAGGGAGCTGCGCCGTCTCGTCGACGAAAACGGCGAGCCGGCGGCGATGGAATGCGCGGGCCCGCGCGAGCACATCTTCTTCAACCCGTCGCAACTCTCCTGTGGAATCGTGACCTGCGGCGGACTCTGTCCCGGGTTGAACGACGTCATACGCGCGATCGTCCTCAGCCTCCGCCATCATTACCAGGTCGCCACAATCCTCGGATTCCGCTTCGGATTCGAAGGTCTCGTGGAACGTTACGGCCACCAGCCGCTGACGCTGACCCCCGACGGGGTGAATCGAATCAATGAGCTGGGCGGCTCGGTGCTCGGCTCGTCGCGAGGGCACCAGAATCCGGCGGAGATGGTCGACCGTCTCGACCGTCTCGGCGTCGGTGTCCTGTTCGTCATCGGAGGCGACGGCTCACTGCGAGGTGCGCACGCGATCACTCGAGAGGTTGCGCGGCGGAATCTGAAGATCGCCGTCGTAGCCGTGCCGAAGACGATCGACAACGACATTTCTTTCGTGCAGAAGACCTTCGGGTTCGAGACCGCGGTCAGCGAGGCGCGGCGCGCGACCGCTGCCGCCAACGCCGAGGCAGAAGGCGCGCGCAACGGCATCGGTCTCGTGAAGCTGATGGGGCGCGATTCGGGTTTCATCGCGGCGTACTCGGTGCTCGTCGACGGGCAGGTGAATTTCTGCCTGGTGCCAGAAGTGCGCTTCACGCTCGGCCGACTGCTCGCCGAACTGTGCCGGCGGCTCCGCGAGCGCGGTCATGCAGTCGTCGTTGTCGCCGAGGGCGCCGGCCAGGATCTCGTCGAGGGACGCGAAGAACGGGACGCCTCGGGCAACATCCGCCACCGAGACATCGGTGTGTTTCTCCGCGACGCGATTTCGCGGCACTTCCAGGAACAAGGGACGCCCATCACGCTCAAGTACGTGGATCCCAGCTATGCCATCAGAAGCGTGCGCGCGACGGCGCACGACGCGGCGTTCTGCCTGCTGCTCGGGCACAACGCCGTGCACGCGGCGATGACCGGCCGGACGGACATGGTCGTCGGCTTCTGGAACCATCAGTTCGTTCACGTGCCGATTCCGCTCGCGGTGTCACGCCGCAAGCGGATCGATCCGGACGGGCTGCTCTGGAACAGCGTGCTCGCGTCGACCGGACAGCCGCGGGACATGTGTTGACGGCGTGCCCATGACCACGCGGACGAAGATCGTCGCGACGATCGGCCCATCGTCCTCCACACGCGACGTCTTGCGGCGCATGATCGACAGCGGAGTGCATGTGTTCCGCCTGAATTTCTCGCATGGCAGCCACGAGGAACACAGCAGGCTCGTGGCCGACATCCGGACGGTGAGTCGGGAACTGGACCGTCACGTCGGGATTCTGCAGGACCTGTGCGGCCCAAAGATGCGACTGCAGCCTCTTCCCGGCGATTCCGTTCAGTGCGAGCTGAACGACGAGTTTACGCTTGTCGCGGGCACGGCAGCGACGGGGCCGCGCGAGCTCGCCTGCTCATATCGCGAGCTGCCGAACGACCTCAAAGTCGGCGAGGTGGTGCTGTTCGCCGACGGCGCTGTCGCGATGAGTGTGGTCGGAACCTCGTCCGATCGTGCACGCCTCAGGGTCACGCAGCCGGGATGGCTGCGGTCGCGCCAGGGGCTCAACGTGCCGGGCTCCGCTCTGGCCGTCAGTTCCCTGACCGAGAAGGATCGCGAGGACCTCGACTGGACGAGTCGTCACGCCGGGGACATCGATTTCGTCGCGTTGTCGTTCGTGCGGAACGCCGACGATGTCGTTCAGCTGCGCCGCGAGCTCCGGACCAGGAATTGTGCCGCACGCGTCGTTGTCAAAATTGAGAAGCCGCAGGCGGTGGAGCATCTCGACGAGATCATCACCGTCTCGGACGCCGTGATGGTAGCGCGAGGCGATCTGGGCGTGGAGATGGACGTTCAGCGCGTGCCCGGTGTCCAGAAGCGGATCATCGCCCTGTGCAATCAGGCGTACCGCCCGGTCATCACCGCCACGCAGATGCTGAACAGCATGGAGCACTCGGCTCGGCCGACGCGGGCCGAAGCGAGCGACGTCTTCAACGCAGTGCTCGATGGCACCGACGCCGTGATGCTGTCGGGTGAAAGCGCAGTTGGCGACTATCCTCTCGACGCCGTGAGGATGATGCGGGACATCTGCGTTGAGGCGGAAACGTATCTGAAGGTGACCGGCAAAGAAGTGCCCTCGAGGCGATTCGCGCCGCGGCTCGATGGCCTCGACCCCACGACGGCGGCGGCCGTCGATGCCGCGTGCCTGATGACCGAACGGCTGGACGCGGCGCTGATCGTCGTGGCCACCGATTCCGGCCGTTCGGCGCTCGCGCTCGGCAATCGCCGGCCTGGAGCGATGATCCTGGCCCTGGCGCACACGGAGGCGGTCGCGCGGAAGTTGAGCTTGTGCTGGGGGGTCACCGCGATCGTTCTTCCCGACATGCCGTGGGCAGAGCGGGTGCTGGCGTTCGGTATCGAGTGGGCGAAAGCCCACGAGTTCGTGAAGGCCGGTCAGCATGCGGTTCTGCTGCGCGGACATGTCGCCGATCGCCCCGGCATCCGCGCCGTGCTGGCAGGGGCCGTTGAATGATTCCACTGGCTCAGCGAGATTATTGCCGTCCGAAAATACCGGGCAGCGTGCGTGTGCCTTCGCGGCGCACGGCCTCGAGATCCTGCGGGTCCAACCCTAACGCCGTGAGGATCGTTGGAGCGACCTGCTGGTTCGTGACCGGCACGTCGACGGTGCCCGGATCGAGCGAAGGATTCGACACGACCAGGAGGACGTGCGTATCGTCGGGCGCGAATCCTCCGTGCTCGGCGATCTTTTTCGCGCTGCCGCTGTAGATGGTTCCCGGAATGGGCTGGACGATGATGTCCGGCGTGCGACCCTTCTTGGGATCTCCGAAAAGCTGCTTCAGCGCGGGACCGGAGTAAATAGTCTGAATTCGTGCCGCGTTGGGTCCCTGTTGGTCGGCCTGCAGAATCGACACCGCGGTTGCAAGCTGCGTCTGATCGTTCAGCCACAACAGGGCGACATCATCCGCTACTTCGAACGCGACGTTGACGCCGCCGCTGCCGAGGAGATCGGCCGGATCGGTGACATCGAGCACGGCCTCCGGGTTGGGATGCGCGCTGCTGAAGATCATGTGCAGCTTGGCGACATCGATGGGGGACTGCCCGTGCTTCGCGCCGACGATGATCAGCGTGTCGTCGAGCAGGTGCTCGGTCGAGAGCGTATCGAGCATCGATTGAAGCGCATCATTGACGAAGTCGAGCGATGACTCCAGTTCAACGGAAGGCGTGCCTGCGGCGTCCGCATATCCGTCGAACGTCACCTTCTGCGCCACGCTGACGGCCTGAAAATTCATCCCGAAGATCGCAGGCACTCCCACGTTGTGTGTGCCCGTGTGATCGAAGCCACGGATCTGATTGAGCACACCCAGCACCTTGAAGTTGTCGTAGACGCGCGTAAACGCGGGCGCGTCGGTCCATGCGGCGCCACCGGGTGCCGTGTTCGAATTCACCTCCGGTGCGTACAGCTCGTCGAGTCCGTTTCCCGAGGGACCGCCGACAATCTCGTATGCCGGATGCTTGTCGCTCCAGGCCGTTCGGCGGCCGGACGCGTGAATGACTTCCATGATCGTGTTGACTCGCAGGAAATTGTGCGGGTACACGGGACTGCAGACGCCGTTCGCGAGCCGCAACGGCAGTGTGGCAGGGTCGATGTGGTCGGAGCCGGCGGGTCCACCACCATCGAGGACATTCAAGCTGTAGTCGATGTTTTCCGCGAACTGCGCCTCCGTACCCGGTGCGCCGGCACAGTTGCTGCCCGGCGCAAACAGCGTCCGGTCGTAGCTGTCGTCGTAGAAGACGCCGTGCGTTCGTGGCGACCCGCCCGTCATGAAGGCCAGGAGGCCCGGAAACGAATCCGATGGCAGCGACGTCGACGCGTGCGTGTACTCCACACCGTGCTGAACGAGCTGGGCGAACGCCGACTGAGGATGACTGGCGATATACCGGGTGAGATCGATCTGATGCATGCCGTCGACGCTGATGAGCAGGACATGGCCGATGCCGTCGCCGCCCTGTGATCCCAGAACGGCGTGCGCGCGAATCGGTCGCGTCGTAGTGGCGAGCATGATCAGTGCGCCGGCGACAGTCGCTCGCCGGAGATTCCACAGCCCGTTCGTCATGTGTCCTCCTTGTGCCAAGGGG
>Ga0066903_100005978_pt1 | contig 10690 bp, 9 predicted proteins | sample PanSoiMetaGPlot1_FD_67491 | JGI IMG/M metagenome (GOLD analysis project Ga0066903, IMG submission 67491) | Tropical forest soil microbial communities from Panama analyzed to predict greenhouse gas emissions - Panama Soil - Plot 1 (version 2) | ecosystem: Environmental > Terrestrial > Soil >...
TTCGATCCGAAGAACTCGCTGCGGACGTTGCAGCGAGTGTGCCAGGGAGTGTTCGACGCCCTGACGCCGAAGGGACTCCTGGTGTGCGACGTGGCCGAACCGGGTCGATGCCAGGGACTCACGCAGCGATTTACGGAAGGGGAAGACTGGACCTGCCTGGTTGAATTCCGGCAGGACGTTGCCAGGCAGCGGTTGACACGCCGCATCGTGTCCTTTCGCAAGGCTGGCGACACCTATCGTCGGCATGAGGAGACGCACACCCAGCAGCTGCTTGAAGGGACGAAAATCGCCGCGCTGTTGCGGAAAATCGGCTTTCGCGTCCGACAAGTGCGGAGCTACGGAGAATACCCTCTCCGTCCTTGGGTTGTTGCGTTTGTGGCTCGCAAACCGTGACGGCCGGATCTCTCAGGCGATCAAACCGTCAATTTGCTCGACTTCATCTGCCGCCAAATCGAAATCGAAAACCTCGAGGTCGGCCCGCATGTGCGCGGGGTCGGTGGTGCCCGTCAGGGGCATCATGCCAACCGCAAGGGCGAACCGGAACACGATCTGGGCGACGCTTCGCCCGTGGCGTTTGGCAAGCCGTGTTAATTCGGGTCTGACCAGCACGTCGCGGTTGGCGGTCAGGAGGGAGAAGCCCTGATAGACCAGTCCGTGTGCGGCGCAGAACTTCCGGACCTGTCGGTCCCAGCCGCGGGCGGCGTAACAACGATTCTGGACGAGGCGAGGCCGGACACGTGCCTGCCCGCAAAGGTGCTGGAGTTGTTCGAGTGTGACATTGCTGATGCCGAGCAGTCGCGCCCGGCCGCTATCGTGTATGGCCTCCATCGCGCGCCAGGCTTCCCAGTCGGACGAAGTAAGGCCGACTCGCTGGCTGGGGCCGTGCAGCAAGTAGGAATCAATCACTTCGGTGCCCAAATGCTCCAGCGAGCTGGCGAACGATTGTTCGACCTGGGTTGAGATGGGAGCCTTCGGGTCGTACGGCAGGCGGTCATCCTGACCCGGGCGGAAGGTGAATTTGGTTTGCAGGAACAGATCATCCCTCGCCACCAGACCATCAGCCACCATTGCCGCGACGGCCTCTCCGACCGCGGCCTCGTGATAATGGCGGCGCTGGTTGGCCGTATCGATGCCGCGAAAACCCTGTTGCAGGGCAGCTTCGGTCAGCGGTCTCGTCTGATCTTCTTTCCACGCAGTCCCGTACAGGAAGCGGGGAACTGGAATTCCATCGATCAAGAAAGTCCGGTCCGTCATGAATACCTCCCTGGACCGTTCTATTCTATCGACGGAGTTCCCGTCGCTCACGGCGCCGCCACTTCCCACAAGCGGACGGTCTTGTCGTCGCCGCCGGTGGCCAGGGTTCGGCCGTCCGGAGAAAACGCCGCGAACCAGACTTGCCCTTGCTGCGTGACGATGGTGGTCACGGCACGAACCTGCGGCCGGGTCACATCCCACAGGATGACCGTGCCGTCGCCGCTCACCGTGGCCAGGGTCTTGCCGTCGGGCGAATACGCCAGTCCGAATAGCGGTTTCGAATGAGCCTGGAAACTCGTCAGCGATTTTTTGGCTTCGAGGTTCCAGATCTGAACAAAACCGCCGTCGCCATAGGTGACGGCCAGCGACTTGCCGTTGGGGGCGTAGGCGACTCTGCGGGCGTAGAAAGGATGCTTGAAAGTGGCCAGCACCTTGCCGGAGGCCGTATCGACGGTTTGTACCGTGCCATCGCCCACGGCCGCGGCAACGCTCTTTCCGTCGGGAGCGTATGCCAGATGCCACAATTCGCGCGCGAAGGGCGGCACGCGCACGGATTCCTTGCCCGTCTGAACATTGCAGAGCTTCAACTCGCCGGCGCGACGGAACTCGCCGCCTCCGGACGCCAACATTTTTCCGTCCGGTGAGAAGGCCAGGCCGAGGACACGCCCGACATGACCGTGCAGGGTCTTGCCCGGCTTGCCGGAGCCGGTATTCCACAAGCGAATGACGAAATCGCGGCCTGCGGTCGCCACGGTTTCGCTGTCTGGCGAGATTGCCAGAGTGCGCAGCGTGCGCGACAGGCCGGGGATGGACACCCGTTCCTTGCCATCCGCCAGATCCCAGATCTTGACGCTGCCATCCCAGGAGCCTGTCACGATGGTCTTTCCATCTCGAGAAAACGCCCCGCACGCGATGCCCTCGACATGGCCGAACCAGATTGAGCGTGGCGTTTTCAAAGTGCCGGGGCGCAGGGTTACGGGTTTGACTGGCTGGTCGGGATCCTGGCCGTCGCCAGCCTGGAACAATCCGGAAAAACCAATCGCCGCCGCCGTGCCGAGCGTGGCAAGAAGCACGAGGGCTGCAAGCAGATAACGGCGTCGTGAGCGCACCGGCGATGGGCACGCAACCGCGCCGAGGCGACGCGGACTGGGGAACCGATCCGGCTGCTGCACGTGGGCCAGGTGTTGACCGAGCAAGGAGGCAACCTCCGCAGCCGACTCGAACCGATCCCCCGGCTTCTTGGCAAGCAACTTAACCACGATCTCCTCCAGCCAGTCGGGCACGTTTGGATTGACGGAACGAAGGGAGCGCGGTGTGTCTTCACTGACGCGGCACAAGACGGCGAGAGTGCTCTCGGCTTGGAACGGCGCCTGGCCGGCGCAGAGAGCGTACAAGACGCTCCCAAGGCTGAACAAGTCGGAGGGCGGGCCGACCACTTCGCCGCGCGCTTGCTCCGGGGACATGAACAGGGGCGTGCCGGCAATGATACCGCTCTGGGTGATGCTGGCCTCTTCTACGTTTCGCGCCAGGCCGAAGTCGGTGATTTTTACGCGCTCGACGCCGTTTTCCAGGAGGATGTTGGCTGGTTTGACATCGCGGTGGATGACGCCCTGGGCATGTGCCGCTGCCAGGGCCGACGCGGTCTGTAGACCGATGCGGAGGATGTCCACGAGGGGCAACGATCCATCGCGATCCAGCCTGGCCTGGAGCGAAATCCCGTCCACATATTGCATGACCATGTAGGGCAGGCCGCCGCTGTCGGCCACTTCGTAAATGGGAATGATGTGATCGTGAGCCAGAGCTGCCGCGGCCCGGACCTCGCGCAGGAATCGTTTCCGTGCCGTGCTGCTGTCGGCCAGATGCGGTGTCATGACCTTGATGGCCACCGTGCGGTTTAACATCGGATCGAATGCTTCCAGCACCACACCCATGCCGCCTCGGCCGATGATGTGCCGAACCTCATAGCGGCCCAACGTGCCCAAAAGATCAGAGCGGTCCGCCGGGCACAGGAACGACAGAAGTTGCTCGTCCTCGATTGCGGCGCCTCGCTCCTCGGAATCGATTGCCAGCAGTTGTTGCATCGCGCGCGTCAGTGCCGGGGCATCCGGCGACGGCGTTGAATCCGTTTCCCGCAAAAGGCGTGCTGCCTTGTTCCAGGCGCCGGCATCAGCTGCCACGCTCTCCAGGGTCTCGCGGCAGCGGTCGCACGTTTCCAAGTGCGCCGACCACTCCGCGAATTCGCCCACGTCGTCTTTCAACACCTCTTGCCATGTTCCGGCGTCAGGACAGCAAATGGTTTGCATGATTAACACCTCTTGGTTCCTTCATCTCGATTGTTTCTGTGTCTTGAACTCGCTTGATGGTTTCGACCAGCCGGGCCATGACCCGGCTTTTCGCCAGGTAGACGGCGGCCACACTCAACCCGAGTTCCCGGGCCACGGCTTTGCCGGGCTTGCCGTGAACGGCGGTTTGCCAAAATGCCTGCCAGGTGGAATCGCTCACCTGCCGGCGGACCTGCTGGGCGGCCCAGGTAAACAACCGTTGTTCCCACTTCTCTTCCCAGGCGGCCGGGTCCGCGGGAGCGGGCTGTGCGTTCAATTGCTCCTGGATGGCGGAATCGCCCGTTCCCTGGCAGAACTCGGGCCGCCGGGTCAAGAAGTTTCGCAGCTTGTTGCGTACAACCGTGAACAGCCAGCCGCGAAAGCTGCCGCGCTCCGGATCGTAATCCAGGTCACCCACCGCATGGACGACGGCACGCAGCACGTTCTGGGTGAGGTCCGCGGCATCGGCGTCCTGAAGGCCTTGCCCGCGGGCATAGCTGTAAACCAGAGGAGCATAAAGATGGACGAATTGTGTCCAGGCCTCCTCGTCGCGCGGATCGCGCAGGCGAACCAACAGACTCGGCTGTGTTTCGGGTGCTTCCGTCATCCCGGTCCCTCCACAAGTAGTACCCCGAATAGGGGCGAATCTATCTCGAAGCGTATAGCCATTTCATACCAACCATCAAGTGCCTGAAGCGAAATGTTCGCACTATACTTAGAACAAAGGAACAATTTGACGTCCTTGGCCCAACAGTCCAGGCAATCATCATGTACGTCGATGCCTACGAGCGCGACCTCGCCTACATTCACGACCGGGGCTTTGGTGCGCTTGCCCGACGGTCGGCGCCCGGCCTCTTGCAGCTGTTCCGACAACATCGCATTACCGAGGGGCGCGTCGTCGACCTCGGCTGCGGCAGCGGCATCTGGGCCAAAGAACTCACCGATGCCGGCTACCAGACCCTTGGCGTGGACATTTCTCCTGCCATGATCGAACCTGCCCGGCGACGAGTTCCGAATACTGAATTCCATGTCGGTTCGTTCATTGAGTTTCGTGTGCCGCCTTGCCGAGCCATCACCGCGCTGGGCGAAGTGTTCAACTACCTTTTTGATCCCAAGAACTCGCTGCGGACGTTGCAGCAAGTGTTCAAGAGAATGTTTGACTCTCTGACGCCAACGGGGCTGCTGGTTTTTGATGTGGCCGAACTGGGTCGATGCAAATGTACCCAAGCAACGGTTCATCGAAGGGGACGACTGGACCTGCCTGGTGGATTTCCATCAAGACGTTGCCAGGCGGCGGTTGACGCGCCGCATCGTCTCCTTTCGCAAGGTTGGTGATACTTATCGCCGGCATTAGGAAATGCACACCCAACAGCTGCTTGCCGGGATGAAGATCGCGGCGATGTTGCGGCAAATCGGTTTTCGTGTGCGACCGATGCATCGCTACGGAAAATATCGTCACCGTCCTGGCGTCGTCGCCTTTGTGGCCCGCAAACCATGATGTCCGACAAGGGAACCTTTGTTGTCAGAATTCTCACGAATTCGGCTAGGTTATATAATCAGTGATTGGATCATTCAATAAAGAGACTTGCTTATGTTAAGCAGAATGATTGCTGCTGCGTTGATAACAACACTTGGCCTACCGGCGCTCCGGGCGCAGGAGCCGGCCCGCAAAAGTGCCGCGGCCAGCAAGCTCGATCTGACGCCGCAATCGTTTGCGAACCTCCACACCCTCATCCGCCCACACGAGAATGAGTGGCGTCACCTCAAGGTGGAATGGCTCACGGATGTCGTTGCGGCGCGAAAGAAAGCGGCCGTGGAAGACAAGCCCATTGTCATCTGCTACACCGGCGGCGCGGGTTACAACGAACCGCTCGGCGTGTGCTGAAGTGCCGCCTCGCACCACCTGGCAGGTGGTTCGGCCCACTACACCGACACGGCGATCAAGCTTCTCAACGAAAAGTTCGTATGTTTCGCGCCCGGTTGGTACATCAATACCAAGGACTCCGTCTATCAGGAATCGTGGCAACGGTTTTACGTGGCCAAATCCCGTCCCGACGAAGGCAGCGGCTGGCTGCGCGGCACCCAGCTCGTGCTGATGACGTCGTCAGGCCGGCTGCTGGAAGGTGTGGTCAAGGGACGAGACGGATTGGCGCCGGCCCTTCAGGATGTCCTGAACTCCTACGCCAAACTCCCGGAAAAAGAACGGCTGGCCAAGAGCGTGGACGGGGTGATCAAGCCACAGTCGTTGCCCCCGGCGGGCGGGCTGGTGTTGACCGTTTACGATCGGCCTTTGGGACGGGATGCAAAGGGCCGGTACCGCCTTCCGGAGGGCGATGATTTCGGCGGGCTACGGACTCATGCCCCACACGGACAGCGCAGTTCGCTATGGCTCAAAGAGGAAGAATGGAAATCTCTGATTCCACACGATCCTCAAAAGGGCCAAACCCATAAGGTTCCCATGAAACTCGCCAAGCGGATCTGGCTCTATGGCCTCGTCCCACAAACGCTCTGGGTGGTCGAAGAATTTTGGAAGCCCGATTCGGTGCGGGAAGGCGAACTCCATGTGACCGTGGAAGAAGCTGATCCGGCCAATCTTCGTCTGCGCCTGCACGGCTCGGTGCTCCTGTCCGGTCCAGGCGTGCTACACACCTGGCCGGACCGTAAGTTCATCAAGAAGATCGAGAACCGTTATGATGCCCGGCTCGAAGGAGTCTTGCACTTCGACCGAGTGCACAAGAGAATCACGGGCTTCGATCTGACCACCCTGGGCGATTTCACCGGCCGATGGTTCGCCGGCAACAATGGCTGGAAGGAAGCAACTCGCGAGGCGCCGCTGCCGCTGGGCTTCGCGTTTGAGCTGGATAGGGCCGCTTACGAACTGCCGGCGAAGCGCCGGCGGCCACGTTCCTTCATTCACGCCTACATTTTCCAGAACAGGGAAGCTCATTACTGGGACCCCGAGGCATGGCTGGCGGATTGGCAGAAAAGGCAAGCCAAATAATCTCTTGTGAAAAAGGCCCTCCAAATCCACGCAATCGTTTCCTTAAGAAGAACCCTTAAAGTCCCCCCAAATTTCAACCGATAAGTTGATATACCGCGAAATTCAACCAGAGCCTGCGCCGTGGCGGAAGCGGAGAATCGGGGAAATGGGTTGATTGCAACTCATTTCGCTTGAACAAGTTCGGAACGGGGGAGGTCATGAAACGATTGGCGGGCTTTCTTCTGGTGCTCGGGCTCTTGCCCGGCTGCGTTCCTCCGGGCTTCAGCATCTTCACTCCGATTCCGGTCCCGCCCTGGGTGGCTGAACGCATGGAAGAAAAGATGTGTTTCAAGGCCGACTTCAGGACGCCGATCTTGCCGCCCATCCCGGCGGGCTACCGGCCCCTGTGCGAGGACCCGCCGGACCGGGCGGCCATCCTTCGGGCCATGCCGCGCGTGGTTCGCGGCGTGCCGTATTTCTATGAAGAATTCCGCGACGACATCAAGTTCTCCGTCGAGAAATTGGTAGACGTGATCGATCCGCCCCGCTTCTTCCCGCTGATTGGGCCGGCCCAGCTCCATCACTGCCATTACAAATGCACGGTGTATTACACCGAAACGGTGGAATCCAGTTATCCCTTCCCCTTCCAGTGCAAACGTCGCCGCGTCGAAGTGGTCTACATCGACAAGGACCATCTGCATCAGTTTGCCACTTCGCCGGAAGCGCAGCAATCCATGGCCAGGGACATGATCAATCCTCCGTGATGAATGGGACGGGGAAAGGCGACAGGCGCGAGGCAAGTCCTGGGTGGTGCACTATGGCAAGGTGGATTGGCATCGGCACAGCGGCGCTGGTTATTGCCCTGGCAATGTGCTTGCCGGCGCTGGCCAAGAAGCCCGTGTCGGATCCTACCGAAAACACCGCTCAACCAATCTCCGATAATGAAAAGCCAGCAGTCAACGCTGATCCCAACCGCCTCATTGAGATCATGGTCGAGCTGGCCTGGCTGGCAGACCCGGTCACGTTCCCCTATTTTCTGGGAGCGCGTGTGGAAGGATCCGCGCTGCACGTGCGCGGTTTCATCGCGAACCAATCGGCGCGCGACCGGGCCCTGAAGCTGGCCAAGCTCCACTGTCCCATGACCGTGATCGATGAGACAGTCATTCCGCCGGGATTTAGCGGTCCTGCTCAACCTGTGCGGATATCGGCCAGCCAGCTAGAAAAAACCGGATCGGCCACGCTGCACGCCTTCTTTCCGGAGCACCACTTCCAGGTCAAGGCAGATGCCGCCGGCAGAATGCGCGTGCTTGGACAGGTGTCTTCCTTCGGCGAAAAACTTGCCGTCAGCCAGGAGCTGCGGCGCATGCACGGTTGCACCGCCGTCATCAACATGGTCCATGTCGTGGAAACCATGCAAGCTCCGCAATCAGCTGCATCGATCTCAAAGCTTCAATCCTCTTCCGCAATGACGCCGGCAATGGCCGACAAGCCGAAGCCCACTTCGATCAGCGCGATCAAGCCCGAAGCAACAAAGCCTGCCAGGACCGTTCCTGAAAAATCAGGGGTGACAGGCAGCTATTCGTTTCCGCTTGGGGTCGTTGGCGTCAAGAACAAACCTGTCGATTCTCAACCTGTCAAATCGCCTGGATTGGACTTTGTTCATGAGCAGCCAAAGAAAAAGTCCGAGGTTCAGGCAGTGAAAACCGTGTCCGTATCGAACCAATCATCCAGCGCGCCCCTGGTGACCCATGGCACCGTCCTCGTGCGCGAAGAACCCGGGCCACAGACTCCCACCATGCAGTTGCGGAACCATATCGTCGCTTCCTGCGGCATTCCGGAACAGAATCTTCAGGTCCATTTCAAGACGGCGTCGGATGTCGAACTCCGCATCCAGGCCAGGGATCAGGACGAGGCCAACGCCTTCGCCCAGCGCATCTTTCAGCTTCCCGAACTCTTGCCTTACCAGGTCGATGTGCAGGTGACCATTCCCAGGTAATCACCAGATTCCCAAATCAACAAACACCCGCATTTTGAGCATTCAACCCAAAACGTGAACCACGAAACACACGAAAAACACGAAAGAAGAGGATTTTCATTTTTCGTATCTTTCGTGTGTTTCGTGGTTCATGGCTGCAATTGACACCCTTTGCTCGTTGTGCGATCTTGCCCCGTCCTTTCGGTCGGAGGACGAGGCAAATCCATGGACGAGCTATCTTTCCCGCGAGAAGGCTTCCGGCGGCCCGCGTTCCAGAATCTTGGCGCTTATCTACTGGTTCTTGTCGTGGCGGGCTTGTTGTTTTTTGCCCGCCTGCGTTCTCCTTTGCTCGAACCGGAAGATGCCTTCTATGCCGAGGTTCCGCGGCAAATGCTGGCCGGCGGAGAATGGCTCATCCCAACGCATGAAGACCGGCCTTTCTATCAAAAGCCCCCCTTGCTCTACTGGCTGATCATGGCCAGTTATTCCGTTTTCGGCGTACACGATTGGGCCGCTCGCCTGGTTCCGTGCTTCGCCGGACTTGGCATTGTGCTGGTTACATTCTGGTGGGGGAAACGGCTGCTGGACCTTCGCACCGGGTTGACCGGCGCCCTGATCCTGTGCCTGTCCGCGCGCTTTGTGCATCAAACACGCATGATCACCATGGACGGCCTGCTATGTTTCTGGATTCTGTGCGGGCTCGCGCTGGGGCAACAAGCCGTTCAATCCCAAAAATTCCGCTGGCGGCTCTGGCTTCTTTCTGCGGCTTGTTGTGGCCTTGGCATGTTGACCAAAGGGCCCGTGGCGTTGATTCTGGTGGCGGTGCCGATTTTCGTATATCAGATCTTTGATCGCCGCACCGCCCGGCCCGGAGCGTGGTCTTGGCCGGCGTATCTGGGAACCGCCCTGGGTCTGGCGTTGCCCTGGTATCTTGCGGTTGCCTGGCGCATTCCGGACTTTGCCCACGAATTCCTGTGGAACCACCACGTCGTCCTGCGCTTTGTGCAGCCGCTGCATGACCAGCCGGTGTGGTATTATCTGCCCACTTTGCTCCTGGGTATGTTGCCCTGGACGCTTCTTATGCCTGGCCTGATCAAGTTGTTGCTGCGGCGCTTCAGCGCCGGCGACGGAAAAACGCCCGCAGAAGTCTGGTTCTTGCTCGGTTGTTGTTCGTGGTGTCTTCTGTTTTATTCCATGGCGCCATGCAAACGCATCGGCTACATCCTGCCCGCCATGCCGACATTCGCCCTGGCACTGGGCTACACGCTGGACCGGCGGCTTTCGGGCCAGGGTTTGTGGGTTTTCTGTCGCCGATGTGAAAGTTCCTTATCTTACTGGTCCACGCACGCGGTCCTGGGAACGGCAACGATCTTCGCCATCGCAGCCGGGATCGCCGACCTGATCGGACCGGGTCGGTGCATGGCATTGACCGCCTTGGGGTGCGCGGCAATCGCGGGGTTGGTTGTCGGTAGGAGAATTCGCGAGAATTCCGCGACGAGAGGTTTGGCCGGCTCCTGGGCGGGATGTGCGCTGGCTGCTTTCGCTTTCCTGTTCGTCGCTGTCCATGTGCTCCTGCCTGGATACTATCGAAAATTCTCGCTCCGCGCTCAGGTCCAGTCCTTTCAGGATTGCCCGCAGATTCCCGTGGTCTGTCATCCGCATCACTGCGATTCCGTCAGTTTCTATCTGGGCCGCCGGGATATTCGGTCTTACAGCCGCGACGAACGAGACCGCCTGATTGCGGAACTGAGCGGCCGACCCGAGACCATCGTGTTTGTCAAAACCGGCCAGGTGCTGAACGACCTGCTGCAACAGTTGCCCGATTCCCTGGAGTTCATTCCGAGGGGCCGGGCGAGTTGGATGACCGCCGGCCTCGTGCGCCGGCGAACGATTACCGCGACACGCTGACCGCTTGCCGTTTCGCACCCGCTGAACCATTTCGGTCATTAAATTTCCCAATTTCGCGCTTGCACCTTTCCTCTGTACAACCGATAATTCCCATATTGGGGAGTGAGCAGGAAAAGGGATTCCCATGCGTTTTCGCCGCTGGCCATTGCTCCTGGTTGCCTTGCTGGCGCCGGCTGGCGAATCCAAAGCACAAGTCATTTACCAGGTCTACAATTCCTACCCGGTGGGAATCGGCTACGCCTACGGCGGCGG
>Ga0066903_100005979_pt1 | contig 10690 bp, 5 predicted proteins | sample PanSoiMetaGPlot1_FD_67491 | JGI IMG/M metagenome (GOLD analysis project Ga0066903, IMG submission 67491) | Tropical forest soil microbial communities from Panama analyzed to predict greenhouse gas emissions - Panama Soil - Plot 1 (version 2) | ecosystem: Environmental > Terrestrial > Soil >...
CTCGCCGTACGGGCCGCACACCGAGGAGGCACGCGACCCGCCCATGCGAGCAGTCCCCATCAGGTGGAACGAGTAGAAGACGCACCGGCCTGCCCCCCAGCCCCACGCGTCGGCGGCGCGGACGAACTCGTCCACGCCGCCTGCCGACCCGGGCCCGTACTCGATGCCGCCCGTGTGAACGGACATGATCCTGCGAGCCCCCGCCGCCTCGAGGATCTGCGCCGCTCCTCGGAACCCAGCCCGCACGTGGCGAAGGTCGAACGGTGAGATCCGGTATCGCGCAACGGGTTCGCCGTCGCGGCCGATGTGGACCCGTCCGCCCTCACGGTCTCGAAGCAGGATCCCGATTCCCGCGACGTTGGGGAGCCGGCGGAGAACCTCTCTGCTGGACGACGCGCTGCGCCACGGCAGGAATCCGGCAGCCAGCCCCGGGTGCACGGGCGCCGTCTCGAACTTCACGCCGTACCCGCGGTGCTGGTCCCGCAGCTGATCCGAGTACAGCGCCTGCATCGTCCCTTCCCACGGGCGGATCTCCTCGTCGAACTCGCCGAACACGGCCGTCACGGGGTGCAGCAGGAGGTTCCCGCCGACGTGCTCGCCCCCGAGGCCGGATCGTCGCAAGAGCGCGGGGGTCTGGAGCGCCCCGCACGCGACGACGATCGCCCGCGCGGCGATCCTCACGGTATGTCCGTCGTGCGTCCGCGCCTCGACGCCGGCGGCCGCACCGTCACGGATCGTGACCCGTTCGGCGCGCGTCCGGACGAAGATTCGCGCTCCTGCCGCCTGCGCGTCGGCGAGCCACGTTCGCACCGTTGAGCGCTTCGCGCCGAGCCGGCATCCGAGCCCGCACGACCCGCAGACGACACCCTGGTCGCATCCGACGACGTTGCGCGGCATCTCGTCGACGTGCCATCCGAGGGCCTCGAGCCCGCGCCGCATCGCCTCCTCCCGCGCCGACGGCTTGTTGTGGTCGAGGTTCACCTCCAATCGGCTCCACACCGCGTCGAGGCTCGCGTCGAACTCGGCGCCGGCGAACGCCCTGGCTCCGTGTCGTGCCCACTCGTCGCGCACCTCACCCGGCGTCCGGAAACTGGTGGTGTAGTTCACGACCGTGCCTCCGCCGAGACACACGCCGGCGAGCAGGCCGACGCTCTGGTCGGCGGTCGCGACCGCCGCGTTTCCCGCGTACATGCGGCGGAGCGCCGTCGCTTCGGAGCCGTCGAAGTCCTTCTCCTCCAGGTGTTCTCCGGCTTCTATGACCACGACGTCCAGGCCCGCTGCCGCCAAGACGGCCGCGGCGGTTCCTCCGCCGGCCCCCGAGCCGACGACGCAGACGTCGCAGTCGACTGTCACGTCCTCCGTCGGTGTGGACGTCGTGACTGCGGGCGGCGGGGGAGCGTCCGGCGGCCCGAGGGGTCCGGGATACCCGACGTCCGCCCACCGCGGGTTGCTGCCATCCGGTCCGGGGAGCGTGTACGTCAGAACCATGATGGCCTTCCGGAGGGATTGGAACGCGGCGCGACGCTGCTCGAGACGACTGTCCGACCATGCCACCAGCACGCGCTCGCGATCCTCCCGGCTCAGGTCGGAGAAGCGGCGGAATCCCGCGCCGGACATCCTCGTCATGACGGCGGAGTCCCAGGTGGAGAGCAGGGCCGAGACCTGACGGGCGCTCGCTCGCGCGCGGGTTGGCCGCCACCGCGTCGAGGAGCGCCTGGGGGACGCCGAGCTGCGTCGCGGAGGGAAGCTCACCGTCTTCCGGAACGAACGTGTCGCAGATCGCCTCGAGCGCTCGCTGCTGCCGAGCCGACGTTCTCATGTCGCAGAGATTAGCCTGCCCGCCACCGCTTCCCGGCGATCACGCGCCGCCGGGCGGCCGGTCGCCCGGGCGCCTCGAGGCCTCGACCGGCGAGCGGCGGTACCGGTTGGTGATGGGGAGCCGCCGGTCGCGGCCGAACGCCTTCGGCGTGATCTTGACGCCCGGCGGTGCCTGCCGCCGCTTGTACTCGGCGGCGTCGATCATGCGGACGACGCGCTCGACGACCTCGCGGTCCATCCCCTGGGCGATGAGGTCCTCCGGCGCGAGGTCGTCCTCGATGTAGCTCTCGAGGATCGGATCCAGCTCGTCGTAGGGGGGAAGCGAGTCGGTGTCCTTCTGGCCGGGACGCAACTCGGCAGTCGGCGCCTTGGTCAGCACCCGGTCGGGGATCGGCGGCTCGCCACCGCGTCGCGCGGCGTCCGCGTTCCGCCAGCGGCACAGCTCGTACAGGAGCGTCTTCGGAACGTCCTTGATGGGAGCGAAGCCGCCCGCCATGTCGCCGTACAGCGTCGCGTACCCGACCGCGTACTCGCTCTTGTTCCCGGTGGCGAGCACCATCGACCCGAACCTGTTGGAGATGGCCATGAGCAGGTTCCCGCGGATGCGGGCCTGGAGGTTCTCCTCGGCAACGTTCGGCTTGGTTCCCGCGAACACGTCCTCCAGGGCGGAGCGGTAGGCGGCGAAGGCCGGCTCGATCGCAATCTCGTCGAGGCGGACGCCGAGACGCCCGGCCACCGCCCGGGCGTCCTCCAGGCTGTCGGCCGACGAATAGGGGGAGGGCATGGCGACCGTCCGCACCGCCTCCGGTCCGAGCGCATCGGCGGCCAGTGTGGCGACGAGCGCGGAGTCGACCCCTCCCGACAGGCCGAGCGCCACGTCCCGAAAGCCGTTCTTGCGCACGTAGTCTCCGAGTCCGAGCACCAACGCGCGGTAGACGTCCTCCGGCTCGGCCGGCCACGGCGGCCGCACGGGGTCGGGGAGCGCAGCCCGCGCGGCGCCCCCGACGCGCGGTCCGGGGAATCCCTCCGGTGCGTCGGGGAGATCCAGATCGACGATCAGGAGATCCTCCTCGAACATCGCCGCGCGCCAGGCGAGCTCGCCGTCGGGAGCGACGACCATCGACCCGCCGTCGAAGACCAGCTCGTCCTGGCCGCCGACGAGATTCACGTACACGATCCAGGCGCCGGTCTCCCGCGCGCGTTCGCGGCACACCTCGAGCCGTTCTGCGATCTTGCGCCGGTGATAGGGCGAGCCGTTGATGTTGGGAATCACCGCGGTCCGCTCCCGCGCGTAGTCGGTCCACGGTGCGCCCGCCATCCAGGCGTCCTCGCAGATCGAGATCCCGAGCGTCGACGACCCGAGTCGGACGGGGCAGGCCGCGACGCCCGGCACGAAGTAGCGACGCTCGTCGAACACGCCGTAGTTGGGGAGGTGGACCTTGTGGTAGCTCGCGACGACGTCGCCTCCCGCCAGGAGCGCCGCCGCGTTGTGCAGCCCCCGTTCCGACCGATCGACGAACCCGGCCAGCACCGGGGATCCGTCGGCCGTGCGGTGCGCGAGGTCGCGGAGCGCCGCCAGGTTGTCGTCGACGAACGCCCGCCGCAGCACCAGGTCCTCCGGCGGGTAGCCGGTGACCGAGAGCTCGGGGAAGCAGATGAGGTCGGCGCCCGCGCCCGCCGCTTCCGCGGCCGCGGCGGCCATTCGGTCGACGTTGCCCGACAGGTCGCCGACGGTCGTGTTGATCTGGCCGAGTGCGATCCGGACCGTCATCTCGAAGCCAGCCTACCGGGCCTCCCACTCGTCGCGGAGGATGCCCATGACGACTGCGTCGCGCTGGGCGCCGTCGTACCAGTAGTGGGCACGCAGGCGGCCCTCCTCGCGGAGGCCGCATTTCTCGCACATGCGAATCGACCGCGTGTTGTCGGCCAGGATGTCGCACCAGATCCGTCGCAGCCCGAGATCGCGAAAGGCGTAGCGCAGCAGGAGCATCACGGTCTCGGTTCCGAGGCCGGCGTCCTGGTGGCCGGTGTCGACGGTGACGCCGATCCGGCCGGTCCCGGAGACGCGGTCGATGTCGAACAGATCGGCCCGCCCGACGACCGCGCCGCCCTGGTCGATCACGAACTTGTAGTCGCTGCGCTGGTCGGCGGGAACCTGCTGCTCGGCGTCGAACTGGATCTCGAGCTCGGCCATCGCGTGGGGGATCGGCGCCCCGTACACGAGCCCTTCCAAGTCGGGATTGTTCCGCATCGCGTGGATGGCGGGGAGGTCGTAGCGCTCGACGGCGCGGAGCGTGACGCGGTCGCCCTTCAGCATCGGCCCGATCGTACTCGACCCAATCGAGCATGAGCCGACAACGGCCGAGGGGCGCCCCGCACCGGGGCGCCCCTCGTGGCCGCTGGGGAAGTGGCCCGCGTCGCTACTTCCAGCCGGTGATGTCGATGATCGTTCCCTCACCGCTGATGTTGTGCTGGATGCTGACGTAGTAGTTCTTCCCGGAGGCGTCGAAGATGCCACCGGTCCACTCCGCGGTCAGGTCGTTCAACGACGCGACCCGAACGCACCCGTCGCTCAGCAGATCCTGGTCCTGTCCATCTGGCAGGCAGTCCCAGATGTCGTTGTTGTGGGGGAACTGGAACGTCGTCTCCGCGTCCTCGTCGATCAGCCAGTTGCCGCGCCCCGGCTGGTACCCGATGTTGTCGGGCATGTTGATGCCCTGGCTGGTTCCGCCGAACACGAACGGCTCGACCTGCGTCGCTCCCGTGTTGTTCGCCGCCTGCGAGATGGAGCCGTCGGTGATGCAGACAGTCTGGCCGAAGAGGGCGTGTTCCTCGTCTCCGGTGTCGTTGCTGCAGAACCGGACGAGGCCCTGGCTCAGCGCGCCCCCGTCCAGGTCGCCGTCCTCCGGACGGTAGTAGCCGGTGAGCCCGACGTGCAGCCCCTGGATGGCCAGGCGCGGGTCGGGCACATGGGGCAACGCGATCCACTGCGCGTCTCCGAACTCCCGTCCCTGTCCGTAGCTCGAGCCGCCGTCGGTAACCCGGAGACCGAACCACGAGCCGGATGCGTAGGGCGACTGCGAGAGATCGGTGATGGGCGGGTCGCCCGGCGTCCACAGGTGGTCGGGGACGAACTTGAAATAGGAGGGGCCCGGGCGGCCGTTCTTGGGACCCAGCCCGGAGTCGTCGCCGCTCGCGTACGTGACGCCGGTCGGCAGGATGCCGAATCCCTCCCAGCTGATCCGGCCGAAGGACGTGAGGGTCTCGAGGTTGCCGGCACCCGTGCCTCCGGAGAAGACGCCGGTCCCACGGTCGAGCGTCACGCCGGTGGTGTTCAGCGGGTCGATCAGCTCGTACACCCGCCCGCCCGCCGGCCCGTGGCCCGACTCTTCGCCGAAGATGTACGTGCCCCAGGGCGTCAGACGGACGGGGTCGCAAAAGCGCGTCCCGGTCACGATCGTCGTGGACGCGCCGGTCGCGATGTTGATGCGCTGGAGCCCCGTCTGGCCCGTCCCGCCCTCGTTGCACCCGATGAGATATTGCGGATGCTGCGCGTTCGGCCAGAACGCCATCTGGTCGGTGATGCGAGCCGCGTCCGTGGACACGACGTGCGCCTTCAGGCCGTTGGCGAGGGTCAGCATGGACAGTGGGTCGGCGTCCGCCTGCTGCTTGGTCACCTGCTGGCTCGACGACTGTCCGAGTGGCCCCCCGAATCCGAACTGGTCCTTCGACATGGCCGCGAGCGTCTTGTCTCGATACTTGCCGAAGTCGAGACCCGCGACGGCCATTCCGCCCACGGCGCACAACAGTCCGAGCACCGCGCACACGACGACGACACGTTTGGTCATGGTCGCCTCCCCAAGGCCGGTGGGCGGCGGGCGCCGCCCGAACACCGCGCATTCTAGGGACTCCCGAGTGTCCGTTGGGTGACGGGGAGCGGACGTCGCGGTGACGGACGCGCTCGCGCCTCACAAAGCGTCGGCCGGCGTATCGGTAAAACGGCCGAGGGCCACCCGCCGATCGGGAGGCCCCTCGCGGCCGTTGGAGAAGTGGAACGGTGAACGTCTACTTCCAGCCGGTGATGTCGATGATCGTGCCCTCACCACTGATGTTGTGCTGAACGCTCACGTCGTAGAGGTGTCGGCGCCGTGATCTGCATGTGGCGCATGCGCGACCGAATCGGGTCCGCGGACGGAGCGACGGGGGACCGGTGAGTGACGGCTACAGGACGGGGAGGTAGCGCTCCAGCTCGTAGGGCGTCACGTAGGACTTGTAGGCGTCCCACTCCTCGCGCTTGTTGCGGATCAGGTACTCGAAGACGTGGTCGCCGAGGGCGTCGCGCACCAACTCGGAGTCCTCGGCGACCGTGATCGCCTCATACAGGTCCTCGGGAAGGCCCTCGATGCCGGCGGCCCGCCGCTCGGCCTCGCTCATCTCGTAGATGTTGTCGCTGGCCTCGGGGGCGAGCTCGTACTCCTCCTCGATGCCCTTGAGGCCCGCCGCCAGCATCACGGCGAACGCCAGGTACGGGTTACACGCCGGGTCGGGCGATCGGAACTCGATGCGCGTCGCGGCCTCCTTGCCGGGCTTGTACATGGGAACCCGAACCATCGCGCTGCGGTTGCGCCGCGCCCAGCAGATGTAGACGGGGGCCTCGTAGCCGGGCACGAGCCGCTTGTACGAGTTCACCCACTGGTTGGTCACCAGCGTGAGCTCGCGCGCATGCTTGAGAATGCCGGCGATGTACGCCTTCCCGGTCTTCGACAGGTGGCACTCGTCGGTCGGGTCGAAGAAGGCGTTGCGGTCGCCCTCGAACAGCGACTGGTGCGTGTGCATGCCGCTCCCGTTGACGCCGGCGACCGGCTTCGGCATGAACGTGGCATACACACCGAACTCCTGCGCGGCCTCCTTGACCGTCAGCCGGTAGGTCATAACGCTGTCGGCCATCGTGAGGGCGTCGGCATAGCGGAGGTCGATCTCGTGCTGCGATGGCGCGACCTCGTGGTGGACGTACTCGACCGGGATGCCCATCCCTTCCAGATACTCGACGGTGCGCCTGCGATAGTCGGTCGCGACGTCGAGGGGCGTGAGGTCGAAGTAGCCGCCACGATCGAGGAACTCCGTTCCGTCGCTCGACTTGAAGTAGAAGTACTCGAGCTCGGGACCGACGTAGAACGTGAAGCCGAGCTCGGACGCCCTCTGCAGCTGGCGCTTGAGGACGTTGCGAGGATCACCGTCGAACGCCGTGCCATCGGGCTCGTAGATGTCGCAGAACATGCGGGCGACGCCGGCCTCGCTACCCCAGGGGATGACCTGAAACGTCGAGGGGTCGGGGCGTGCCACCATGTCGGACTCCTCGATGCGGCTGAACCCCTCGACCGAGGAGCCGTCGAAGCCCATGCCCTCGGCGAGCGCGCCCTCGAGCTCCTGCGGCGTGATGGCGAAGGACTTGAGGACGCCGAGGACGTCGGTGAACCACAGCCGGATGAACCGGATGCCCCGCTCCTCGACGGTCTTCAGGACGTACTCGGCCTCGTTCGACATGTCGGTCACTGGTCGCCTCCTAGCTCGGCGACCTCAAGCCTACGGGGGCGGGTTCCCGGATTCCGTTACCGGGCCGTAAATTCACCGCCCGTGTCCTTCGGGAGCGCCGGCGGCCTCGAGCGGGCCTTAGCCCCGCATGCTCGGGGGAGGCGGCCGGCAGAGCTTGAACGTCTCTTCGTGCATCCGGCGCACGATCGCCCGGTCCGCGCGGTCGCTCACTTGGTTCTGAAGCTCGTAGGGGTCCTGATCCAGGTTGTAGAGCTCGCGCTCGTGGGTGCCGTACTGGACGAAGACGTAGCGTCCGTTCTGGATCCCGCAGTACGCCGGCACGTAGTAGCCGACGCCCGGGGGCGACCAGTGCTCGATCAGGAAGTGATGCCGCCACGGCGGGTGCTCGCCGGTCAGGAGCGGCAGGAAGTTCGCTCCCTGCGCCCCGGGCGCCTGGACGCCCGCGGCCGCCGCGAACGTCTGGGCGAAGTCGACGTTCAACACCATGTTGGTGTTGATGCTCGGGCGGGTCTGGGTGAGCGCGTCGTACCGCACGATCATCGGAACGTGCAGGTCCTCTTCGTACGGAGCGACCTTCTTGGCCGGCCAGCGATGCTCGCCCTCCTCGAAGCCGTTGTCCGAGGCGAACATCAGCAGCGTGTCGTGCATCCGGCCGGTCGCGCGCAGCGCGTCGATGATCCGTCCGATCTCGTCGTCCACCGACAGCAGCGTCCGGCAGTGGTCGAGGTGGTTGAGGTCGACGATCTGCTGGAGTTGGGGAGACATGAGCGGCAATCGACGGATGTAGCGGGGCTTGTCGGAGACGTCGGCTTCGTTCCAGCTGGGCGGCCGTAACGGCGCGAGACCCTGACAGGCGTGCGCGTACCGCGGCGCCGGCGTCACGGGAACGTGCGGCGCGCGCAGCGCCAGATAGAGGAAGAGCGGTTGCGACGCCGGCGTGGAGCGGATGAAACGGACCCCGTAGTTGCTCCAGACGGTCGTCGAGTAGTCCTGTGGCTTGTCCCCGTAGAAGACCCGCCTGCCGTTGATCGTCATGTAGTAGTTGAAGTAGCCGCCCTTGTCGACCGAGCCGAGAACCGGCGTGAACGCGTCCCACTCGGACCAGCCCGGGGGGATGTCGGAGGAGAAGTCCTCCCTGTATCCGTTGAGGAACTTGCCCACCAGCCCGGTCCGGTACCCGGCGCTCTGCAGCCACGTCGCGATCGTCGACTGCTCGTCGCCGTGCCGGATGAAGGTCCCGTACCCGCCGTGTGGAGGGCCGTTCCAGTAGACGCCGGTGGAGTGGGAGTACTTGCCCGTCAGGATGGTCGCGCGGCTGGGCGCGCACAGCGGGTTGGTCACGAACCCGTTTACGAAGCTCACGCCGTGGTCGATCAGGTCCTTTTTGAGGATCGGCATCCGCGAAAGGTCGTCGACGCGGGCGTCATCGGTGAGGATGAACACGATGTTCGGACGGGTCACCTCGAAGCGCGCCGTCGTCGTGTTCTCGCCGTCGGTCTTGACGGTCACCGGGCCCGGGGGCAGCGTCCCCGGCACCCGCGCCGTGATCTCCGTCGCCGATTGGACCGTGAACGGCGCGGAGATGCCGTTGAACGTCACCTGCTGGGCCGCGCCGACATGCGCGCCGGTGATTCGCACCGCCGCCTGGATCGGACCGTGCGACGGTTGAAGCTGAAGCCCGTCGGGGCGCTGCGCGGGCGGCGTTCCCCCGCGTTGCGTCGCATAGGCGACGGTAGCGCCGAGGATCACGACGACGACGACGAAAACGAGCAGGCGCCCGCGTCGATGGGTTCCGGTCGTCATGAAGGATGGCCAGAGTACGGCAAGGCCGCGGAGCCTATCGGCGCGTAGAAGGCCCGTCAAGGGGGGTCGCGCGGCGGTGCTCTCCGACATCCACGGAAACGTCATCCGCGTAGCATGCCGTCCGTCATGAGTGGCGCAGACGGGTCGGCCTCCTCCGGCGCCGGGATCCGGGTCGCTCCCGAGGACGCCGCCGACCCCGAGCTCGCACGGGTCGCGCTGTCCCGCCTCGCCGAGCGGCCGCCCGCCGGCGAGCTCCTGCTCGATCCCGCGATCGAGGCCCCCGCCGTCACGCTGCTCGGGTTCTCCGTGGCCGCGGCCGACTTCTTCGTCGCCCACCCCGCGGAGCTCTCGGCGATGGCCGACGGGTCGCCCCGGCCGGCCGAGCGCCTGGAGGCCGAGGCCGCCGCCGCGATCGACGAGCTCGGGCCCGCCGACGGCCTCCGGCGCTTCCGGCGAAGGGCGAGCTACCGGCTCGCCGTGCGGGATCTCGCCGGCGCTCCGGTGGAGGACGTGATGGAGGAGCTGACGACCGTGGCGGACGTGTGCCTGCGCGCCGCCGTCTCGCGGGCGGCGCCGTCGTCGGGGTTGGCCGTCCTCGCGATGGGGAAGCTCGGCGGCAGGGAGCTCAACTACTCGTCCGACGTCGACGTGATCTTCGTCCACCCGGGCGCGGGTGCCGAAGCAGCGTCGCGGGCCGCCGCGGAAGCGGCGGCCGTGACCAGGCTCCTGTCGGCGCCGGCGGTGGAGGGCATCGCGCTGCGCGTCGACGCCGATCTGCGCCCCGAGGGGCGGGCCGGTCCGCTTTCGCGTTCCCTGGAATCGACCGTCGAGTACTACCGTCGGCATGCGGAGGTGTGGGAGCTGCAAGCCCTGATCAAAGCCCGGCCCGTTGCCGGCGACGTCGAGCTCGGACGCCGTCTGCTGGACGCGCTCGAGCCACTGGTCTACCCGGCGACGCTCCCACCGTCGGCGGTCGAACAGGTCCGCGCGTCGAAGGTCCGCATCGAGGAGCGCGTGCGATCGCTCGGCAAGGAGTCCGTGGAGCTCAAGCGCGGCCGCGGCGGAATTCGCGACGTGGAGTTCGCCGTCCAGCTCCTGCAATTGGTGCACGGTGCCCGCGACGCGCACCTGCGCGTCGCGGGAACGCTGGAGGCGTTGTGGGCGCTCGGTGAGGGAGGGTACGTCCGCCGGGCCGACGCCGCTGCCCTCGCGGACGCGTACCGCTTCCTGCGGCGACTCGAGCATCGCCTGCAGATGCGGCGCGACCTCCAGACGCACGAGCTTCCGAGCGACCTTCCGTCCCTGACGGTGATCGCCCGTGCGACGGGGTTCCGCGACGCCGCCGGCCTCCTCGACGAGTATGCGGCGACGACCGACGTGGTCCGGAGCCTGCACGAGCGGCTCTTCTACCGCCCGTTGATGGAGGCGCTCGCGTCGCCGAGCGCGGCGCAACCGGGAGCCGACCGAGCCTCGACCGAGGAGCTGTTGTCGGGGCTCGGGTTCGTCGACCCGGCGA
>Ga0066903_100005980_pt1 | contig 10690 bp, 17 predicted proteins | sample PanSoiMetaGPlot1_FD_67491 | JGI IMG/M metagenome (GOLD analysis project Ga0066903, IMG submission 67491) | Tropical forest soil microbial communities from Panama analyzed to predict greenhouse gas emissions - Panama Soil - Plot 1 (version 2) | ecosystem: Environmental > Terrestrial > Soil >...
GATCCCCGTGACCACCTGCGTGGGTCCCGTGCCCTTGGTGAACCGGCCCACCTGCACCCGGGCCATCGGGGCCGGCGCCGTCTCGCCCCAGAACACCACGCACTGCGTGCCGGCCGAGCTCGCCCCCGGGTCGACCGTGTCCCAGACTTCCGTCGGCGCCCACTCGAGGTGGCCGGCCTCGAGGGCCACGTAGCTGGCGCACGGGACCGACAAACGCCAGCCGATGCGCTGGCCCGTCATCGGCGCATCTCTTCTGATTAACCCGAACCGTTTCCCGAGGGGGTCCGCGACATACGGGAGGAACCGTTCGATGAACGTCGGAAGAACCGTGGTCTTGGCCTCGGAGGTCAGCGCCACGGTGACGGGGACGGTGTCGGTCTCCGGCGGGGCCGAGAGATCGAAGCCGTAGCGCGTGCTCTGGTGCCCCAGGACCGGGCCCCCCAGGTCGAACAGCTTCGATTGCACGACCATGTTCCCCTGGCCGGGATCGGGAGGCCGCGCGAAGATTCGGTAGACACAGGCCGCCGCGTCAATGCCGTAGAGCTCCGGCGCCGTGCCCACCGTGACCGAGACCATGTCGAGCACCCGGTGGCCGCCGAGATCGGGGGTCCGGGTGAGAAACCATTTGCCCTCGACGTACGCAATTAATTCACTGCGCGGGGTCCGCGTGATCGGGTCGTTGAGCTGGAACAAATAGGCCAACACGATCTGCCCGTTGAGCTTGCATACCCCGCCGCGGGGCCCGGCCACGATGGCCGGCGTGAGGAACGCGAACAGCCGGTCAATCTTGCTGGACAGCTTTTGCGGGGTCACCCCGAGCAACGCATGAATGCTGTAGCCGGTATAGAAAGAAAGCGCCCGGACGTAGCCCACCACCGAGTCGGCGTAGGCCGAGCCCAACGAGGACACGGCATTGGTGACGGAGAACGTCGTGATGCCGCCGCTGGTCTGGACGTTGCCGAGGGCGTCGACGGCCGTGGCCCCGAAGATCCACAACTGTTCGACCGTCGAGCGCATCTGAAACACTTCACCCTGGAAGGATTCGTCGGTGATGTTGAAGGCCCCGGCGCCGGCCGTCGGGTTAAAGCCGGTGTAGGAGCTCGGCTCCGTGTACTGAATGGTTCTGGGCCCCGTTAACAACCAGACATGCCCCTCAAACACCGCCAGGTGCCGGCCCTTCTTCGCGGAGTCGATGACCGCGAACGAGGAGCCGTTCCACGAGCAGTACCCGGCTTTTTCATCGATGAACAGCACGGGCCCGTCGCGCCAGATGGTGATGTCCGTCTGCCCGGGCGAGCTCGAGAACGTCCCCGCCGGGCAGATGTTCACGTCGACGGCCCCGTCGAGGTAGAGGTCGCGCTGCCACGCGCTGCCGTCCTCAAAGACGGCGATCACCACCGGGTGCGGGATCGTATTCGAGGCGAACGTGAGTTGGACCCCGAGCGATTCCTTGATCTGCGAGATGGCCGGATTCAAGGACGCGCCGGGCGGCCCGTTGTACAGCGGCACCGCCTGAATGGAGCGGCCTTGCCAGATGCCGTTCTCGATGAACGCGAGCTCGTCGTCGTTGACCGACAGGCGCGTGTCGGCCTCGTTGAGCGCGCCCCACCCGCGCGCGGTGGCACTCTGCGGCGTCGGCGGCGGGCGCTGGCCTGGCTCACGCCCGGGGGCGCGATTGAGGGCCATCAGTAGGCCACCTCGTCCTTGATCGGGCCCAGCCACTCGCCTTGCAGGCGCTCGTCGATCTGATTGACGCAGAAGCGACAGATGCCGCGCGCTTCGTCCTCGGCGTGGTCGTACGGCAGCCCGCAGCGACAGCAGCAGGCCGGCATCAGGACCACCGGCCCAGGCCGATGCGCGAATACGCCATCTGCATTTCCCCGACGCGCGCGCCCTCGATGTCGCGGATCGCTTTCTGGGCGTAGCCCAAATGGACGTCCGCTTCGTCATAGCGGCGTGAATTAATCTTGGCGTAGTAGGCGGCCCAGTACGGGATGGGCTCCGTGTAGGGGAACGGCAGCGGATCGGCGTCGGTCAGGTTCGCCAGCGTCACCGACAGCACGACCAAGTCGGCATCGATCGTGTACGGCGTCGAGGGGGCGGGCGCAATGAAGAGGCCCTGGGCGCCGTAGCGCGCGAAGGCCGCCGGCCGGTTGACGAAGGTGTTCCACGGGCGGAACCGGCGCTGGAGATCGTCAAACGAGGGATTGTCGAGCTGCACACGGGTGGCCCCGTAGATGAGCCAGACGGAGATGACGTCCAGAATCGTCTTGGCCGCCAGCGCCGGAAACAGACTCGGGAGCTGGTACTGGTCCTGGCCGGCCGTGAGCGGAATGTTGCTCTGGTAACTGCGGCTCCCCCCGGACCACAAGTCCCGCTGCTTCACGGCGCTGTTGATGTCGAGGATTAGATCCGCGTCACTCCAGTAGTCGGCATTCGCGTCGTGCAAGAGCCGGCGCGTCGCCGCCAGGTACGTTTGCAGGGTCTCGGGCACACGCGCCTACCCAATCTTCTGGAGGTCCACCGTCTGGTTGCCGGCCCCCGCGTTCTGGAACCGCATGTTGATCCCGTCGCTACAGAAAAACGGAATGGAGCCGGCGGCCACGCTGGCCTGCGACCACACGGTGCCGTCGAAGGCAAAGAGCGCGATGTTGGTGCCGGCATCGGTGGCCATGTAGCACCCGGCCGGGACCACGTAGTTGCCACCGGCACCGATGGTGCGCCGGTCCACGGCCGCCAGCACCGAGCCCGCCACGCCCACCGCCATGCCCGTCGGAACGAAGTCAGTTCCCATACTCGTGCTCTCCTTTACGTCGCGGCGAGTAAGACGTGCGCGAGGCGGCGTTCAGCGAATGCCTCGTAAACCTAGACCGTATCGAAGTTAAACTGATCTATAGAGGTCACTGACTTAGGCTTGACGCAGATCGTTTCCATCACGGTCACGACCGCGCCCACGTAGCCGAGCTGGAAGTTGGGCAAGGTCGAGGCGAACCCGGTGAAGGCGAACGCGGCGGCACTGTGCAGATAGAAGGACGTGTACTTCGTCTTGAACAGATAGATCGTCCCCTCGGTGCCGTACGCGTGGTCCACGTACACCGGGACCGAGCCGACCATGAGGGCGGTGAACCCGGAGCGCGGCCCCTCGGCCTGGCGATCGAAGCCGGAGCCCGGCGTGATGTTGAAGCGCTCGAGCCCGAAATAGTCCTTGCTCAGCCGCGACCACGTGCCGGGGCCCGTGATGCCGAAGTCCGGCATCTCCCCCTGGTTAAACTTCGCGGCCGAGGTGATGTATTGATTCAAGAGCGCGCGCGTCGGGTCGACGGTGCCGGCATGCATGACATTCGCCTGCAACCACGTATTCGCGCTTCGCGACAGGCCGGCGTAGGTGCCGGTGGCGCTGGCGATCAGGGGCAGGCCGTCGATGTCCTGCGAGCCGTAGGTCCCGTTGGTCCAGACTTGCGTCGAAAAATACTCGGCCTGGGAATTGCCGGCGTCGTTCATGCGCGCGGCCAGGATCGGAATGACGGCCGCGTCCCACTGGACGATCCCTTCCATGCCCAGGAAGGGAATCGGCGTGATGACCACCTTGAGGTTCCACTCGGCGTTCACCCCGGGGTTCAGCGCCGCCGGCTGATTGAACCGTCCGGAATAGTCGGAGCTCTGCGTCTGGACGTAGGGGCCGCCCTGCATGGGGACGGTGACGGAGGACACCCCCCCCGTGGCCGGCTTCGCATTCCCGATGAGCGCGGCCACCAGCGGCGTCGCGTTTCTCGTCTGGACGATCAGTTTCGGAACGAACGCTCTCCGGGTAAAGCTCTGGAGTTCCGTTCCCGGGGCTCCTCCTGGCACAATGCCGATACCCAGCTGCGGCATTTTTTAGTCCTCCATCGCTGCGGTCGGCATCACGCGCGCCGCCCCTGGCTCATGTCGCGCCACAGTTTCTCGACGTAGGGCATGTTGATCTGGTCGAGGTCCTCGCCCGGGCCCGCCGCCATCAATTTCTTGATGTGCTCGCTGCCCGCGTCCGGCATGGTGAAGGTGTGCTCGCTCTCGAAATTGGGCTCCGCCGGCGCCAGCGTCGCGTAGTACTTCTCGACCGCCAGGCCCAGCGACTTGGGGCCGATCTCGTTGTCGACCATGAAGGCCTCGATTTTGTCCAGATCTTCTTCCTGGGCGCCCGCCTTCATGAGTGACGTCCGAAAAATCTCGTGCCGGCGTTCCTTCCTGAAGTCCTCGATCTCTTCCTTGCCCTTGCGGACAAAGTCGACGTCATCCTTGATGGCCGCGCGCGCGGCCTCGGGCACGTCGTACTCGGGAATGGCGGCCTTGGGGTGCAGCCGCTTGGAGTGCTTCAGGATGTCGGCTTTCGCTTCCGGGTCCGCGTAGAGCCGTTCCAGCAGCTTCGCGCGGGGATCCTGATTACCGATCTCGATGAGATCGGCCTGCGAGAGATCGGCCAGCCGTTCGTTGGCCACGCTACTCGCTCAGGGAGCGATCAGCTTGCGACGCCGTGCGCGTGCGCGTCGGTGCCTCGACCGAGAACGGGTTGTCGCCCGGCCACTTCGACTGGCCGGTCAGCCCGCCGTGGTCGGGGAACCGCCGGGGGTTGTAGATCTGCCCCTGATTCTGAGCGTTATCTTTTGGGTCTCGGATGGGGTAGCTACGCGGTCGAACCAATCCTGCCATTGAGGCCTCCTATGCGGGCGCGCCGCCGGCCGCGGCGGGCGCGGGGGGCGTGGTCATCCCCCCGCCGCCCACCCCTTGGGCGGCCAGGGCCCCCTGGGCCTGCGGGCCCATGTCCATGGCCTGGGGCCGGGGCATCGGGTTCAGTTGCGACTGCATGAACTTCAGTTCGCTCTGGGCGAGGTCTTGCGGGGGTTTGGCGAATTTCCGTCCCAGCTTCGCCACCACCTCGGCCACGGCCTGGCCGTCCTCGCTGTTGCCCAACATGGGCATCGACATGCGCAGCAGCTCCAGAGCAAGGCCGGCCACGGTGCGGCCGCGCAGTTCTTTGCCGCCGAGCTGGGGGGCGTTGGGCATGGCCGGCGCCGTCATCGCTCCCGGCTGGGGGTCCCCACCGGGGGGAGCGCCACCAGCCCCAGCCGGGAGGCCACCCGGCGGCGCTGCTCCACCGGATGGCAAGGGAGGCGTCGGGGGCATCGGCATTACATCTTCACCAGCCTGACCCGCGAGCCCCGGAGCGCGGGTTTCCGGCGGAGCTGGCGGACCGCACGCGCCTTGACGGCGTTCTTTCGCGCGGCGCGAGAGTGCAGCCGCGAGCGCGGCTTCGCGCGCCGGTCATCTTGTCTGGACAGTCGGGCCATCAGTCCGACGGCCGCGCGGGACAGGGGGCGCCGTCAAGCGCGCAGAGGGAACACCCCTGCCCCGTGCAGCCGCCACGGAGGGGTTTACCGCCGACCCCGCCGCCGCCCGCGCCGGTCACGTTGAAACTCGGTGAACATGCTTGAGGGCTCCTTTCTCCCGGGTCAAATCAGGGGTCGGTCGCTGCTAGCCTGGGGAGCCACCCGGGGCGCGTCCCCGATCCCTGGGGTACGGCGGGCACGGTACGCTCTCTATTGTGGTGCGGTCAAGCGAGTTATCGGTGGGGTCTATAGGGGAGAAAGGGTGGCGGGGGGGCCTCGCACACCGAACGCCGAGACGGGAAAGACTCACGCCCGGCGGCTGGGCCAGCCCGCCACCGGGCGTCACTGTACTACAAGTGGTAGAGATCCATCTGTTTCGTGCACACGTGACACGTGCATTTCTCTACAGGAGCATGCGCAAGGTGCCCGCAGTTTGGACAGTGAATCTGCTTGTCCCCGACGGCGTGGTGGCAGTGCGTGCAATACGACCACCGGGGCGGGCCCTCGGCCTCGAGCCGATCCCTCATCGCTTGCTGCGCCGCCCCCGTCGAGAGACGCGCCGGCCACTGCGCGAGGCCACCGCCCCAAAAAATCGGCGCTGCCGATCGGTGAGCGGGCGCCCGCGCGCCTGGTCCTCGTGCAACATCTGCCGCGCCTTTTTCGGCGACAGGCCCTCAGGCATCAAGCACCACCCGCGGCGGGATAATGTGCACCACCTCGGCCCCCGGGATTTTCGGACAGCGGGTCACGAGCAGAAATTGGTTGATGACGTCGCGCACCGGGTGGGGCTCCTCACACAACTTACAAAACACCTCAGCGGGCGCGTCCACGACTCGCCTTCATCTCCGCAATCGCCAGCAGCTTCTCCGCTTGCTTGGCCTTGGCCTCGGCGAGTTTGCGCGCCTTCGCGCGCAGCACGTCGGCCATCGGCGGATCTTTCAGTTCCACGTAGGTCGGCAAGTCGATCGCGCCGGCCTTGAGCATCTGATCGGCTTCCTGCTTGATGGAGGCCGCGTAGATGGGCGAGGCCGAATGCGCCGCCACCAAAATTTCGGTATCCCGCGGAATCTGCGTGAGGAGAAACCGTTTCCCCGTCGGGGTGGTGAGCGCGTCGTCGGACAATTCCCGATGCAGGCGCCACATGAGCGTCGCGATCTCGGACACGCAATACTCGACGCGCGACGCGGACTCGAGGAGGCGCGAGCTGCCGAGGGTGGCCAGCACGCCGGCCTGATTGCCGCCGCCCCGCAGTCCGGTTTCCCCGGGCGCCCCTGTCAGCAGTGCGGAAAGACCGCCCTGGTCGGCGAACATGTTGTCGATTTCCTTCACCTCGCCGAACGCTTCCGGCGGCATCGTCGGGGCTAATCGGTTGACCGTCGGGTTCGGAATGCTGGTGGACAGCGTGCCGCCCGGCTTTCTCAGACGCGCGGCCCGCTCGTCGTTCAGCCCGCCGAAGCCGCCGAGCACGATGGGCGGGTCCAACTGCAAGTCGAGCATCCGGTCGATCTGGTCCATCTTGTGCTCTCTCCAGTCCTGAAGAGAGGCAAGGTCATCCGTCTCTGAAAGACCCCACTGATAGTCGGGCGTGTCGTCGAGCGTCAACGTGACAAACGGGTCCATGCCCGACATGGCCGGGGTGCGCCGGTCCCACACCACCTCTTCCACTTGCCCGGCCGGGGCCAGACAGGTGAGCACGCGCCAGTCGTTGATTCTCTCGTCGACCACCCACACCTCGGCGCACAAGATCCGGGGCGTTTCGATCATGGCCTCGATCGCCAGGGTGGGCGCCGTCATGATCGCGCCTTCCATGGTCGGGCTCGCCGTGTTGAGCGCGATTCGTTCCACCGCGGGGGTCAGCGGCTCGTCGCCCGTGCCCAGCTCGGCCCCGCCCTGGGCCAGCGCCATCAACTCCTTCTGGCGCGGGTGCCCCGCGACGAGGCGCCGCACCTGGGGCATGGTCAACCAGAAGAAATGCACCATGGCCTCTTGTCGGTCGAGCGGCCGGTCCTCTTCGAGCACCCCGAAGTCGGCCGGGTCGGGGAGCAGACACAAGACAGGCTCGCCGGCCGAGGGCACCACCTTGAACACCACCGTCGGATACACGTGCGCCCACCGGACCCCCATCGCGGTAATGAGGCCGGCCTTGGTCCCGTGCCAGAGGCGATGGAAGTCGTCGCGCACGGTGTCGAGCTCCTCGGCAAACGTCTCCCCGTACCGCATGGGCACCACGGGGCCGAAGCGCACGCTGGCCGACTGGAATAGATACGAGGTGCTCCGGCGGATATGCGCCTTGATCTTGTTGTAGCGCGCGCGGTCCTCGGTGATGGTCCCCCGCGTGTACCAGCTTCGCAGCTCGCGGTGATAGGCCTTGCGTTGCGAGCGGGACACCGAACACTGGCGACCGAGCTCGATCACGAATTCGTGCCGTCGCTGGCGCTCCTCCGGGAGTCTCATCCCTTGTCCTGCTCCCAGGTGTGCCCACAGGTGCCGCAGCGGTTCCAGACCATCCACGGGGCGACGCCCTGTTGCGGGAGCACCAGCCGGCTCTGGCAGTGCGGGCAGCGCATCATTCCTTGTATTTCTCCGGGGGCCAGGGGACGGTGCAGGTATGGACCGAGCACTTCACGTCGCCCGTCGGCTGGATTTCCGTCTCCGACACCTTTCGGTATACGAATTTGCAGACGTTGCACGCGTCGCCGGCCGAGGCCGAGAGCTCGAAAAAGTCGCCGATGCGCAGCTTGTCGATCATGGCCACTTCGCTCTTGGTCAGCGGGGCCCCGAGCGAGAGCAGGATGGCGAAGGCGCCCACGATCAGCATTACGTCCCCGTATCCCGGGCCACCACCTCGGTGGGAATCCTGCCCCGCAGGCTGCGCACGAGGGTCAGGGCCGAGGGCGCTCCTGCCCGGCGATCGGTGCGCGCCAAGGACGCCTGTTCCATCTCCGTCATCGGCCGGCCTTTCCCCTGGGAGAACCCATCCACTTGACTGGCACTGAAGGCATACGTGGGTAAATCCTTGGGCGGCTTCCGCTTGTCGGCCTCGTCGAAGCCCGGCTGCAGCAGGGCCGTGGAGCGCACGAGGTGGGAATTGGACGTCAGTTTCCAGTTGGGATCGGGCCGGGCCCCGCGGAGGACGGCGATCCGGTTGAACAGGCGCTGCACGCGCTTGCTGCCGCACACCGGGCAGAATTTGGCGTCGATGGGGAGCTCGTGCACGGTGGCCCCCTCCGGCGTGGCGCATTTCCTCCCCAGACAGGCAAAGTCTGCGAGCGGCTTCATGGCGCATTATAGGCGCGCGGCAGGAACAGGAGGACACCATGACGCTGGGGTTTTTGTATTGGCTCCTGATGATCTTCTGGCTCGTGTTCGGCCTCTGGCCCGTCTGGCCGGCCCCGGCGGCCCCGCGCACGGCGTGGTGGCCCCTGGGCGGCTACGTCGTCCTCTGGGTCTTACTGTTTCTCCTCGGATGGAAGGTGTTCGGCTGGCCGATCCAGGGCGGGGGCGGGTAGGCTCCAGGGCCGGTACTCCGGGGGGACGCCCGCCTCGAGGCGGCCGAGCCGGTCCTCGAGGCGGTACACCTGATAGCTGATCCAGAGCGCCCAGAGCCCGAGGGCCAGGACGCCGGACAGCAGGAGCAGGAACGGCACCCAGCCCATCACCGTCGACGGCGGGCCCACCACGCGAGCACGAGCCCGCCGAGGGCGACGGCCACCCCCGGCGGGAGGCCGGGCACCGCCACCGACAGCGCAGGGTCATCGGTGATCGGGCCGGCGCAGCAGATCGTGCCGTAGTAGCCGCTGGCCCATCCGATGGAGGGCAGGGCCAGCCACCCAAGGATCAGGGCCAGCTTCATGGCCCGCTTGAAGCGTTCGGCTTCCTTCCGAGGGTCGAGCGCATCGTGGAGGCGGCGCGCCCGGTGCAGGATCAGGAACACCCACGCGACGGCCACCGACCCACCAATCACGGCCGCCAGCCAGCTCACAGGATCGGCCTCGGGCCGGTCGAGAACGTCTCGGCGCAGAACAGGTTGTCAAATCTCCCGTTCCACGCGTCGCCCGCATCGAACGACGGGCAGGCCTCGTGCCAGCAGGCCCACCACGCCGCCGGCAGCCCGGCAAACCCGTTGACCCACTCGTTGCCAATACAGATCGGGTCCGGCTGCGGCACCGGCACCGGATCAGGCGGCGGGCCGAACGCTGGGCAGGGGCCCTCGACCACGGGGATGTTCACCTCCACGCTCTTGAAGGCGGCCAGGCCGCCGGCAATGGTCAGCGTCGCCGTCGCCACGCCCACGTAGGGGTGCCCCTTGGCCAGCAGCAGGGCCGTGCCGCTGATGCCGCCGACCACGCCCAGCGAGCCGGCCACCGCCTTCCACACATCGCGCTGCAAGGTCTGCACGTCTTGGTCGGTCAGCGGCACCGGGGTGCCGTCCAGCGTGACGCTCACGCACGGTTGCCCGGCCTCGGCCACGGCCGCCCCGAGCAGGACTACCAGGGACACGATCAGACACCATTCCCGTCTCATTCCCGTCTCCTACTGGTGGATGCTATGTGCGCTGCGCTAGTACCCCACCTCCGCCGAGGCGTCGACGGGGCGGGTGCCCCCCTGCACGCGGAACTTCACCCGCAACCGATGCTCGGCCTTGGCCGGGGCGATGTCGTTGGCCATGGCCAGCAGGGACATCCCCTTGCCCAGGAGCGAGGCCTGGATCGCCCGCAGCGAGCCGCCATCGCGCACGTACGCGGCCACTTCCTCGCCATACGCCCGCAAGGCCTCGGCCTCGGCATCGCTCAGGCCCTTGTACTCGATGCGCACGCTATGGCCTGGGAACTTGCCGCGCTCGCCCTCGACGTCCAGATCCAGAATCACGTTGTTCTTCTCCGGCATGGGCCCCTCCTGGGGAAGTCGTTTCGGCAGTTGTCGGTAGCGGGCCGCCGTGCGCGCGATCGTCGCCGCGAGCTCGTCCAGCCCGAGCATCGAGGCCGCCGCCGCGAGCACGCGCAAGCCCTGCACCGGGTCCGGCAATTGCGCCAGCACGTGGTTCACCTGCTGCACGGCCGAGGCCTCGCGCGCGCTGAGCATCATCACGGGGCCAGCCGTACGCGGATCTCGACGCCCCGCGGGGCCGAGAGTTTCCGGTCCACGTGCTGCGCGTAGTTGAACACGTGGCCCGCTGCGGGAGCATCGTCGTGGATCACGCCCATGGTGATGAGCGCATCCCGGGCCCCGGCCAGGGCGTACGCCAGCCCGTCGTCGTCCCACTCCCTCGCGACGTAGGCGATGAAGTTGACGATCTTGGGGGCGCGCGGGGCCGGGCGCTTCATCTT
>Ga0066903_100005981_pt1 | contig 10690 bp, 10 predicted proteins | sample PanSoiMetaGPlot1_FD_67491 | JGI IMG/M metagenome (GOLD analysis project Ga0066903, IMG submission 67491) | Tropical forest soil microbial communities from Panama analyzed to predict greenhouse gas emissions - Panama Soil - Plot 1 (version 2) | ecosystem: Environmental > Terrestrial > Soil >...
AAAAAGTATCGCTACATCGCGCTTTGTGAGCTGCACCAGCCACCAGACATTTCTTTCGCCCAGAAAGAGCAGGCCGGAACGCTGCGCCAAGGTTCGGTGACGCGGATAGAGCGCTGCACTGATTCCGTTCGACGGCAATTCTTCGTCAGTTCGCGCCTTGTGCAACCACAGTTCGTTCACCGCGATGAGCAATGCGCAGAAAATCCCTTCGGCCGCGTAAATCCAGCCAGAGGAAGGATGTTGGACCCGCAGACCAAGACCGACACCAATCACCAGAAGTAAATTGCCGACCGTGTCGCAAAGCGTGTCCAGGCGTCCGCCGGCTTCGGAGACGAGATTTTTGGCCCGCGCGATCTCTCCGTCGCAGCCGTCGAGAATACTGTAGAGCTGAAAGATTGCACAACCGATGACAAAACTGCCGTAATCGCCGCGCATAAGAAAAAGAAATGCGATGACCAGCAATGGAAAGATCAGCATTGTCCAAGCGCTGGGCGTGATAGGAGAACGAATCAAAGCGTGCGTGATCAATCGCGAAATCGGTCGATTCAAAAAGCGGGAGACGAATCCGTCCTGTGCCTTGCCGCTGCCCTGAAGAAGCCAACACTCCGCCCGCGTGACGTCACGGTCGTTGTGGACATATCGCCACGCCTTACTCCTTTGTGGATCGACATTCGCGCACGCGTTTTCGAACCGTCGCCAAAGGTTTTCCCAAACCGTCGGTTCGTCGCCAATCGTCGCGTCGTTTTCGAATGGAACTAAGTCGCAGACGAATTGCTCGAGGCCACGTGTTTTGACCAACAAGCGCGTATTGAAAACTCGTTCGCGGCCGCCGACGATAAGGGCATCAACAAAGTTACAACGTTTTATTCTGGGATTCTGCGGCCGCCATCTTTGCTCCGTAGCAATGTCAGGCCGCCAAAAGATGAAGATGTCAATCGTGCGCCGGCTCGAAATCGACCTTGCGAGTTCATCGAGCGCCAGAACCAGGCGCTCGAGTTGCCGAAGTCCAGCGATTTTCCAATTCGCCGATTCGTCAGCGAGAATAACGACGTGATCGAAATTTGGAGTCATCAAGGCATTGAGCGACGATAAATTCGATAGGTCTTGTATTTCGAAGCTCCCATCGCCTCGATGAACCGATTGACCAACAAGTTGTCTTCCAAAGTCATACTCAGTTCTGCACAAAATCCGCGACTTGCACCTTCTTCTAAGACTCGCAGCACAAGCTTTTCCGCAATCCCGGCGCGGCGATATTTTTCCACTACGCCGAGGGCCACGAAGCGCGCTTTGCGAATTTTGCGGCGATGCCAAAGCAACTTGATCAAGCCGATCGGTAAACCAAAACGAGTAAGCCGGCCGTTTATTCGCTGTAATGCGACGTTAATATCAGGCACGCAAATCACGAAGGCGACCGGCGCGTTGTCGACTTCGGCAATCAAAGTCATTCGCGGATCGATGATTGGGCGCATTTCCTTCGCCATGTGCTCGGCCTCCGCGGTGGTAAACGGCACAAAGCCCCAGTTGTTTTTCCACGCCTGGTTGAATACTGCGGCGAGACGCTGGCTCTCACCGACGAGGTCCCGAACATTAATCGACCGAATTTTCACGGCAGTTTTTCGCATTCGTGCATCGACTAGCCGTCGCAATCTTAAGACCGGCGCGTTTTTCGGATCGAACCACCACGCGTACCAATCCACCTCCTTGTCGAAACCGACGGTTTCGATCAATCGTGCGTAATAGGGAGGGTTGTGCGCGGTGAGAACGGTCGGCGGATGCTCAAAACCGTCGATCAGCAACCCGCATACATAGTTGGTGGAATAATCGACCGGCCCAATGATCTTATCCCGTCCGCGAAGGCGTAACCAATCGGTTGCAGCGTTGAACAATGCCGATGCAACATCGACATCATCGATGCAATCGAACAAACCAAAGCACCCAACGTTGGCTTTGTGGAGCGCGTTGTAGTTCGGATCGTCACTTGCCATGATTCGACCGACGATCTCGGTATTTCGTCTTGCCAGGAACAAAGCTGCGTCGCCGTGCCGATAAAAGGGATGTCGGTCGCGATCGAGAAAGGCTTTCCGTTCGATGATGAGAGGCGGCACCCAGGAAGAATCGTTCCGGTAAACCTGCCACGGAAATTTGATGAATACGCCATATTCCCGAGGCGACCTGACTTGCGAAATCTTGACCTGTAACACACTCAATTCAGCTGCGTCTGACGTGATTGTTCCACCATCTCGAGAAGAGAACGGCACATGTTCCGCTGGCGATGAAGCAGATAGATAAGCAACAAGTTGAACACACTAATCTCAACCCAAAAAAACCAAGCCGGGCGATCAAGCAACAGGACAGCAAAAAGAAGGAACATTCGCGTGTTCGTCATTAACACTCCCCAAAATTTAAATGCTGGCTGTGCCGCATTCCAAAATTGCGCGCTTAGCCATTCCGGAATTTGCTCACAAAAGAGGCTGTCGACCGTCTCTCGAAATCGTTTCAAAGCCGGCGAGATCATTTCCTGCTGACGCGCGAAATTCAGATACAAGGCAAGCAAGAATTTCTGCCACGGTCCTTCCCGCCAGGTGAGCGTTTGATAATCTGATTGCAGCGCAGCAGACGAATCGAAGTCACCGCGCGACCGCTGGCTCACAAAGTAAAGATACGCGTTCCGATAATAATCAGCTGCGCCGCCCTGCAAGCCATGACTCAAAGCCGCTGCCAGAGCGACCAGAAAAATCATTGGCGACGCTCCCTCAAGAAAACAGCGCAGAGTTAAGTGCACATAAATACTCGTGAAGATCAAATGATCGACCAAGCTGTCGATGATTCGACCTTCCCGGCTTTGCCGACCGGTCAGGCGCGCCAATTGCCCGTCTGCATTGTCGAGTGCATTGGCACCGATATGGAGCACCATGCCCGCAATGTTTGTTCGTAAGTCCCGATAAAAATAGAGGTGGCCGGCAACGATCCCAAAAAGTCCGCCCAGAAGCGTGACCCTAACCGGTGGCACGCCCAGTCCCGCGAAAACCTTGGCCAGGTAAAAACCAACTTTTCGATAGAAGTAAAGATCGAGAATTCCTTCGGCCTCACGCACCTTATAGGTGGTTTCGAGGAGAGAAGGTTGCGCAGCCTGCGCACCCATTAAGAACCCATTCTGAGCGCCAACTCAGACACTTTGCAGCGCAATCGAAACGCCGCCGCTTTAACCTTCGAGTCTGCTCCCTTCAATGTGTCCTCGAGAATGTTTAACGCTTCGTCGAGATCGGCCCGGGTATGCTTGGCGGTCACGCAAGCGCGGAAACAAATTCGATTTTGCGGGACCGCCGGATAATCAACCGGCGCGACCCAAAGTCCGCGGCGGCGGAGTTCGTGGCAAAGCCGATACATCCGTTCGCGGTCGCCAATGACGATCGGCATCACATAGGTTGTGGACGCACCGGTATCGATGCCGAGCTCCCGCAATTTTTCGTGGAAGTAATCGGCGTTCTGCCAAAGTGCTTTACGCAGTGTCGGGCCTTCGCGAATCGCGATCTCCAATGCCTTGAGCAAGCCGGCAACAACAACCGGCGGCAGAGCGCAGGAGTAAACGTACGGGTGCGCGTAAAACCGGAGATACTGCAGCGCTTCCTTCGAGCCGGCAACGAAGCCGCCTAGCGCTCCGAAGGCCTTTGAAAATGTGCCGTAAACCAAAGGCGCGCGTCCTTCCACTCCGAATTGTTCGGCCGCGCCGCGACCGTGCTGGCCGCAACCAAGGACGGAATGCGCTTCATCGATGAAAATGCTTGCCCGGTGCGATTCGGCAACGTCTGTGAGCTCGACCAATTTTCCAAAATCGCCGTCCATCGAATAAATCCCTTCCACGATAACCAGCTGACGGTGGCCACCATTGCGGCGCAACGCGACATCGAGCGAAGCCGGATTATTATGTTCAAATTTTTCGGTCCGGCAGCGGGAGAGCACCGCCCCGTCCCGGAGACTGAGATGAGACCGATTATCGAGAATTGCCACGTCACTCTTGCGGAGTAGTCCTGAGATAGTGCCGAACGCTCCGCCGAAACCGCTGCTGAAAAGCATTGCGTCTTCCCGATTTAGAAATTTTGCGATGCGCGATTCCAGTTCGCGGTGGAGATCGCTCATGCCGGAGAGCATCGGCGAACCGCAGGCGCCGAGGCCATGCGTATTGAGCGCTTCATGGGCGGCAGCGATAACCTCGGGGTGATTCGCAAGCCCGAGATAATTGTAGGAACAAAGATTAATGACCGAGCGCGGTCGGCCGTTGTAATTTATGGACGTGCGCGCATCGGCGCCGCCGAGAAGTTCTGGTTCGTAGAGTTCAGCCGCCCACGCGCCTGCCTGCATCCAGGCAGTGAAACTGGGTGGTGCTTGGAGCGGGTCGCGGCCTTCGCCCGCGAGAAAATCGCTCAGGTTATGTTTTGCAAGATCTTTATTCATTCCTTATGGGAACGTCGCCTTGGCGACGGGTTCCATATCGGGGCAGTCAGTTTACTTTCGGCTTTCGCCCGCGACAAGGCCTAAGTGCGACCGCTGAGGCTGCACCCTACTTCCGATTTGTGCCAAAAATATAATCCCACAACGGCGAGCTGACACCGTAACCAGCGTGATCGTCATGAAAATGATGACGAAGATGGTGCTGCTTGAGCCGGTTCCACATGCCGCTCTTCATTGGGAAATGATGAATGGCGTAATGAATAGAATCGTAGCAAACATAACCGGCTACGAGCCCGGCCCAGACGGCGGGCGCCGAGCCCCCGAAGAGCAGAAAGAACAATCCATAAAACACCAGCGCCAGCGGAATGCTCACGACCGGCGGCATCACCAAGCGCTTGGCGTCATTTGGATAATCATGATGCACGCCGTGAACGATGAAATGAAACTGCCTTCCGATTCTACCGGTTGGCTCGTAGTGAAAGGCGTAACGATGAATCACATATTCGAGCAACGTCCAAACGAAAACCCCAAGCAAAAACAAACCGCTAACAGCCAGGATCGACAACCCATGCTGCCAGATGGCGATGTAAAGCATGCAAATGATCGCGGGTCCATAGAGCACGATTGGTGTCGCCGGATGCACATGGGAGAAAAACTCAATGAAGTCGCTTTTAAACATGCGCACGGTTTCGTTCATTTTGGAGACGTAGAGCCGCTCAGTCATAACACTAGAAACGAATAGGCCTCGCGCTTAGATCGATGCCGCCGCGGCCAGATTCCACCGGCACCTCGGGAACGCTACGAATACTTTCGCCGGCATGTTTCATTCGTTCAATCCGCGAAAACAGCGTGTACCGTTTATCAAAAATAAACTGAAAGAGGAGCCGGCTCCAGGAGGAATGATATTTCAACGAGTTATAGAACTCGGGAGCGGCGGCCCGGAGCTTGGGCAGATTGTTCCACGGGATCGATGGCAAATCATGGTGCTCGTTGTGGTGGCCCATGTTCAGCGCCAATCGGTTGATCGGCCCATAATAGCTCATCGTCTCCTGGTCGAAATCGTAAGTGTAATGCTCTTGAATCCAGCGCGCGCCAACTGGGTGCAACCCGATGGAAAAGAAAAATGACAGCGCCAGATAAAGAAAGCCAGGCCAGCCGCAGAAATGAACAATCGCGACATCGTAAGCAACCACGCTCGCAAAATTCACAAAGAACCATCGGTCCCACATCGTGATCGCTTTCAACCGCGGCGGACGGGTGAGTTGGAAAAACGGGAACAGCATCAGCCAGATTGCCTTGCGATACCATTTGTTGCCGACCATCCGTGCTTCCCAATGATTCGCCAGATCCGCGTCGTATTCGTAATCCCCCTGATGGGAATGGTGTTTCAAATGGTAAACTCGAAATCCCATTGCACCCGGCGTCAAATTCGGGAGATCGGCGATGATCCCGACCATTTTGTTCCAACCCGGGCTCTGAAAAATGAGATTGTGCGTCGCGTCATGAATGATCACGTAGTTCGCATGGTTGGCAAACGCGCCGATGCCGTAAGCGACTAACAAACTGAGCCACCAATAACCAAGCCCAAGGTGTCCCATGCCGTACGCGATCGATGTTTGCAGCATCAAAAGTAAGACCGCGATCAACGCTGTGTACGGATTTCGCACCATCAATTGACGAATCTCCGGATGCGCCCTGACGATCGCGCGGGCACGCGCGGGATGCGGCTGGTCAAGTTCTGATTGATAGAACGCGGCGGCCATCTTTATGTTCCGAGATTAAGCTGGGCTGCTTAAATACAACTCTACCGGACTATTTTCTACCCCAAACCGGCGGTTAATCAGACTCCCATCGATTCCCTGTCGGGTAGAGCCTAACATTCAATGCCCAAGGCGGAGCGACCACGGTTTGAATATACCCTCAAGAATGACTTTGCCGGACATTTTAGATTGTCCGGCGCGCCGATCCGTGAAGGTAATCGGAACTTCGACAACGTGCAGGCCCGCCTGCTTGGTGCGAAAAGCCGCTTCCACCTGGAATGCGTATCCGTCCGACGAAACGCCGCGTTCGAGCAGGGATCGTAATGCGCGCCGCGTCCAACACCGAAAACCAGCGGTGCTGTCCCGAACGTCAAGTCCGGTAATGAGAGAAGCGTAGCGATTTGCAAAGCGACTCAGCACGCGTCGAGGCCAGGGCCAGTTCACGACCCGCCCGCCGTGGCAATAACGCGACCCGATCACCAGGTCCGCTGTTCGACTCGCATCGATCATCGCCGGAATCATCTTTGGGTCGTGGGAGAAATCGGCGTCAAGCTGGACCATGCGCGGATACCCGCGATCCACCGCGATTCGATAACCGTCCAAAAGGCTGCCCCCAAAGCTCCGAGACTTAGTTCGGATAAACACAGAAACCCGGGAGTTCGCGCCAAACAATTGTTGCACCTGACTTGCCGTTCCATCAGGCGAATTATCGTCAACGATTATCAGATCCGCCTCGGGCACGACTTGCAGTAACTGGGTAATCAGCGCGCCGATGTTCTCGTGCTCATTGTAGGTTGGAACCACAATGAGCGTGCGATCGTTTTCCATAAGAATGGCTTGAATGGCGACCGTAACGGCAACCGAAAGCAATTGCCAGATTTCGCAGTCTTACAGGTTTGGCTGCAATTTTACGACGCTAAGCGCGTTTAAGCGCAGGGATGCAAATCAGCGAATTTGCACAACCCGCGCCGATTCACACAGTTCTCGGATCAATGTGGGCAAAAGCGGCGCAATCAGTGAGCATCGGACTTGAGCCACTCACTCCAAAGCTTCGGCCGGCCGCCGGGGTTAGCGCGCGCATAATCGAAAAAGGCACGGACGAACGCAGCCCGGTCCGCCGTATGGGGAGCTTTCCAATCTCCCGGTTCAGCTGGGTGAAGCACGTCATAGTCATAGCCCAGAATCTTCTGACGGCGGACAATATCCTCGAGCGACGCTCGGTTCGCGTTTCGCAACATGTCATACAGCACCATGAATGTGGTGGTTCGGCCACGCCCTGCTTCGCAGTGGAAATGCGCCCAGGCATTCTCTGGAAGCCCCCGGACCGCGAGAACAAATTGATCAACCTCATCATCGAGCGGCCGCGCATGGTCCGTTACGGCGACCCGGACATAGCTTGCGCCCGCGGCCCCAGCAATTTCACGCTCCGTGCCAGCGCGCTCTACAGTCACCTGCTGCGGCGCAACAGAGTTAGCCCCTTTCTTCACTGGGTCGCCCGGCCGAATTTCGATTTCACTCCCTGTCTTGAGCAATTCCACCCGTGAAGCCTCGTCCGCTTCAATTGCGCTCTGGCTGCGACCAACGTTCGCCCAATCGCGCGAGGCATACCAGCTAACAGGCAATCCATTGATGAAGATGTGCGTTTCTTGTCGTAGGTCGAAAATGGTCACCGGACCGTGCGTTTTCCCCAGCAAAAGCTTAAGCCCATCCGCCGTAAACTCTCCGCTGCCGGAAGCTCGCAGATCGCTCAACCCCGTTAGCGCAGGCGGTTCCCCCTTGTCCGTCTTAAGCGGATCGTTAGTCGTGCGGAAACTTCGTGGCAAAGAGGTCGCCAGCTTTAGATCGATGTCCCAGATCGACACCGGTGAGTCTGCATCGGTCGGCCGGGAAGGCGGGTTTTTTTGAACTAGAAGACTGGCAAAAAGCGCCGTTGCAGCAAACATGACGACAACTCCGAAGTGCAGCCCGCGGCACCGTTGAATGACTAGTTTCACAAACAATTTCGCAATCATTGGAGGCAGACACCCTCTTCGAGCAAGCGAGAAATTCGGCAACCCCAGACTTGCTTGCGAACTCGTCAAAGCCGCCGTTCGCCGATTTTGCGCAGAAAGCTTTCCCCTAATGTCTATTGGTCGTTAACCGCGTTGAATGACATTATGACTTTTCCGGAAAATGCCCGCGACTCCAGGCGCGAACTCACCTCGCTCCTGGTCGCCTGGGCCATTCTTGCCGCGGTCACCATTGTTGTCGCGCAGCAAAATCTTTCCGTTCCGGGCTTCTATTATGACGAAGCGCTCTTCGGCGGACTGGCCAAAGATTTCATTACTGGCCAGGCGCGTTTGCACCTGCCGGGATACGAGGTGGTTAATTTTCTGGGCCGTCCGCTTCCAATTTTTGCTTCAATTTACAACGGAGCATGGAAATGCTGGGTGCTGATTCCAGCCATCGCGTTGTTTGGATCCAGTGTCGCGGTCCTTCGTTTAACGAGCTTGTTGGTCGCACTATTGACGTTGCTTCTTTTTATGCTCGGTGTCCGTCGGTGGCTCGGTCTGCGCGCAGCGATGGTCGCCGGACTCGTATTAATTGTCGACCCGACATATTTTTTTCAGAGTCTCCTCGACTGGGGCGTTCTAATTAATTCGTTGCTCTGTCGATGCGGCGCATTTTACCTCGCTTTGATCTGGTGGCGAAACCGTAAAGCTGGCTACCTTTTTTTGGCGGCTTTCCTTCTGGGGCTGGGAGTATTCAATAAAGTCGATTCGGTTGCGTTTCTAGTCGCTGTAGGGATTGCCGCAGCTTGCTTTTATGGGGCTCAACTTTGGGCTGAGGTGCGGGCGCGCTTAACGATCGTGGTGATTTGTTGTGGCGGGTTCTTGCTGGGCGCTGGTCCCATGACGTTGCAAGTCCTGCACATCGTCCAGGGCGTGCTTGCCGGAAAGGCCAGCTCAGGTTCGGGCGAGCAGAGCGAAAAGCTTCACACGATTCTATCCATGTACGACGGTTCGTATTTTTACCGGTTAATGGATGTCGGTGGATTATTCGCCAACATGTACGCGCAACCGGCGGGCGTTTACTCACTCTTCGGTTTCTTTGTCTTCATCGCGATCGGTGCCCTGTTCACGATCGCGCTTTTTGCCGGCGACAAAAATGAGTCGAGGATTGCTGGATTTCTTCTCCTCAGCTTCGCGCTGACGACCGTTTTTGTCTTTCTTGTTCCCGGCGCGGTGCGAATTCACCATGTCGCTCAGGTTTTTCCAATTCCACAACTGATTATCTCGGCGGCGTTCACATTCCTATGGAGCACAGGCCCTACAATCGGGGTTAGACGTGTCACGCGAATCGCACTTCTAATTTCGATGCTTGCTCTCCTAACCAGTCAGGCGCGCGCAATTCTCAAGACCGAAAAGTTATTGAATGACACTGGCGGACGCGGTCTCTGGAGCACAGCTTTTGACGCTTTCTGTCGCGAAAACAGACATCGGTCAGATCTCGTCATGATCAGTCTTGACTGGGGGTTTAATGAACAGCTGGCGTTTCTGACCGAGGCTCAGTTAGTGGAGCCGTTTTGGAAGTTTACCGACGCACTTCCGCCCTTACCTAACGGACCGGAGAACGTCTATCTCGCTCACGCGCTCGAATACAGCGTATTTGGAGCCGATACTTTTTATTTGAACAGGCTTCAAATGAGAGCTGAAAATGCGGAGATTCAGCCGTTCCGGAACCGAGAAGGCCGAATCATATTCTATACGATCCGCTTTCGGGTGCAGTAAGACCCCCACTTTCACCATGCGGCTTTGAGTAAGGACGCTCTGAAAATTTTGCCCATATCCCAGAAATGCTCGAGTTGATAATGCCCAATCGTAGGGCAGATATTAGCTGGAAAGGAGCAAGCAAATGCCAAAATATCTCATTCAGGGATCGTATTCGAACGAAGGGTTGAAGGGCCTCCTCGAAGAGGGCGGGTCGAAACGCCGGGAGGCCGCGGAGCAAGCAACCAAAGGAGCGGGCGGGAGAATCGAAGCCTTTTACTATGCGTTTGGGAAGAACGACTTTGTAATCATTGTGGATCTACCCAGTAACGTGGACGCATCAGCTCTTTCGTTGACCGCCAACGCCAGCGGAGCCGTGAAATCGCGAATAACAGTACTAATCACGCCAGAGGAAGTTGACCAGGCCGCTAGGAAGATGGTCAAGTTCCGCCCGCCCGGAAAGTAATGCCGCACCACGAGTTCTCAGGTTCGCTAACTGGTCGGGAAATTCTTGTTTTTTGGCTAAAAAGTTGGGCCTTACGGACGGCAGATAGTACCCTAATCGCGCTGGTCGACTGTCTAGCAGGTTTGGGTTGTCGATCATAAACGGAAGTAATATAACGTCGAGAACGCCTCGCGAATTTGAGAGCGAGCTTTCGATCTCGCGAGGTAATCCTGGATCTGGATTCGCCGTGGACCCGAGGCTGAAATGCTATTCTGACGCGATAGTAA
>Ga0066903_100005982_pt1 | contig 10689 bp, 7 predicted proteins | sample PanSoiMetaGPlot1_FD_67491 | JGI IMG/M metagenome (GOLD analysis project Ga0066903, IMG submission 67491) | Tropical forest soil microbial communities from Panama analyzed to predict greenhouse gas emissions - Panama Soil - Plot 1 (version 2) | ecosystem: Environmental > Terrestrial > Soil >...
AACGCGAAGATATCGCTGCGTGCGTCCGCGTCGCGCCCTTCGAGCTGCTCAGGTGCCATGTATTGCACGGACCCGAGCAGCACGCCATCGATGGTCAGCGTGTCTGCTCTCACGGCGGGGGTGCACGACGTATCTGGCACGGCCGCGATCATGCGCGCGATACCGAAGTCGAGGAGCTTCGCCTGCATTGAGTCTGTCGAGCCGGCGCCAGACTTGCTCAGCATCACGTTCGCTGGCTTCACATCGCGGTGGATGATGCCAACGCGATGCGCGGCGTCGAGCGCCCCGGCGATTTGAATCGCCACGGTCAGCGCCTGCTCAACCGCCAGCGGGCCTCTTTGCAGCCGCTCGGCCAGGGACTGGCCGTCCAGGTACTCGACAACGAGATAGTCAGCGGCGCCGTCATGACCGACGTCAAACAACGTACAGATGTTGGGGTGGCTGAGTTTCGAGACAGTGCGCGCCTCGCGCTCGAAACGTGCGCGGCGATCCGGGGCGCTCGCGAGATGCTCACGCAGGACTTTGACAGCGACGATGCGATCGAGACGCGTGTCGCGGGCTCGGTAGACGTCGCCCATCCCGCCTGTCCCAATCAGAGCGACGAGCTCGTATGGCCCGAGTCGCGCGCCGGCAGTGAACGGCATGAGAAGTAGCTGGGATTATAGCCACCGCCGCCACGGCCGCCGCACTCTACACCACCGCCGCCTCGAACGCAGCCTTGAGCGATTCGACGTACGGTGGGCGGAAAATACCTCGCTCGGTGATGATGCCGGCAATCAGGCGATGCGGCGTCACGTCGAAGGCGGGGTTGCGGACCGCCGCCCCGTCCGGCGTGATCTGGCTGCCCGCCAGGTGCGTCACCTCGCGGGCATTGCGCTCCTCGATCGGGATGTGCTCGCCGTCGGGCGTGGCCAGATCGATCGTCGACAGCGGAGCCGCCACGTAGAACGGGATGTTGTGCTCGCGCGCCAGCACGGCCACCGTGTAGGTGCCGATCTTGTTCGCGGTGTCGCCGTTGGCCGCGATGCGGTCCGCGCCGACGACAACGAGGTCGACATGCCCCTGGCGCATCAGGGCGCCGGACATGTTGTCGGTAATGACAGTGGTCTGGATGCCGTCGCGCACCAGCTCCCACGCTGTCAATCGCGCGCCCTGCAGAAACGGCCGCGTCTCGTCGGCGAGCACCGTCACGTGCTTGCCGCGCTCCACGGCGCCACGGATGACGCCGAGCGCGGTTCCGTAGCCCGCCGTGGCCAGAGCGCCGGCGTTGCAATGCGTCAGGATGCGCGCGTCAGCCGGGACAACCTCGGCCCCGAACGCCCCCATCGCGCGGCAGCTGGCGACGTCTTCATCGTGAATCGCCTGCGCTTCGCGATCGAGCCGGTCCTTGATCTGGTCGACCGATTCGCCAGCGCTGGCCCCCGACGCAAATGCCCGCTTCATGCGGTCGATGGCCCAGAACAGATTCACGGCGGTTGGCCGCGTCGCGGCCAGCAGCTCGCACGTCTTGTAGAACTCTGCGGCAAATTTCTGCGTGCCGGTGGCCTTGCTGTTCCGCATGCCGAGCGCGATGCCCATCGCCGCGGCGACCCCGATGGCTGGCGCCCCGCGAATGACCATCGTCTTGATCGCCCGCGCCACCTCCGCCGGCGTCTTGCAACGGACGTACACCTCTTCGGCCGGCAGCTTGCGCTGATCGATCATGACAACGACGTCGCCCTCCCGGGCGATGGTGGGAAGCATGGCGGGATTGTACTAATTCGGAATTCGGAATTCAGAATCAGGCATTCCCCATTCCAAATTCCCCATTCAGCATTCAAAGAAGGCGGGCGTCGAAGGGGTAAGGCAGCAGATCCTTCAGGCGATGGTGCGCCTTCTCCTCGCTGAGGTTGGCGAGCACTACCTCGAGATCGCCGCCGAATTCCCACAGGATCTGTCGACAGGCTCCGCAGGGCGGCGTGGGGCTTTCTGTGTCGGCCACGACGGCAACGCGTGTGAACGCGCGATGGCCTTCCGAGAGCGCCTTGAACATCGCCACACGTTCGGCACAGATGGTGAGGCCATACGTGGCGTTCTCGATGTTGCAGCCCACGATGACCGAGCCGTCGAGCGCCTCCAGCGCAGCACCCACCTTGAAGTGCGAGAAGGCAGCGTCCGCACGTTCGCGGGCGCGGCGCGCCGCGGCGACGAGATCAATGGCGCCCGGCTGGGCCTGCAGCCGGCGCGGGCCCAGACGTCGATCGACGCCGCTGCGGCGGTCGCCTTCCGGCCGCCCGACGTCCTTGATTCTTCGATCGAACCCGATCCGGCGATCGCTTTCGACGAGCGTTCGCCGATCGTCCATCAGCAGCCGCAGCGAATCCGCGCGCCGGAGCCCGTTGACGACATGCGTCACGCGCGCCACCTGGTGCAGCCGCGCCGTCAACTCCTGCACCTCGCCGTCACCGTGACACTGCTCGGCCGCGGCGAGACTCGTCCATCGGCGCACCGCGTAGAAGCGCTTGGACGACGCTTCGTCGCGGAACAGATCGACGTTGGCGTACCCTTTCGACGCGACGAGCGCGGTCAGCTCGTGATGGACCGCCTCGAATTCGCCCTCGCGATCGTCGAGCACGTCGATCATCGCGACCGACAGCCGCACGGATTCAGAGTCGCTCAATGACGCCCTCCAGGACGCTGGTGAACTGGCCGCGCACCCGCCTGGCAGTTTCCATCACCTCGGCATGATCCAGCGGCTGCGGCAACACACCGGCGGCCATGTTCGTGATGCACGAGATGCCCAGGACCTCGATCCCCATGTGGCGCGCGGCAATCGCTTCCGGAACCGTCGACATCCCGACCGCGTCGGCGCCAATTGTCCGGAGATATCGGATCTCGGCCGGCGTTTCGTAGCTGGGGCCCGCCAGTGCGGCATACACGCCGTGGGCCAGCGGCACACCCGCCGCGGCGCCGGCGGCGTCGGCAATCGCCCTGAGCCGCCGAGAGTACACCTCAGACATGTCCGGGAACCGAGGGCCGAAGCGCTCGTCGTTCGGACCGGTCAGCGGATTGTCCCCCATCAGGTTGATGTGGTCGTCGATGACCATCAGTGCGCCGCTGCTGAAACCCGTATTCACCCCGCCGGCTGCGTTGGTCAGGACGAGCACGCGAACACCGAGCCGTCCCAGCCCGCGCACCGCGAACGTCACCGTCCGAAGGTCGTGGCCTTCGTAGCGATGACACCGCCCAGCCAGCGCGGCGATCAGTACGCCACGCGTCCGGCCGACGACCAACCGCCCTTCGTGGCCGACGACGGCCGAGGCAGGCCAGTGCGGCAGCTCGGTGTACGGAATCGCGACGCTGTCGGTGAGCGCGCCCGCGAAATCTCCAAGGCCCGACCCGAGAACGACGGCGATCGATGGCACCTGCCGCACGCGTGCGCGAACTGCGTCGGCTGCCTGATTGATGCGAGCGAAATAGTCCATCACACCGATTGCGGGATTGAGGATTGCAGAATAGCAGGATGGCAATTGCAGGATTGAAGCTCTTTCACCCTTTTTCAATCCTGCAATCCTGCCATCCTGAAATCCTGCAATCCCTCAATCCTGCGGGCTCACAACAGGAAGCCCGCAATCGTTGCCGTCATGAAGTTGGCCAGGGTGCCGGCAAACATCGCACGCAGCCCGAGACGCGCCAGATCGTGCCGACGGTTCGGGGCGAGCGCGCCGATGCCGCCGATCTGAATGCCGATCGAGCTGAAGTTCGCAAACCCGCAGAGGGCGAACGTGCAGATCGTGAACGATTTCGGATCGATGACGCTCTTGAGCGGTCCGAGCTGCGAGTACGCGACGAACTCGTTGAGCACCATCCGCGTGCCGAGCAGGTTGCCGACCCTGGCCGCATCGCGCCACGGCACGCCCATGCTCCATGCGACGGGCGCGAACACCCAGCCGAAGATCTGCTGGAGGCTCAGGTGCGCCAGGCCAAGGATGGCGTTCACGAGCGCGACGAGCGCGAGAAACGAGATCAGCATCGCGCCGACGTTGAGCGCCAGATGCAGTCCTTCCCCCGTGCCGCGCCCGGCCGCGTCGATGACGTTGACGTCGGTCTGCTCCACCTCGAGCCGAACCGTTCCCATCGTCTTCGGCGTTTCGGTCTCGGGCACGAGCATCTTGGCCATCATGATGGTGCCTGGCGCCGTCATGATCACCGCGGTGAGCAGGTGCTTGGCTTCGACGCCGAAGAGGATGTAGGCGGCCATCACGCCGCCCGAGATGTGGGCCATGCCTGAGGTCATGACTGTCATGAGCTCCGACTCGGTCATTTCGGGGAGGTACGGGCGGATCGTGAGGGGCGCTTCGGTCTGCCCCATGAAGATGCTCGCCGCCACGTTCAGCGACTCGGCGCCGCTCGCTTTCATCACGCGGTGCATGACCACCGCGAACACGCGCACGACGAGCTGCATGACGCCGAAGTAGTACAGGATCGCGAACAGCGCTGCGATGAAGATGATGGTCGGCAGCACCTGGAACGCGAAGATGCTGGCGTACTGTGCGCCTTCAGCGCCAAGCGCCGCGTTCATGACCCGCCCCCACACGGTGCCGTCGCCGAGTGGACCGAACACGAACGACGCGCCCACGCCCGCAAAGCCGAGCAGCCGCGTGATCGCGTCGCCGAGCACGGCGAAGACGCGCTGTCCGCCGGATGTCTTGAGCACCAGAATCGCGAAGACGATCTGCAGGGAGAGCCCCCATGCGACCGTCGTCCAGTTGATGGCGCGCCGGCGTGTCGAAAAGGCGTACGCGATGCCGAGAATGACGAAGGCCCCGAAGACGGGTTGGAGAAAGCCAAGCATGTCAACGCACCTCGGCGCGAACGATCGGCTGACGGGCGGGCGGCTCGTCGCCCACGGACACGGCTCGCCGCAGGAGCGACATCGCGGCGTCGAGGCGCGAGCGCTCACGATAGTGCAGTTCGAGGAGCGGATCGCCGGCGCTCACGGTGTCCCCTGGCTTGGCGAGAACCATGATGCCCACGGCCGGATCGACGGCGTCCTCGACGCGATCGCGGCCGGCGCCGAGCGCAACCGACGCGCGGCCGACGAGCATCGCATCGAGCCCGGTGATGACACCCGACCGATCCGCCGCGAGGGCGTGGCGCGAGGGCGCGGCCGGCAGCACCCGCTGGTCGTCGACCACGTGCGGATCGCCGCCCTGGTTCTCGACGATGCGCCGGAACCGCTCGAGGCCGGCGCCGGACCGAATCGCGTCGCGCGCACGGGCGGCGCCTTCGTCGCGCGTGGCCGCCGCGCGGCCGAGCACGAGCATGCGGGCAGTCAACTCGATCGAAACCTCGACGAGGTCCGCCGGCCCGCCTCCTTTGAGCACGTCGAGGCACTCGGCGACCTCGAGCGCGTTGCCGACGGCCCGGCCGAGCGGCGTGTCCATCGACGTGATGATCGCCTCGGTTCTGACCCCTGACGCGTTCCCGATCGCGACGAGCGACTCGGCCAGGCGGCGCGAATCGGCCTCGGTCTTCATGAACGCGCCTGTGCCCGTCTTGACGTCGAGCACGAGCGCGTCGATGCCCTCCGCGATCTTCTTGCTCATGATCGATGCGCTGATCAGCGGGATGCTCTCGACTGTCCCCGTTACGTCGCGCAGGGCGTACAGCTTCTTGTCCGCAGGGGCGATGCTGGCGGTCTGACCGATCATGGCGCAGCCGACGCGCTCGAGCGCCCGCTGCATGTCTTCGATCGACAGGCTGACACGGAAGCCGGGGATGGCCTCCAGCTTGTCCAGGGTCCCGCCCGTATGGCCGAGGCCCCGGCCCGACATCATGGGCACCTTCAGGCCGCAGGCGGCCGCCAGGGGGGCCAGGATGAGCGAGGTCTTGTCACCCACCCCGCCGGTACTGTGCTTGTCGACCTTAACGCCCGATAAACCCGATAGATCGACACGCACGCCGGAACCCACCATCGCCTCGGTGAGCCAGGCAGTTTCCTCCGCGGTCATCCCGCGGAGCACCACCGCCATGAGCAGCGCCGCAGCCTGGTAATCCGGCCAGGAGCCGTCGGTCGCGCCGGCCACAAAGAACGCAATCTCGTCGCGAGAAAGCGCACCGCCGTCGCGCTTCTTCGCAATGACGTCGACCGCGCGCATGTGGCTGGGGAGTATACGCGAGATTCCATGACGCAGACGTCGCAGCTCTCCACGGAACTGGCCCGCAGTGTGCTGCATGTCGCACGCGCGCTGCTCGTCGCCGTGCGGAACTGGACGCTGTACCCTCCCGAGCATCCCACGGTCGCCAACTCGGTCGCGCGTCTGGCCGATGCCATTCGCCAGGCGGCGCTCGGCGCGATCTTCTCGATCGGCATCACACCCGAAACGCTCCTCGTCGAAGGCGCGCCGGCCGACACCAAACAGGCGGCGATCGGCGAGGCGGCCGCGATGCTGCACGACTGCGATCTGCTGGAGCTGACGTTTGTCGGCGAGGCGCCGCAAGAAGCGCTGCACGCGTTCCTGCGCCTCCTGACCCTCGACGCGCAGGAGCGTAGACGCCGCGGCGGACCGGCGGCCATCTGGGCCGCCGAAGGCCATCCCTCGCTCGTGCTCGCGCAGATCGACTACGCGCGCGTCCTCGCACGCGAAGAAGGCGAGGTGGCCGAGCCGGCCAAACGCGACGACGTCTGGCGGTCGATCGTGATGTCGATCGCCGGCGGCCAGAAAGCGATCTTCGACGAACGCGCGCAGCTGCGCCTGCTGGCGATCGCCGGCAGCCCGCATGACATCAGCGATCTCGCCACAGCCGTGGCAGCCCCCAAGTGCGCGCTCGACGGCTCGCCGATGATTACTTCGCAGGCCGCCACTGTGCTCGCCGCCTTCCGTCACCTCACGAGCATCGTCTCGGTCGCCTCGCCCGAACGGATGCCCGAGGTGATGAACAACATCGCCACCGCCTCCTTGCAACTCGATCCGCACGTGATGATGCAGGTGCTGGAGAGCGAAGACGACCCGACGACCAGCGTCGCCGTAGTGCGCGGCATCGCAGGCGCATTCGACGACATGAAGGTGGCGCAGCTGCTGGCGACGGCGCTCGCGCTCGACGGTCAGGCGTCGGACCGGCTGGCGACCATCTTCAACACGATTGCACCTGACGAGGATCGCAAGCGCCGCGTCATGACGCTCACGAGGAGCCTGCTCAGCGAGAGCGACTTCGGACAGGGCGGGCAGTTCCAGACCCTGTGGTCCTCAATGGAGGAGCTGCTCGTCACCTACAACGACAAACCGTTCGTCTCGGAGGCCTATCGCGCGTCGCTCGACGGCATCGGCGGGCGCGCCGAGCGCATGGCTGCGGTCGACATGCCCGTCGAGCATCACGAGTGGATGGAGAGCCTCGGACAGGAGAACGTCCGGCGCCTTTCGGTCCAGATGCTGATCGATCTGATGACGATCGAGACCAACGCGACACGTGCGGCCGAAATCGCGGAGGACATGGAGGCGCTCGCCGAGGATCTGCTGATGGCGGGGGCGTACGACGACGTCCGGGCGGTGACGGCGGCGATGGCCGAGCGCGCCACGAGCGCGACCGCCGTCGGCCGCGAGGCGTGCCGCCACGCGCTCAATCAGCTCGGCGAGTCGCTCGCGATGCGTGACACCGTCGCGGTCCTCGGCGATCTCGACGACGGCGGGTGGGCTGTCGTGCGCACGGTGATTCGGACGACGGGTCCGTCCACGGTGGAGCCGCTGACCACACTGGTCGCCGTCGAGCAGGAAACACCCGGATCGGCGCGGGCGGCGGAGCTCATCGTGGCGTTCGGCAAGCCGTCCGTGACGCGCCTGGCGACGCTCGTCGGCGACAGCCGCTGGACCGCGCAGCGGGCGGGCGCGCGCCTGCTCGGCGCCATCGCGTCGCCGGACGGCGTGCCGCTGCTGCAGCCGCTTCTGCGCAAGAGCGATCCACGAGTCACGCGCGAGGCGGTGGCGGCCCTCGGCCGCATCGACGATCCGTCTGCGGCACGGGCCATTCACACCGTCCTGCGCGCGGCGGCCGGCGCGACGCGGCAGGCGGTCGTCGATGCGCTCGTCGCCGACCGCGACGAACGCGTCGTGCCGATGCTCGTCCGCGTCATCGCCGAGAGCGACACCTTCGGCAAGGACTACGAGATCGTCCTGGAATCAATCGAGGCGCTCGCGACCGTCGGAAGCGATCAGGCGACGCCCACGCTGGTCTCGGTGGCGCGCCAGCGCCGCTGGTTCGGGCGCAAGAAACTGCGCACGCTCAAGGAAAAGGCCGTCGACGGTCTAGCGCGGATCGGCGGGCCGCAGGCGCTCCAGGCGATCGACGACGCCGAGAAAACCGGCGATCGGCTGCTTCAGAAGATCGTCCAACAGCGTCGACCCGCCGCGGGCCGGGCCGAACGGAGCGCCGCCGGCGCGTAACGGACCATGGACGGAAAGAAAGCCGAGGACCTCGTTCGCCGACTGGCCGCCGCGCTCCGCGCCACCGAGCTGTACGCCCCGGCGCATCCGCTGGTTCAGCGCGGCATCGACGGCCTGGGCGCGGCCGCGCTCGACGCGCTGCAGGCCGCCCCGTCGGTGATCATCGCCTTCATCGGCGACGAGATCATCGTCGACGCGGTGCGACTCGCGAAGGGCACGGCGACACTTATCGGCTTCGCGCGCGACCTGCGCGAGCGCGACATCGAGAAGGTCACGCTGATGCGCGGCCTCACGCAGGAGGAAGTCCGCGCCTTCGTGCTCGTCCTGAGCGACCGCGTGGCGCCCGCGCCGATCGCCGACCGGCTGGCTGCCCGCGGCGTGCGGCACATCGTGCTCGGCAAGGTCGTCGTCGAGGAGGTCAGCGACGAGCAGGCGGGGATCGCGGCGGCGCGCCGTGTGTATCACACCGCCGTCGAGACGGCCGAAACGCTCTGGCAGGCGGCCAAGGCCGGCGACAAGCCTGACCCGGGCGCGGCGCGCAAGATCATCGATGGCCTGGCGCGCCTCGTCTCACAGGACCGCACGTCGCTGATGGCGCTCACCGCGCTGAAGAAGTACGACAACTACACGTTCACGCACATGGTCAACGTGTCGGCCCTGGCCATGGCGCAGGCCCGTGCGCTCAACGTCGACGGCACGCTGCTGCGCGAATTCGGATTCGCCGCGCTGATGCACGACATCGGAAAGGTGAACACGCCGCTCGAGGTGCTGAACAAGCCCGACAAGCTCACCAAGGACGAATTCGACGTCATGAAGCGGCATGTCATCGACGGCGCGCACATTCTGCGCCGGACCCCCGAGATGCCCGCGCTCGCGCCGATCGTCGCCTTCGAGCACCACCTGAAGCAGGACTTGAGCGGCTACCCCGAGAACATCGGAAGCCGGAAGCTGAATCTCTGCACGATGATCGTGAGCATCGCGGACGTGTTCGATGCGCTGCGCAGCAACCGGCCGTACCGCCAGGGGCTCGCCACCGCTCGTATCCGCGCCATCATGGGCGAGCAAGGCAACCCCGCGTTCAATCAGGTGCTGCTCAAGCGATTCGTCAATCTGATGGGGTTGTTTCCCGTCGGCAATCTCGTGCGCCTGAACACGGAGGAACTGGCCGTCGTCATCGCCGAACATCCGTCGGATCCGTTCCGGCCGCAGGTCAAGATCATCGCCGACGAGAAGGGGGCGATGCTCGAGGAGCCTGTCCTCTCGAACACGTGGGAACGCGACAGTCGCGGCGAACACACGCGGGCGGTGGTCGAGGCCGTCGACCCCGAATCGCTCGGCATCGATCCGCTGAAGTACATGTAGGCACGACCGTGAAGCAGACCGACAGCATCGCTGACGCCAATCCTTCGGTCGCGGGGCCCGCGGCGAACGAGCCGCTCGATGCGCGCGACGCGGCGCGCCTGTCGGAATTCGCACGCGCGTGCAAAGCAGCCGCGCGCGCCGTGCTCCTCTATCCGGCATCGCATCCGGCGATCCAGGCAACGCTCGGCCGGATCATCCAGGTGACCGCCGCGGAAGTGCTCACCGCGCCGCTCTCCATGACGGTCCTGCCCGACGGCCTGCTCCTCGACGGCCGCGCCCCGGCGCGACCGGATCAGGCGGTCGGCGAACTGGCGACGCTGCTGCACGCGCACCTCGTCGGAGAGATCACCGTCCACCCGGGCGGCGACCTCGAGGCCTGGCGCAGCTTCCTTCTCCTCCTCGGCCGCTCACCTGAGTCGGTGCGCGCCGAAGGCGGCATCGCGCGCGTCTGGGCGATGATGGCCGGCCGCCATGTCGAGCTGCGCGAAATCGACTACGCACACGTCCTTCGCGAGCGTGCGGGCGGCGGCAGCGCGGTCTGGGATCGCATCGTCGAGAACTGTCTCGCTGGCATGTCGTTCGTCGATCTCGACCAGGAAGCCCTTCAGGAGCTGCTGGCGCTCGCCGGCGATCCGACGAAGCTGAGCGAGCTGCTCGCGTCGATCGAGGAGAAGGGCGACGGCGGAGACGGCGACACCAAGGCCACGGCGCTGATGAAGATGCTCCGCGAACTCGTCTCGATGATCTCGAGGAAGGAGCCGGAACAGCTCGATCCCGTCCTGCGCAACATGGCCACGGCCGTGGGTACTCTCACACCCGACATGCTGCTGTCGCTCATCTCGGACAAGGTCGTGAGCGACGACGAAGAAAACTCGCAGGTCATGACCGCCATCATCAACCGCATGTC
>Ga0066903_100005983_pt1 | contig 10689 bp, 5 predicted proteins | sample PanSoiMetaGPlot1_FD_67491 | JGI IMG/M metagenome (GOLD analysis project Ga0066903, IMG submission 67491) | Tropical forest soil microbial communities from Panama analyzed to predict greenhouse gas emissions - Panama Soil - Plot 1 (version 2) | ecosystem: Environmental > Terrestrial > Soil >...
CTCGAGCGAGCTCTGCGTCGTGCTCAGGTCCTTGAAGCGGATGCCGGCGCGCCGCAGATCCCCGAGCAGGCCGGTGATGCCGGTGCGCTCGCCCTGGGTGTCGTAGGTGTAGATCAGCTCATTGCCGCCGTCGGCCAGGGTGAGGTCGTGGGCGGCAAGCTCCTGTGGGATGGCGTCGAGCCTCTGGTGCAGGTGCAACGCCAGCTGCTTCTTGCCGAGCTTGTGCATCAGCTCGGCCTTGTCCTCGACCAGGACGATCTCGCCGTTGTTGATCACGCCGATGCGGTCCGCCATGTCCTCGGCTTCCTCGATGTAATGCGTGGTCAGGATGATGGTGACGCCCGAGGCGCGCAGCGAGCGCACCATCTGCCACATGTCCTTGCGCAGATTGACGTCGACGCCGGCCGTCGGCTCGTCGAGGAACAGCACGGTTGGCTCGTGCGACAGCGCCTTGGCGATCATCACCCGGCGCTTCATGCCGCCGGAGAGCGTCATGATCTTGTCGTCCTTGCGGTCCCAGAGCGAAAGCTCCTTGAGCACCTTCTCGATGTAGGCAGGGTTTGCTGGCTTGCCGAACAGTCCGCGGCTGAAGCTGACGGTGGACCACACCGTCTCGAAGGCGTCGGTGGTCAGCTCCTGCGGCACCAGCCCGATCATCGAGCGGGTGATGCGGTAGTCGCGGATGATGTCGTGGCCGTCCACCGTGACGCCGCCCTCGGAGGGCGTCACGATCCCGCAGATGATGCTGATGAGCGTGGTCTTGCCCGCGCCGTTCGGCCCGAGCAGAGCGAAAATCTCGCCGCGGCGGATGTCCAGGTTGATGTGCTTGAGCGCCTGGAACCCGGAGGCGTAGGTCTTGGACAGATTGTTGACCGACAGGATCGGCTGGTGCATTGGACGTAACATGGTCGTAACACGGCTGTTGCGAGAACGGTTTCGCTGGTCGAGCTGCGAATGTCGGGATTCAATGTAGTTCTACCCGACGGCGGATCGTCTCGCCAGCGCGCGCGTCCTAAGCATACGAGACATGCGAAAGAGAGCGCGCTTGTCGGCGGATATTGTTTTCGACATGCTGGCAACCTGTTGGCTTCGCAGATCAACTCTTCGGGAGGATGCGATGGGCAATCGCGCGGGCAGTCGTCTGAGCGCTCATTGGGGCAATGATGCGGCCGCGCCGCGGCATTCGAGGACGGCAATGCGTCGGCGCGATTTTCTGCTGTCGGCCACCGCAGCGCTGGTGACCGCCGCCGGTGGGCCAAGGCCCGCGTCAGCGCAACCCAGTCCCGCCCGCACGCTGCTCAAGGGTGGCGTGGTGCTGAGCTTCGACCGCGCCGTTGGCGACTTCGACAAGGCCGACGTGCTGATCGAAGGCAGCAGGATCGCCGCGGTGCGGCCGGAGATCAGCGCCGACGCGACTGTCATCGACGCTGCGCACATGATCGTGCTGCCCGGCTTCATCGACACGCATCATCACTTCTATCAAAGCGCGCTGCGCAATGTGCTGGCCAATGGGCTGCTGTCCGATTACTTCCGCGATATTTCCGGCGCGGCCACCAACCACTACCGCGTCGAGGACGCCTATATCGGCAACCTGATCGGCGCGCTGCGCTCGATTGATGCCGGCATCACCACGATCACCGACCTGTCGCAGGTGTCGAACACGCCCGAGCACAGCGATGCCTTGATCAAGGGGCTCAAGGATTCCGGCATTCGCGCGATCTACGCCTATTCGCGCGGCTCCGGCCCCGACGCGAGGTGGCCGAACGACGCCGAGCGGCTGCAGAAGCAGCATTTCCCTTCATCGGATCAGCTCGTAACGATGGCCCTGGGGACGGCCGTCAACAAGGAGCAGTGGCTGCTCGCCCGCAAGCTCGGGCTGCGCATCTTCACCCACGTGGTTGGCGGCAATCGCGGCCTCGGACCCGAGGATGTAGTTGCGCTGGGCGAGCAGGGCCTGATGGGTCCCGACAACGTCTATATCCATTTCACCAATGGCACGAACGAGCAGATGCGGCGGGTCAAGGACTCCGGCGGCTCCCTCTCCATCGCTTGCCCGATCGAGATGGCCATGCGGCACGGCATGCCGCCGATCCAGCAGGCGCTCGATGCCGGCATCCGGCCGAGCCTGTCGAGCGACGTTGAGACCACCATGGCGGCCGACATGTTCACCCAGATGCGCTCGGTCTTCACGCTGCAGCGCGCCTTGGTCAACGAGCGCGCGATCAAGGGCGAGAAGGACCTGCCGCCGCTGCTCTCCGCGCGCGACGTGATCGAGCTTGCGACCGCGCAGGGCGCGCGTGCCGACGGTCTGGATGCGAAGATCGGTACGCTCACGCCGGGCAAGGAGGCGGATATCGCCATGCTGCGCACCGACCTGCCCAACACGCTGCCGTTCAACAATGCCTATGGCGCGATCGTGACCGCGATGGACACCAGCAATGTCGACACCGTGATGATCGCTGGCAAGGTGATGAAGCGGGGCGGCAAGCTGGTCGGAGTGGATCTCGCGAGCATCAGCCGCCAAGCTGCCGCCTCGCGCGACTATCTGGTCGGCAAGCTCGGCTGGCCGCGCTCCGTCGTCGACACGAGCCTGTCGGGGCATTGAATCGTCACGCCGCCAGTTTCATCACCGCGTGCAACAACACATTGCCGCCGGCGCCGAGGTGCTCGGGCAGGGTCATCTCGTTGACGTTGTGGCTCAGGCCGCCGACGCTCGGCACGAAGATCATGCTGGCCGGGCAGATGCGCGCCATCATCTGCGCGTCGTGGCCGGCGCCCGACGGCAGCCGCCGGCAGGGCAGGGCAAGCTCGCGCGCGGTTGCCTCGACCAGCGCGACCATCTCGCTCGGGAATATCACCGGCTCGAAGCGCGCGCGGCTTTGCGTCGCGATGGTGACTTTTTGCTGCGCTGCCAGGCCGTCGAGGAATGCGGCAAGGCGTTGCTCCGCCGCGCGCAGGTTGGCCCCGTCGGTATTGCGTAGGTCAACCATGACCGTCGCGCGCTCCGCAATCACGTTCACCAGGTTCGGGTAGAGCTCGACGCGGCCGACGGTGCCTTTCTGGTGGCCGCCCATCTCCTGCGCCAGCCGCCGCACGAACAGCGCGACCTCGGCCGCCGCGAGGGCGGCGTCGTGCCGCAGATGCATCGGCGTCGTGCCGGCGTGCCCCGAGCGGCCTGTGATCGTCACCTCGGTCCACGCGAGCCCGGTGATCGCCTCGACCGCGGCGATGACGAGGCCTTCGTCTTCCAGAATCGGCCCCTGCTCGATATGCAATTCGAGATAGGCGTGCGGCTTGAGCCAGCCCGGCTTCGCCTCGCCGGCATAGCCGATGCGCCGCAACTCCTCGCCCACGGTCGCGCCGTCGATGCCGCGAATGGCATAGGCGTCGTCGAGTGCCAGCCCGCCGACATAGACCAGGCTGCCCATCGCATAAGGCGCAAAGCGCGAGCCTTCCTCGTTGGTGAAGGCGACGAGCGCCAGCGGGCGGCGCGTGGTGATATCGGCGTCGTCGAGCGCCTGGCAGGCCTCGAGCCCGGCGAGCACGCCGTAGAGGCCGTCATAGCGGCCGCCGGTGCCGACGGTGTCGACATGCGAGCCGAACATCATAGGTGCATCATCATCGCGGCCGCGCCGCACGCCGATGATGTTGCCGATGGCGTCGATGGTCACCGCCAAGCCGATTTCGCGCATCCACTGCACCAGCAGCTCGCGCCCGGCGCGATCCTCGTCGCTGAGCGCGAGCCGACAGACGCCGCCGCCGGGCAGCGCGCCGATGCGGTTGAACTGGTCGAGCCGGTTGATGAGCCGGTCGAGATTGATCCGAGGCGATGCGGTCATGGCGCGAGCATACACCCGCGAGGCAGCAGGAGAAATTAAGCCAATGCCGGGAGGCGACCCTCTCTCGAAGGCTCGGCCTATCGAACTCCCAGCGTCCGCACCGCCAGGGCGGCGGCGGAGGTGCGGTTCTCGACCCCGAGCTTGGCGTAAATCTGCTCGAGATGCTTGTTCACCGTGCGTGGGCTGAGCGTGAGAATCTCGGCGATGTCGCGGTTGGACTTGCCGCGCGCGATCCACAACAGCACCTCGGCCTCGCGCTCGGTCACCAGGAGCTTTTGTTTGAGCACCATCTGGTCGCTGCCCATCCCGCCTTCGACCAGCCGCAGCAGGTTCTCATCGGGGCCGATCTGGCCGACGTAAATGAGTTGCAGCTTGGTCGACACGGCATCGGACCTGAGATCGATCGGCGCTGGCATAGAGGTAGGCAGTGCCGCCGCGCATTGCTGCAGCCAGTCCTGCACCGCCCGTGGCAGGACATATTCTTCCGTGTCGAAATCGTGAAAGGCGTTCCCCAGGAGCTTCGCCGCTTGCGGCGTGCACCACAGCACCCGGCCGGTGTGACTGGCCGCCAGCAGAAAGCGACCGAACGCGTCGAGCGCCGTGCGCGCGCTGTGCGCAATGCGGGCGTTGGCGAGGTGAACGCGGATGCGCGCCAGGAGCTCGCCGGGCACGATCGGCTTGGTGACGTAGTCGACGCCGCCGGCCTCGAGCCCTTCGATGATGTGCTCGGTGTCGCTCAGGCCCGTCATGAAGATGAGCGGCACATGCGCCAGCGCCTTGTTCTGCTTGAGGCGGCGGCAGGTCTCGAAGCCGTCCGTCCCCGGCATCAGCGCGTCCATGAGGATGACGTCGGGCAGCACTTTCTCGACGATCGACAGCGCATGCTCGCTCTCGCGCGCCACCAGGACGGTCATGCCCGCCTCCTCGATGGCGTCGGTGAGCATGCGCAGCGTCTCCGGCGAGTCGTCGACGACGAGCACGATGCATCGGCTGCCACTCTTATGCATGGCCGTCGCTCACCGGCGTGTTGCTGCGCGCACCGCGCACTGCCTCCAGGGCCGCCGCGTATCGCTTCAAGTCGAAGGCGTTCACCATGGCGCGCATCTGTCCGACGAAGGCGCCGCAATTCGGCGAGCTGCGCTCGATTTCGCCCAGCTTGTCGAGGATGCGGCGCACATGGCCGATCTCGCCGAGGTAGATCAGCTCGTCGACATCGGCGGTCGGGGGCGCCGCGGGCGGCGACGACAAGGCGGCCGTCGGCACCGGAGCCGAAGCCGCGGCCAGCTCGTGGATCCATTCGATATTCAGGAGCGCGTGGATCTTCTTGAGCAGCTGGCGCAAGTCGATCGGCTTCATCAGATAGTCGTCGTGCAGGCGCTCCGAATCCCCAAGCCGGCTCGGATCGATGGCATTGGCCGACAGGATGATGATGGCGGCGCGGTCGCGCGGCATCCGCCGCAGCCGCTGCGCGACCTGCCAGCCGTCCATCTCGGGCATGGCGATGTCGAGCAGAATGAGATTCGGCTTCTGCTGCTCCGCGATTGCGAGGCATTCCCGCCCGTTCGAGGCGGTGAGCACCTCGAAACCGAGCGGTGCAAGCAAGTCCCGCACCAGGTCGCGCTGGATGTCGTTGTCGTCCACCACCAGGATGGTCTGGCGGGGCCCGGCGTAGCCGCGCACGCGCTCCTCCATGGTCGAGGCGATGCGCGGGCGCGCGACCTCCGAAAGCAGCAGCTTGACCCGGAAGGTGCTGCCCTTGCCGACCTCGCTCTCGACCGCGAGATCGCCACCCATCACATTGATAAGGAGCTTGGTGATGGTCAGGCCGAGACCCGTGCCGGTCGTAGCCTTGGCGCGTGCCGTGCGCGCTCGCTCGAACGGCTGGAAGATCCGCTCCAGGTCGCTGTTGTGGATGCCGACGCCGGTGTCGGAGATGATGAAGTCGGCGACCTGGTTGCGGTAGCCGACCTGGAAGGTGACGCTGCCGGCATCCGTGAATTTGATGGCGTTCGACAGCAGATTGATCAGGATCTGCCGCAACCTGCTCTCGTCGGCATGCACGACCACCGGCAGCTTGCCCGATGGAAGGTAGCGGAACTCGATGCCTTTGGCGGTCGCCTGCAGGCGGAACATGTCGATCAGCTGGTCGAGAAAGTCGCTGGTGTGCACCTCGTTGCGGTCGAGATGGAAGCGGCCGGCTTCGATCTTCGAAATATCGAGCAGTCCTTCGATCAAGCCGGACAGATGCTCGGCGCTGCGGCGCACGACCCGTACCGCATCGACCCGCCTCGTCGGCAGCTCCGGGTCGCGCTCGAGCAGCTGCGAGTAGCCGAGGATGGCGTTGAGCGGTGTGCGCAGCTCGTGGCTCAAGCCCACGACGTGGCGGCTCTTCGCCTTGCTCGCCGCTTCCGCGGCCTCCTTGGCCTTCTGCAGCTTGGCGTCCGTGCGCTTGTGCGCCTCGATCTCAGTCATCAGCAGGTCGGTCTGCCGGCGCGTCTCCTCCTCGGCGACCCGGCGGCTGTCCTGCGCCAGCACGAACAGCCAGGCGGCCACCCCGGCGATGATCGTGAGGATGAAGAACACGGTCCACAGGCTCGACCTCAACATTTCCTTCGGAGCATCGGCATCGAGCGAGACCTGGAAATAGACCAGCGACAGCACGGCGCCGATGACCCCGCCGAACAGCAGCAGCACCCCGAGATAGCGGCCGACGTCGGTGTTGAGCCTCGACGTCACCCAATCCGGCAGGATCCGGCGTGTCAGCGCCAGCGTCTGGGCGGAGATGCGAGCCTGCGGCTTGCAGCAGTCTCCGCAGCGTGCTTCGAGCGAGCAGCACAGCGAGCAGATCGCTCCCGAGTAGGCCGGGCAATGTGCGGTGTCCTCCGCCTCGAACGGGTGCTCGCAGATCGAGCAGCGGATGACCTCGTGGCCGTTCCAATTCTGCCGCGGCATGCGCGCGACATAGAAGCGACCGCGCGTGACATAGGCGATGGCGGGCGCCATGACGAACGCGACCGCGAGCGCGAGGAAGGACGACAGCGACTGCAGCGTGGTCCCGAGCATGCCGAAAAACGCGACGATTCCCGCGAACGTTGCGGCGAGCATCGCGCCGACGCCGACCGGATTGATGTCGTAGAGGTAGGCCCGCTTGAACTCGATGCCGGCGGGGCTCAAGCCCAGCGGCTTGTTGACGGCGAGATCGGCCACCAGCGCGCCGACCCAGGCGACCGCGACGATCGAGTAGAGCCCGAGAATATGCTCGAGCATCTTGAAGATGCCGAGCTCCATCAGCATCAGCGCGATCGAGACGTTGAACACCAGCCATACCACCCGTCCGGGATGACTATGGGTGAGGCGCGAGAAGAAGTTCGACCAGGCGATCGAGCCGGCATAGGCGTTGGTGACGTTGATCTTGATCTGCGAGATGATGACGAAGGCGCCGGTGAAAGCCAACGCCAGCTGGGGCGAGGAGAGCACATACTGAAAGCCGACCAGATACATCTGTGTCGGCTCGGCGGCCTTCTGCACCGGCACGAGATGCTCGATGGCGAGGAAGGCGAGAAATGAGCCGGCCAAGAGTTTGAGCACGCCGGGAATGATCCAGCCGGGACCAGCGGACAGATAGGCGGCCCACCAGTTTGCGCCCTCGTTGGCGCTTGCCTGCGCGGGCGAGGGCGCACCGCGCGGCGGAAGAAACCGCAGGAAGTCGACCTGCTCGCCGATCTGCGCGATCAGCGAGAACAGCACGGTCGAGGCCGTGCCGAACAGGACCAGATTGAACGACTGGCCGTTGGCCTCTGCGAGCCCGGTGAAGCCGGTCCAGCGCTCGAACGATTCAGTGTCGGCCAGCGCGATGAACGCGAATGGAAGGAGGTGCAGCACGATCCAGATCGGCTGCGTCCACAGCTGCAGACGGCTGATGAAGGTGATGCCGTGCGTTACCAGTGGAATGACGATCAGCGAGCTCAGCACGTAGCCGATGAACAGCGGGACGCCGAAGCACATCTCCAGTGCAAGCGACATGATCGCCGCCTCGATGGCGAAGAACAGGAAGGTGAACGAGGCGTAGATCAGCGACGTGATGGTCGATCCGATGTAGCCGAAGCCGGCGCCGCGCGTGAGGAGGTCGATGTCGACCCCGTAGGTCGCGGCGTAGTAGGCGATCGGCAGGCCGGTGAGAAAGATCAGCGCGCCGACGACCAGGATGGCGCTGGTCGCGTTGATGAAGCCGTAGTTGATGGTGATCGAGCCGCCGATCGCCTCGAGGGCGAGGAACGACACCGCGCCGATCGCCGTGTTGGCCACGGAAAAGCTCGACCATCTGCGCGCACGCTTGGCGGTGAAGCGCAGCGCATAGTCCTCCAGCGTCTGGTTCGCGACCCACTGATTATAGTTGCGCCGGACGCGGACGATGCGTTGTTGCGCGGTCATGGAGCGTCTCGAGGTCTCTTGCCCTTTCACTCCCTGCTCGTTCCGTCCCTGCGACGCGATCCGTTTCTTCTCTGCATTCGAACGGCGGACTCTAACGTCGTCTCGATATTGGCGTGTGGCGAAAAACCAAGCAGTGTGCGCTGCAAAAAAATGCACCGCACGGGCAGCTGCGTTCTTCCCATTACCTCCATCGACTAGCGTTCGGGCATGGTCCGAGCGGAGTCCGCGATCGAATTCAGTGCGCCGATCTAACCCATTAAAACGACAAGATTAACGGCGGGGCTTCCGACGTCGATCGACCACGCAGCGCGCCACGTGCTGGGGATTTTGATACGACATCCTGCGTAGGCATATACGTCAATCGACGTATGCTGCATCGCAACAAGGCGGCGCAGTCTCTGTTCCCAAGGCGAGCGCGACTCGCATCCGAGCTCGGGTAACCCGAGGTCGGCACCCTAATCGGCCGAAGTCGGAAACATCCGACTGCGGCTAGTCAAACCAAGCTGGATAGAGGCGCCGCATGTCATCTGAAAAACGGTTTCCCCTTTCGACCCCCACGCGCCGCGAGCTCATGGTCGGCGCGGCCGCCTTGTCGGCCACTGCGATGCTCTCGCCGATGGCGCTGGCCCAGCAATTTCCGACCGCCAAGGTCAACACGACTGGGCTGGCGGTGACCGACACCGAGGTGACCGTCGGCATTCTTCATTCGGTGACCGGCACCATGGCGATCAGTGAGACCGGCTCTGTGGAGGCGGAGAAGCTCGCCATCGAGCAGATCAACGCACAGGGCGGCGTGCTCGGCCGCAAGATCAAGTTCATCCAGGAGGATGGTGCCAGCGACTGGCCGACCTTCGCCGAGAAGGCGAAGAAGCTCCTGGTCAACGACAAGGTCGCGTCGGTCATGGGCTGCTGGACCTCGGCGTCGCGTAAGGCGGTGCTGCCGGTGTTTGAGCAGTACAACGGCATGCTGTACTATCCGACCTTCTACGAAGGCCTGGAGGCGTCCAAGAACGTCATCTACACCGGCCAGGAGGCGACCCAACAGATCATCGCCGGGCTCGACTGGGTGCAGAAGGAGAAGGGCGCCAAGACCTTCTATCTGCTCGGCTCCGACTACATCTGGCCGCGCACCTCGAACAAGATCGCGCGCAAGCACATCGAGAACTTCCTCAAGCTGAAGGTGGTGGGCGAGGAATACTTCCCGCTCGGCAGCACGCAATTCAATTCCGTCATCAACAAGATCAAGCTGACCAAGCCTGACGTGATCTACGCCATCATCGTCGGCGGCTCGAACGTCGCCTTCTACAAGCAGCTGAAGGCCGCCGGCTTCGACCTCAACAAGCAGACCCTGATGACCATCTCGGTCACCGAGGACGAGATCGACGGCATCGGCGGTGAGAACATCGTCGGCGCCTTTGCCTGCATGAAATATTTCCAGTCGCTCGACAATCCCAACAACAAGTCGTTCGTGCCCGCGTTCAAGAAGATGTGGGGCGAGAAGACCGTGATCGGCGACGTGACCCAGGCCGCCTATCTCGGGCCCTGGCTGTGGAAGCTCACGGTCGAGAAGGCGGGCTCGTTCGACATCGACAAGGTCGCCGCCGCCTCGCCCGGCGTCGAGTTCAAGGGCGCGCCGGAAGGCTACGTCCGCATCCACGAGAATCATCATCTCTGGAGCAAGACCCGCGTCGGCCGTGCGCGCCTCGATGGCCAGTACGACCTGATCTACGAAACGGCGGAGCTGATGGAGCCCGATCCTTATCCGAAGGGCTACCAGTAGCGCTGTCGTCCGGGTGTCCCGGATCCCGGCAACCGGGGCACCCGCTTCTCCAATTCGACATCGTCACGATTGCGCAACTGCGGCGCAAGGAGCAGCGAGATGTTCGGCGACTATTCGCTCACCGACTTGGGCTCGATCCTGGTGATGCAGGGATTCTCCGGCCTCATCCTGTTCTCGGTGTTCCTGCTGATGGCGCTCGGCCTCGCCATCATCTTCGGCCAGATGGGCGTGATCAACATGGCGCACGGCGAGTTCATGATCCTCGGCGCCTACATGACCTATCTCTGCTCGCATCTCTGCGAGCACTACCTGCCGAATCTGTACAGCGGCTACTTCTTCATCGCCATGATGGTGGCGTTCATCGTCTCAGGAACGCTCGGCCTGCTGGTCGAATGGCTGCTCATCCGCCACCTCTATGCGCGCCCGCTCGACACTCTGCTCGCCACCTGGGGGCTGAGCCTGATCATGCAGCAGGCGTTCCGCTCGACCTTCGGCGCGCGCGAGGTCGGCGTCGAGCTGCCGCAATGGATGATGGGCTCGCTGCCCGTCACCGGCACGATCGAGGTGCAGATCAACGGCCTGTTCGTCATGGGGTTGACGCTCCTGATCACCGCAGTCGTCGCCCTGCTGCTCTTCAAG
>Ga0066903_100005984_pt1 | contig 10688 bp, 8 predicted proteins | sample PanSoiMetaGPlot1_FD_67491 | JGI IMG/M metagenome (GOLD analysis project Ga0066903, IMG submission 67491) | Tropical forest soil microbial communities from Panama analyzed to predict greenhouse gas emissions - Panama Soil - Plot 1 (version 2) | ecosystem: Environmental > Terrestrial > Soil >...
CGCGTCTGCAGATTCGGCAGCGCCTCGCGCTTGAACGCCCCGGTCAGCTGCAGCGCCATCAGAAAGTCGCTCGCCTTCCTGATGCCGCGGATCAGGTTGTTCTTCATGTCGATGATCGTCGGCCTGCCGGCGCCAGCCGCGATCGCCACATGATGGAACCCGTACGCCCACGCGTCTTCGATCGGCATCGTGCCGCCGAACCGCACGCCGCCGTACATCCGCAGACCGCGACGCCGGGCCAGCGTCAGATGCAGCAGCGTCAGGAAGTTCTTGTCCCACCGCACCGTGATGCCGTACTCCGACACGCCGCCAAACCCTTCGAGCACGCGCTCGTCGAGTTGACGATAGATCTCGCTCCAGTCGCGAACCGGCTCAGGCAGCTCGGTATCGGTGCCGGTCAACGATTCCGGCAGCGGCTCGATCTTCAAGCCGTCGATTCCGACCACGCCACACCCTTCGTTGAGGAGGTAGTGCGCCAGCGTGTACCCGGCAGGCCCGAGGCCGACGACGAGCACGTTCTTGCCGTTGTAGGGCAGCGCGTACGGACGGCGGACGTTCAGCGGATTCCAGCGCGTGAGGAGGCCGTAGATCTCGACGCCCCACGGCATCGAGAGGACGTCGGTCAGTACGCCCGTCTCAATCTGCGGGATGTTGACCGGCTCCTGCTTCTGGTAGATGCAGGACTTCATGCAGTCGTTGCAGATCCGGTGGCCCGTGCCCGGACACATCGGGTTGTCGATCGCGACGAGCGCCAGCGCGGCGATCGGATCGCCGGCCTTGCGCAGCATGTGCATCTCGGAAATCTTTTCGCCGAGCGGACAGCCCTGCAGTTCGATTCCGAGCGCGTTGACGGTGACCCTGCGGTCCTTGTCGTGAAGCCCTTTCGAGCACGAGTCCTTGTCGCGCTCGTGGCACAGCACGCAGTAGTGGATCTCGCTCAGTACCTCGCGCGGTTGCATCCGCGCGTCGGTGAGCTTGAAACCGTCGCGCCGGCGCAGCCGCCAGTCGGGGCCGATCATCGCTTCCGGCAGGGAGCGATCGAGCCGCTGGACGTCGACGAGATGAAAGGGTTCGACGTTCTCTGGAAACCGGAAGATCACCCAGCTGCGGTAGGCGGGATCGTGGATGCGGGCCGCGCACCAGCGCCTCAGTGCTTCGCTGTCGGGGCTCGGGACTCGGGGCTCGTGGCTGGCTGTCTTCTCGCGATCGAGCAGCCGGCACCCTGCCTGCGCGACGGCGAGTTCGCGGTCGCCGGTGCTGGTGTCCGCAATCATCGCCTCGACGATCGCATCGTCTGCGGCCGACGAGTGCACCGGCGCGGCGCCTTTCAGCAGCGGCAGCGCGCGGCGGCGCACGAAGTCGACCTTGAACCGGAACAGATCGTCCTGAAGGCGCGTCGCCTGCGCGATCGACGCGAGCGGGCGATCGACGTCGAACAGGCGCGTGAGGAAGCGGCTCACGTGCGGCGCCATCGCAATCAGGAGATTCGACAGCGCCACCGGCGGACGCGGAGCATCGGGCGACTGGCGATACGCGTCCCAGTCGCGCCACAGTGCCGGATCGTCGGTGGCGACCTGTTCACAGAACCGTTCGTACAGCGACGCGAGCCGATCGGGGTCGTGCAAATCCGAGAAGGAGTAACCGGGGACGCCAAGAGCAGTCGCGGACACAGCCATAGGATCCCATCGAAGGTACTAGGGAATTCCGAAGCGAGTCAAACCTCGGAATTGACGCTGACCGGTGCGCGTCGGTACGATCGCGTGTCCGCATGAAAGCCACTGTCACGACCGCAGCGCTCATCGTGTTCGCGTCGTTCACGCTCTACGCGCAACGCGCATCTCGGCCACCCGCGCATCCGGCGCCCGCCGCCAAGGCTCCAGCGGCGCCGCGAGTGGAGCGGCAGGTGCCGTTCCAAGTCGGGGAGAGGCTGACGTATGACGTCTCCTGGTCGTCGTACCTCACCGCCGGCACCGCGTCAATCGCCGTAAAAGAAAAGAAACCTTCCTTCGACTCCACGGCCTACTACATCGTCGCCGAGGGACGACCGACACCGCTGCTTGCGAAGCTGTACACGCTCTACTACAAGCTCGACACGCTGCTCGACAGTTACACGCTGCTGCCGCAGCGGGGATCCGTCTACAGCGAGGAGGGCAAGCGGCACCGCTTCAAGACGACGCGATTCGATCGCAATGCACGAAAGATCTTTTTCGAATACCAGGCGGACACGACGGTGAAGGCCGACTTCGCCACGTCGGCGGTGACGCAGGACGCGCTGTCGGCGATCTACGTTCTGCGGGCGATTCCGTTGAAGGCCGGCGACCGGATGACGATGCCGGTGAGCGACAACGGCATCAACTACAAGGTGCAGTTCGACGTCGTCGGCCAGGAGCGCCTGCGCACGCCGCTCGGCGAGCAGGCCAGCTGGAAGCTGAAGCTGAACGTCTCGGATGACAAGAACGTCGCCGTCGGCCGCAACGTCGCGATCTGGATCGGCGACGACGCGCGGCGCCTGCCCTTGAAGCTTCAGGCGGATCTGCCGGTCGGCAGCTTCAATCTGACGCTGCGCTCCGCAACCTGAGGGAAAGCAACCGCAGAGAGCGCAGAGAACGCAGAGTCAGTTTTCTCTTTCTGACCGCATCCAGAGCAAACCAATCTCTGCGCGCTCTGCGGTTGCTTTCCTCACACAGCCTCGGAGAGCGCAAAGAACGCAGTGTCAAATTTCTCTTTCTGCCCGCATCCAGGGCAAACCAATCTCTGCGCGCTCTGCGGTTGCTTTTCCGTCAGACTGCCTCGACCAGGGTCAACGCGAAGCGGGCATCCTCGTCGACCCACTGGTTGACGCGGCGGAAGCCGGTGCGCTCCAGCATCTGGTGGATGATCTCAGGCTCGTACTTGTACGAGCTCTCGGTCCAGATCGTCTCGTCGGTCTCGAACGTGACGTCGATTGACGCGGCCGGCACGCGCACGCGTTGACGGGCGGTGGAGAGCAGGTGCATCTCGACGCGCGACTCGGCGGCATTCCAGGCGGCGCGATGGGTGAACCGGTCGATCGCGAAATCGCCGCCCAGCTCGCGATTGATGCGGACGAGCAGGTTGCGGTTGAACGCGGCGGTGATCCCCAGCGGATCGTCGTACGCGAGCAGCAGGTCGTGCGCCGGCTTTACGAGATCGGCGCCGATCAGCAGGGCGTCGCGCGGCGACACCGCGGCGCGGATGCTGCGCAGGAACTCGTCGGCGCCAGGCGGATCGAAGTTTCCGATGTTGGAGCCGAGGAACAGCGTCAGGGTCCTTCCGCCCGTCGCGCGCGCGCCCGCCGCTTCGATCAAGCCGGCCTCGTAGGTCGCCTGGTGCGGGACGACGTGCTTCACACCAAGCTCCGCCAGCGCACGCGATGCGAGCGTGAGCGCCGCGGCCGACACGTCGATCAGATGGACGGTCAGGTCGCGCGGGCGCGCGCGGGCGCTGAGCAAGGTCAGGAGTTTTCCTCCGCTGCCCGGACCCAGCTCGACCACCGTTGCCGGATTGACGCGCGCGAGGATGTCGGCACCATGCCGCTCGAGCAGCGCCCGCTCAGACCGCGTAATGCGATACCACGGCAGTTCGCAGATCGCATCGAAGAGCGCCGAGCCGAGCGCGTCGTAGAAGAACTCCGACGGCAACTGCCGCGGCGTCAGCGTGAGGTAGTACTGCACCGCATCGGCGAACGCCTGCGTCGCAGCATCGACGGACCGATCAGCGGGCGCAACGAAAGGTCGCATAGACGTAGGGATAACGGGTTCTGAACCAGTTGCGAAAGCTCGGCCGCAGCAGTTCGCACGCCGTCGCGGGCGAGGCGCCCTTCATCACGACGTGCTCGCCGTCGAAGAAGTCGGCCGAGTACTCGGGATACGATGCCATCGCCTGAAAGCCCGGAAACGGCGCGAACGGCGTGCTCGTCCATTCCCAGCCGTTACCGACGAGATCCTCGACGCCCCAGGCGCTGGCACCCTTAGGATGCGAGCCTGCCGGCTGCGGATCCCAGCTCTCGAAGTCGAAACACCCGCGCGACGGGTCGGGCCGCGCATCGCCCCATGGATGTGGCCGCTCGCCGTCCGGTGATCCATACGCGGCGCGCTGGAACTCCGCCTCGCTCGGCAGTCGCGCGCCGCGCCATCGGGCGTACGCGGCCGCCTCTGCTTGACTCACGTACACCGGCCACGCCGGCGGCAGCGGCACGACACCGAACATGCCGCGCCACTGCCAGTGGCCGTCATGCTGCTCCCAGAACAGCGGATGCGCGATCCGTTCGCGCTCGATCCACGCCCAGTCCTCCGGCCGCCACCATTCCTGATCCGCGTATCCGTCCGCCTCGACGAACTCGAGGAACTGGTCGTTGGTGACGTCGTGCCGCTCAATCGAGAACGCGGGCACCTGCGCGCTGAGCGCCGGGAACTCGTTGTCCCAGCCGAATGCAATCGCGTCGCGCGCCACGCCGAGCGTCGCGCAGCCGGCGGGCACGTCGATCCACTCCTGACGCGGCGCCACGCCGTTGGTGTGCGGGCGATAACCAGCGGGCGCATGCTTCCGCTCGAACGGAAGACGCTGCCACATGTAGAGCAGCGTTTCCTGATGCATCGCTTCGTGCTCGAGAATCGTGAACACGGCGGCGGCGCGATCGAGCAGGGAATCGCCCGGCCGCACGAGCTCGTCGCGTTCGAGCGCCTCGATCACCTGCCGATCGGCTTCATCGCCGAACCGCTGCACCTCATCACGCGACGGCCACACGCCCCGTCCCGCCCGTCCCGCCCCTCCTGCCTCTCCCGCCCGTCCTTCACCTCCGGCCCTTCCTGCCTCTCCCGCCCCTCCTGCCCCTCCCTCCCCAGCCGCCTCGTGCGGATCGATGCCGCGGGCGAACAACGTTTCGAGCCGCGCGTCAATGCTCGGCCGTCCGAGCGCCTTCTTGACGAGCGTGTTGAAGCTGAAGGCCGGCAGGTGCCCTTCGTAGAACACGATCGGATGGCGGAGCGCGATCGGCTGACTGTAGTACGCCTCGTCTTCGAGGAGGTCGAAGAGCGAGCGCGATCGCTCCCGGTTCGTGCGGTACCACTGGACCGCCGCAACGCGATCAAAAGTCATCCGCCCATTGTGCTCTAGAACTGTTACGGATTGATGATCGTGAAGGTATCGGCCGTCTGACCGAGAGTCGAGGTGACGAACACCTGAACGGTATACGGGCCGCCGCCGTTCTTGAAGCTGTGCGCAGTTTGGTTGCTGGTGGTCGTCGCGGTACTGCCGTCGCCGAACGTCCACTCGTACTTGGTGGCAATGGCAGTCGCCGGCGCCAGGGTGGCGACGAAGGTGTAGATCGTGTTCGCGCCGGCAACGACCGGCGGCCCGAACTCGATCTTCACGCTGAGCGGCACGCTTGCCGCGACGACGATCACGGCCGAGGCGGTCGCGGATGCGCCGCCGGTATCCGTCGCCGTCACGCTGACCGTGAACGTGCCCGGCGTCTGATACACGTGCTGCGCGACGATCGCCGTGCCGCTCGCGGCGCCGAGCGAGATGCGGCTGCCGTCGCCGAACGCGACGGTGACGTCCTGGATCGACGTGCCGCTGCCGGCCGCCGGCACGGCTGAGATCGTGAACGTCGTCGGGGTGAGTGCCGTCGGATTCTGGCCAGGCGTCACCGACACGCTCGGCTGTGGGCGCGGCGCGACCAGCACGGACGTGGACGCGGACGGACCGATGCCGGCGTTGCCGCTCACCGAGCCCTGCGCGCCGACGGTCGCAGTAATCGTCGAGGGCTGTGACGTGTTGAGCGTCGTCTTCGCGCTGCCTTCCTGATCGGTTTTCACCGCGGCGATGGTCAGCGACCCGGCCGTCGCCGAGAAGGTCACCGGGATGCTGACCAGCGGGTTGCCGGCCCCGTCGGCGACGGTCGCGGTGATCGCGCTCGTTCCGCCGGAGAACGGCACGGTTGACGGGCTCGCGATGATCGCGACGTGCGAGGCGGCGGAGGCGCCGATCGAGATCTTCGGCGCACCCTGGGACGGCGACAGCGCGGCGCCCGCGCTCGCGCTGATCACGGCGATGCCCGAGATATTGCCGGCGAAGAGGGTCGCCGTTGCGCGCCCCTGCTTGGTGGGCACCGCCGCAGGATCGATCACTCCGAGCGTGGTGGCGAAGGTCACGATCGTGCCGTCCGCGACGAAGCGGCCGGTGCTCTCGACGAGGTCCGCGTTGACGGTTGCACTGCCGCCAAACGGCAACTGAGTGGCGGACGCGGTGAGCGTGATCGTGGTGGTCGCAGAGGGGGCGGCGGGCGTGGAATCGCCACACGACAGCGACACGGCGGCCACCAGGCCGGCGATTGCCAGCACCTGGAACGGCAACCGTCGTCGCCGCAGCCTCATGTGCGAAGCACTCCTCGCATCATGCCGTCACCGCATGCGAATGCGCACACCGAACGCAAGCTGGAGGCCGCCGGCGTCGTAGGTCGCCGTGCCGCCACCGGCGACGGGAAAATCCACGGACGCCGACACGTACCGGATCGTGGCGCCGACGCCAAGCATCCTCGTGAGGAAGAAGGTGACGTCGCCTGCCGCGGAATATCCGAAGGTGTACTCGGTGTGGGAGGTCGAACCGATTTTCGCGATGCTGACCGTCGCAAACGTCGGCGACTCCTCCGCAATCTGGATGTTGGTGACCAGGTCCTGGCTGATCGAGAAATAGCTCGGCCCGCCGCGCAGCGCCAGGTCCAGCCGCGGCGAGATCGGCACTACGTACACCGCGTGAAGATGGATCGCCCATTCGGTGTGCTGGAGCGGCGTGCTGAGAGTGGCGAAACGCGGCTGACCGAACAGCGTGGGATGCGGAACGCGCGCGTCAACCGTCGCCGTCTCGGTCTGGGCGCGCCTGGTGAAGCCGCCGCCGATCCCGACGCTGCGCCAGATCCGCAGACCGCCTTCGACGTCGATCGGAGTGAAGCCGCTGTCGATGTTGTGGGTCGTGGTGATCGCGGCGCGCTCGTCGTAGATCACCGGCGCGACCGATTCGGTGAACGAGCGGGACGTCAAGTCGAAGCCAAGATTGGCGTTGACGTACATCTTGTCTTCCCAGGGTTGTGCTTGAGCGACTGCGCCCACCGCGAGCGTCAGGACGAACGAGAACGACACACACCTGGCGATCTGCTTGACCATCACGACGCCGGAAACGGAGAAAACGCGCCTGAAACTGGCGCATCGTAGCACGCGCCGGTCACGGCGCCACTCGGCGTAAAGGCTTGCGATTGGGCATTTACACGCCTAGACTGGAGGGGTTTCACACTAACGTGAGCCGGGCCCGGTCGATCGCCCGTGCTCGGGAGGGGGAGCCACGATGCCAGCGAACCTCGTTGTTCAGGGTTCCTTCACGGCGCGGGTGCCCCGTCTCAAGCCCCGCGTCGTCGCGCCACAATCGTCGAGCATCCAGCGTCACGGCGGCGCCGAGATCATTCCGCTCGACGCCTCGGCGCTCAATCTCGCGAGCAGCGCGGGGCGGCCGATGCCGGCGCCCGTGCAACGCAAGATGGAAGCGCTCTTCGGCGAGGATTTCTCCGACGTCCGGATTCATTCGGGCCCGCAGGCGCACGCGATCGGCGCGATCGCGTTCACGCTCGGCTCGAATATCTACTTCGCGCCCGGTCACTACTCACCCGACACGCCGCACGGCCATCAACTGCTCGGCCACGAGCTGACGCACGTCGTCCAGCAGCGTTCCGGACGCGTCCGCAATCCGCAAGGCGCAGGCCTCGCTGTCGTCCAGGATCATGCGTTGGAGGCGGAGGCCGAGCGGATGGGTGCCCGCGCCGCGACGTTCACGCCGCGGACTGCGGGATCGTCGCGAACCTGACGCGGAGCCGGGAACGCTTCAGCCGAGTGACTGATCGTCACCGCGCTGCGGTGCGGCCGTCGGGCGCTGACGACGACTTGACCGCCTTCAGCGGCTGAATGCCGGAACGCACCTGCTCGTGGGTGAAGAAGCTGTCCATCGGCAGTCCCGCCTGCACGGCGTGCTGCGCGTCCGGACGATAGTTTCCTGACGCATTGCTCCACCATTCGAGATGCCCATGGCGGAACTGCGCCTCGCCGGCGTAGCGGACCGGCCGTCCGTCGGCGAGCACGGGATGGCGATAGCGCGGGTGCATCCTGATCTCGCCGGCGGCGCTGGTGATGAACACGTACCGCTCGTTCGGCATCCTCTGGCCGTGGCCGTGCGGTGTCATCATCCGGTACTGACCGAAGAACGGCTGCAGCGTCGCGATCTCGTCGCGATTGACCTTGATGTTTGCGGCGGGATTGCGATTGGGATAGAGCCGCGACGACCCGGACGGCGTGACCGGCTTCATGCCACCGCAGATGCTAGCACTACCGGCACTGCGAAAGCACCGGGAGCCGACGGCATATAATGCGGCTCTCGAGGAGTCCACAGTGTCGGCATTCGGGTGGCGTGGCGAGCGCAGCGTGGACGAGTGGCTGTTCAGCGAGCCGTCCTCGTTCGACTTTCTGCAGGCCGTCCGGCTGCTCGAGATCCGCGCCCAGAGTGCGGCCCGACCGCTCAACGCGCCGCCGTACGCCGACGTCGTGCGCTTTCGCACGTCGTTCGACCTTGGATTCGCGCCGAGCGAGATCCGTGATCTCCAGCTGCCGGCGCCGGGCGGCGTGCCCGAGATGACCATCGCGATGTTCGGCACTGGTGGACCCGACGGCCCGCTGCCGACATCGTTCACTGAGGACATCCTCGATCGACTGAAGAATCAGGACACCGCGCTCGCGGCGTTCCTCGACATCTTTCACCACCGCCTGGTCTCGCTGCTCTACCGCATTCACAAGGTGCATCGGCTGGCGCTGGTGTCGGTGTCGCCCGATCGCACGCCCGCCGCGCGTTACCTGCTGTCGTTGATCGGCCTCGGTCTTCCGTCGCTGGGGTCGCAGCTCGAGGCGCCGGCGGCGATGCTGCGCTACGCCGGACTGCTGGCGACCACGCCACGATCGGCGGTCGGTCTCGCCGTCATGCTGACCGACTACTTCGAGGTGCCGTTCGAGGTGCGTCAGTTCGCCGGCGAATGGTACGAGCTCGATCCGGATGAGTGCACACACGTCGGCGTTGCCGGCCGCAACAACGCGATCGGCCGGAACGCGGTCGTCGGCACGCGGGTGTGGATTCAGGATGCGGGCGTCGTGCTGCGCGTCGGCCCGCTCACCGCGCAGCAGTTCGGCGACTTCCTGCCCGAAGGCGCGGCGCACGCCGCGCTCGCCGAAATGGTCCGCTTCTATGCCGGTGCCGATCTCAAGGTGCGCATCCAGCTGCTGCTGCGTCCGGAGGATCTCTCGCAGGCGCGGCTCGGCCAGTCGCGCGTCGGCTGGACCGGCTGGCTGCATACCAGAGAGACCGATCGGCCGGACGACCAGGTCCGCGTCCGGCTGGTCGCGCGCCCGAGACTTGGTGCCGCATGACCGCGATCGGCTTCACCGCCGGCAACTACGTCGTGCAGCTGGCGATTCCGTCGCTCGGCGGCGCCGCCCTGCTCGTCGAGCACGTCGAAGGCGACGAGCTCATCTCGGGGTTGTTCACGTTCCGCGTCCGGATGATCGCCGAGAACTCCGCGCTCGCCTTCGACTCGATCGTCGGCAAGGACGCAGCGCTGTCGATCGGCTTGCCGGACGGCAGCAAGCAGTACGTGCACGCGATCGTCGGACGATTCCGGCAGGCGGGGACGACCGCGCGCTTCACCACCTATTTCGCCGATCTCTACCCGCGGATGTGGCTGCTGACGAAGACGCGCGACTCGCGCATCTTCCAGAACAAGAGCGTCCCCGACATCGTGAAGCAGGTGCTCCAGGAGCACGGCGTCACCGACGTGAACGACTCGCTCACCCGGACCTACGATCCGCGCGAGTACTGCGTGCAGTACCGCGAGACCGCGTTCGACTTCGTCTCGCGGCTGATGGAGGCGGAGGGGATCTCGTACTACTTCACGCACACCGATTCCGCGCACACGCTGGTTCTCGCCGACGACGCGTCGAGCTACACGGCCGGGCCGGCGCAGCTCAAGATCGGCGCGACCGCGATGAGCCCGTCGCGCAGCGACGCGCTGCCCGAGAGCGGCGTCGAAGTGCAGGTGACCTCGGATCAATGCAAGCTCGACGATTACAACTTCGAGACGCCGTCAACCGATCTGCTCGGCACCGCCAGCGGAAAAACGTCGGCGCTGACGGTGTACGACTACCCTGCCGGACGGCTGACCAAGGGCGCCGTCGAGGCGCTGGCCACGCAGCACGTCGAGGAGCTCGAGCTGCCGCGGCTGCTGCTGCACGGATCGACCAGCAATGCCGCAATCAGGCCCGGGCACGAGTTCACGCTCGACGATCATCCGCGCGACAGCGCCAACACGAAATACGTGGCGTCGAAGGTCGTGCACGAGGCGAGCCAGGACGCCTACTCGAACCGCTTCGACGCATTCCCGGCCGACACGCCCTTCCGTCCACCGCGCCTCACACCCGAGCCGCGCATTCACAGCTGCCAGACGGCAACGGTGGTCGGCAAATCTGGCGAAGAGATCACCACCGATCAGTACGGGCGCGTGCGCTTGAAATTTCATTGGGATCAGTCGGCGGCAGCCGACGAGACGAGCTCCTGCTGGGTGCGGGTCGCGCAGGCATGGGCCG
>Ga0066903_100005985_pt1 | contig 10687 bp, 8 predicted proteins | sample PanSoiMetaGPlot1_FD_67491 | JGI IMG/M metagenome (GOLD analysis project Ga0066903, IMG submission 67491) | Tropical forest soil microbial communities from Panama analyzed to predict greenhouse gas emissions - Panama Soil - Plot 1 (version 2) | ecosystem: Environmental > Terrestrial > Soil >...
GGCGGGGATCGCCGCGGCCCGGTCCTTCATGCGTGCGTCAGCTGCCCTCCGCTCCTCCAGGAGGAGGCTTCGGAAGTGCTCGATCTCCAGCGGCGTGAGCGCCTCATCCGCACCCATCGAACCCGATGCTACCTGCGGCGGGCGTGCGATGAGCGCGGCGCAGTTCGCCGTCAGGTGGCTCCGGCGTCGTGCAGACCCTGCTGCAGGCTGGCGGCGGTCACGGGCCCGACCACCAGCTGCCGCAGGACGTGGTCCTTGTCGAGGAACGCGGTGGTCGGAGGGCCGAGCAGCCCGTACGCCTGGGCGATTCGTCCATCCCGGTCGTTGGTGACGTTCCGAAAGGCGGCCTTCACGCCGAGCTCCTGGAGGAAGGAGGAGACCGAGGAGGGCTGGTCGTCGCAGCAGTCGACAGCCAGCAGCGTGAAGCGTCCCCGGCTCTCCGCGGCCATCTTCGCGATCACCGGCATCTCCCCCCGGCAGTCGGCGCACCAGGTGGCGAAGAAGTTGATGACCACCGGACCGCTGCTCCGGTCGAGCGCCGGGAAGCCCGGGGCCGGCAGGCCGACGGTGGCGCGCGGCGGGGGAGTCGGCTGGGCGCCGACGAGCCGGAAGGTGGTGGCCATCGCGTCGAACGCCTCGGTCGCCGCCGTCACCCCCGCCGGAGGCCCGGCCATCGCCACTTCCCAGGCGCGGCGTCCGTCGATCATCAGGTAGGCCTGGATCCCCTCCGGCTGTGCCCCGGCCGTGTGCTGACCGGTCGCGTGTTTCGCGGGCCGGCCCGCGAGGCGGCTGTCGGACAGCCTCGCGCCGGTCAGGCCGCTCCCAGCGGTCAGCTCGGCGAGCAGCACGGCGGCGGCGGTGCTCAGGTCCGACGACGCCGCTTCCTCGAAGTGCACCACCATCGCGACGTCGGCCGGCCCGCTGTAGGCGACGCTCCCCTGGGAGTCGTAGTTCGAAATCTTCCACCCGGGCGCCAGCCCGATGTCGAAGCCCAACCGCTGGTCGGTGGACCGGGTGAAGCCAGGCGGCAGCGCGAGTCTGGATGCGGAGTGCGAGGTGGGGCCGGAAAGGCCGCAGGCCGCGCTCGAGAGCACTACCGCGCAGGCCAGGACGATCTCGAGCGCTCGCATCCCGCAGACGATGTTGGCAGAACCGGCCGCCACCGGGTCATGACGTGCGCGGGCGTCACCAGGCCCCTCTCGCGGGCGGCGACGAATTCCCAGCGGTCGGCGGATCATGGTCTGGTGGGCCACCTCGCGATCCTGCGCCGCCATTGAGCGTTCTCCCGCCACGGGGCTCGCCGGCCGTCGTGGCCGAGGGCCTGGTCAAGACGTACGGCGAGCGGAGAGCCGTCGACGCCATCGAATTCGAGGTGCGCGACGGCGTCTGTTTCGGCTTCCTCGGTCCGAACGGCGCGGGCAAGACGACGACGATGCGGATGCTGTACGGGCGCCTGCGCCGCGATTCCGGCCGTCTCGAGGTGCTCGGCCTCGATCCTGATCGCTCGCGGCGCGATGTGCGTGAGCGGCTGGGCGTCGTCACCCAGGCGAACGATCTCGACCAGGAGCTCACGGTGCTCGAGAACCTGGTCGTGTTCGCCGGCCACTTCGGTCGCCGGGGCCGCGCGGCGCGCTCGAGGGCACGGGAGCTGCTCGAGTTCTTCGACCTGGACGACAGGGCCGGTTCCAGCGTGCGGGACCTCTCGGGCGGCCTGCAGCGCCGTCTGCTGATCGCGCGCTCGATGATGCACGACCCGGAGCTGCTCGTCCTCGACGAGCCGACGACCGGACTCGACCCGCAGGCCCGCATCGTCGTCTGGCAGCGGATCGCCGAGCTGCGCCAGCGCGGCGTCACCGTCGTTCTCACGACCCACTACATGGAGGAGGCGGCCCGGCTCTGCGAGCAGGTCGTCGTGATGGACGAGGGACGGATCGTCGAGCGCGGCGCACCGAGAGACCTGATCCTGCGGCACGCCGGCGAGCAGGTCGTCGAGGTTCGCTGGCCGCTGGGGACGCCGGCGCCGGCCGCCGGGCCCGAGGTCCGGCGCATCGACCTGCTCGGCGACCGGCTGCTGCTGTTCGCCGACAATCCCGCCGCTGCCCTGGGACTCGTGCGCGGACGCGTGGACAGCGATGCTGCCATCGTTCGGCCGGCGACGCTGGAGGACGTGTTCATCCACCTGACCGGGCGCCGGCTCGAGGACGGTGAGTGATGTCCGGCAGCGTGGCCCGAATCCTCAGCATCTGGAGGCGCGAAGCCCTGGTCTGGCGCCACATCTGGCGGACGTCGATCCTGCTCAACTTCGGCCAGCCCCTGATGTGGCTGGTCGCGTTCGGGTTCGCCCTCGGCTCCTACATCACGCTCGGGCGCCCCGGCTCCTACCTGGGCTTCGTGGCGCCCGGGCTGCTCGCGATCACGGCCATGAACGTCGTCACCTTCGACACGATGTTCGGGACCTGGGTCAAGCTCCACGAATGGGGCGTCTACGAGGCGGTGTCCACGACTCCGGTCAGTCCGCGTGAGATCGTGTTCGGCACCTTCCTGTGGGAGTCCACGCGCGCCGTGATGTACGGAGGGGTGTTCATGCTCGTGATGCTGCTCCTGGGTCTCTTCCGCTCGCCGTGGGCCGTGCTGCTGCCCGTCGTCCTGGCCGCCGTCGGGCCGCTCTTCGCCGCCCCGGCGATCGCCTGGTCGGTGGTCACCGGAAGCTCGTTCAACAATCTCTTCTACTACACGGAGCTGGTGATATCCCCGATGTTCTTCTTCTCGGGGGCCTTCTTCCCCGTCGATCGACTCCCCCAGTACCTGCAGGTGCCGATCTGGATCACGCCGCTGTTCCACGTCGTCCAGATCGCGCGCGGGCTGACGATCGGCCAGGTCTCTGGCTGGCTCTGGGTGGATGCCGCGTACCTCTTGCTGGTGACGGCGCTCATCACGCCGGTGTCGGTGCGGCTGCTCAACCGCCTGCTGACCACCTGACCGGACGGAGCGCCAGGACCGCTACCGGTCCTGCTGCGAGGACCTGGCCCCGAGCTCGCGCAGCCACGAGATCACGTTGTCCTGACGCGTGTTCGAGCCGCTCGCCGCGTCCAGCGGCGTTCCCTCGGCGTAGTCGGGCACCCAGTTGAGATCAGCCCCTCGAGACAGCAGGAACTCCGCGGCCCGGCGCTGCCCGCCCGAGCACGCGTGCCAGAACGCCTGGGAGACCGCCTCCGGATCCGGCTGGTCGCCGAGCAGCTCCGCCAGGCGGCCGACCTGACCGAGGGCGGCTGCCAGCCACGGCTTGTCGACCGCGGCGCCGCGCGCCACCAGCAGTCGGGCGACGTGCCAGCACCCGTAGCCGACCGCGTTTGCCAGCGGCGTGCCGATCGACCCGTCAGGCGCCTCGGTGTCCGCGCCCGCGTCGATCAGGGCCTCGGCGACGTCGACGTCGTCGCTGCTGGCGGCCCAGTGCAGCGGCGTCTCATCACCCGGCTCGGGGCGCGCGTTCGGGTCCGCGCCCGCAGCGATCAGCAGCCGAACCGTCTCGGGGCCGTTGGGAAAGTAGCCCGGCCAGTCCGTCACCACGTGCAGGGCCGTGCGCGTGCCGGCGCGTCCACCGAGCGACCCGGCGGCGAGCTCGGGGTGTTCGCCGAGCAACCGGCGAACGCGATCGAGGTCGCCGGCCTGGATCGCGGAGACGAGGTCGGCGGCGGCGTCATCCCGGGACGTCACAGCGCCTGTCCCGAACCGGTCGCCACGGGCCACGCGGCGTGCGGCCTCGCGTCCTCAATGTCCAGCCCTCCCTCACGATGTCAAGACCAGGTGACACTCGGTCGTAGAGTAGGCGCCTGGCCCGGCGATGGTGAGACCTTAGCGACTCGGCCGGGAAGCGTCTATGGAGTCCAGCAGCAACGAAAGCGCGGAGCGGCCGATCGTCACGCCGGACCGGCGGCTGCGAGTGTTCGTCTCGTCGACGCTGCAGGAGTTGGCCGAGGAGAGGGCGGCCGTCAGGGCCGCCATCGCCGGTTTGCATCTGACCCCGGTTCTCTTCGAGCTCGGCGCGCGGCCGCACCCGCCGCGCGCGCTCTATCGCGCGTACCTCGAGCAGAGCGAGGTCTTCGTGGGCATCTACTGGCAACGATACGGCTGGGTGGCCCCGGATATGGAGGTCTCGGGCATCGAAGACGAGTACGAGCTCGCACGTTCGATGCCGAAACTCATCTATGTCAAGGAGCCGGCCTCCGGCCGGGAGCCGCTGTTGACCGCGATGCTCGACCGCGTCAAATCGGCGGGCGTCTCCTACCGGCCGTTCTCGACCGCGGACGAGCTCGCCGCCCTGGCCGCTGACGACCTCGCCGTTCTCCTGACCGAGCACTTCCAGGTGGCGGACGCGGCTTCGAGGCCCGGCTCACGCCCGCCAGCCCGGCAGGGCAACCTCCCGGTCCCACCGGCGCCACTCATCGGCAGGGCTCGCGACCTGGGGGCCTTGCGGCGGCTGCTGGCCGCATCCGGGGTGCAGCTCGTGACCCTCACCGGCCCTGGTGGCGTGGGCAAGACCAGACTGGCGCTCGAGGCGGCCCGGGTCACCGCCGATCACTTTCCGGACGGGGCCTGGCTGGTGCCGCTTGCCGAGGCGCACGAGACCGATCAGCTGGCGTCGGCGGTTCTCGACGCCCTCCAGTCCAGCGAGCCGGTCGCCGGCTCGCCCGCGAACGCTCTGCTTGACCATCTCCGGCAACGCGCCTGCCTGCTCCTGCTCGACAACTTCGAGCAGGCACTGGAGAGCGCGGGATTCGTCGCCGAGGTCATCGCGGCCGCTCCCCGGGTCAAGCTCCTGGCGACGAGCCGCGCGCCGCTGCGAATCCGAGCCGAGCACGAGATGCCCGTCGGCACGCTGTCGGTGCCGCCTCTTTCGGCCGGTGCGTCCGCCCTGCGCAGGTCGCCGGCGGTCGAAATGTTCGTCGACCGCGCACGCGCTGCCAGCTCCGACTTCGAGCTCGCGAGCGAGGACCTCGCGGCCGTGGGGGACGTGTGCCGTCGACTCGACGGGCTCCCGCTTGCGATCGAGCTGGCCGCGTCGCGAACGCGGCTGCTGGCTCCCCGGGAGCTGCAGCGCAGACTGGGCGATTCGCTCGAGGTGCTGGGGACCGGGCCTCGCGACCTGCCAGATCGCCAGCGGACGCTGCGCCGGACGATGGACTGGAGCTTCGAGCTCCTGGACGAGCCCGACCGTGACGTGTTCATGCGCCTCGCCGTCTTCCGGGGCGGGTTCACCCTCGCCGCCGCGACGGCGGTCTGCGACCCGGTCAGCGACGTGCACCTGGTCGACGTGCTCGGTTCTCTGGCTGACAACAGTCTGATCCGGCGCACCCCGGGCGGCGGCCAGCGCTTCGAGATGCTGGAGGTGATCCGGGAGTACGCGACGACGAGGTTGGTCGCTTCCGGCGCCGCCGGGCCAGTCCGGGATCTTCACGCCAGGCACTTCGGCGACGTGATCGCGAGGGCGAAGTCGAAGTTCAGGAGCCCGGACCAGAGGGAGTGGTTCGCGATCGTCGAGCACGAGTACCCGAACATTCGGCAGGCCCTCGAGTGGTTGCTCGAGTCGACTCGCTACCGCGAGCTCGGCGACATGGCCTGGGCGATGTGGTCCTACTACTGGTTCTTCGGCCACCTCGACGAGGTGGCCGCGATCGTTCGATCCGCACTGGCGAGGGCCGGGGACCTGCCCGACGGTGACCGCGCCGGGCTGATGGCGGTGGATGTTCTGCACGCGGTCCAGGTGGGCGACGCCGGCCGGGCCGCAGCCGCCGGTCGGGCCGCGCTCCCGGAGTTCCGCAGCGCCGGAGATGTGCAGAGCGTCGCCGACCTGCTGGCCATGCAGGCGATCGCGATCGCCGCGACTGACCCCGGGGGCGGCCGCTCGCTGATCGCTGAGGCTCGCCCCCTCTTCGAGCAGATCGGCGATCGCTGGGGGGTTGCGATGTGCGCAAACGTCCTGGCCTGGGTGGCAGAGCCGCTCGACGCGTCCGGGACTCCCAACCCGGCCATCGCTGAGGCCCTCGCGCTGGCCGAGCTCTCGGGCGACGACCTGAACATCGGCATCGCTGTCGCCAATCAGTCCATGGTGGACATCGCGCTCGAAGACGCGGCCGCGACCGGGCACTCGCTGGCAGCGAGCATGCGGCTTCTCGGCGGGCTGCGCGTCCACTACTCGCTCGCCTACTGCTACGAGGGCACCGCCTGGCTCAGCCTGCGGATGGGCCGCCCCGACGCCGGCGTTCAGCTGCTCGGCGCAGCCGACGCGGTCCGGCAGCGCCTCAAGGTGCCGGTCCATCCAGCGATGGTGGTCCGGCGCCAGTGGCTCGTCGACGAACTCAGGCAGCAGATGTCCGACGACGAGTACCACCATCTCTGGAATCGGGGTGAGCAGCTGGGTTTCGATACCGTCCTGGAGCTCGCCATCAGGATCTGCGAATCCGCTGCCGGCTCAATCGCCCGGGACGACGCGAGCTCGCGTCCCGGACCGGACGGGTGACGGTCAGCCGGCTGCCCGGCGAACAACTTCGTGAGGTCGGTCATCGAGCCGCGGCCCTATGTCCGATTCCACCCGCGCCGCCGATGCGCTGTCACGCTGTACGGGTGATCACTGAAAAGCAGAGGCTGGTGTACCGCGAGGAGCTGACACCCGTCTCGTTCCTGGAACGCGCGGGCACCGTCCACGCTGATCGAATCGCGGCCATCGACGGCCACCGGAGTTACACCTACCACGAGTGGCGGGCGCGCTCGCGCCGCATGGCCCACGGGCTGCGCGCCGCGGGGCTGCGCAGGGGCGACCGGGTCGCCTTCCTGGCGCTGAACTCCGAGCCGCTCCTGCTCGGCCACTTCGGCGTCCTGCAGGCGGGCGGCGTGATCGTCGCCATCAACACGAGGTTGAGCGCGGACGAGGTCGGCTACATCCTCGATCACTCCGGAGCGGGTGTGGTCTTCTTCTCGCCCGAGCTGGAGCCGCTGCTGGCCGAGGCCCCGGCGGGCATGCGGCGCGTGAACGTGACCACGGAGCTCGAAGCATTCCTGGCGACCGGATCCGACGAGCCGGTCGATCCCTGGCTGGAGGACGAGTACGAGGTCTGCGCCATCGACTACACGTCCGGCACGACCGGCCGGCCCAAGGGCGTGATGTACCACCACCGCGGTGCCTACCTGAATGCAGTCGCCATGGCGATGGACCTGCGTCTGGACTCCGAGTCGCGCTACCTGTGGACGCTGCCGATGTTCCACTGCAACGGGTGGACGATCACCTGGGCCTGCGCGGCGGTGGGCGCGTGCGGTGTGTGCATCCCGCGTGTGGACCCTTCGGCGATCTGGCGGTTGTTCGAGGCGGGCCAGGCGACGCACTTCTGCGGCGCGCCCACGGTGCTGACCATGCTGGTCAACGACCCGGCCGCGACCCGGCTGGAACGGCCGGTGCGGCTGTTCACGGCGGCGGCGCCGCCGTCGCCCACGATCATCGCCCAGATGGCCGAGCTGAACTTCCACCTCGACCACGTGTACGGACTGACCGAGACGTACGGGCCGTTCACGATCAACGTGCCCGCAGCTGACTTCGCGGACCGCACGCCGTCCGAGCAGGCGCGGCTGCGCGCCCGACAGGGGGTGCCCAACCTGCTGGCGGGCGAGCTACGCGTCGTCGACGAGGAGCTGCGCGACGTCCCCGCGGACGGCGAGACGCTCGGCGAGGTCGTGATGCGCGGGAACGTCGTGATGAAGGGCTACTACCGCAACGAGGAGGCCACCGACGTCGCGTTCGCGGGCGGATGGTTTCACAGCGGCGACGTGGGCGTGATGCATCCGGACGGCACCGTCGAGCTGCGCGACCGCAAGAAGGACATCATCATCTCCGGCGGCGAGAACATCTCGACGATCGAGGTCGAGCAGGCGGTCGTGTCGCACCCCGCCGTGCTGGAGGCGGCCGTGATCGCGGTCCCCGACGAGCGGTGGGGGGAGGTGCCCAAGGCGTTCGTCACGCTGAAGCCGGGGCGCTCGCTCTCCGCAGACGAACTGGTGGCGCACTGCCGGACGAAGCTGCCGGGGTTCAAGGTGCCGAAGGCCGTGGAGTTCGGGGAGCTGCCCAAGACGTCGACCGGCAAGGTGCAGAAGTTCGTGCTCCGGGACCAGGAGTGGGGCGGCCGGGAGAAGCGAATCAACTGATCGCCCGGTTTGACCTGCTGCAGGCCCTCCATCTGCCCCTGCCCAGGGTCCGTCTCTCGGAAGCTCGATCCCTCAGAGGCAGTGGAAGTTCCAGCTTCGCGGGCCGGGCAGAGCTGCGCCCTGCCCGGCCTGAAGAGTCAGCTCCAGCTCCCGACCGGCTGCCGGATGGAGACGTTGACCCGGTTGTAGACGTTGGTCAGCGAGATCATGAGCAGCAGGGCGGCCAGTCCCTTCTCGTCGTAGTGCCTGGCCGCCTCGTCCCAGACCTCGTCCGGAACCGGGTCGGCCCGATCGGCGATCCGGGTCACGGCCTCCGTCAGTGCCAGCGCCGCGCGCTCTGCCTCGTCGAAGTAGGGCGCCTCTCTCCACGCCGCCACCGCGAACAGTCGCTCGTCCGTCTCGCCCTTCTGCTTGGCGTGCTTCGACCCGGAATCGACGCAGAAGCTGCAGCCGTTGATCTGGCTCGCCCGCAGATGGACGAGGTCGAGCGTCCGCGGGGCGACGCCGCCCCGGTGGGTGGCCTTCTGGAATGCCTGAATGGCCTCCATCGCCTCTGGGATGAGCATCGCCGGGTTCTTCATCCGTTCCGCCATGGTGTGCTTCTCCTGAAATGACCCCTGACTCCGGTCACATCGGAGGGGCCTCGTTCGTCACTGCGTTGACGGATCCCGACAGGAGAATGTGACCGATGCACGAATCTCAGTGGTTGGCGGAGCGGTTCGAGGCCGACCGGACGCGCCTGCGGTCGGTGGCCTACCGGATGCTGGGATCGCAGAGCGAAGCCGAGGACGCGGTCCAGGAGGCCTGGCTGCGGCTCAGCCGGTCGGGTTCCGACGAGGTCGCGAACCTGGGCGGCTGGATGACGACGGTGGTGGCGCGGGTGTGCCTCGACATCCTGCGCTCGCGCAGGTCGCGCCGGGAGCAGGCATTTGCCGACCGGGAACCGGAGCCGGTGGCCGCGGGCCAGGCCGCGATCGACCCCGAGCACGAGGCCGTGCTGGGCGAGTCCGTCGGCCTCGCCCTGCTGGTGGTACTGGAGAAGCTGGCGCCTGCCGAGCGGGTCGCATTCGTGCTCCACGACATGTTCGGCGTCCCCTTCGAGGGAATCGCGCCGGTCGTCGGGCGCACCGCGGATGCGACCAGGCAGCTCGCCAGCCGGGCCCGGCGCCGGGTCAGGGGCGCGACCGTCGGATCGGAGGCTGATCTCCCTCGCCAGCGCGACATCGTGGACGCCTTCCGGTCCGCCTCGCGCGATGGGGACCTGGACAGGCTCCTGGCGATGCTGGATCCGGAGGCGGTGGTCAGGGCGGACGCCACCGCGGTCGGCCTGGGCTCGGCACCGGAGATGCGGGGCGCGCCCGCGGTGGCCGCGTTCTTCAGGTCGCGGGCCAGGGGTGCGGTCCGGGCCGTCGTCGGAGGAGTTCCTGGCCTGGCCTGGGCGCCCGGCGGCCGGCCCAGGGTCGCGTTCGTCTTCCGGCTGGCGGGCGACAGGATCGCGGGCATCGACCTGGTCGCCGACCCCGCCCACCTCGAGGACCTGGCCGTGGAGATCCTCGACGGCTGAACGGAGATGGGATCACGGGGAGCGCACAGCTGATCCGGGCTCGGCTGCTCAGAACGGCCGCTGCGCGATGGCGATGTGGGGCCAGTGTCGGCGGGCACCTCTGCGAGCCCAGGCAACGACATCCCGGGCAGTGATTGTCGACACCGGCGCTCAGACCGGTTCCCACCGCCAGCCGTTGTTGTACTCGCAGACGATCGCTTCGCCATTGCCGGCTCGCCCGGTTCGCCCGTGATCGGAGGCGCGGCAGAACTCGCCGGGCTCGTAGCAGGTGCCCGAATTGCTCAGCGGGTAGCAACCGGCCGGTGCTGTGGCGGGTGGAAGGGCGGGAACCGCGGTCGGTGGGGGAGCCGCAGCGACCGGTGGCGCCGCGGTCGGCGCCGGCGGCGGGGTTGAGGTGGCAGTCGGTGCGGCTCTCGGAGTGAGGGTTGGGGCCGCCGTGTCCGAGCGCGCGACATTCGGCATCGTTGTCGATGTCTCGGAGGCCGCCTTCGCCCCCGGCTGCCCGCTCTGGCTGCTGGCGACCGCGGCCATGCACGCCCCAAGTCCGACGAGGACCACCGTGACAACAGCGAGCCCGATCCAGAACGAGCGCCGCTGGGGTGGCAGCGGTGGCTTCGCAGCGGCCGCCGGCGTCCCGGTCTGGGCCCGCTGCACCGCCACCCATTTCTGACCGTCCCACCACCACTTGCCGTCCGGGCTGTACTGCGGCGGCGCGCCGCCGCCATGGTGTCCGTCCATCGCCTTCTCTCCCCGTTGCTCTCGCGAGCCGCGCGCCCGCAACGGGCATCGTGCGCTTCCCTATCGAGGACGGCCCTGGGCGTGAGCGGAGGCGCTGGGGCAGCCGCCCAGGCAAGCGCGATCGCATTCGGACCACACCCTGTCGGCTCTGACCTGCTGCTCTACCCTGCCGCCGACTGCACCGCGGCCGGCAGC
>Ga0066903_100005986_pt1 | contig 10687 bp, 10 predicted proteins | sample PanSoiMetaGPlot1_FD_67491 | JGI IMG/M metagenome (GOLD analysis project Ga0066903, IMG submission 67491) | Tropical forest soil microbial communities from Panama analyzed to predict greenhouse gas emissions - Panama Soil - Plot 1 (version 2) | ecosystem: Environmental > Terrestrial > Soil >...
GGGGCGAGTGCGCGACCTGTTACGGGCAGATGGCATGGACCAAAAAGTCGGTGGCCTCGATAGGACCATGACGTTGGAGAGTCTGGTCAGCCGGGATTGCTCTCAGGACGATGGCCGCACCTCCGCTTAGGTATAGCCCTCCGAAACCTAGGTTTAGTCGGGAGTCTGGCCGCCCGCATGTAGGCTCGATGAAGCCTCGGTCTGTGCCGATCGCGACAGTGGACTGCGAGGCCGAGGGCAGCCTTATGGCCAAGCACAAGAGTAACGGAAAAGGCAACGGCAAGATGAAGCGGAAGCTATACGAAAAAGAGCTTCGGAAGCTTCAGGTCGAGCTCTGCCATCTGCAGGAATGGGTGAAAGCCAAAGGGCTGAAAGTCATCATCGTGTTTGAAGGGCGCGACACCGCTGGCAAGGGCGGCACTATCAAGGCCATAACAGAACGTGTGAGCGCGCGTGTCTTTCGCGTCATTGCGCTGCCGGCGCCGTCCGATCGTCAGAAGTCGCAATTGTACATCCAGCGTTTCGTCGAGCACTTCCCCGCCGCCGGCGAAATCGTGATCTTCGACCGCAGCTGGTACAACCGCGCCGGCGTCGAACGCGTCATGGGTTTCGTGGACAAGAAGGTGTGCGAGCGATTTCTAGAGCTATGCCCGGCTGTTGAAAGGGAAATCGTCGACAGTGGCATCATCCTCATCAAGCTCTGGCTCGAAGTCAGCATGGCGGAGCAGGACCGGCGCTTTGCGGCCCGCATCTTCGATCCGCTTCGCCAGTGGAAACTGAGTCCCATGGATCTGGAGTCGTACGGACGCTGGTACGACTATTCGCGCGCCCGTGATTCCATGCTGCAGCACACCGACAGCAAGCATGCGCCTTGGTTCATTGTCCGCTCTGATGACAAGCGCCGCGCGCGGCTCAACTGCATCTCTCACATCATTAACACGGTGCCATACAAGAAAATACGTCGGCCAACAGTGAAGCTGAAAAAACGATCAAAGCAGGGTGCCTATGACGACCAGGCGACGCTCAAGGGCCGCCACTTCGTCGAGACTCGGTACTAGGCGCCAGGCCCAGCCGGATGTTGGTTGCTCTGCCTGCGGCCATATACACACGGACAGACGCCGATACTTTGGTTCAGCCGCTGTTGGATATCGATTGTGCTTTATTTGCTCTTGGCAGTCGACAAGGCCGATGCCGTTCGAATCTGGAGAACCACCATGTGTCGTTGGATCGCGTATTCCGGCGGCCCCGTTTATTTGGAGGAGCTGCTCTTCAAGCCCAAACATTCATTGATCGACCAGAGCCTGGACGCTCGCGTCGGCGAAACGACGACCAATGGCGATGGCTTTGGCGTTGGATGGTACGGCACTGGCGCGATGCCCGGAATCTACAAAGGCATACAGCCGGCATGGAGCGACGAGAATCTCCTCGACCTTGCTTCTCAGATCAGGTCGCCAATGTTCATGGCCCATGTGCGCTCCACGACCGGAACGGCGATCCAGCGCACGAATTGTCACCCGTTTCGCTATGGGCGGTGGCTGTTTCAGCACAATGGAGCCATCGCAGGATTTCATGAGATCAAGCGCGATCTCGTGCTCGCCATCTCGCCACATCTGTTTCCCGAGATCTCCGGGAGCACGGATTCCGAGATCATGTTCTTTCTTGCGCTCACGTTTGGGTTGGAGCGCGATCCCGTCGCCGGCGTCGAAAAGATGATTGGCTTCATCGAGGGGGTAGCTCGCAGGCATGGCGTCAGTCGCCCGCTGCAGATGACACTGGCAATCCTGGACGGACAAACACTCTATGCCGTCCGCTATTCGAGTGAAGGCAAGTCACGAACACTCTTTTACAGCGCAAGTGTCGCCTCCATGCGGAAGCATTTTCCGAACGTGGACACGTTTTCCGACGAAGCACGCGCCGTGGTCTCGGAGCCGCTTGGGGGAATTGAGAACATCAACCACTTCTGGATCGAGGTGCCTGAATCGAGCGCCGTAGTGATCGAAGCAGGAAACGTGAATATTGCGCCGCTCAAGCCGCGCGCCCCGATGTGACGGTTGGAAAAGCCCGACGTGCAGCGCCGGAGCGTTTCCTGCATCGGCTGCGAGAAGTATTACGGCCGTACCGCCGGAGACTCCATTGGCATGCCGCGGGCGCGCCACATCAGAAACAGCTCGAGGTCGACCAGCTCGTTGGCGCCGAGCGGGTAGTTTTCGACCCGCATGCCGCTGATGCAGTTGCGCAGCCGCCGCTGCAGCGAGCCGACGTTCTGCCATTCCAGCCGATAGATCGGATAGCCGGTCGGATGCGCCTGCGTGATCGGCGAGCCGGCGAGCTTCTCCTTCCAATTGTCGTCATGGCATTGCGAGCAGGCGAAATTGAGCTGGCCCTGCCGGCGATAGAACGTGGCGCGGCCGGCCTCGAAGAACGGCCGAGCGCGGTCGTCGATCGTGACGTTGGCCGGCATGCCACGCGACTGCCGCGCCACATAGGCGTTAAGCGCCAAAAGCTCCTTGCCCTCGAGCGGCAGCGGCGTTGCCTGCTGGCGCTCGGTGCGGCAGATGTTGATCCGCTGGTCGAGATTGACCGGGCGCCCGCGCGCCGCATTGAAGGCCGGATAGCGGGCGGCGACGCCCTTCATGCTCTCGCTCGCCTCGCCATGGCAGTCGGCACAGGATTTGTCTGCGGCGCCGGCCTTGCGCTGCCACAAGGCTTCGCCGTCGAGCACCCAGAGCGACGCCGGGTTCGCGGTCTCGTCGTCCTGCATGGCACGCGATTCGGGGCCCATGAAGTCGTAGCCGGACTTGCGCTCGTTGAGTGGGATCTCGGCAGCGCGTGCCGTTATTGCCATGCTGAGGATCGTGAGGAGCAGAGCGCACAGCGCGGATATGTGCCGTTCACCTGCGCCGCGTCGTTCGTCCCCGCGGAAGCGGGGACCCAGAGCTGCCGATTGAGGCGCTGAAGCAAGCGGCCCCTGGATTCCCGCTTGCGCGGGAATGAACGGAGGATGTAGGTCGTGTCGACCGAACGGATACCGTGTCATTCGACGGTGATGTTCGCAGTCTCGGTCTGCGAGAAACCGTTGTCGCCGGTCCACTTGAACTCGATCGTGCCGCTCGCAGTCGCGACTGTGAAGAACGAGATGAACGGGTTGGCGGCGATCGCCGGGAACAGGTCGGCGCGGAATATTTCCAGTCCGTTATAGGTGCACACGAACTGGGTGATGATGTCGCGCGGGATCGGCTTGCCGACATTGTCGTGCCGATAGCCGGTTTCCATCTCGTGCGAGATCAGCGTCTTGATGGCGATGACCTCGCCCTTCTTGGCCTTGGGCGGAACGTTGATGAGGGTGCGGGCCATCAGACCGGGTCCTCCAGGCAGGCCGCGATGGTGACGATGACGTCGACCTCGTCGGACCAGAAGCTGCCGTCGTTCATCTCGGCGATTGCCAAAATGCGTTGCGAATCGGCAAGCCGCACGCGGGTGGAAAGCTTGGCCTGACCGGCGGGCGGACCGAGCCGGACACTGACCACGTTCGGCTGCGGGTTCTTCTCGTTGAACACGTGGATCGCGCGCACGTAGTCATCGGCCGTCATCTGGCTTTCGACCGCGACATCCATGGCGACCGAGTTGCCGTTCTCGACCAGCGGCGGCAGCCGTAACGTCACCTTGCCCTTGCGCAGCGCAGCGGACCCGACGACTTTCTTGATCGCCGCCTGCATGGTCTGCGGCGTGGCGCGCGCTTCCGTCACCGGCAGGACCGTGATCATCCCGCCCGCCAGACCCGCCGCGCCGATCAGAAACTGGCGCCGGTTTGCGTCATCTGCCGTCATCTTGCTCTTCTCCGGTGTGCTCCGGTCTAGTCACGCAAAGTTACCAGATACGCCACCACGTCCTCGATCTGCTCGGCCGTCAGCACCGGCTTGCCCGCGAAGGCGGGGGCAACGCGGGTGAGGCCGTCAACGCGATAGTATGACGGCATCATCGTGTCGGGGTAAAGCCGACTGGAATCAACTATTCGCAACCGCAACTGGCCCTCGGTCCAGCGGGAACCGGCGCCCTTGAGGTCGGGAGCGAGCGTGCCCTGGAACTTCTCCTCTGGGAACGGCCCGGAGTGGCAGAGCAGGCAGAGCCCGACCTGCCGGTTGCCCACGATGGTGCGGCCGCGTGCCGCGTCACCGCGCGCGCCGGTGAGCGGTTGCGGGATTTCGTTGCCCACAACCGTATAAGCCCGCAGCGGCTCGGGTGTCTGCGCGTGAACGCTCGCGCTGTTCGCAAGCAGCGCGAGCGTGATCGCAAGGTTAACCGAACACTTCCGTGGTGATCGTATTGAACCAGCCATCTGCATATTTTGCTTCTGCGGCGCGCGTGGACGCCGGTGCATCGATCGGGCTGACGCCGCCGCCTTCGGCGTCGACTAGCACGCCGTCCTTGGGCCGATAGGCGCCTGCGACCGTGATGCCGTAGTCGGGCGCGACCACGCTGTAGCAGGTGTTGATCAGTCGCGGCTCCACCGGCTTCTCCCCAGCCAGGAGCTTTGCGACCGCGGCGGCACAGACCTTGGCCTGCGCGTTCGCCGAGAACGCCGACTTCGGCATCGCCCCCATGATGGCGGCATCGCCAATCACATGGATGTTCGGCCGCTGCTTCGATTCGAACGTCATGGCATCGACGGGACACCAGCCGGAGCGGTCGGCCACTTGCGCAAGGTCAGCGATGTGGCCGGCCTTTTGCGGCGGAATGATATTGGCGACCGCGGCCTGATGGCGCGAAAAATCGGTGACGACGGTCTTGCTGGCGGGCTCGACCGATGTGACCTTGCCGCCGGACGAGAGCGAGACCCATTCGAGATTGGGATAGAGCTCCTTCCAGGCATTCTGGAACAGACGCTGCTTCGAGAACGCATCCTTGGCGTCGAGCACGATCAGCTTCGACTTCGGCTTCTTGGTCTTGAGATAGTAGGCGATCAGGCTCGCACGCTCGTAGGGGCCTGGTGGGCAGCGGAACGGATTGGCGGGCGCTGAAATAACGACGAGCCCGCCGTCCTCCATCGACTCGAGCTGGCGGCGCAGCAGCGTCGTCTGCTCACCGGCCTTCCAGGCATGCGGCATGACATTGGCGGCAGCTTCGTCGTAGCCGGGCAGGCCGTCCCAGCGGATGTCGATGCCGGGCGCCAGCACCAGCCGGTCGTACGCGAGGCGATTGCCATCCGCGAGCGTGACGCTCTTTGCCTGCGGGTCAACCGCGGAAGCCGTCGTGAACGCCATGGTGACGCCTGCGGCCGCGACCTTGTCGTAGCCGAACTGCTGCTTGGAGAGCTCGCGCATGCCGGCGATGACGAGATTGCTGAACGGGCAGGCGGTGAAAGTACGGCTCGCCTCGACCAGCGTGACGTTGATGCGGGCGTCGAGCGCCTTGAGCGCCCGCGCGCAGCTGGCGCCTGCGAACCCGCCGCCGATCACAACCACGCGGCTGGCGGCGCCCTGCGCGAGCGCGGGCATCGGCAACAACGCTGCGGCCGCCGCGGCGGACTTCATGACATCGCGCCGGGTCAGCCGGCGAGAAAATCGTCTGGTCTGTGTCATGACGTCACTCCTTCTGCGCCGCGAAATAGGCCGCGATGGCCTTGGCCTCGTCGTCGGTGAAGCCTTTGGCGATACGATCCATCACGGTTGCGGGCCGCTTGCCGGTGCGGAACTCGGTCATGGCCGCCGTGATCTGCGCCGCGTCGCGCCCGTTGAGACGCGGCACCGGGGTTGCAACCCCCGGCGTTGCCGGATGGCAGCCGGTGCAGGATGAGGCGCCGGGAGGCGCATCGGCGGCGGAGGCCATTCCACTCACCGTCAGCGCGGCTATCGCTGCAAACACATGAAGGCGGATCATCGGGTCACCTCGCTTTCCATCCGACAGGCAATTCCGTCAGTACGCAGGTCAGGCGTTTCTCAGATCGTGATTCTTCAACGGCAACGAACGAATGCGCTTGCCGGTCGCGGCGAAGATCGCGTTGCAGAGTGCTGGCGCCACCACCGACACCGGCTGCTCGCCGCAGCCGCTCACGAAGCCGCCGCTCGGGGCGAGCACGCATTCGACCTTGGGCATCTCCGCCATGCGGAGCATCCGGTAATCGTTGAAATTGGCCTGCTCGACGCGTCCGTTCTCAATCGTGATCTCACCATAGAGCGTGGCAGTGAGTCCATACACGACGGCGCTTTGCACCTGCGTTTCAACGCTCAGCGGATTAACGATTGTGCCCGGATCAAGCGCGACCACAATGCGATGCATGCGCGCCTCGCCGCCAGCCGAGACCGATGCCTCGCACACCGCCGCTATGAACGTGCCGTAAGCCTCGTTCAGCGCAATGCCGCGATGCACGCCAACCGGGAGCGACGTGCCCCAGCCGGCGCGCTTGGCAGCGGCGTCGAGCACGCCGAGTAATTTGTCGGCGTGCCTGTGAGCGCCGATAAGACTGCGGCGATACTGGTAGGGGTCGGCGCCGGCGGCGTGCGCCAGTTCGTCGATGAAGCTTTCGCGGAAGAAACAGTTCTGGGTATGGTTGACGCAACGCCAGAAGCCGACCGGCACGTGCGTGTTGCGCATTGCGTAGTCGGCGAGATAGTGCGGCACATCATAGGGCATGTCCTCGAGGAAGCCCTCCTGAAATTGCAGATCCACCCGATTGGGGAAGCCAAACGGAGTGAGCGTGGCGAGGATCGAGTGCCCCGCAAGCCGAACTTTCAGCGCCGTGAGCACGCCCGTTCCGTCGAGCGCTGCGGTCAGGCGCGCCATGGCCACCGGCCGGTAGTAGTCGTGCCGCATATCTTCTTCGCGCGACCACACGGTCTTCACCGGCGCGTCGACCTCCCTGGCGATGAGCACCGCATACCGCACAAAATCCTGCACGACGCCGCGGCGGCCGAAGCCGCCGCCAATCATCAGCGGGTGCAACACGACATTGCGGGTCGGCACGCCGGCGGCCTGCGCGGCGGCGGCAAGGGAAGCTTCGGCGTTCTGCGTCGGCACCCAGACCTCGACGCGATCGTCCGTAACGTGCGCGGTGCAGTTCTGCGGCTCCATGGTGGCATGCGCCAGGAACGGTACCGCGTATTCGACCTCGATGCGCTTCGCAGCGCTCGCGAGCGCATCGGTGACATTTCCGGTCTTGCGCCCGATGCCGGCGTCGTGGGCATCGAGCCCGCCGCGCACGAAGTCCGCGATGCTGTTGCTCGAGACGTTGCCGTTGTGGCCATCGTCCCAGGTGATCGTGAGCGCCTTGGCGGCTTGCTGGGCGTGCCAGAAGCTGTCGGCGACGACCGCGACCGCATCCTTGAGCGTCACGACTTTCCGCACGCCCGGCATCCCATGGGCCTTCGAGTCATCAGCCGACTTGAGCATGCCCTTGAACACCGGGCATTGCACCAGCGCTGCGTTGAGCATGCCGGGGAGCCGCACGTCGATGCCATAGGTGGTGTGGCCAAGCACCTTGTCAGGCGCGTCGAGCCGCCGCGTCGGCTGGCCCATCAGCGTCCAGTCCCTGGCGTCCTTGAGTGTGATCTGTGCAGGTGGTGGCACGCGCGCGGCGGCTTCGGCGATTTCGCCATAGCGGACGCTGCGCCCGCTCGCGGCATGCACCACCACGCTTTTCTCAGCTCGGCATTCGGTGCTCGCAACACCCCAGCGCGTAGCTGCCGCCGCGATCAGCATCTCGCGTGCGGTTGCGCCGGCCTTGCGCAGCATCGCTTCCGAATTGCGGATCGAGCGGCTGCCGCCGGTCGACATGTCGCCATAGACGCGGTCACGCGCGAGGTTGTCGTGCGGGGTGGCAAACTCCGCGCGCACTCTGTTCCAATCGCATTCAAGCTCTTCGGCGACCAGCATGGCGAGGCCAGTGAATACGCCTTGGCCCATCTCGGATTTGGCGATTCTAATTGTCACCTGGTCGTCGGGCGCGATCACGATCCAGGCGGTGATCTCCGTCGCTGCGGCTGCGCGAGCGTGCTCCAGGTCGAAGCCGAGCATGAGGGCGCCGCCACTCGCGGCGATGCTTGCAAGAAACGTGCGGCGATTGGGAGCCCCCGCGTCCGTCATCGTGCGATCAGCAACGTCCTCCAGCGATCTGCAAGGCGAGAGCGGCGGCCCCGGCGGCCGCCGCCCGTTTCCACACTAGGCGGTGCGGATGTCGTGATTTTTCAGCGGGAACGAGCGGATGCGCTTGCCGGTCGCCGCGAAGAAGGCATTGAGCACGGCCGGCGCCGCCACCGCGATGGTCGGCTCGCCGACGCCGCCCCAGAACCCGCCGGACGGCATCACCCTGGTTTCGACATGCGGGGCTTCGCTGATCCGCATGGCATTATAGGTGTCGAAGTTCTTCTCGACGATGGCGCCGTCCTTGACGGTGCATTCGCCGTAGATCAGCGCAGTCAGGCCATAGATGAACGAGCCCGACGTTTGCCGCTCGATCTGCGCCGGGTTGACCGCCGTGCCCGGATCGGTCGCCGCGAAGATGCGGTGGATCTTGATCCGGTTGCCGTTCTCGACCGAGATCTCGGCGCAGGCCGCCACGTAGCTGCCATAGCCCATGAACTGGGCGAGACCGCGGAAGCGGCCGGGCTCTGCCGGCTTGCCCCAGCCGGCTCGCTCGGCCACGTCCTTGAGCACGGCGGCATGCTTGGGCTTGATCATCTTGAGCCGGAACTCGAGCGGATCCTGCTTGAGCTCGTGCGCCAGCTCGTCGATGAACGACTCCACATAGATTGCGTTGTGGTTGACGTTCACGCCGCGCCAGAAGCCCGCCTGGATGTGCGTATTGCGCATCGCATGGTCGATCAGGACGTTCGGGATGTTGTATCCGAAGTTGCCTTCCGGTGCGTTCGGCGTCAGTCCCTGGAACACGGTGTTGTCCTGACCGTTCTCGAGCCTTTCGGGCGCGAGCGAGTGCAGGATCGACTGGCCCGAGATACGCATGTGCAGGCCGACCACGTTGCCGTTGGCGTCGATGCCGGCGGACATCCGGCACTGCGTGATCGGGTGATACTGGCAATGCGTCATGTCCTCTTCGCGGGTCCAGATCAGCTTGACCGGCGTGCCAGGGATCTCCTTGGCGATCTGCACCACTTGCGCCACGTAATCGGCGCGGCCACGCCGGCCGAAGCCCCCGCCCAGATGCACCTTGTGGAAGTCGCATTGCTGGATCGGCACGCCCGATGCCTCGGATGCCGCCGCCAGCGCGGCTTCCGCATTCTGCGACGGGCCCCATACCTCGACCTTGTTCGCCGTATAGAGCGCGGTCGCGTTCATCGGCTCCATGGTGGCGTGGTTCTGGTACGGGTAGCTGTAGTCGGCCGTGTACTTCTTCGCCGCACCGGCAATCGCCTGCTTGGCGTCGCCGGCCTTGTTGCCCACGAACGGCGTTTCGGCGTCGAGCCCTTCCTTGAGCATCTGCGCGATCGTGGCGCTCGAGACCTTTGAGTTCGGAGTCTCGTTGTAGGCGATCGGTAGCGCGTCCATTGCCTGCTTGGCGTTCCAGAAGGTGTCGGCAACGACTGCGACCGCGCTGTCGCCGACCGCCACGACTTTCTTGACACCGGCCATGCCGGTCACCTTGGCGGCATCGAAGCTCTTCACCGTGGCGCCGCGCACCGGCGCGTCCTTGATGGTCGCGACCAGCATGTTTGGCATCTTGATGTCCATGCCGTAGGTCATCTTGCCGGTCAGCTTGTCGAGCGTATCGAGCCGCTTCAGCGGCTTGCCGGCGACCGTCCAGTCCTTGACGTCCTTGAGCTTGATGTCCTTTGGCGGCTCGAGCTTGGCGGCGGCTTCCGCCACCTTGCCGTAGGTCGTGGTGCGCCCGGAGGGCTTGTGCGTGATCACGCTGTTGGCCGCGCTGCACTCGGAGGCCGGCACCTTCCATTCATTGGCAGCGGCCTGGATCAGCATCTCGCGCGCCGCTGCGCCGCCCTGCCGCACATATTGATGTGAGGTACGGATGCCCCGGCTGCCGCCGGTCGACATGTCGCCCCACACGCGCTTGCGTGCGAGATTGGAGCCGGCCGACGGAAACTCGGTCTTCACTTTCGACCAGTCGCACTGCAGCTCCTCGGCGACCAGTTGGGCAAGCCCGGTCTCGGTGCCCTGGCCCATTTCGGAGCGGGCGATGCGAACGATCACGGTGTCATCGGGGCGGATCACCACCCACGCGTTGACCTCGGGCGAGCCATCCTGCGCGCGCACGACGGTCGGGCCGTATGGAATCTCGAAGCCGAGCGCGAGGCCACCACCGACGGCGGCAACGCTGGCGATGAAGCTGCGGCGATTCATTTTGGGTGCGTAGTTCATGTTGGCCTCCCTCACGCGTTCGCCGCAGCGTGGATGGCCGCGCGCACCTGCTGATAGGTGCCGCAGCGGCAGATGTTGGTGATGGCGTTGTTGATGTCGGCGTCGGTCGGCTTCGGCTTCTCCTTCAGCAGCGCCGTCACCGCCATGATCATGCCGGCCTGACAGTAGCCGCACTGCGGCACGTCATGATCGAGCCAGGCCTTCTGCACCTTGGAGAGCACGCCGTTGACGGCGAGGCCCTCGATAGTGGTGATCTGCTTGCCGACGGCGGCGGCGACCGGCGTCAAGCAGGAGCGCACCGCCACTCCATCGATGTGGATCGTGCAGGCGCCGCATTGCGCGATGCCGCAGCCATATTTGG
>Ga0066903_100005987_pt1 | contig 10686 bp, 12 predicted proteins | sample PanSoiMetaGPlot1_FD_67491 | JGI IMG/M metagenome (GOLD analysis project Ga0066903, IMG submission 67491) | Tropical forest soil microbial communities from Panama analyzed to predict greenhouse gas emissions - Panama Soil - Plot 1 (version 2) | ecosystem: Environmental > Terrestrial > Soil >...
GAGCAGGTCGTCGCCCGGCTGCGCGACGCCTCTGCCGAGGGGCGGCTGACGCTCGAGGAACTCGCGGACCGCACCACGCTCGCTTACACCGCGCACTCGCACGCAGAGCTGGCGCCGCTGACCGATGACCTGCCGGTCCCGCAGCAATCGTCACGCCGCAAGCCGGTGCGATTGATGGGCGCGGTCATCGGCGAGGTCAAGCGCACGGGCCGCTGGCGCGTCGGCGAGAACACGCACGTCGTGATGGGGGTCGGCGATTGCCACCTCGACCTCCGCGCGGCGGAGCTGGACGGCGACGAGGTGACGGTCACGATCTCGCAGATCATCGGCGACACGACCATCGTCGTCCCGCGCCACGTCGAGGTCGAGCTCTCCGGTTTGTTCCTCATCGGCGGCAAGTCCGTCGTCGGCTCGAAGGAGGATCTATCCCCGGCTGCACCGCGCGTCCACGTTCGCGCGTTCGGGCTGATCGGCGAGCTGAAGGTGGTGCACCGCTAAGCTGGACCGCATGGAAGGCGGAGGCTTCGGATTCCCGTTCGGGGGCGACCCCGACGAGATCATGCGCGGACTGCGCGAGTTCGCCGAGCAGCAGGCCGAGAGCGTCCAGGAGGCGCAGCGAGAGCAGTTCGCGACGCTCACGCTCAACACCGCGGTCGAGCTGACCGCGGCGGCGCTGCAGCAGATCCAGCCGCAGGGCGGCGTGGACGAGCAGGCGATCGCGCTCCGCGATGCCATGCGCGTTCTCTTCCCCGAGGCGGTGGCGCTCGTCAGCGCCGCGCGCCAGGGGTTCATGCGCGAGGGCTGACTAGCTCGTGACCCTCGTCGGGCTCTGCGCCAAACCGGCGTGGTACGTGTTCTGGTAATCCTCGAGCGAGAAGGCGTCGAGGAACTTCGTCGCCGCCTCCCGGCCGTTGCGGATGAGCATCTCCTGCTTCTCCGTCGAGAGGTCGAAATCCGTCGTGGCGACGTCGCCGGCGTCGACGGCGAGCGTGCGTACCCGCGTCGAGTTCGAGACGAAGCGCTTGTCCCACGCCGACTCGGCCGTGTGGAAGATCTGGAACGCGAAGCGGAGTTCCCACACCGCGAACTTCCCGAGGGCGCCCGGGCCGCCGAATCCCTTACCGCCCTCGAGGGTGAAGCCGAAGGTCGGGCGCGACGGAGGACGCCCGGCCACCTTAGGGTCGACGTCCCACAGCCAGACCGGGAAGTTCGACAACGTCCCGCCGTCGACGATGAAACACTCCTGCCCTTTCTCGTCCTGGAGTCGGACCGGATCGAAGAAGTAGGGGATCGACATGCTCATCCGCGCCGCGCGCGAGATCTTGAAATCGTCGGGATCGATCTGTCGGCCCGTGCCCGGGTCCCTGTAGTCCTTCAGGTCGCCGGGCAGGACGAGCAGCCGTCCGCTCGTCACGTCCACCGCGATCAGCTTCAGCCACCAGTCGTCGTTCTGCTGACCGTTTTCGGGCGGCTTGTGGACGGCGGCGAACGTCGCGCCGCCGAGGACGTCGTCGAACCAGCGCTCGAACGCGTTGCCGGGAGCCATCCCGTGTCCGAACACCAGTCGCCCGAAGCCGAGCTGCTTGTTGTGGCCCGGGAAGTCCGCGAACTGGCTGAAGCTTGTCTTTTGCATGAGCTCGAGCATCTCGTTGGCGTCATGGCCCGTCGCGAGGTAGCAGGCGATGATCGCGCCCGCGCTGGCGCCGGCGACGTCCTTCCACGTGTGGACGGGCTTCGTCGGATGCTCCGCGAACCCGCACAGCGCGCCGGCGAGTCCCAGCCCCTTCACGCCGCCGCCACGGAATACCGCGTCGGCCTCCTCGATCCACTGCATCGCTCCGCCTCCCCTGAATTGTCCTGGCGCCGCAGTGGTCTTTCCGACCGTACTCCCGCCGGCGCTGTCCGACAACCCCTGCGGCATAGAATCGCCGCGCCCGTGTCGCTGCTCGACTCCGCCCTCGTCCGCCTGTTGCCGGCGGTGCCGAAGCCCGTGGTGCAGCTCTTCTCCTCGCAGTACATCGCCGGTGCGACGCTCGCTGAGGCGGTGGAGTGCGTCCGGGGACTGAACGGCGGCGGGAAGATGGCCACCGTCGACGTGCTCGGCGAGGAGATCACCCACGAGGATGAGACCCGCGAGATCGCCCAGGCGTACGACGACGTCTTCGCGGCGATCGACGAGGCCGGGCTCGACTCGAACGTCAGCGTCAAGCTCACCGCGCTCGGGCTCGGGCTCTCGTACGACCTCTGCCGCGAGAACCTCCTCGACGTCGTCCGCACCGCGGCCGGCTACGGGAACTTCGTCCGGATCGACATGGAGGACTCGTCGACGACGGACGACACTCTCCGGCTCTATCGCGAGCTCCGTGAGGACGGGCACGAGAACCTCGGCGTCGTGCTGCAGGCGCGGCTGCGGCGCACTCTCGACGACGTCCGAGCGTTGGCCGATCTCCAGCCGAGCGTTCGTCTCTGCAAGGGCATCTACCTCGAGCCCGCGACAATTGCGTTCACCGACTTCGAAGCGGTGCGCGCGAACTTCGTCCGCTGCCTCGACCCGCTCCTCGAAGCGGGCTGCTACGTCGGCGTGGCGACGCACGACGAGTGGCTGATCGGGGAGTCGTTGGCGCGAATCTCGCGGCGAGGGCTGGAGCCGCTCGAGTACGAGCTCCAGATGCTGCTCGGCGTGCGCGAGGAGCGGCGTGACGAGCTGGTGGCGCTAGGGCACCGGCTTCGTGTCTATGTCCCCTTCGGCGAGCACTGGTATCGGTACTCGCTGCGTCGCCTGCAGGAGAATCCGGCGATGGCCGGGACGATTGCAAAGGCGACGGCCGGTCGCGTCCTCCGTCTCGGCGCGGGATGATCTGGGCGCAGGCCGAGGGCTGTCGGGTCACGCTCGCCGACGGGCGGGAGTTGCTCGACCTCACCGGCGGCTTCGGCGTCGCGGCGCTCGGCCATCGCAACCCACGCATCCTCGAGGCCTGGCGCGAGCAGGAGGTGGTGCATGCGCTGGGGGACCTGGCCGACGCCGAGGTGACGGTGCGCCTGCGCGAGGCACTGCCGCGGCCCGCGAAGCTCGGTGTGGCGGGAGAGGATGCGGTCGAGATCGCGCTTCGAACGGCGCTGCTGGCGACCGGGCTCCCGGGCATCGTCGCGTTCGACGGCGCCTACCACGGCACGGGGCTCCTCGCGCTCGCGGCGACAGGCTTCGAGCGGTTTCGCGAGCCGTTCGCGCCCTGGTTGCCGGGCCCGGTGCACCGGCGCGCGTACGGCGAGGATCCCGGCTCGCTGCCCACGGACGCCGGCTGCATGATCGTCGAGCCGGTGCAGGGGAGGGCGGGTGCGCGCGTGCCGCCCGAAGGTTTCCTCGAGACGCTACGGCGGCGCTGCGACGAGGCCGGAGTACTGCTCGTCGTGGACGCGATCTACGCGGGGCTCGGCCGGGTCGGCGAGATGTGGCCTGGCGAGGAGGTCGCAGACGTGCTCTGCGTCGGCAAGGCGCTCGGCGGCGGCCTGCCGCTGTCGGCGGCGCTCTTCTACCGCGACGGGCTCGAGGAGGTCTGGCAGCTCGGACCCGAGGACGTCTATACGCACACGCATGTCGGGAATCCGCTCGCCTGCGCAGCCGGGCTCGTCGTGCTGGAGGAGGTGCCGAAGCTTCTCGAGCGCGTGCGCGAGGCTGGAGAGCGCTTCGAGCGGGCAGGCTGGCGAGGCAGGGGGCTCCTGCGAGCGCGGGAAGGCGACGCCGACTTGGCTCTCGGGCGCGGAGTGCTCGTCGTCCCGGCCGGCCTCGGCGGCTCCCTGATCCAGGCGACGCCGCCGCTGACGATCAGCGACGCCGAGCTCGACGAGGCCTTCGAGAAGCTCGGCTAGGCGCGGCGCGCATAGAGGAGGAACGTCGCCGGGATCCGGCGGTCGTGACGGCGCCGGGCGGTGCCGCCGGGATACTCCTCCAGCGCTTCGACGCGCAGCCCGGCGCGTACGAGTGCGCTCACGATCTGGCCGATTCGCCACAAGCGGTCCGGATCGGCGGGATCCCGAAAGTAGTCGTGCCTCCAGTGAAGAAAGCTGTCGACGCAATCTGCGACCGGGTGGTCGTCGAAGACGAGCAGCTCGCCGTGTTCGCGCAACGCCGCCGCGATGCCCGTTGCCCAGCCGGCGAGGTCGTCGAGGTGGCCGAGCACGCCCTCGCCGGAGTAGACGAGGTCGAAGCGGCCCCGACGCAGCTGGCGGGGCAGCGACTGGGGGTTGCCGTCCACCCAAAGGATCTTCGGCCATCGGTCGCGAGCCGTTTCGAGCGCCGCCGGTCGCGCGTCCACGCCGGTCACGACGGCTCCGAGCTCCGCGAGCGTCGCGGTTGCCTCGCCGGTCCCGCAGTGGAGGTGGAGAACACGCTTCTTCTTCAGGTCGCCGAGCGTGCGCTGCACGATCGGTGGGAGCTCCACCGGCTCGGCACGGGCACGGTGCGCGGCTTCGTACGCGCGGATGTTCTCCTCGGTCGGCTCCATCCGCGCCTACGCCCCGAGCGAGTAGCCGCCGTCAACGACGAGCGTCTGGCCGCAGATCATGGCGGCGTCGGGCGAGCAGAGGAACGAGACGGCGGCAGCGACGTCCTTCGGCTCGACGAGACGTCCCGCCGGCGTCCGCTTCACGGAGGCGAGCATCTGCTCCTTGTTCGGGAACCAGTCGAGCGCCTCGGTATCGACGACGCCCGCCGACACGCAGTTGACGCGGATCCCGCGTGGCGCGAGGTCGACGGCGAGGTAGCGGACGACCGACTCGAGGGCCGCCTTCGACGTGCCCACGAGGACGTAGTTCGGCAGGACGCGCTCCGAGCCGAGGCTCGAGATCGCGAGGATCGCACCGCCTTCCTCCATCGCCGGCGCAGTAGCGCGCGCGAGGGAAAGCAGGGCACGTGCGTTCGCGGCCATCGTCCAGTCCCAGTGCTTGTCCTCGGTTTCGAGCGCGGGGCGGATCACGCCGGTGGCGGCGTTGTGGACGACGACCCGGTACGGGCCTCCGGCGGCGAGCTCGTCGACCACTCGCGCGTCGGCGACGTTACCCCGCACAAGCGCCGCCTGGGCTCCCGCCTCCTGGACGAGCGCCGCAGTCTCGTCGGCCGCCGTGTCGTTGCGCATGTAGCCGAGCACGGCGCGCGAGGCTCCGTCGGCCACGAGCCGGAGCGCGATCGCACGGCCGATCCCGCGCGTCCCCCCGGTGACGAGCACCGAGGCCCCTCGCAGGTTCATCGCCGCTGCAGCGGCTCGTCGGCGGGCGCCGAGCTCGGCAACTCGCTCCAGCCGGGCCGCGTCTGCGGCTCGCGACGGCTGTCGGCCGCCTTCGAGGAAGCGTGCCCGAGCCGGTCGAGCAGCTCCATCTTCTCGTCCGCGTACTGCCGCACGGGGTGCTCCTCGGGCAGGTCGAGCACGAGCTCGCGCACCCGCGCACGCAGCTGGTAGGCGAAGTGCGGGGTCGCGGGCCCGACGAGCTCGTCGACGTCGGCAAAGGTCGGCTCCGGCATCGCAGCGGAGCCTAACGAAGGTTTGCTGCCGTTCTCCTCCTTGGACGGGCTGAGGCCCGGCGGGTTTCGCCGGGCCTCGTTGCCAATCACGCGTTCGAAGGCTTAGAGCCCTGCTGCTCTAGTGAAGGTCGATGCCAGTCAGGACGTAGTGGCCCGCACTGCCGTCGGCAATGATGAACGGGATGTTCGACCCGATCTTGTAGGTGGGGTTCTGCTGCGCGAAAGCGGCCCAGTTCGCGTACACGCCACTCCCGTAGTAGACCTTGCAGGACGGGTTCGTCGTGCTCACCAGCGTGGTTCCGCCCGTCGCGCCGCCGCAGTTCGCTGCGTCCATGAACGCGTAGCCGCCGTTGCCGCCGTCGTTGATCGGCATGCTGAATCGAGGCGCTCCGCCGGTCACGGCGTCCTTGGACGTGAACCCGAAACTCACTGTGTTGAGCCGTTTCTCGTTGAGGCTCTTGCCCTGGACGTAGACGCCACCATCGGCGTCGTACGGGACGCTGTCGGGCTTTGTCGGGTTGACGATGGTTGCGCTGCTCGACGACTGAACCGTGACCGTCGAACCGTTGTCAGCGAACGTCTTCAGGTTTGCCGAAGCGCCGAGGGAGGTGCCGACGAACACGATCATCGCCAGCGAAGCCAGCGCGAACGTTGCAATGACCTTCTTCATGTAGTTCCGTTTCCGCCAGGACCGAACTCGATGTCCGGGTGGAGCGGGGCAGTCCTGGCTTCGAGTCCCCGCGCCGCCTCTCTGCATCGAGAGTGGCAGGATCTCGTCGGTCCATTGGAGTCCGATTGGATCAACTCCGCGAGTTCGGGCTGACACGATGGGGTCAACCGTCCACGAAGACGGGTCAACCATGCGGTCACTGCGTCTCAGTGGAGACCGACGAAGGTACGTTCGCGGACGTGCCCCGAGTTTCGACCGTCGACGCGATGTTGCTCAGCGCCGTCCTGCTCTGGGCGCTCAACATCACCGTCACGAAGTACATGTTCGAGCACGGGTGGCTCCCGCTCGCGTACGGGACGATCCGCTACTTCGTCGCAATCTCCATCTTCTGGGGCTACACCTGGTGGCGCGAGCGCTCGTTTCGGATCGCCCGTTCCGACTGGGTCTACGTGGGCATCGCGGCGTCCATGATCTTCCTGAACCAGCTCTGTTTCGTATACAGCCTCGAGTTCGCGCACGCCTCGACGGTGTCGCTGCTCTTCGCCTCGTGCCCGATGTTCGTGGGACTGATCGCGATCGTTCTCTTGCGAACAGACCTCCACGGCTCGTTCTGGCTCGGAGCCGGCTTGACCTTCGCGGGCGTCGCGCTGATCGCCGCCGGCGCGGGGGGCGGGCTGGTGTCCGGCTGGAAGGGGGACGTCCTCGCGCTCGCGCTGGCCGTTACCTGGGCGGGCTACACCATCGCGATCGCGCCGCTGATGCGGCGCTACTCGCCCTACCGCATCAGCGCGGTCGTGCTCGCGTTCGGCTGGGCGCCGCTCGCGCTCGTGAGCATCCCGCAGATCGGCCGGCAGGACTTCGCCTTCTCCGGGACGGTCTGGGTGGGCTTCGTATACGCGGTCATCGGGCCGCTCTTCCTCACGAACATCCTCTGGTTCACGTCCGTCGATCGGGTCGGTGCCGCGCGCGCGTCGATCTTCAACAACATGCAGCCGTTCTTCGGCGTGATCTTCGCGCTTCTGATCCTCTCCGAGTCGCTGCATGCACTGGAGATCGTCGGCGGCGCTCTCATCTTCGCCGGGATCTACCTCGAGCGGCGCCTGCGGCAGCCGGCGATCTCGCCGGCCGAGTGAGCCCGTCCAGATCTCGCCGTCGCCGCTTGACAAGCGTCGCCACTTTATCTATAAAACTAGATATATGGCATTGATCGAGTTCCATCTCGATTCGCGCTCCGGCGTACCGACCTATCTGCAGGTCGTGCATCAGGTCCGGCACGCGGTCCAGCTCGGCATCCTCCGGCCCGGCGACCAGCTGCCCACGGTGAAGGAAGTCGTCACGAGCCTGACGATCAACCCCAACACCGTCCTCAAGGCGTATGGGGCACTCGAGAGCGAAGGGATCGTCGAGGGTCGCCGTGGCCAGGGAACCTTCGTGACGAGCTCGGCACCGACGCCGCTCGGCGACGACGTCGGAAAGCTCCGGCGATCACTCCGGAACTGGTTCGGGCAGGCGCGCGCCGCGGGTCTCGACGAGCAGGCGATCGAGGCCCTGCTCTCCGAGCAGCGCGGCTCCGCGAGGAAGGTCGCATGAGCGCTGCTCTCGAATCGCGCGGGCTCGGCCGCCGTTACGGCTCGCAGTGGGCACTGCAGGGCTGCACGCTTGAGATCCCGCGCGGCACCGTGACGGCACTCGTGGGCCCGAACGGAGCCGGTAAGACGACGCTGCTGCGGCTCGCGGTCGGCTTGACTCGACCGAGCGCCGGCTCGGTGCGCGTGTTCGGCCTCGACCCGCGTGCGCAGGCTGCGGAGGCTCTGCCGCGTGTCGGTTTCCTCGCCCAGGAGCATCCGCTCTACGGCGGGTTCACCGTCGAGGAGATGCTGCGCTTCGGCGGCAAGCTCAATCCGGGCTGGGACGACCAAGCGGCCCGCGACCGCATGGCCGCGCTCGACCTGCCTCTGAAGAAGAAGGTACGGAGCCTCTCAGGCGGACAGCGCGCGCAGGTCGCGCTCACGCTGGCTCTCGCGAAGCGGCCGGAGCTCCTGCTACTCGACGAGCCGGTCGCCTCGCTCGATCCGCTCGCGCGCCGCGAGTTCCTCCAGTCGGTGGTCGAGGCGGTCGCCGAGCGCGAGATCACCGTCGTCCTCTCTTCCCACATCCTCGCTGACCTCGAGCGCGTCTGCGACCACCTCGTGATTCTTGCCCACGGCCGCACCCAGCTCGTCGGTGAGATCGAAGAGATCGTCGCGTCGCACCGCCTGCTCACGGGGCCGCGCGACGAGGCGGAGGACGTGTCGCGGATGCACGAGGTCGTGCGTGCAAGTCACGTCGAGCGGCAGACGACGCTGCTCGTCCGGGCGAACGGCCACGTCTACGACTCCCACTGGACCGTGCACGAGCTCGACCTCGAGGAGATCGTCCTCGCGTACCTCGGACAGGACGCGGAACGCCGGCGCGAGGCGGTGCTGTCGTGATCTGGCTCAGCTGGCGTCAGCAGAGGACGGAGGCGGTTCTCTCCGCCGCGATGGTCGTCCTGCTCGCTGCGCTGTTCATCCCCGCCGGCATCCATCTCGCGTCGTACTACGACCACCACGGCGTCGCGCGATGCATCTCAGGCAAGACCCTGGCCTGTGGCGAGACACTTGCCGCGTTCGGAGACCGTGCAGGGATCCTGCGCAGTGTGGTCCCGTGGCTGACGCTGCTGCCAGGGCTGATCGGGGTCGCGCTCGCCGCGCCCATCATCCTCGACCTCGAGGGCGGCACGTACCGTCTCGCCTGGACGCAGAGCGTTACGCGGGGCCGTTGGATCGCGACCCGCCTCGGCCTTTCGATCTTCACGGCGCTTGCCGCGGCCGGCTTGCTCGCAGTCCTCTTCACGTGGTACCGCAGGCCGCTCGACCACGTCTTCGGCCGCTTCGACGGGACGTCGTTCGACCTCGAGGGCACGGTGTCTCTCGGCTACGTCCTCTTCGCGCTCGGTCTCGGGCTCGCGATCGGGGTCCTCTGGCGACGGACGGCTCCGGCCGTGATCGCGTCCTTCCTCGCCTACGTGGCCTGCCGGCTATTCGTGGACGGCTGGCTGCGGCAGCGCTTCGTCACGCCGCTGTCCGCGACGTGGAAAGGCAACGCCCCCGGCCCGAACCTGAACACCGACTGGGTGCTGTCCTCGGGGATAAGCGATCGAGCCGGCCATCTGTTCGCCGGCAACTTCCAGATCCTTCAGGCGTGCGGGCGAGTAGGCGCCAGGGGTACGAAAGCGCTCAATGGCCAATGCCTGGCGCGGCACGGCGCCGGCTACAACCACGCGGTTTGGCAGCCGGCCAGCCGCTTCTGGGAGTTTCAGGGGATCGAGACGGCGCTTTTCGCCGGCGTCGGTCTTCTCCTCATCGCCTTCGCGGCCTGGCGGGTGCTCGCCTCGGACTAGAGGCATAATCGGCTCATGGCCGAAGACTTCATGCCGCTGCTCGGCTGGGATCACGTCGAGCTCTGGGTCGGCAACGCAAAGCAGGCGGCGTACTTCTACGAGCAGGCGATGGGGTTCACGCGGACGGCGTACGCAGGCCCCGAGACGGGGGTCCGCGACCGCGCCTCGTACGTGCTCGAGCAGGGTGATGTCCGGTTCGTCGTCACGAGCGCGCTGCGCGAGGAGCACGAGATCACGAAGCACCACGCGCGCCACGGCGACGGCGTTCGCGACATCGCGCTTACCGTGCCCGACGCGACACAGGCCTACCGCGAGGCGGTCTCGCGCGGCGCACGCAGCGTCAGGGAGCCGCGGAGCGACGGGGACGAGTTCGGCACGGTCGAGCGCTCGGCGATCGCCACCTATGGCGACACGATCCACACCTTCGTCAACCGCGCCGACTACGGCGGCCCCTTCCTGCCGGGGTACGTCTCGGTCTCGGAGAACGGACACGCCGGCCAGGGCGTCGGCCTCCTGAACGTCGACCACATCGTCGGCAACGTCGAACTCGGCCGCATGGACTACTGGGTCGAGTTCTACGAACGCGTCTTCGGGATGACGAACATCCTCCACTTCGGAGACGAGCAGATCCAGACCGAGTACTCGGCACTCATGTCGAAGGTCATGTCGGACGGCCAGGGAAAGATCAAGTTTCCGATCAACGAGCCGGCCGAGGGCAAGCGCAAGAGCCAGATCGAGGAGTACGTCGAGTTCTACGGCGGCGCCGGCGCGCAGCACATCGCGCTCGTGTCGAGCGACATCGTGGGCACGGTGGAGGCGCTGAAGGAGCGCGGCCTCCTCTTCCTCGACACTCCGGACTCGTACTACGACGAGGCGCCGGGGCGCGTGGGCGAGATTGCCGAGGAGTGGCCCGTGCTGCAGGAGCACAAGATCCTCGTCGACCGCGACGAGGACGGCTATCTGCTCCAGATCTTCACGAAGACGGCGCAGGACCGGCCGACGGTCTTCTTCGAGGTGATCGAGCGGCACGGCGCGACGACCTTCGGCGAGGGCAACTTCAAGGCCCTGTTCGAGGCGATC
>Ga0066903_100005989_pt1 | contig 10686 bp, 7 predicted proteins | sample PanSoiMetaGPlot1_FD_67491 | JGI IMG/M metagenome (GOLD analysis project Ga0066903, IMG submission 67491) | Tropical forest soil microbial communities from Panama analyzed to predict greenhouse gas emissions - Panama Soil - Plot 1 (version 2) | ecosystem: Environmental > Terrestrial > Soil >...
CTTCGCTATGCGCTGTTCGCGACCGTTGCCGTGCTCGGGGCGATCGCGCTGCTCACGTTCATCCCCGGCGCGCCGCTGCGCAACCCCGACACCGGGAAGATCATCGGCGACTCGCCGTTCATGAACAGTCTGATCGTGATCATCATGCTCGTGTTCTTCGCGGCCGGCCTCGCCTTCGGCCGGGGCGCGAAGACGATCCGCACGAGCGCCGACGTCCTCGGCACGATCACGAAGTCCTGGGCGACGCTGGCGAGCCTGCTGTTCCTCTTCCTCCTGATTGCCCAGTTCATCGCCTACTTCAACTTCAGCAACATGGCCGAGGTGGCCGCCGTCAAGCTCGGGGACGTGCTCGAGCACATGAACATCGGCGCCGTGTGGCTGCTGATCGGCCTGATCATCGTCACGTTCATCGTCGACCTGATCATCCCGGCCGCGATTGCCAAGTGGGCACTGCTGGCGCCGATCTTCATCCCGCTGTTCATCCGTCTCGGCGTCGCGCCGCAGACGGTGCTCGCCGCCTACCGCGTCGGCGACTCGCCGTTCAACGTGCTCACGCCGCTGATGGCGTACTTCCCGCTGATCGTCGTCTTCACCCAGCGCTACAAGAAGGACGCCGGAATCGGGACCGTCGTCTCGCTGATGCTGCCCTACGTCGTGATCCTCTCGGTGCTGTGGACGCTCTTCTTCGTCGTCTGGTACCTGATCGGCATCCCGCTCGGACCGGGCTCGCCCGTGAAACTCTGAGGCGGCCAGGCCTCCTTCGGTCAGCTCGAGAAGCCCGAGACGGCGTCGCCGACCAGCGTCACGCCGATCAGGAGGAACAGCACGGCCATGATCACCGAGTTGTGGCGGGCCATGAAACCTCTGACGCTGTCCAGCGGTTGCCGCGACCGGTCTCCGAGCGCGAGGGCAAGCACGACGGGGCTGAGCACACCGACGGAGGCGATGAGCACGAACACGATTAGGACGCCGATCTCCTCCCCCCTCGTGAGCCCGACCTCGGCGATCTCCACGGCCGCAGCGGCGGCGAGCAGCACGTTCTTCGGATTGAGCGCGGACAGCGCGAACCCGGCACCCGCCGCCTTCACCGGCGTGAAGGCGTCCACGGCGCTCATCCAGCCCGGCGCCGGCGACTCGTCGCCCTCGCGCGGACGTCCGCGCCACTGCTTGACCGCATACGCCACGAGGACGACGCCGAGGACGAGCAGCAACACGTTCGCCCATGTGGCGGGCTCGCCGTGATCGTTCGCGCCCGCTTCGTCGGCGAGCCACAGCACGAGTGCGCCGACCGCGGACAGTCCGACGGCCCAGGCAAGGACGAAAGCCGCGCCTTTCGTCCGACCATGATCCGATCCGACCAGCAGCACGGCGGCGATGATCGGCACGGGGAAGATCGCAACCGCGACCGCCAACGGCAGCACGTCTCCGATCGCGCGCCCCATCCTCCTCATCCTCCCGTTCCGCGTTGCAGCTCGACCGGCCGGCCCTGCGCCTCGGCTCCCCCCGATCCGAGCAGGCTACGTCACGAATGAGCGACTCGACCATCACCTTCATCGTGCTGGGCGCCGTCGTCGTCGTGTTCGTCCTCGACCGCTTCCCGGTCGCCGTCGTCGCCGTCGCAACGTCGCTCTCGCTCTGGGCGACAGGCGTCCTCGACCTCAACCAGGCGCTCGCGGGCTTCGGCGACCCCGTCGTGCTCTTCATCGCCTCGCTCTTCGTGGTCAGCGAAAGCCTCGATGCGACGGGAGTAACGGCCTGGGCGGGGCAGCAGCTCGTCGCGCGCGTAGGCGAGAGCCGGATACGACTGCTGGTCCTGATGATGGCGCTGGTGGCGGCGCTGACCGCGTTGATCAGCGTCAACGGAGCCGTGGCAGCGCTCCTGCCCGTGACCGTGGTGCTCGCGCTGCGGCTGAAGCGCTCACCTGGCCAGCTCCTGCTCCCGCTCGCCTTCGCGGCCCATGCCGGCTCGCTGCTGACGCTCTCCGGGTCGCCGGTCAACGTGATCGCTTCCGAGTTCGCGGCTGACGCAGGGGCCGGAAGCTTCGGCTACTTCTCCTTCGCGCTCGTCGGCCTTCCGCTCGTCGTCGGGACGGTTGCGATCGTCGTGCTCTTCGGCGAGCGCCTGCTGCCCCACCTCCCCGCCCGCTCGAGCTCGCGCGACTTCAGCGACCACGCCCGCACCCTGGTCGAGCAGTACGGCCTCGGGGACGGGACCGAGCTGCTCACCCGCTCCGCGGGCGTTGCGGAGCTGATCGTGCCACCGCGGTCGGAGCTCGTCGGAGACACCGCCTTCCCGGGAATGGTCACCGAGAGCGGCGAGCTCGTCGTGCTCGCCGTCCAGCGCAAGGGCGAGGATCTTCCCGGCGAGACCGTGCTCGCAGTCGGCGACACGCTGCTCGTCCAGGGGACGTGGATGGCGCTCCGGCACCGGCTCGACGACCCGGAGGTGCTGGTCGTCGACGAGCCGACACTGATACAGCGGAACATCCCGCTCGGCCCGGGTGCGAACCGCACGCTGGTCGTGCTGACGGCGATGGTCGTCCTGCTCGCGACGGGAGCCGTCCCGCCGGCGGTCGCGGGCCTGCTGGCGGCAGGCGCGCTCGTCGTCGGCCGCGTGCTGACCATCGAGCAGGCCTATCGGGGCATCTCCTGGACGACGGTCGTGCTCGTGGGGGGCATGATCCCGCTCTCGACCGCGATGACGCAGACCGGCGCGGCCTCGAAGCTCGCGGACATCCTCGTCGACGTCGTCGGGGACGCCGGGCCTTACGCGCTGCTCGCCGGGTTGTTCGTGCTGACTGCGGCGCTGGGCCAGCTGATCAGCAACATGGCGACGGCGCTGATCGTGCTCCCGATCGCGCTTCAGACCGCGAAGGACCTCGACGTCTCCGTGCGCCCCGTGCTGATGTGCGTGACGGTCTCGGCCGCCGCGGCGCTGCTGACACCGGTCGCGACTCCTGCCAATCTGATGGTCATGGAGCCCGGTAGCTACCGCTTCTCCGACTACTGGAAGCTCGGGCTCCCGCTGCTCGTCCTCTACGGCGCGGTCGCCGTCGGCCTCGTCCCTGCCGTCTGGAGGTTCTGACGGACGTCCGGGCCGGGATCGAGGCAGGAGCCGAGTCGCCCTTCGTCTCGACCGGGCACCTACCCGTGCCGGAACTCGTGCAGCAACTGGTCGACGATGCGTACGAGCGCTTCCGATTCGATATCGAGGGCGCGACGTCACAGGTCTATCCGGCGCTCGAGCGCGTCCCCGGGCATCTCTTCGGCATCGCCGTCGGCGGCGTCAGCGGCGCGACCTACTCCGCGGGCGACGCCGAGGCCGAGCACACGATCATGAGCGTCGCCAAGCCCTTCCTCTACGCCCTGGTCTGCCAGGAGCTCGGCTGGCGGGAGGTGGGGCGCCTCGTCGGCGTGAACGCCACCGGCCTGCCGTTCAACTCGCTGGCGGCGATCGAACAGAGCCCCGACGGGCGGACGAACCCGATGGTCAACCCGGGCGCGATCGCGGTCACGAGCCTGGTGCCAGGCGGCGACCCGGCAGAGAAGTGGCGCTTCGTCGTGGACGGCCTCTCACGCTTCGCGGGCCGGCAACTCGAGGTGGACGCCGACGTCTACGGGTCGGCGAGCGAGACCAATCACCGCAACCGGGCTGCGGCGCGCCTGCTCGAGAGCTACGGCCGCATCTACTCCGACCCGGCCGAGGCCGTGGATCTCTACACCCGCCAGAGCTGCCTCGTCGTCACGGCGCGAGACCTCGCCGCGATGGGTGCGACGCTCGCCAACGGCGGCGTGAATCCGATCACGCACGACGGCGTCGTCGAGCCGGAGACCTGCCATGCCACCCTCGCCGTCATGACGACCGCCGGGCTGTACGAGACCTCGGGCGACTGGCTCTACGACATCGGCCTGCCCGGCAAGAGCGGGATCGGCGGCGGCATCGTCACCGTGGCGCCGGGCAAGGGCGGGCTGGGGACGTTCGCACCGCTGCTCGACGAGGCGGGGAACAGCGTCAAGGGCCAGCTCGCCGCAGCGTTCCTGTCGCGTCGGCTCGGCCTCGACCTGTTCGCGACCGAGGCCGGCGAATGACACACGCTCAGGAGGCGATCTCCCGGAGGCGCTGGGAGACGAGGTAGACGGCGACCGCCAGCAGGCAGGCGACGATCGCGAACACCCAGATGTGCACGAGCAGGACGACCGTCGCGATCAGCGCGAGGACGACGGCGACCTGGTTGGCGGTTCGGAGGAAGTTGCCCCTCAGGATCGACTCTGTGACGAGGAAGACGACCACGATCACGACCAGAAACGCCGCGAGGTGGTTCGGGGACACGAGCACCAGGACGGCCAGCCCGACCAGGAGCAGGCTCAGCGAAACCGCTGCCCAGATCTCCGCGGCACGGTCGAAGCGCATCTGCGACGGCGTGACCGGCTCGGCGGCGCGAGCGATGTGGGCGCGAGGGTCGCCGGCTTCCCCGCGGCGCCTCTGCTCGACCGTGCGCCGCAGCCCCTCGAGCACGATCTCGCACTCCGTCCTCTCCTTCCTGAGACCACTGAGGCTCGTCCCTTCTCCGGCGATGACCGACTCCAACCGCTCCGACTCGGTCGCGAGGTGCGGGCTTCCGTGCATGCTCCGGAGACGGGCGCCAAGCTCCTCGAGCCTCGAGTTCGCCTCGGGGACGAGGCGGTCGAGCTCGTCGATGCGCGCCTCGAGGCGGGCCCGCTCCGCTTCGAGCGCGGAGAGCTCGCGCGGCGGCGGCGCGACCTGCTCCAGGCCCGCGAAGCCGAGCGGGTCGAACCAGGACGCGCGCGGCGAGCCGTCGCGGTTGTACATCGGCCCGGCGGGAGCGTTCTCGCCCGAGATCGGGTCCCGCGCGAACAGGCCCCAGAGCCCACGGTAGCGGCTGACCCACGGCGTAGTCTCGTCGACCACCATGGGAGTCCAGGCCTGGTCCTGGCCGGGGCCGACGGCCAGGCCGTCGCCGCGCGCGAAGTCGATGAAGGGGATGCGAAGCGGGTTCGGCGTCTCGGAGCTCTGGCCCAGCGTCGTGCGCCAGAAGCGGCCGAGCCAGGCCGTCACGCCCTCCAGCTGCTCCGGGACCGGCAACGACACCTCCGCCTGGTACTCGCCGCGCCTGAAGTACGACGCGTGCGAGCCCGCTCCCGCGTAGACGACCGGGTGCCCATCGACGAGCTCGAGGTCGGCGTCGTCGTCGAAGCGCCGCCGGAGGTCGGCCCCGTGGAAGTCGTGCGACGCGTACGCGACCCATTCCGGCACGAGCCGGCCCCCGTCCTCGTACAGGTACACGGAGACCATCTCCCAGTCGGCCTCGTGGTCGTTCACGCCGTGGAACCCCGACCGCCACGGGTTGTACGCGAAGAAGAACCAGTACTGGCAGACCGTCCAGTCACCCTGCCGCACGACTCGACCGTGGTAGACGTAGCGCTCGTCCAGCTCGTGCAGGTCGGCGTACTTGAGAGCTGCCGCCGCCGCGCTCGCCTGAGGCACCGTGCCGCGAAGGAGGAACGAGAGCGAGAAGAGCCCGTCGCCGAGTCGTGGAAGCAGACCGCCCCGCGCCAGCCGACCGAGGCCTGCATGGAACTCGGTCCCGCTCTTCTTCTCGAGGCGGTGCCCGCGCGCCATGGCCTCGGCCGCATCCTGGAAGCCCAGCGGGCTGATGAAGCGCAGGTAGAAGAGCGTGTCGAACGGAGCCTGGCGGTGCTCGACGAGACGGGTGATCGTCAACGCGCCCTCGGGCACCAGCTCGCGGTCGGCCTCCTCGCGCTGGTGCAGCCAGAGGCTGCACTGCTCCACATACGGCTCGACGTCCATGGGGAAGAACTTCTCGCCCTGCGTGTAGCGGACGACCGGCTCGAAGGCGCGGAGGATCTCCAGGTCGGTCGCACCGGCGTCGAGACGCGGCCTGGCTCGATCCGCTCCTACCCGCTCGACGAGAGGCAGGTGCTGCGGGGCTCCACGGACGCCGAAGGCGACCTGGATGTCGAACGGCGTGAGGACGAACACGGCGATCGCGTTCAGCGCCATGGCCAGGTAGTCGGCATCGGAGAAGAAGAAGGCGCGGAGCAGCTGGTTCATCAGCCCGACGACTGCCCAGGTCATCAGCGCCGCCCAGGCCCAGTGGCGGAGCCGGAGCGCGCCGAACCCGAACACGATCACACATGCGCCGAGCGCGATCAGGGTCGCGGCCTCCGCCAGGGCGCTGTTGCTCGGGTTGCCCCGGAGCCCGAGCGCGCCGTCGACGATGGAGTAGACGCCGACGCCGAAGGCGAGGTAGCCGACGACCGTGACGCTCGCCGGCCGCTTCGCAGGCACCACCGCCTCCGTCGGCGCGTCGCCCCGAGGCGGCGAGATCAGAGGTAGCTGTTCCGTTGGAGCCATCTGAACGCGAAGAAACCCCAGATCGGGGGGAGGTAGAACGTCGAGAGGCGGTAGATCAGCACCGTGGCCGCCGCGGCGGACGGAGCCATCCCGGCCGACGTCAGGCCCACCTCGAGCCCGAACTCCACGACCCCGATCCCGCCGGGCACGGGGATGAGGCTCGAGAACAGCGAGGTGCTCGCGTTGATCAGGATCAACGCGGTGATCGGAATGTGGTAGCCGAACCCCCGCGCGATCAGCCCGAGCGCGGACGCGAAGAGGATCTCCGTCGCGAGGTTGCCGCCGATGAGGAGCACGAGCTTGTTGGACTGGCGGAGCGCGTTGAGGGATTCACGCACCTGCGGCCACCAGACCCGTACCCGGTTCACGATCGCATTGCGCAGTCGGCCGACGAGGACGACGGTGAGCACGACGGCAACCCCCAGGCCGATGACGATCCAGAGCAGATGCAGCGCGCCCGAGTCCGGCCCGGCGAGATCGAGCGAGACCTCGGCACTCGAGAACAAGGCGAGCAGGACGACGAGGATCACCTGCAGGAAGTTGCCGGCGAGCGAGTCGATCGCGCCGGCCGTGACCGATGCGGCCGGCGGCAGGCCCTGCCGCTGGAAGAAGCGGATGAAGACGGTCATCCTGGCGAGGCTCGACGGCAACGCCAGGTTGAGGTACGCGGTCGCCAGCTGCAGCACGTAGACGGGGCCGAACGCGAGCTTCATGGCGATCGATCCGAGCGTCGAGACGGCCTGGGTCAGGCGGGGCAGCTGGGCGAAGAAGACGGCGAATACGAGCCAGGCCCAGGACGCGTTCGAAAGGTCTTCCTTCACCGCACTGAAGTCGATATTCCCCGCGAACTTGACGATGGCCAGGACGGCCAGCACCAGCAGGGCGAGCTGCACGAGCGTGCCGCGGGTGACGCGTCGCAGCTTGACGAGTTCGGGAGGCTCGGCGCCGACGGCCTCGGCAGCCGCCGCCCGCAGCTCGTCAACGTCGACCTTGCGGTCCTTCAACGCCTGCCTCAGCCGCCCGCCCAACGCGGCAGGCTGGATGTAGGGCAGAACCGCGGTCACGCCGTCCGGGCCCAGCGCCTCGAGCCCCGCCTCGATCGACGCGTCCACCCCCGCGGCGGCCGCGATCGACGCCAGCAGCTGGGCACGATCCGACATGACCTGTTCGAGGGTCGCGGTCAGGGTGGCATGCCCCAGATCGACGAAGCCGGGTGCGTCGTCCACCAACGCCGCCGTGTACGTGTCGATCCCCCCGTGCGCGATCCGCGCATCATGGAGGGACTCGAGCGCCTGCCAGAACCGTCTCAGAAGCTCCCGGTCGAGGATGTCGGGGTCGAGCTCCGCGAGCGGCCGCGTCGGCCCGGACAGCACGAGCACGGCGTCGCCCCGCCCCGTCGCGCCGGCTGTGACGAGCCCGCGCGTGGCCACACCCGTCCGGGCGGCGAGCAGCGTGATCAGGGCCTCGGTCTGCACGGCCTGCATGCGGCTGAAGCCCGGCGGCGTGCCGGTGCCCGCGTACGTGAGCCTTCGCCACAGGCTGGCGACGAGCTGGGTGTCGTAGGCGTCTCGCCCGTAGACCTTTACGAGCAACGGGACCCCGGACTCGGAGCGTCCGTCGAGCTCGAAGACGCCGGACGGCTGCCGCTGGGCCGACTCGAGCTGAACCGCCGACACGCCGAGCTCCGCGAGCGCGGCGGCGACGTCGCCCACGCCGGGGCGTCCGAGAGACGTGCCGAACGCGAGCCGGACGCCCGCAGCGGCGGCGATCGCCGCCAGGATCGCCGCGAGGCTCCCGCCCGGGGTTCCCGGGTAGAGCAGCAGGCTGCCGACAAAGCCGATCGCCAGGATCCAGCGGCCTGCGCGCTGCAGCCCCCGGACGAGCTGCGTGCCGACGGTGAGCACGATCGCTCCGGCCTCGGCGATGCGGGCGACGGGAAAGGAAGCCGCGCCCGAGAGGCCGGTGATCGACTGCCCGATGTCGGGCCAGTGCCCGACCGCGAGCCTCGTCGAGACGATCGACAGCACGGCCGCGACCACGCAGGCTGCAACCGCCTGGAGTCCGACTCTCCGGGGCCGGGTGACGACGGCGACGACGAGGAGGATGAGCGCCCAAATCGCGATCGCGTCGAAGAAGAACTGCCACACGGGGTCGAGGAAGTCCGGGAAGGTGACCAGGAGCCTGCCCAGCGCCCGCTCGAACTGACCGGGCGGATACGCGACGACGAGCAGCCCGAGGCCCAGCAGCGAGATCGCGGCGATGAGCCCGTCGGTCACCCGCCTCGAGGTCGGCCCGCCCGCGGGAGACGAGTAGAAGCGAATCCGCGCCCTCGTGCGGGGAAGCGTGCTGTCGAACTTCGCCAGCACCACGTCCAGCGCTTTCCCGGTGTCTACGTCAGGCGGGAGACCCGTCGCCATGCGGCATCGTTACGCATCTCCCGGCCGACCGTATGGGCCGTGCGCGACAGAAGTCCGAGCGTCAGGCTGCCAGCGGGCGTTCCCGGGCGTGGTCGCCGCCCGCACGCGCGGGCGGGGCCGCGGCGACCCCGAGGAGCTCGTCCAGCCGGTGCAGGCTCAGGACCGTCGCGAGACGCTCGTGGCACCTGAGCTCGAAGTGCCGACGTTCCTGTCGCGCCCGCTGCGCGACGTGGACGAGAACGCCGATCCCCGACGAGTCGACGAACGCGTCGCGCGTGTCGACGAGCACCCCGGCCGGCTTGTGCTCGAGCACATCGCAGAACAGCTTCCGGGCCTCGCGGGCGGTGTAGAAGTCCAGCGCGCCCTCCACGGTGAGGCACGCCATCTGACCGTGCCACTCGACCTCGGCATCGAACTGGCCAGTGCGGAAACGAATCGGAAGAGAAGCAGTCATCCGGGCCTCCTCGCTGTCGACCTAGTACCCAGCACGGCCGGCCCCAAACCCATGGCGGAGGCGATGTTTCAACCCGTGACGGATGTCATGCCCAAGTGGTGACGGCCGCCCCTACCCGAGCGACCCATCCGTCCGGAAGATGGACGACATGGAGTTTCGTTCGCGCAGCAAAGGGGGGTCCCGTGACCATCACGCTGATCATCGTCGCCTCGCTCGTCGCGGTGCGCGTGGGCTGGCGGCTATACCGGACATGGCAGAGAACCGACGAGAGAACGGAGCATCGATGACGATGACCCTGGAGCACGACACGCCGACGGCATCGACGCCCTCGATCGACCTGCGCGGCCTGCGCAAGTCGTTCCGGGCGACCGGCGTGATCGTGGAGGCCGTCCGCGGCGTCGACGTCTCCGTTGCTCCCGGGGAGACCGTCGCGCTGCTCGGCCCGAACGGGGCCGGCAAGTCGACCACGATCGACATCCTGCTCGGTCTCCAGCGGGCCGACGCCGGCTCCGTGGCGCTGTTCGGCGGCACGCCGGAGCAGGCCGTCGCCCGCGGGCGAGTCGGCGTGATGCTCCAGTCGGGCGGATTGCTCCGTGATCTCACCGTGCGCGAGCTGGTGACGATGATGGCGGCGCTCTACCCCGCGCCGCTCGCAGTCGAGGAGGCTCTGGAGCTCGCCGGCGCCGTCGCGATCGGCGGCCGGCGCACCGAGAAGCTGAGCGGCGGCGAGCGGCAGCGCACCCGCTTCGCCATCGCGCTCGTCAGCGATCCCGAGCTGCTCGTTCTCGACGAGCCGACGGCAGGCATGGACGTCGAGGCCCGGCACCGCTTCTGGACGGCCGCACGGGACCTGGCCGCGCAGGGGCGGACGATCCTGTTCGCCACCCACTACCTCGAGGAGGCCGACAGCTACGCGGACCGAGCCGTGCTGATGTCGCACGGCCTGGTGGTCGCTGACGGGCCTCCGACGGAGATCAAGTCGATGGTCGGCACGCGGACGATCAGGGCGACGCTTCCGGGCGTTCCGCTGGAGGCGCTCGAGCGCATTGCCGGCGTGACCCGGGTCGAGCGGCGCGGAGAGTCGATCGTGCTCGTCTGCACCGACTCGGATGCCGCCATCCGGGCCCTGCTCGCCGAGCATCCGGACGCGCGTGACATCGAGATTCAGGGCGCCGGCCTCGAGGACGCTTTCCTGCAGCTGACCGGGACCAACGGAGAGGAGGAGCGATGAACCAGGTGACCTACGCGCGCTACGAGCTCGTGCGCACGTTCCGCAACCGCCGGTTCGTGATCTTCTCGTTCGGGTTCCCGCTCGTCCTCTACTTCCTGATCGCCGCGCCCAACCGGCACGAGACCGATCTCGGCGGCACAGGCATCTCGGCACCCGTGTACTTCATGGCCAGCCTGGCCGCATTCGG
>Ga0066903_100005990_pt1 | contig 10683 bp, 8 predicted proteins | sample PanSoiMetaGPlot1_FD_67491 | JGI IMG/M metagenome (GOLD analysis project Ga0066903, IMG submission 67491) | Tropical forest soil microbial communities from Panama analyzed to predict greenhouse gas emissions - Panama Soil - Plot 1 (version 2) | ecosystem: Environmental > Terrestrial > Soil >...
TAAATCCGTTATAACCGCCCGGCTCGTCGGGAAGCAGATCAGGCCGGCCACCATTCCCGTCGCTGCACAGGGCGTCACCGGCAGCGCAATGCACACCGATGCCCACAAAATCGGCGAACGCCTGCCCCGGATTCGCCACCACTTCCTGTGCTTGCGGTGAGTTTGCGCCGAACACCGTGGGAATGTCGGTCTGAATGTTTTCGAGGATGGTGTTCGCGGTGGACACGGCGCCGAAGTTGCATCCGGCGCGCGTAAACGGCACCCAGGGCGCCGGCGCATTCTTGCCCTCGGCGGTCAGCATGTTGAACAACGTGTCGGTTGGCGTCGAGGTGGTCGGATCGAAAAGCGGATCGGTCCAGTATGCGAACGACACGCCGAGACTTGAGGTCCCGTTGGGCTTGAAATAGCGGAAGCTGTTGCTCACGGGCACGCCATGGCGATCGCCGTAAACACCGGTCAGCGACGTCAGGATGTCAGTCGCGGTGTGCGAGATGAGCGGCGTGTGGTGATTCGAGAGCAAAGTTCCATTGCCGCGAATGAAATTCAGCAGGTGGGGCATCTGTTCCAGGTCGGAGGGAACATTCGGATTGTCGCGGGTGAAGTGCGTGTTATCGAATTGCACGTAGATGACGTGTTGCACCTGGGCTCCGGATGGGTTGAGCGGGCAAACCGCGGCGGGAGCGGAAACTCTGACAAGCGGCAATAGGAAGCTGAGCGCAAGAATTCTGAGTCGCATAGTAGGGACAGGCTCCTTAGCAAGATTTCGACGAAGCAGGCGGTTGAGAACAGAGCGAACTATAGGGTGACCACATTCTGTGAAGGTTAATGCTGGGTAAATATTCGGCAAAAACTCTGTTGCGCGCGGAACGGCCAATCCAGCGCGGCTTTCGGGGCGATGAACGGGAGGAACAAAGGGCGACACAGTCTACACCAGGTCGCCTGTTGAAATGCACGTCCGTTCCGCCATGTGACTAACGTTTGTGGAAATGGTTCGCGATGGCCTGTGACATGTCTTGATTTTGATACGCTGAATCCACCACACCCATCATGTTGGCCCGCATCCTTCGTATTCTGCGCCCCTCGCATCAACACACCGCGTTTTCCGCGACGGTCCTGCTGATGAGCACGGTCATGCTGTCGCGCGTGATCGGCTATTTACGCGAAGCCTATATCGCGTACGCCTTCGGCGCGGGAGGGCAGACGGACGCCTACGTGGCGGCCTTTACGTTGCCTGACTGGTTGAATTACATCCTGGCAGGCGGCACAGCATCGATCACCTTCATCTCCATCTACACACGCTTTCTTGCCGAGAAGCGGGAGGCGGATGCTGAGAAAACCTTCTCCGTGATCATCACCGTGATGACCTCGGTGTTCCTCGTGGGCATTCTCGCGGCGGAGATCTTCACACCGCAATTTGTCGGCTGGATGTTTCACGGCTTCTCGGCGGAGCAAATGAAGCTGTGCGTCTCGCTGACTCGCATTCTGCTGCCGGCGCAGATCTTCTTCTACGTGGGTGGAGTGGTGGGTGCCGTGCTGCTCTCGCACCGCATGTTCCTGTTCCCCAGCTTTGGGCCTCTGCTCTACAACGTCTTCATCATTCTCGGCGGCGTTGTTGCCGGCAAGCAGATCGGGATCTCTTCTTTGGCGTGGGGCGCGCTGGCGGGCGCCGTGATCGGTCCGTTTCTCGTGAATGCAATTGGCGCGGCGAGGATCGGTACCGGGTATCGTCCGTCCTTTGATTGGAACAACGCCGCGTTCCGCGAGTGGGTGCGGCTGTCGATTCCGCTCATGCTTGGCGTATCGCTGGTGACGGCTGACGACTGGATCCTGCGTTACTTTGCATCCGGGGGTATCGGCGACATCGCACGCCTCAACTATGCGAAGCGCCTGTTCGCCGTCCCGATTGCCGTGCTGGGGCAGGCTACCGGACAGGCATCGCTTCCGTTCTTCGCGAAATTGTTCGGGGAAAAGCGGATGAAGGAATTCGGAGCGACCGTGAATGGATCGGTCTACCGGATCTCGGCACTCTCCGTGCTGGTGTCGGCGCTGATGATGGTGACCGCTCTGCCGCTCATCGATCTGGTTTACCGCCGCGGACATTTTTCCTTCGCCGACTCGCAGGAGACGGCCCTGTACTTCTTCTGGTTCTCGCTGTCCCTTGCGTTCTGGGCAGCGCAGGGGCTCTACGCGCGAGCTTTCTATGCGGCGGGGGACACGCTGACCCCGATGGTCGCGTGCACGCTGGTGACGATCGCCTCGATCGAAGTGTACCGGGCGCTCTTCCATTCCATGTCGGTCGTGGGATTGGCGATTGCGTCCGACATCGGCATCGTTGCCAACACGGTCGTCGCGGCGATCCTGCTCCACCGGCGGCGCCTCGTGTCTTTGGCCGACCTGCCCTGGTTCGAGTTGGGCAAATCGATCTTGGTGGCTGGCGTGGCCGGCGGAATCGCCTGGCAAGTGGGACGGCTGATTCCGTTGCACGGCAGCCGGGCGGCTGACCTGGAATCGTTAGGCCTGGGCACCATCACCTGGGCGGGTGCCGTGGCGGCGGGGTTATGGATTCTTCGCTCCGATCTGCCCCAGTCGATGCGCCGGGGGAAAGCTCCTGGGGAAAAATCAGCTGCGCAAGCCGCGATGGAACTCTAACCCCTCGGCGTTCGCAGCGGCAGTCTGCCGCGCGCCCTCTGCGTTTCCAGATTCCGGTTCGGAATCCGAGACCCAAACCCGGTTTACCAACAACTCTATCCAACTGATTCCACGTGACATAAGAAATGATCGAGGATTGTTCCCGCCTCGACCGTCAGTGCATTGCCCGGGGCATCGGATCGGAGGAAATTGGGTTCGAGGCCGGGAGGTCGTGATGGCGAGTCCGTTGGTGGATTATTGTGAGCAGGCAAATCCCAAGGTATTGGAGAGTATTCGACGAGTGGGCAGCGCAGTGGAAAGCACGCGACGGATTCAGGCCAGCTTTCTGACGAAACTTGAAAAGCGGGCCCTTGTCTGGATAGCGGAACGCACGCCGTCCTCGATCCACTCTGACCACCTGACCGCCCTTGGACTTCTCGGCCAGATCCTGGCCGGAGTCTTCTACGCCCTCGCGCGCCGGAACAAGTACTGCCTGCTCGCCGTCATCGGCTGCCTCGCGGTGAACTGGCTGGGCGACTCGCTCGATGGAACACTGGCCCGCGTACGCCAGCGGCAGCGGCCGCGCTACGGCTTTTATGTCGACCACATGGTCGACAGCTTCGGCGCCATCGCCCTGATGGGCGGACTGGCCTTCTCCGGTTACATGCATCCCTGGATCGCGATTGGATTGCTGGTCGGGTTTCTGGTGCTTTCCATTCAGTCCTATCTCGCGACGTACACGCTGGGGGAATTTCACTTGTCATTCTGGAATTTCGGTCCGACGGAGCTGCGCATTCTGCTGGCCGTTGGCAATCTCGCACTGCTGCGCTGGCCCATGGTGCTGCACAAGCAATATCGGCTGTTCGATATCGGAGGGGTGATTGGCCTGGCCGGCATGACGCTGATGATCGTGTTCTTCACGGTGAAGAACGGCTTGCGCCTGTATCGCGAGGAGAAGACTCGATGAGCGGTGCGCGCACCGGGATGCGCTGGCTGAAGTTTAACGCCGTCGGGGCGGGAGGCATCGCCGTGCAGTTGGCAGTACTCGCCCTGCTGAAGTCGGGCTTACGCCTCGACTACCTGGTGGCGACCGCGCTGGGGGTTGAAGCAGCCGTCATCCACAACTACCTCTGGCACGAGCGGTTCACATGGGCTGACCGCGCTACCGGCAATTCGTGGGCGCGCTTGGCAAAATTCAACCTCACGACGGGAATGTTTTCGATCCTCGGGAACCTGCTGGTGATGAAACTGCTGGTGGGCGGAGCACATTGGAACTACTTGGTCGCGAATATTCTAACCATCGCGACGTGTTCGATCCTGAATTTCCTGGTAAGCGATCGGTTCGTGTTCGAAGAATCGTGAGGTGATACGCGGAGGAACCAGCGTAGGGCCCGTCTGGCCTCGCGCATGCATGCCCTGGATCGCGCTTGGTCGCTCCGACGACTTTCGTCAGGCCAAGATTCCCATTTTCTTTCCGACTTTCTTCAGCACCTCGAGCGCTCGCTCAAGTTCCTCTTCCGTGTGCGTCGCGGTCATGATGGTGCGCACACGGGCTTTGCCCTCGGGCACGGTCGGGAATGCGATGCCGGTGCCGAGCACGCCTTGCTTGAATAGCTCGCGCGAGAATTCCATCGTACGTGCCCCGTCGCCGATGATGATGGGCGTGATGGGCGTCTCGCTGGCGGGGGTGGTTTTGCCTCCGATGTCGAAGCCGAGCAGACTGAGCTCCTTCTTCCAGAAGCGTGTGTTTTCCCAGAGGTCTTCCATGCGCTCGGGTTCGTCCTGGAGGACGTCGAATGCCGCAATGCAGGTAGCGGCGACTGACGGCGGGTGCGAGGTCGAGAACAGGAATGGCCGTGCGCGGTGATAGAGATAGTCAATCAGATCGCGCGTGCCGCACACGTATCCCCCGAGGGCACCGATTGCCTTGGAGAGCGTGCCCACCTGGATGTCGACGCGGCCGTGCACGCTAAAGTGGTCGATGGTGCCGCGCCCAGCGCGGCCCAACACTCCGGAAGCATGCGCGTCGTCGACCATCATGATGGCACCGTATTTTTCCGCGAGATCGCACAAGCCGGGGAGCGGGCCGATGTCGCCGTCCATGGAGAAGACGCCGTCGGAGATGAGGAGCTTGCGGCCGGGCTGGTCCTTGACGCTGGCCAGCTGCTGTTCGGCGTGGGCGATGTCCTTGTGATTGAAGACGAGAATCTTGGCGCGCGAAAGGCGGGCTCCGTCGATGATCGAGGCATGGTTGAGCTGGTCGGAGATGATGAAGTCTTCCTTGCCCAGCACTGCCGAGACCGTTCCCGCGTTGGCTGTGAATCCCGACTGGAAGACCACGCAGGCTTCCACGTTCTTGAAGCGCGCGATTTTCTCCTCCAGCTCCATATGAATCTTCATGGTGCCCGCGATGGTGCGCACCGCGCCCGAACCCACGCCGTATTTGCGCGTCGCCTCGAGTGCAGCTTCGCGCAGCTTGGGATGCGTAGTCAGGCCGAGATAATTGTTCGAGGCGAGGTTAATGACCTTCTTGCCGTCAAACGTGCACTCGGGAGCCTGCTCGTCCTCGAGAACGCGCAAGTTGAAGTGCGTGCCCTTGGACTTCAATTCGTTCATCTGGTCGGTGAGATAAGAGAGCGGGTTGGTGCGGGTGGCTGTCGTCATCACGTGCCTCGCATGGCTCAGACTGGAAAAAGCGGCCTCTTCCCGGAATAACACGGACCAAGGAGATTGCATACCAGTTTAATCCAGCGGACGAGCTCTGTTCCGCGTCCCGGACCGGGTGCCGCCGGTGGATCCGCCGCTGACGCACCCAGGCGGAAGGGATTCATGGAGGCCGATAAAACCGAGGTTGGCTCTACTTCGCCCCGTTGGGATACACCAGAATCTTGCTAGCCTCTCCGGTCTTCAATCGCTCCATCGCTTTCGGGAAATCCTTCATCGCGATGCGGTCGGTGATCACCGGGTGCAGATCGAGTTTCCCAGCTTTGAGCAGCGCCGTCATCTGATACCACGTTTGGTACATGCGGCGCCCATTGATGCCCTGGATCGTGATGCCCTTGAAGATGATGTCTTCGGAAAAATTCAGCGAGACGGGCTTCGATGTCAGCCCCAGCAGTGAGATGCGGCCGCCGCGGCGCACAATGTCAAAAGCTGTTCGTATCGCGCTCGGGTGCCCCGCCATCTCGAGCACCACGTCTACGCCCGAGCCGCCGGTCTTTTCCATGACGATCTCGTTCACATTGTCTTTTGAAGGATCGAGCGTGAAATCGGCCTTCATCTGCCGGGCTACGTTACGGCGATGCTCGTTCACCTCGATGGCAAACACCTCGGCCGCTCCCACCGCCCGCGCCACCGCGATCGCAAACAGACCGATCGGTCCGCAACCTGTGATGGCTACGCTTCTCCCCGCAATCTCGCCCGCGAGCACGGTGTGTACGGCGTTGCCCAACGGATCGAGAATCGATGCATATTCCTGCGGGATCCCGGGATCGAGTTTCCAGATATTCGATTCAGGAATGACAACGTACTCGGCGAAGGCGCCGTCAGCATCGACGCCGATGATTTTCACGTTCTGGCAGATATGCGCTTCGCCAATCCGGCACTGGAGACATTTTCCGCAGGCCACATGCATCTCGGCCGAAACGAAGTCGCCTTCCTTCACGCTGGTGACTTCGTCGCCATAGGCCACCACTTCGCCGCAAAACTCATGCCCGGGCACAAGCGGCGGATGAATCCTGCCCTGCGCCCAGCGGTCCCACTCATAGATATGCAGGTCGGTTCCGCAAATCGATGCGACCTTCACTTTCACCAGGACGTCGGTGCGACCGAAGGTGGGCACTTTTACATGGCGGACATCAGCGCCCGGAGCGGCTTCCGGCTTCACTACCGCCAGCATGGTCTTCGACATGAGAGCTACCTTATGAACGTCGTACGAGCAACGCAAACGTTCGATTTTACCATTCGCGGTTGTGGGCATTTGCGCCCAAGCCTACAATCCTCGGCAGCTGATCACGATGATGGCTTACCGGCGACAACACCGGGCGCGGGCGAGCATACCGCTGAGCCTGTTGGCGTTCACCCTATCCTTCGCCTGCCGCGCGTACCCCCAAATGGCTGCGACGCCTTCGGCCACCCAGGAAGAATTTATTCGAAAGCTGGTGGCCGCCGCCATCGAGCGGACGCATCATCGGGTGCGCTACGACCCAGCTTATGTTCGCATTCCGTACCCCGGCGGAGATGTGAGCGCCGACACAGGCGTCTGTACCGACGAAGTCATCCGGTCGTACCGGGCGCTCGGAGTGGATCTGCAAAAAGAAGTGCATGAAGACATGTTGGCGAACTTCTCCGCGTATCCGCGCAAGTGGAATTCTCTCCTGCGTCGTCCGGATGCAAACATCGATCACCGCCGCGTGCCGAACTTGATGGTCTTCTTTCAACGCCACGGCGAGGTTTTCCCGACCACCACCCGTCCGGCCGACTATCACGCCGGGGACCTTGTGACCTGGGATCTTGGTGGGAACGTTCCTCACATCGGCGTCGTCGTCGATCAGAAAGGAGGCGGGGGCCGCTCCATGATTGTGCACAACATCGGCCAGGGGCCGCGCATGGAAGATGTTCTCTTCCGCTGGAAAATCACGGGGCATTACCGCTACTACGGACCCGCAACGAGATAAGGGACGAGAGCGAGTGCGGAGGATGACACCTTCGCGGCCTGCGCGGATTTCCATTACGACCTTTGCGGTGAAAAGCCGTTGCCAGGGTTTCGCGAACCATTCGGGACTCTGATTCCAGGCTTCAGGCTTTCTTGGAGGCGTTCAGCGTGGCCATTGGATGCCCCGAGCGACGCCTTTCCTCCAGCGACATCCGGTTGAACTCCTCCGATTTGCCGCGCGGCACGCTCAGCGTCTTCCACTCGCTGGACCGGAAATGTTTCGCCAGAAAGACGATCTGGCCCAGGTGCGTCGCATAATGCGCGAGTGCCCGGTTGAGTGCCTGCACGACCGTATGCGGTTCCTGCCGGATCTGAACGGTTCTCATCAGGTCGTCAGGAGTAAGCGAGTCGAGCGCGGCCAAGACCGTCTTCCAGCCGTCCTCCCACCATTGCATGAGGTCCGCGCGCGTGGTTTTCTTCGAGAGCTCGAATTCGCCATCGCGATGGCGATCGGGCTTTTCGCCGTCGCTGGTGAGAAAGTCCGTGAAGCGCGACCGCATATTTCCGGAAATGTGTTTGATCAGGATGGCAATGGAATTGGATTCCGGATCCAGCGTGATGAAAAAATCTTCGTCTCTGAGTTGCGCCAGCCCGCTTTCTACAAGACGCTTATGTCCGCGAAGCTGCCGGCGGACTTCATCGAGATAATGCGAGGCGAGGGAGTCCATCATGTCGCCATCATAGCGCTTCCGACGACGGGAGGGGTATGGCAGCAGTCCGGGAATCCGCCGGCTTGCGAAAGACTCGTCCACTCAGGGCGGGGTAGGATCTGACGTCTTATGGTGTTTTCCCCATCCTCCCGCACCCGGGCTCTCGATCCGGATCCGCTCACCCTTTTTCGCTCGAACATTGAACTTTCCCGGCAGAATCTCATTGGTGCCATCTGACCGCAGGATCGACGCTTTCCCCGCGCTGCCGTCTGCCCCGCCCTGCAATCCCCACGGACCGCGTTCCCGCCGATCTGCCAGCAATGTCACTTCTGCATCCGTCAGCACCTCGATTTCCCGCACCACTCCGTCTCCGCCGCGATACTGGCCAGCGCCGCCACTTCCCCGGCGCAACCCATAGGTGCGAACGCGTAGCGGATAGGCATACTCGAGAGCTTCCGCGGGCGTGTTGAGCGAGTTGGTCATGTGCGTATGCACGCCCGACACACCGGCCTTGGTCGGCCGCGCACCCATTCCACCGGCAATCGTCTCGTAATACGCGAATGGCTCGCCGGTCCGCGGGTCGAGCCCTCCAATGGTGAGGTTGTTCATCGTTCCTGACGCAGCCGCGGGAATACGATCGGGAACCGCCGTGGCCAGCGCCCGCAACAACACATCCACGATCCTCTGCGACGTCTCGACATTCCCGCCAGCTACAGCCGCCGGTGGCCGGGCATTAACCACCGTCCCCGCCGGTGCAATCACCTTGATCGACCGCATCAGGCCCGCGGTCGCGGGAATATCCTCCTGTACCAGGCAGCGAAATACATAGAAGCACCCCGAGTAGGTGATGGCCTCCACGGCGTTGATGCTGCCTTCCACCTGAGGGTCGCTTCCGGAAAAATCGACGACCACCGAGTATGGCGCGGACACTCCCGAGCGCGGCGAGCGCTTGCCCTGACCACGCACGGTCACGGTCACCGCGATTCGTACGGGCTTGTTTCCTACGCCATCATTGTCCAGAAAATCTTCTGCTTCATATGTTCCCGCAGGGACTTTTTTCAGAAACGCGCGCATGAGTTCGTCGGAGTAGTCGAGCAATTCGCGAGCAGCGCGTTGTGCTTTCTCGAGGCCGTAGCGGGAGCTGATTTCGCGTAGGCGTTCCGCACCTGTGTGGCAGGCTGCTACTTGCGCCCCCAGATCGCCTTCGCGCTCCCGCGGAGTGCGCACGTTGGCCAGAAGCAGGTTCAGGATGTCGCGATCCATCTCGCCTTCGCGCGTGATCCTCACCGGAGGAATGCGAAACCCCTCCTGATAAATCTCGCGGCACAGTCCCATCGATCCTGGATAGGTTCCGCCGACATCGGCATGGTGGGCCCGTGAAGCAACGTAAAAATCTGGTGAGGCTTTCTTCGCCCGCACCTTTTGTGCAAACACGGGTGCGACCAGCGTGATATCTGGCAAATGCGTGCCGCCGGCAAACGGATCGTTCAACATCACCATGTCGCCGGGCGCAAGTGCGCCGTGCGCGATCGCGGCACGCACGGACATCGGCATCGACCCCAAGTGCACCGGCATGTGATCGCCCATCGCAATCACTTCGCCGCGCGCGTCAAACACTGCGCAGGAGTAGTCGCGCCGCTCTTTGATGTTCGGAGAGAATGCGGTGCACCGCAGGGCTGCGCCCATCTCCTCGGCAATCGAGTGATAAAGATTCTTGAAAATTTCCAGTTCGATGGGATCGCGCTTCATGGAATTTTTCTCGTAAGCGAGCCAGTGTACTGGAATGCCTGTGGAGGCAAGCGTCGATGCCAATGGGAAGCACCGCAAAATTCTGTTGACATGGCTGTAACACTGCCGCAATATCTTGTATTAATAGGTGGGCCCATACCACAAGTTGGGCTGCATCGGAAAGGCGACGCGCCCAACCGACACCTTGCAAGGGAAAAAGTTCACGGAGGAAAACACTTCATGGCAACCAAGAAAAAGGCTGCGAAGAAGAAAAAGAAACACTAACCGTCTTGCGAGACGAAACCTCGCTAAGAACCCAAGGGATTAAAGAAGGCCTCGTTGGAGAAGCACCTCCGGCGGGGCTTTTTGTCCAAGTCGTTGGCCGTTGGTCGTTGGCAAGGCCCAAGAATCTCTCGCTTCTACTCCCTTGCATGAGTCCGGAAAGGCTCCCGATGCAGTCGACGTATTCCTGTCCACGTCGGCCTCCAGGTTCAGAAGTCACTCACAGCGCGAAGTCTTGGCCGCCAACGACCGCCGACTGGCGACCGACGCTCCGCGGCGCAGCCGCCTATGGCACGAAAATGGGGTTGTTCACAGCACCGCATTCTGCTAGAAACGGCTGTGTCAGGAATTCTGGCCTTCCTGCCAATCCCGAGGGCACTTCGAAACAGGCCGCATGAGTCCGAAAAAGAAAACCAACGGAAAATCCGGAAAAACCACTGACATCCTTATCCCTGAAAAACTTTACTTCCGGATCGGCGAAGTCGCCCGTTTGTGCCGGCTTCCCGCGTATGTTCTGCGGTTCTGGGAGACAGAGTTCCCACAGCTCAAACCCATCAAAAGCAGCACGGGGCAGCGAATGTACCGGCGCCGCGACGTGGAGAGCGTGGTCCGCATCAAGCAATTGCTGTATGAAGAGGGTTACACCATCGCGGGAGCTCGCCAGCATCTGCGCGATGAAGG
>Ga0066903_100005991_pt1 | contig 10680 bp, 9 predicted proteins | sample PanSoiMetaGPlot1_FD_67491 | JGI IMG/M metagenome (GOLD analysis project Ga0066903, IMG submission 67491) | Tropical forest soil microbial communities from Panama analyzed to predict greenhouse gas emissions - Panama Soil - Plot 1 (version 2) | ecosystem: Environmental > Terrestrial > Soil >...
ATCGGGGCGCGCCACAAGGCTTCACCGACCACGATCGAGAACGCGCTCGAAGCCGCCAAGATCGGCGGCGTCGACATCACCGTGATCTCGAATCCGATCCACAATCTGCGCGACATGGACCACCAGCAGCAGTTCGAGCGCTGCCAGCGCCAGAACCATTTCAACGCTGAGTGCCAGAACAAGTATCACGGCTCGATCGTCGGCATGGCTTCGACCGTGCCCTATGGCGGCGACAAGTTCCTGCGTGAGTTCGAGCGTGCGATCAGGGAGGACGGCCTGAAGGGTGCCTGGATCACCTCGAGCCTGCAAGGCAAATATCCGGACGACGACGAGGCGATGCCCTTTTTTCAGCTCGCACAGGAGCTCGACGTGCCGGTTGTCATTCACCCGCCGTCGGTCGGCTTTGGCGAGGAGCGCATGCGCGACTATCGGCTCGCCTCCAGCATCGGGCGCCCGATGGACGGGGCGCTGGCGATCGCGCGGCTGATCGTGCGCGGAGTGTTCGAGAAGTTTCCCAAGCTCAAGCTCGTCGGCACACACCTGGGTGGCGGCATCTGCGAGATGATCGGGCGCATGAACTACGCTTACCGGCTGCAGGAGGAGGCGTTCTTCCTGGGCTCTTACGAGCCGATGCTGATCAAGCACGAGCCGCTGCATTATCTGAAGATGATGTATCTCGAGTCGACCTGCTATCATCCTCCGGGTGCGCGCTGCGCCATTGACACGGTCGGGATTGATCATTTCCTCTTCGGGACTGACTCGCCGCCGCTGTTCGTGCTCAAGCGGGAAGGCGTCGATCTCATCAACAAGCTTGGCCTGACGCCTGAGGAGAAGAACAAGGTCTACTATGAGAACGCCAGGAAGCTGTTGAAGCTGTGAGGCGTGATGACGTGATGCACAGTGTGCTGAACACATTCCGCCGTCGTCCCCGCGCAAGCGGGGACCCAGTAAACGCGGGCCGGCAGCATGCGCTCGGCATCAGAAGCAACGCACTGGAATACTGGATCCCCGCGTTCGCGATAGCAGAGTGTGTGGCAGCGATGAGATTCCATCGCAGCATCGCGGTCGCAACACTTGCGCTGGTCGCGCTCATCATCTCGCCCGCCACCGCGCAGGACTTCCGCGGCAAAGACATCAATCTCTATGTCGGCTCTGGTGCAGGGGGCCCTTACGACGCCTATGCGCGTCTCCTCGGCCGCCATCTCGGCAAGCACCTCCTCGGCAATCCGAGCGTTGTTGTGCAGAACATGCCTGGCGCCAGCGGGCGTCGGCTGATCAACTACATGATCAATGTTGCGCCCAAGGACGGCAGCGCCATCGCCACCATTCAGCGCGGTGTTCCGTTTGAGCCTCTCATGGGCGAGGGCCAGTTTGACGTCAGCAGGATCGCCTGGCTCGGCAATGCCAACAACGAGACCAATGTCTGCATGGCGTGGCACGCTTCACCGGTCCGCAGCATCGAAGATGTGCGCACGCGCGGCATGGTGGTGGGCTCGAGCGGTCCTGCCTCGACCGACTCGATCTATCCCAATGTGCTCAATGCGCTGCATGGCATGAAGTTCAAGGTGGTCGAAGGCTACAAGTCGGCGACTGAGACGCACATAGCCATGGAGCGTGGCGAGGTCGATGGCCGTTGTGGCATCAGCTTCGACACTCTGCAGTCGCTCAACGCCGACTGGCTACGCGATAAGAAAGTTCGCATGTTGGTGCAGATCGGGCTCGACAAACTGCCGGAGCTCGCCGGCGTGCCCTCCGTGTTTGATCTCTCCGCAAGCGACGAGGAGCGCCAGATCTGGGCGCTCTGGGCAGCACCACTGAAGATGGGGCGGCCGTTCTTCGCGCCGCCCGGAATGCCGGCCGAGCGCATCGACCTGCTGCGCCGCGCCTTCGATGCCACCATGGCGGATCCGGAGCTGCGGGCGGATGCCGGGAGGATGAACCTCGCAGTCGAGCCTTCCAGCGGCGAACAGGTCGCCGCATTGCTTCGTCAGATCTACACGACGCCCAAGGCCGTGGTTGAGAGCGCTGCAGCCGCCAGCAAGGGGCGTTGATTCGGGGAGCGATCTTGTGCGACCGGCCTTTTTCTCTTAGGCCTTGACCTCATCCTCGAACAGCAGCCCGGCTTGGCCTGAAAACAGGATGAAATCGCCGGTCTTGTGCAATCGCTCGCAGATCAGTTGGTGGTCATTCATCAACACGAGATCGATGTCGCTGCCGAGGAGTTCGAAGCGCGCCCTGCTGCCTTGGCAGGGCGCTCCATATTCGGCCGCGATCTCTTTGCTTTCGAGCGCGATATGGGGCTCGTCGCTGTAGTAGATGCTCAGCTCGACGCCGTTCTGCGACAAACAGATGCGATGTCCTCTCGGAAAGGCAGGCTTGCGAGTCACGGTTGCGCCACCGCCTTCGGCAACCTCGCGCGCCAGCTGTTCGATCCAATCGAGATTGTAGCGTGCGGACGCCTCGGGGCGGATCATCGCCAATGTGTCATAGGTGTCGATGCTCATGGCGTGCTCCCGTGCCGTGATCGCGTACTTATCCTGCCGCTGACTTTGGCCTCTGCATGACGGTTTCGGGGCGTGATAAACGCCTTTGCCTTATTCACCAATAGGTTTCAAATCGCGCCGTACAAACGAAAACCGCGGGCTCACGTGTGAGCCCGCGGTGAGAACGAGGATTGTTTGCTAATTTTCTAGCGTTCGGCGCGCTGGTCACCCTTGATCAGCAGCTTCTGCACGCGCCAGTTCAGGATCTCGGCGACGTACACTTCGTTTTCGGACGGACAGGCAATCTGGTGGATCCAGCCGAACTGCTTGAGCTGCTTGCCGGACTTGCCCAACATGCCAAGCACCTTGCCGTCAAGCGAAACCTTGTAGAGGCGGCCCGGGAAGGCGTCGGCGACGAACATCACCTGGTTCGGGCCGGGTGTGATGCAGATCGCCCAGGGCGCACCCGGAGTCTGGGTGCCGCCGGTGGTGAGATAGTTGGTGAGGTTCGGCATGTTGCCGATCGCCGGCTTGGCATCGGCGGGCGGCGGGATGTCGATCGAGAACTTGCTCTTGAAGTTGCCCTCGGTGTCGAACACCTGGACGCGCCGGTTGCCGCGGTCGGCGACGTAGATGTTGTCGTTGTTGTCCGACGCAATCGAATGCAGGGTGTCGAACTGGCCGTCGCCCTTGCCCTTGCTGCCCCAGGACTTCAGCCAATCGCCGTCCTTGCTGACCTTGGCGACGCGCGAGTTGATGTAGCCGTCGCTGATATAGGCGTTGCCGGCGCGATCCCAGGCGACGTCAGTTGGTTGGCGGAAGCGGCCGTCGACCGCCGGCAGCGGCGGGTTCGGACGCTCGTGCGGATGCGCCTCGGCATCAGAGGCCTCGGACTTGCGGCCGAACACCATCATTACGCGGCCGGCCGGGCTCATCTTGACGATCATGTCCGAACCCTTGTCGGTGGCCCAGATGTTATCGTCCTTGTCGATGCGCACCGTGTGCGCAAATGCCCAGGCGTAAAGATTCTTGCCGACCTCACGGATGAAGCCACCGTCGCGATCGAACTCGAGGATCTGCGACGCCGTGGCGCCGAAGGCGTTGGCGATGGTGCCGCCACGCGAATAGACGTAGATATTGCCCTTCGAGTTCGTAGCGACGCCGGCCGCTTCGCCGAGGTGCATGTCTGGCGGCAACTTGATGAAGTTTGGAACGGAGTCGAAGTTGAGCTCTGGCGCGGACGTCGACTGCGCAAAGGCGGACGGGCTCAGCAGCACGAAAAGCCCGGCAAGCAATCGTTTCATGACAACCTCCCTTGAATGGCGGGTTCCGGCGGTGTTGTGGTTGGACGCTGGAACGCCCCCGCCGATGGCCGCAGTATACAAACTGGCGCCATTGCAACACAATCGATAGTTGGCGCGCGAGGGAAGACGGGATGCTTAACAGGGCCGCAGTGCTGGCCATTCTCATGTTCGCCACGCAGGCCGCGAGCGCCGATCCGGTCAGCGACTTTTATCGCGGCCGGCAGGTCAGCCTGATCGTCGGCTATGGAACCGGCGGCGGTTACGACGTCTATGGCCGGCTGATCGCACGCCATCTCGGCCGGCACATTCCGGGCCAGCCAAACGTCGTGGTGCAGAACATGCCGGGCGCCGGCAGCCTCCGTGCCGCCAATCACCTTTATACCGCCGCGCCCAAGGACGGCAGCACGATCGCGACCTTCGGGCGGGACATGCCGCTGATCGGCATCATTGGACACAATCCGAACTTGCGCTTCGATGCCCGCAAGTTCACTTGGCTTGGCTCATCCTCAAGCTATGCGAACGATGCCTACATGCTGTTCGTACGCAAGGATGCCGCGGTCACCTCGATCGCAGATGCGCGCCGGCCCGGCGGCTCGCCGCTCATCCTCGGGGGCACTGGAGAAGGCTCGACTGGGAACGATGTTCCCATCCTGTTGCGCGACGCGCTCGGGCTCAACATCAAGCTGATCGCCGGCTATCCGGATGGCAACGCGATTTTCATCGCGGTCGATCGCAAGGAACTCGACGGGCGCCTGGTCGGGCTCTCGGCCACGCAGTCGACGCGCGCCGATTGGCTCCGGCCGGAGAGCGGCATGCACGTGCTGCTGCAGTTCGCGCGCCGCATACGCCATCCATTGCTGGCTGACGTGCCGACCGCGCGCGAGCTCGCGCCCGACGAGCGCGCCCGTGCGTTGATCGGTCTCGCCGAGTTGCCTTATCAGCTCTCGCGACCCTACGCGGCGCCGCCAGGCGTTCCGGCGGAGCGCGCGCGGGCGCTGCAGGCGGCTTTCATGGCGGTACAGCGCGATCCGCTTTATCTCGATGACGCTGCGCGGCTCAAAGTGGATGTGAGCCCGATCGGCGCCGAGGACGTCCTGCGCGCGATCGACGAGATTGCAGGAGCGCCGCCCGATCTTCTCGATTACATGAAGAAGCTGCTTGCGGACCAGAAGGGCGGCGGGTGATCCGCAGGGATCATCGAGAGCCATGTTGCGCTGCGGCGCGTGCTGTTGAACGGCGAATGCCGTAGGCATAAAATAGCTGCAACCAGAAGGTACGCGGGAGCTGGAGCAAACGATGCGCGAGGGAGTGGCGGCAGCAGCGCTGATGGTGGCAGCGCTTGTCGCTTCGCAGGCGCGGGCCGATGCGGTCGCTGATTTCTACCGAGGCAAGCAGATCAACCTGATCGTCGGCTATGGGCCGGGTGGCGGCTACGACGTGTATGCCCGCCTCGTTGGCCGCCATCTCGGCCGCCATATCCCCGGCGGGCCCGCGGTGGTCGTGCAAAACATGCCGGGCGCCGGCTCGCTGCGCGCCGTGAACTATCTTTACAATGTGGCGGCGCGCGACGGCACCACGCTCGCGCACTTCGCCCGCAACATGCCGCTCATCGGTCTGCTCGGCAGCAACGTCAACGCGCAGTTCGATCCGCGCCGCTTGGTCTGGCTGGGCTCCTCATCGCGCTTCGCCAACGATGCCTACATTCTGATCGTGCGCACCGACGCGCCGGTCAAAACTATCGAGGAGGCGCGCCGACCCGGCGGCGGCCACCTGGTGCTCGGCGGCACCGCCGAGGGCGCGACTGGCAATGACGTGCCGATCATTCTGCGTGACACCATCGGCCTCAATGTCAAGCGCGTCGTCGGCTATCCCGACAGTGGCGCGCTGTTCCTGGCGATGGAGCGCGGCGAAGTGCACGGCCGCACCACGGATCTGTCGTCGGTCAAGACCATCAAGCCCGACTGGCTCAAGCCGGGCAGCGGATTCCATGTGCTGGTGCAGTTCGCCCGCGAGACGCGTCATGCGGACTTTCCCGAGGTGCCGACGGCGCGCGAACTGGCGCGCAATGAGGCGGCGCGCGATTTGATCGAGCTGGCCGAGCTGCCATACCGGCTGTCGCGCCCATTCGCGGCGCCGCCGGGCGTGCCGCCGGAGCGCGCTAAGGCGCTGCAGAAGGCTTTCGCCGCCACGCATCGCGATCCGCTTTATCTCGAGGAGGCGGCGCGGCTCAACGTCGATGTCAGTCCTATGAGCGGGGATGATGTGGTGGCCGCGCTTGAACGAATCGAGAAAGCGCCGCCGCAGCTGCTCGACTATCTCAGGAAACTGTTCACCGAGAGCAAGGGTTAAGGGGGGAGTTAGTATGCGCAGAATGCTCGTTGCAGCGGTTCTGGTTGCAGCGGTCCTGGTTGCGGTCCTGGCCGGCGCCCTGTTGGCCGTTCCGCAGGCGCAAGCCGACGACGTCGCCGATTTTTACCGTGGCAAGCGGATCAATCTGATCGTGAGCTACGGAACCGGAGGCGGCTATGATGTCTATGCGCGAGTGCTTGCCAAGTATATGAGCAAGCACATTCCCGGCAATCCGAACATCATCATCCAGAACATGCCGGGTGCCGGATCGCTGCGCGGCGCGAACTACATCTACAATGTCGCGGCGCGCGACGGGACAGTGTTCGGCACCTTCGCGCGCAATATCGCTCTGATTGGGCAGCTCAAGACCAACCAGAATGTCCAATACGATCCGCTTAAGTTCACCTGGCTCGGCTCCTCCTCCAGCCTCGCCAACGACGCCTACGTTCTGCTCGTGCGTCGCGACGCCAAGGTCAAATCGATCGAGGAGGCGCGCCGTGCCGGCGGTCCGCCGATCATCATCGGCAGCACCGCGGAGGGCGCCTCGAGTGACGCCATGGGCGTGCTGCTGCGTGAGTGGCTCGGCTTCAATCTCAAGGTCATCCCCGGCTACACCGACTCGGGCGTTCTGTTCCTGGCGATCGAGCGCGGCGAGGTCGAAGGCCGCACCGTCGGCCTGTCATCGGTGCGCGCCAACAAGCCGGATTGGCTTAAGCCGAACGGGTTTGCACGTGTCATGGTCGTGTTTGGTCGTTCGACACGTCTTGCAGACTATCCGGATGTTCCGATGGCGCGCGAGCTTGCCAAGAGTCCGGAGGATCGCAACCTGATCGAGATCCTCGAAATTCCCTATGCGCTATCGCGCCCCTATGCAGCACCACCGGATATTCCGCCTGATCGCGCCAAGGCGCTCCAGGATGCCTTCATGGCGACACACAAGGATCCCGCCTATCTCGCGGAGGCGCAGAAGATCGGCATCGAGGTAAGCCCGATCAGCGGCGACGCTATACGCCAGCTCATCGACAAGATTGCCAAGACGCCGGCTGATCAGCTTAAGCGGATCGAGAAGCTGATTTCGGAAGGGGGCGGGTGAGAGGCAGAAATGCACAATCCGTTCGTCCCCACACACCTGCGAACGAGTACGCGGATGCTGTCTGTGGCTGTGGCGGAGCAGTGCGACAGCGTTCCCTCCCTCACAAGGGGGGAGGGAACCGTGTGGCGCGCACCTTCGCAACTCACGCCATCTGTTGTGGCGCGATTCAACGAAACATCTAATTCGTTGCCGTGAGGCTTTTACCGGCGCGCTCGACCGGCCTCGCTGCGACCAGCACGAAGGCAACGACGCAGGGCACGGTGCCGCGATTCACCCAGTTGTGGATGGTGCCGCGCTGTACCAGCACGTCGCCAGCCTTGAGTTGCACCACGGTCCCGTCGAGGTCCATGTCGATCGCGCCCGAGATGACGACCGCGTAGTCGATTGACTCAGTGCGATGATTGCGTGGCGCCACGCCGGGCCCATATTCGACCAATCGGAACACGGTGCCGTTGGGATCAACGGTTGCAACCGGCCGGGTGCCGCCGTCGGCGTCGCCGCCGTTGTCAGTTGGGAATTCGCCGGTCGACCAGACCACGCAACTCGAATGCGCCGGCCGCCGCGAGATCACGTTCTTGCAGATTTCGTCGACGCTGACGATCGCGCGGCCATTCTGATCATGGCCGGTGACGACGCGGCGGATTTGCAGGGTCATCGTAACTCCTTCTCTTGAATGGAAATTGCCCTCAAAAGCTTGGCAACCGGGCAGTAGAGTGTCAAATCGTGCCTCATGCAGTGATCCAGTGCGGCAGGCTTGCGGCTCAAGGCATGGGGCGGTAAGCCATAGAGCGGCTGAGTGAACACACAAGATAAGGGGAAACCCCATGGACCTCCTTGCCGATCGCGGCCGCCGCGTCTCGCTCGAAGAGCTCAATACCAGCCGGTTGCTCGCGCACGCCCGCAAGCAGGCGGTGCAGCGCCATCTCGACGACCTCCTGATTGTCGACGTGGACGGGCACCACTACGAGAACGAGTGCTTCGACGACTTCCTGCCGCTGATCGAGAATGAGGTGCTCCGGCAGCTCATCCTCTCCGGCCGCGCCAAGGGGCGGCAGACCCTGATGCCGAGTCAGGTCAGCTTCCAGGATATGGGCGGCCGTATCACTCGCTATCCGATGCGCTCGTCGGAGAAGACGGGCCCCGACAAGCTCCGAGACGTCGAACTGGGCCATCGCTGGATGGACGCGATGAGCATCGATTATTCGTGCCTGTTCCCGACCATGCTGCTTGCGGTCGGCATGCATCCTTCGGTCGAGATGGAGATCGAACTGTGCTGGGCCTACAATCGCTGGCTCACCGAAGTCGCGTTGCCGCAGGCGGATGGGCGCCTGTACTCGATGCTGTCGCTGCCGCTCTCCGACACCGACGAGGCGTTGCGCCAGGTCGAGACCTTTGGCGACCGCAAGCATGTGACCGGATTCATGGTGTCGTCGGTGAGATCGATGCCGGTGCACCACAATTCCTGCATGAAGGTCTATCGCGCGATCGAGGAGCGTGGGCTCACGCTCTCGTTCCACTCCGCGGTCAATGTCGGCGAGCCGGTGTTCAAGAGCCTCAATCGCTTCGCTTCCGTGCACGCGCTGGGCTTCCCAATCTACAACATTATCCATCTGACCAATTGGGTGACCAACGGACTCGGCGAGCGCTTTCCCAAGCTGCCGGTGATCTGGATCGAAGGTGGGCTGGCCTGGGTTCCGTTCCTGATGCAGCGCCTTGACCACGAATTCAAGCTGCGCATCTCCGAATATCCGCTGCTGAAAAAGAAGCCGAGCGACTATATGCGCGACATGTATTACGCGTCGCAGCCGATGGAGCGCGAGGACATGGCGGCGCTGGAATGTACCTTCCGCATGATCAATGCGGAGACCCAGCTCCTCTATGCATCCGACTATCCGCACTGGGACTTTGATCTGCCGTCGACTGTATGGGACCTGCCGTTCCTGTCGGAGAAGGCCAAGCACAACATTCTTGGCGGGACCGCGGCGCGGCTGTTCAAGTTGCCGCCACGCAACGAGAAGCAGAAAGAGAACCTGAAACGGTTCGGCAATCTGGCCGCCTAAGAGTCAGCCCGTCAAAATTCGAGGTTCCCATGCACGACACACCTGATGAGGTCCATTGGCACGAGCCCAAGGCCGGTGAGAACGCAGGCTTCGGCAAGTTCCTGCGCAAGCCGATGCCCTATGACAGCTTCATGGAAGCGGAGGGGATTCCGATCTATCGCGGCATCGGCGTGCGGCGGGTGCAGGATTTGCCACTCGCGCCCTGGAAACGGCAGGGCGGCCGCGGCAGCTACATCCAGCTCTTTGGCACCGAAGGCCTGTGGGGCATGTATGTGGTCGAGGTGCCGGGCGCGGGCGCGCTCAACATCGAGCGGCACCTGTACGAGAAAGTTGTGATGGTGGTGGAGGGTCGCGGCACCACCGAGGTCTGGCAAGAGGGGCAGACCAAGCGGCACACCTTCGAATGGCAGAAGGGCTCGCTGTTCGCGATCCCGCTGAACGCGTTCCACCGTTTCATCAACGCGGCGAGCTCGCCGGCGTTGCTGTTGTGCGGCACGTCCGCGCCAAACGTGATGAACCTGCTCGACAATCCGCAATTCATCTTCAATTGCCCACACAGTTTCACCGAACGCTTCTCGGGCGCGGATGATTTCTTCAAGCCAAACGACGACGTCGAGCCCGATCCGATCCGCGGGCTTGCCATGCGGCGCACCAACTTCGTGCCCGACATCGTGAATACCGAGCTGCCGCTCGACAACCGCCGCTCGCCCGGTTATCGCCGCGTCGAGCCGCAGATGGCCAACAACCGCTTCTACGTCTGGATCGGCCAGCACGAGACCGGACGTTATTCCAAGGCGCACAAGCATCAGTCAGCGGCGGTGCTCGTCTGCGTCAAGGGCAAGGGCTACACGTACACGTGGCCGGATGCGCTCGGCACGACGCCCTGGAAGGACGGCAAAGCCGACAAGATCCTGCGGCAGGACTACGAGCCGGTCGGTCTCGTCTCGGCGGCGCCAATGGCGGGCGACTGGTTCCACCAACATTTCGGAATCGGCAAAGAAGGGCTGCGCATCTCGGCGTGGCATGGCCCGAACAATCAGCGAGCGCGGCGGCCCGGCCGCCCGGGCGAGCAGCTCATGGACTACGGCGCAATCGATCTGAGCAAGGGCGGCAGTGCGATCCCCTACCACCAGGAGGATCCGTATATCCGCAAGGAGTTTACTGAGGCACTCAAGCGCGAAGGCATCGACTGCCGGATGAATCCGGAATTCTACGAGCGCCCGCCGGCTGAAGGCGAGGTAGTGATGGGCGACGTGATGTGAGATCGCGACGATCCGCGCCGAACTTGAGTGAGAAAAAGCAAACGCCGCGAGCCGGGTGCTCCGGCTCGCGGCGTTGAAGAGCGTCGCAGCCGATCTCAGTTGCGATAGTTGCCAGCAAGCAGTGAGCCG
>Ga0066903_100005992_pt1 | contig 10680 bp, 8 predicted proteins | sample PanSoiMetaGPlot1_FD_67491 | JGI IMG/M metagenome (GOLD analysis project Ga0066903, IMG submission 67491) | Tropical forest soil microbial communities from Panama analyzed to predict greenhouse gas emissions - Panama Soil - Plot 1 (version 2) | ecosystem: Environmental > Terrestrial > Soil >...
CCTCCGTGGGCCCAACCAGAGCGCGCGGTGAGCGCGCTCTGGATTCCTTGCCTGGTCGCATTTTCTGCGGAAAACCGGAAGTCCACTTTTCCTGAAAATGCTTCTATGCTCGCGGCCAGATAAGACCGCAGAGCCCAGGAAGTCCAATGCCGAGCGCCACGTCCAATATCGACAACCAGAGCCTGCGCGGTTTTCTCGCCATGGTGGAGGCAGACCACCCGGACGAGATCCTGCGCATCCGTCAGCCCGTGGACACCAGGCTCGACATGACAGCGATCGCCTACGAGCTCGAGCGCGCCGGCAAGAGCCCGATCATCATCTTCGAGCGCCCGTCTTCTGGCGGCAATGGTGCAAGCACCATGCCGGTGATCACCAACGTGGCGGGCAATCGCAAGCTGCTCGCCGCCTGCCTCGGCGTTGCGCCGCAGGACCTGCCGTCGGCATTCCGCGAGCGCTGCCAGACGTACATCCCGTGCGAGCTGGTCAAGGACGCCGCCTGGAACGAGGTGGTGATCGAGGGCGACCAGGTCGACCTCACGACGCTCCCGATCCCATTCCAGTTCGCGGTCGACGGCGGCCCCTACATTACTGCCGGCCAGCTGTCCGCGCGCGATCCCGTGAGCGGTGTCGATACCACGGGCTTTCACCGTATGATGCTCAAGGGCAAGAACCGGCTCGGTACGTCGCTGCATTCGCGGCGACGCATGTTCGAGTTCCAGCGCCGCGCCGAGGAGCGCGGGCAGGCGCTGCCCGCCGCCGTCACCATCGGCACGCATCCCCTGCACTACATGGGCTCGATGGTCTACGCCTACCCGCCGCAGGTGCGGAAGCTCGAGATCATCGGCGGCCTGTTCGGTGCGCCCTATCGGGTGGCACGCTGCGGCATCGGCGAGCTCGAGGTCCCCGCCGGCGCCGAGATCGTGCTCGAAGGCGAGATCCTCGCCGAGACGCGCGAGCCGGAAGGCCCGTTCGGCGAGTTCACGGGCTATGCCTCCTACCGCAGCACGCAGCATGTATTTGTCGTGCACCGCGTGCGGATGCGGCGCGACGCCATGTTCCAGAGCGTCGTCTCCGGCATGTCGCGGGATCATATCCTGGTGTCGTGCATCACTCGCGAGGGCGAGATGCTCAACACGCTGCGGCGCAACCTGCCCAATGTGCGCGCGGTGCACGTGCCGCACACCAGCTGCGGCGCCTTCACCGCCTATGTCTCGATGAAGAAAATCTCGGACGGCGAGCCGCAGACCGCGATCATGGCCGTGCTCGGCACCGAGTTCTACACCAAGCACGTCATCGTGGTGGACGACGACGTCGACATCTTCGACACCAACGACGTGATGTGGGCGGTCGCGACCCGCGTGCGTCCGGACAAGGACATCTTCTTCATCCCCGGCGCCAAGGGCGCGATCCTCGACCCGACGTCCGACCCCGAGAACTTCACCGTCACGAAAATGGGCATCGACGCCACGCGCCCGGCCGGGCGCGACTTTGCCGCGCGACTCACCATCGGCGAGGAGCAGCGCGCCAAGGCGCGCGCGCTCCTGGCAGCCGCCGGCGTGAGCTTCTGACCCGCGGATCAGCCTGTCAAACTGCTCGTTTCAAATAGCGGCGCCAAACAAGCCAAGCGATCGACAACACGAGCAGCGCGAAAGGTGCGAGAACCCACACCCAGAACAACCACTCAAAATCTACCCTTTCCTCCGCCGCGAGCCGGACAAGTTTCACAAATCCGAGCCACAACGCGACCGAGCCTGCGGCAGCGATCAAGACGGCCACGCCGGCGACCAGCCAAGAGCGGCGACTGCGCAGGCAAAGAATTGCGCCGGCAATCGATGCCGTGTGCAAGACCAGGATTGCCGATGTAACGACGGTAACAAACTCGTCCGAAAAACCGTGAGCGAATGCGGTTACAGGTGCAAGGGCGGCTAGACCTGCGCCAGCCCCGAGCAACCACAGCAAGATGCGGTTCAAGCCGCCGCAACGATCACGCATGCGGGCGCGCTGCTCCTCATTCCACCAACTCGCGCACGGCGCGGGCGGCCTGATCGATCGCCAGATGTGCATAGGCGTCGCCGCCGGCGTCGGTGTTGGCGATGGCGACACGGCCGGCTTTCTGCCGTGCCTTGACCGGCACCGGCTCGTAGTCGTCGCCGTCGAACAGCGTGCTCGCCACGTAGCTGTAGCCGTGCGACCAGCGATTGACCGTGATCGCTGCGATGTCGCGCGCACTCGAGAAGCCGCCAGGACCCAGCATGCGGTCGAGCTCGTCGCGGATGACGCGCTCGAAGTCGGCAAACTCCATCGCCAAGAGCTTGGCGCGGCCAAGCTTGAACTGGGTGCGCATGTCATGACCGGGCGCGCTCGGCACGTAGGTCATGTGGACGAGGATCGGCTGGGAGGGATCGCCCGAATAGCGATAGCCGCCGAGGCTGACGGGGAAATCGAGCTTGACCTGGCTGTGCACCGACATCGGCGCGGAAATCTGGTGCACGCCGAGCCTCACCCAGGGGTGCCAGTTGCGCACCAGCACGTTGCTGTAGACCAGCGGCGCCTTGATGTTCTTTGCCAGCGCCGCGCGCTGCGCTGCCGGCAGCTCCGGCATGATGTAAGGGATGACCATGTGGAAGCAGGCGAGCACGGCGTGGCCCGCCGCGACGCGATGCGGCTGGCCCGCACGCATGTAGGCAAGCTCCACGCCGTCATTGACATTGCGGACATTCACGCAGGTGCTGTCGAGACGGATGCGCACGGCTTCGCCTTCGACATCGAGCTTGCCGTAGTCGAACGGCGCCAGCACGATGTCGTCCATGGTCGTGCCCGGCGCGATACCGGGGATCAATGAGCGTACCAGGAGCCGCGCCAGCGACGCGTTGCCGTCGGGGAAATGATAGATGTAGGGCTCGCTACGCTCCGGGCTAAGCGCCTCGGGCAGCCCAAGCGCGGCGAAGCCGGGATAGCCGGCCTCGCGCGCATCGGCGGCGGACACCGCGTCGCAGCCGACCGCGAAAAAGCCGAGCGGGCGGCCCTGGAAACAGTTCGCCACCTCCTCGCTGCAGCCGCAAACCTTGATCAGATAATCGCGATAGCTGGTGCGCTTGAGGGCCTCGGTCTTCTCCGCCTTGCTCTTGCCGGCGAGCGGGTCCTTGCCCGGCTGGTAGAGCCCGATCAGCTGGGCCTTGCTCGCGGCCGCGATCGGGAATTGCGCGACGAACTCGGGCAACGGCTTGGCATTGAGCAGCGCGCGACCGAGCTCCTCGTCGACCGTGCTGGTGGGATCGCCGGTCGCGAGCACGTCGCGGCCGAACGTCTCTCGCGGAAAGAACACCCCACGCGACAGGCCGAGCGCGGGATAGAATCGCCGCTCGAAGGCGGTCTCGAAGCGGGCGACGTCGACGCCGAGGTCCTTGAGCAGGCCCTTGGCGACAGCGCTGTAGAGCGCCTTGGGCGACTGCATGGACTCGCTGCCACCATAGCCGATGATCAGCCTGTCATCGAGACGGAACTCGTTGCGCTTGGCATGCCCGCCGAAATCGTCGTGATTGTCGAGCACGAGAATGCGCGCGTTGCGGTTGGCACGCCGGTAGAACCAGGCTGCTGCCAGCCCGCTGATGCCGCCGCCGACCACCACCAGGTCATAGCGCTCCTTGATCGGCACGCCGTCGAGCGCAAAGCGCTTGCCGTCGCGCAGCTCGTGGCCGACCTCGAACGATCCGACATGGTGCCCGCGCATACCGGTGAGCGCCGGCGGATAGCGCATCGGCTGCGCGCTGATCTGGGCCATCGGCGTGAGCCCGGCGGCGATCGTGAGCGCGATGCCATTGAGAAAATCGCGGCGGGTGATGTCGGTCATTCAAGCCACTCGCATTTCGGTCCGCTCGACATGCCGGTCCGCCATGCTCCCATCCGGGTTGACCGGCTTCCAGCCGCAATCCACTCTATCACACGGGAGGACTCGGCCGGGTCACCTCCCGGCCAGAGTTGCGCACCCGATAAGAATGTCCGCGCAGAGCGGCGGGAGGGAGGCGTCACATGGCTATGGCCGCATCAGCTGCATCGATCGAGAATCCCGTGAGCCTTCCGGCCACGGACCGGTGGACCCGCTACAACGCCACCGTGCTGGCCATCTGCATCCTCGGCTGGGCGTTCGACATCTACGAGCAGACGATCATGCAGCTGGTCACCCCGCTGCTGATCAAGGAGTGGGGGATCACGCCGGCGACCATCGGCTACATCACCACGATCGCGCGCTGGGTCGGGCTGATCGGCACGTTCGTGTTCCCGGTGCTGGCCGACCTCTATGGCCGCAAGCCGATCCTGATCCTCGCCATCCTGGGCTATTCGATCTTCTCCGGGCTGACCGGCTTCGCCACCGGCTGGGTCTCACTGCTGATTTTCACCGCGCTCACCCGCATCGCGCTGTCGGGCGAGAATCCCGTGGGCATGGTCATGGTCAGCGAGACTGCGCCGACGCGCTGGCGCGCCACCGCGCTCGGCGGTCTGGTCGGCGGCTATCCGCTCGGCTACATGCTGTGCTCCGGCCTCGCGCTGATCGTGGTGCCGCTCTGGGGCTGGCGCTCGCTCTACTGGCTCGGCGTGCTGCCGGCGCTCTTGGTGCTGTGGGTGCGCATCAGCGTGAAGGAAAGCCCGCGCTACGAGCACGTGACCACGGCGATGCTCAAGGAAGGGCTAAAGAAACGCTTCGACATCTGGTCGCCGGTGCGCGAATATCCGCGCGAGATGCTGATCGCGTCGCTGGTCTATTTCTTCTATCTGTTCACCTGGATCGGCTGGTCGGCGTGGATGCCGCAATTCCTCGCCAACGAGAAGCATCTCGGCTTCCAGACCACCGCGACCTATCTCACCATCTGGATGTTCGTCGCCATCTTCGCGTACTGGATCTGCGGTGCGCTGTGCGACCAGTTCGGGCGGCGCTATGTCATCCCGGCCTTTGCCGTTCCGGCATCGATCCTGCTGGTCTGGCTCGGCTACCTCGATGACCCCACCAGCCTGTTCTGGGCCGGCCTGGCGGCGAACTTCCTCATCACCGGCAGCTTCGGCAGCGGGCTTGGTTACACCACCGAGATGTTCCCGACCCAGATACGCGGCACGGCCGTGGGCGCCTCCTTCGCCTTCGGCAGCGCCGCCGGCGCGACCGCACCGGCGATCATCGGCGCCATCGCCACGTCGCATTCGATCGCGGCCGGCCTGCCGCTGCTCGCGCTCTCGTTCTTCCTGCTCGCGCCGCTGTTCCTGTTCGTGGCGCGCGACACCACGCGCAAGCAACTCACCGACTTCGTCGGGCAGAAGGTGGCGTAATCCGTCAGGAGCACCGCATGAAATTCCACTGGTTCCACTTGATGGCGTATCCGTATCTGCCGGACGACTTCAAGCAGCGCTACCCTTCCGTCTGGGTCACGCCGCCCGCCGCCGAGCTCTACGACCCGGTCAAGGGCCATCAGGTCTACAACGACTATCTCGACCAGCTCGAGTTCGCCGAGCAGTGCGGCTACGACGGCATCTGCGTCAACGAGCATCATCAGAACGGCTATGGCCTGATGCCCTCGCCCAACCTGATGGCGGCGGCGCTGGCGCGACGCACATCGAAGGCCAAGCTGGTCGTGCTCGGCAACTCGGTGGCGCTCTACGATCCGCCCACGCGTGTGGCGGAGGAGATGGCGATGCTCGACGTGATCTCCGGCGGCCGCCTGGTCGCCGGCTTCCCGGTCGGCACGCCGATGGACACCAACTATTGCTACGGCGCCAATCCGGTGACCTTGCGCGAGAAATATCGCGAGGGCGTCGAGCTGATCGTGCGCGCCTGGAAGGAGCGGCAGCCGTTCGCGTTCAACGGCAAGTACACGCAGCTGCGCTACGTCAATCCGTGGCCCACGCCGATCCAGACCCCGCGCCCGCCGGTCTGGATCCCGGGCGGCGGCAGCATCGAGACCTGGGAATGGTGCATCAAGAACGACTTCGTCTACGCCTACCTTACCTATTTCGGCTACATGGCCGGCACCGCGGTCATCGACGGCTACTGGGAGACGGTCGAGCGGCTCGGCGCCGAGCCCAATCCGCACCGCGTGGCCTTCCTGCAGTTCGTCGGCGTCGCCGAGAACGACGCCGAGGCGGAGAGGCTCTACGCCGAGCCCGCGCAGTATTTCTACAACCGCTGCTTCCACATCGATCCCGGCTTTGCCGGACCGCCCGGCTACGCCAGCATCGCCACCATCCGCAAGGGCGTGCGCAGCCAGGTGCGCGACTCCGCGGCGCAGGTGCAAGGCAAGCTGCTGTCGTGGAAGGAGATCCTCGACCGCGGCTGCGTGATCGCGGGCAGTCCTTCAACCATTGTCGACCGCCTGAACGACATGGCCGACCGCATGAAGGTGGGGCACCTGATGCTGCTCATGCACTACGGCAACATGCCGCACGAGACGGTGCTCTACAACACCACGCGCTTCGCCCGCGAGGTGATGCCGAAGCTGCGCCACCGCTTCAGCGAGTGGGAGGACAAGTGGTGGCCGAAGGACACGCTGCCGGAGATCCGCAAGCCGGCGCCGATCGGCGTGGCTGCTGAATAGCGCGCGCCCATGCTGCAGCGCGAATTCCTCGAGCTGTCGGGCGGCCGCCAGGTGCAAGTGCATCGCGCTGGACAGGGCCCGACCGTTGTGTGGCTGCACGGGCCGCATGGCGTGCGCAAGAACGATCCGGTCATCGCGGAGCTGGCGAAGCATTACAGTGTGGTCGCGCCGGTTGCGCCCGGCTTCAACGACGTCGACGAGCTCGACGAGATCCGTGACGTGCATGATCTCGCGCTGCACTACGACGACGTGCTCGAGGCGCTCAAGCTCGATGACGTCGTACTGGTCGGCCATTCCTTCGGCGCGATGATCGCGGCCGAGCTGGCTGCGCATGTACCCAAGCGCGTGGCGCAGATGGTGCTGATCTCGCCGTTCGGGCTGTGGCGCGACGACAAGCCGGTAGCCGACCTGTTCGCGCGGCCTTACGCGACCATCGACCGCATCCTGTGGCGGACGGGCGAGCCGCCCGCCTTCGTGACCGATCCCGCGAACTTTCCGAACGATCCGGTCGAGAAGGCGGTCAGCATCGTGCAGGCGATGACCAGCGTCGCGAAGTTTATCTGGCCGATCCCCGACAAGGGGCTGCGCCGCCGCCTGCATCGCGTGAGCGCCAAGACGCTGGTCGTGTTCGGCGCCGACGATGCGTTCGTGCCGGCGATCTATGCCGACGAGTTCGCCGGCGCGATCCGCGGCGCGCGCAAGGCGGTGATTCCCGACGCCGCCCACATGGTGCCGTACGAGCAAACCGCCAAGGTCATACAGTTGATCGAGCAGCACCTGGGCGATTGAGGATGGCTGGTTAATTCGTCAGCTGGCGGAAACGCAGAGTCTTGCTGCCCTGCAGCGTGATCACGTCGCCGTTCCGGCTCCAGGTGGTTGCTTGCGCCAAGTCCGTGAGCAGGTCGTCATCGCCACGCATGCGCGCGGCGTCGCACTGCCGCTCGGTCTTGGTGCCGGTCAGGACGGTGATGGTGTTGTCCGCCACGACGAGCTGGCCCTGGACGCTGTTGCACCACATGTCGATCGTCGCCTCGCCGCGCGGCCCGATCCCGATCACCGGAACACGCTTCGAGCCCTTCATCGGCTTGGCGTCGAGCATCAGCTCGCTGTCGTAGGGAAAGCCGCGCTCGGCAGCGAGGCTCGGCACAGTCATAGCGAGCACGACGACGGCAATGATCCACTGCGCACAACGGCGCAGCGGTACGCTGGAACGAGGCATTCGAACGCTCCGATCAATCGACATGCGATGGATATGGAAAGAGAGTGGGGCCGGACTTCGCCAGAGATCAATACCGCAATTAATGGCCGGAAAACAACACTCCCCACAATTTCGCGCGCCCGTGCCCGCGTGCAACCCCCAAGCTCGGGAGCACCCCGCTAGCCGCTTCCGCGCAAAGCAGCACGGCGCGCCCGATCAACGCTCGCGCGGATCGAGTGCGTCGCGCAGGCCGTCGCCCACGAGGTTGAACGACAGCACCGTCAGGAAGATCGCGAGCCCCGGCCACACCGCCATCCAGGGCTCGTTCACGAGAAAGCGCTGTGCCGAGTTGAGCATGCCGCCCCAGGACGGTGCCGGCGGCTGCTGGCCCAGGCCTAAGAACGACAGCGCGGCCTCCGCGATGATGGCGCCGGCCATGGACGAGGTCGCCTGCACGATCAATGTCGGCAGGATGTTGGGCAGCACATGGACGAGGGCGATCCGCCAGTGCGGATTGCCGACGGCGCGCGCCGCCTCGACATAGTCCTCGACCTTGACCACCATCACCTGGCCGCGCGTCAGGCGCACGAAGATCGGGGTGGTCGAAATGCCGATCGCGATCATCGCATTAGTGAGGCTTGGGCCAAGGAACGCGGCGAGCGCGATGGCGAGAATGAGGAACGGACACGCCAGCATGGCGTCGGTCATGCGGGAGAGCAGCGCATCGATGAAGCCGCCGAGATAGCCGGCGATCATGCCGGCCGGCACGCCGATCGCGATCGCGATTGTGACCGACACGACGCCCGCGAGCAACGATGCGCGCGCGCCGAAGATCACGCGGGAGAGGATGTCGCGGCCCAGATCATCGGTGCCGAACCAATGGGCGAGCGAGGGCGGCTTGCGCACCGCGGTCCAGGTCTGCGCGGTGGGATCGTACGGCGCAATCAGCGGCGCCAGCACGGCGACCGCGACGAACAGCGCAATCACCGCCAGGCCCAGCACCGCGCCCTTGCGGCGAAGCAGACGGCGCAGCGTGCGCGCCGACGGGCTCTCCGCCGTCCAGTCCGCGGGCTTGGCGATCAGGCCAGTGCTGGCGACCGCGTCCGCCATGCTCAGCTCCGCAGTCGCGGGTTAACCAGGATGTAGGCGACATCGGCGATCAGATTGAGCGCGATGTAGGTCGTGGCGGTGACCAGCACGACGCCTTGCACGACCGCATAGTCGCGGTTGAACACGGCATCGACAATGAGCTTGCCGAAGCCGGGGATGGAGAAGATCTGCTCGGTGAGAACGGCGCCGGACAACAGTGTGCCGAACTCGATCGCGCCAAGCGTGATCACGGGGGTCAGCGCGTTGCGCATGGCATGCTTGAGGATGACCGAGCGCTCGAGCAGGCCCTTGGCGCGCGCGGTGCGCACATAGTCGCTGTCGAGCACCTGCAGCATGGCGCTGCGGGTATGCCGCATCAGCACGCCGGCAATGGCGTTGCCGAGCACGAAGGCCGGCATGATGGTGGCGGCGAGGCTCGCCCGCCAATCCTCGCCCAGGCGAACATAGCCCGAGGCGGGCAGCCAGCCGAGCTTCACGGAGAACAGGAAGATCAGCATGATCCCGAGCCAGAAATTCGGGGTCGAGATGCCCCACAGGGCAAAAATATTGGCGCCGTAATCCCAGACAGTGTCCTTTTTCACCGCCGACACGACGCCTGCGCTCACCCCGATCAGCAGCGCGATGACGATCGCCATCGAGGCCAGCTGGACGGTGACCGGCAGCTTGTCGCGAATCAGCTCGAGCACCGGCTGCTTGATGCGCATGGATTCGCCAAGATTGCCCGTGAGCACGCCCTTGATCCAGTAGACGTATTGCACCGGCAGCGGCCGATCGAGGTGATATTGCTGCCGGATCTGCTCGATGACCTGTGGGTCGCGGTCCTCGCCGGCCATGATCAGCGCGGGATCGCCAGGCAACAGCTGCTGCAGCGAGAAGATGATGATCGAGACGAAGAACAGCGTCGGGACGACCTGCAGCAGCCGCTTGCCGAGGAACGTCAGCACGACCGCGTCACTCGCTCGCGCAGGACAATCGCCTGGCCCCTACTTGAGCCGCAATCCGACCACCCGCACCAGCCCATCCGCCATCTGCTTGTAGCCCTCGAGCCTTGCGGTGTGCGCGATCAGCACGCGGCGATGATAGACGTAGAGACGCGGGTCGTCCTCCAGGATGATCTTGGTGGCCTTCTGGTAGATCGCCTTGCGCGCGGCGAGATCGCCCGCAATACGCGACTCGTCGAGCAGCCGGTCGACCTCCGGATTGCAGTAGGCCGGATTATTCTGCGGCCCATTGCAGATATAGAACACATAGACATTGCCGTCGGGGTCGGTGCGCCCACTCCAGTCGAGGAAGTATGCCTGGTACTCGCCGGCCTCCGCCTGCTTGAGCGAGGTCGCGAACTCGGTGACGCGGATTTTCATGTCGATGCCGATCTCACCTGCCATGGCCTGGATCATCTCGGCTACCGCCTGCGACTCCGGTCCCTTCGGCACCATGAAATCGACCGTGATCCGCCCGTTGATGCCCGCCTCCTTCATCAAGGCTTTGGCCTTGGCGACATCGCGCTTCGGTACCGGAAAGTCTTTCTGATAATAGGGATGCTCCGGGTTGACCCATTGGTTGCCGGGCACGAACTCGCCGTTGAACACCACTTGCGTGAGCGCCTCGCGGTCGATGGCCAGGCTCAGCGCCTGCCGCACCTTGGCCGACTGGCCGAGCGGGCCTTTGGCTGCCTCGCCGCGGCCGACATTGATGTCGATGCCCTGGTAGCCGAGCGAGAGCGCGGTCGCGAGCTTGAGCCTGGGATCGGCGCGCACGTCCTTGATGTCGGTCGCGAGCAGCCGCTCGATCAGG
>Ga0066903_100005993_pt1 | contig 10677 bp, 7 predicted proteins | sample PanSoiMetaGPlot1_FD_67491 | JGI IMG/M metagenome (GOLD analysis project Ga0066903, IMG submission 67491) | Tropical forest soil microbial communities from Panama analyzed to predict greenhouse gas emissions - Panama Soil - Plot 1 (version 2) | ecosystem: Environmental > Terrestrial > Soil >...
TTCGGGCGTCGGAAGGCCCGCTGACGAGCTCCTTCACGCTGACCCGGACGGACGCCGCTGTCACGAGCAGGACAACCGAGACGAGCAGCGCGGTCGCGTCCGAGGAAATGCGCGCGACGGCGGAAAGATCGGCAGCCGCGAGACGCCGCGCGGCGTCCGCAAGCACACGGGTCCGCATATAGGAGGGCGTGCCATCTCCCCTCCGCGTCAGCTCCTCGGCCGTGACGACGAGGTTGCGCAGCGAGGGATCGGCGCGCTCGAGCGCGAGGGCCGCCATCGCCGGCGTCCTGTCTCGTCGCAGCGCGACGAAGACTCCAACTGCCGTGACGAGGAAGGCGAGCGCGGCAATCGTCCATGCGGTGGTCGATCCGGAGTGCAGCGCACGTGCACCGAACATCGCCACCGCCGCGGTGAAGCCGCCGGCAGCCGCGGAGCGCAGCACGTGACCGAAGCGGATTCGCGCCACGGCCTGATCGAGGATGGCGCTCAGACCTGCTTTACGCGGCATCGGCTTCCGCCTCCACCGCCGGCGTGGTCGTGCGCCTTCTGCGCGCCCATGTTTCGACGCCAAGCAGCACGAGCGCCAGCGCCCACAACCAGCGGCCATCGCTCTCATCGAGTCGACCAAGGTCCCGTTGAGTCAGCGGAGCCGGATCGCGGCGCCAGGCCGCAAGCTCGGCGTCTGGAATCGTCAGCGTCTCCAGTTCTGGGCTCGCAATCGCAGCCGGACGCACGGCGAGCATGACGGCACGAAGAACGGCGGTCGCATTCGAAGACGAGGCGGCGATCGGCGCGCGGACGCCGAGGCGTCCGTCGCGAGCCTCGACTGTCACCCTGATCCCCGCATCACGAAGCAGATCGCTCTCATGAAGCGACCGCGCGGCCTCGACCATCCAGGCGGCCTCCACCGTCCTGGCAATCAGGGCGCCGTACTCGCCGCCCGCAAAGACGACGAGCACACGACGGCTGTCGTCGCCGGCCGGCACGCCGAACGACGCAGCCGCCCGCTTCGCGCGCTCCGCGGCGGCGGCGTCGGCCGGCGCCGCGAGCACCTCGAGCCACGACAGTCCCTCGCCGCTGCCGTCACGCTCCCAGCGCGCGCGCGTTCCGGCGTCGTCCACGACCGCTGACGGCTGCCAGCGCGCGCCGCGCCAGAAGTCCACGGCGGTCAGCGACGCGGAACGTTCCGCGGGTCCTGCACCGGCTCTGACCAGCCTGATCCCGACGTCCGCGGCGAGCGGAGCGAGGCTGTCGCGATCGATCGCGCCGCGCTGGAAGTCGGAGATGATCACGACCTCGCGTCGCGACGGCGGCGCCGACGCGATCCATGTCTTTGCCCGCGCCAGGCCATCGCGCAGGTCAGGCGTATCGATGCGTCGGCTGCGGAAGGCGCCGGCCGTCTCTTGCGCGGCGAGGCGCGACGCCATTTCGGGCGACGGCATGCTCGAACTCGTGTCCACGATCACGGCGCGCGATACGCGGGCGTTCCACTGCGCCAGCCGCCAGCGCGTGACGAGGAGCGGCTGCGCCGCTGCGAGCACGGCTGCGGTGACGATCGCGAGGCGCAGCGCGAGAAGTCCCAGGTCGGTCGGCCGCCGCAATCGCACTGCCGCCGCCTGGGTCGCGCGAACGAACTGCGTCGCAGGAAACATCGTCCGGCGGGCGTGGCGCCTCGCCAGCAGGTGGACGACGACCGGCCCCGCAACCAGCAGGAGTCCCGCGAGAGCGCCAGGCGCCAGCCACCTGATCACGCTGCGCCTCCGAGCACGCGCCGCCGAAGGTACGCGCGCAACGCAGCATCGAGCGGCGTGTCGGTGAGGACTCGAACGTAGTCGATCCCGTACGTTGCGCAGCGGGTGCGCCAGCGCTCGAGAAACGCGCTGATCGCCTCGCGGTAGGACCCCACCGCCGCGGCGCCGTTGGTGAGGACGATGCGACCGGTCTCGGGATCTTCGAGCTCGACCTCGTCTCGAAACGGCAGGTCCACCTCGGCGCGCGTGAGCACGTGAAAGACGATCACCTCGTGGCCGATGTGCGACGCCCGCATGAGCGCCTGTTCGACTGCCGCGCTCTCGTCGTACAGGTCCGATACGAGAACGAGGAGGCCGCGCCGCTTCAGCAGATCCAGCGTGCGCACGAGCGCCGACGCCGCGTCGGTCCTGCCGCCGGGGCTCGTACGGCTGAGCGCGACGAGCAGCGATCGCAGATGCGCCTGCCCGCCGCGGCTCGGCTGGTAGCTCTTCAGCGCGTCCGCGTACGTCACCAGACCGACGGCGTCCCCCTGCCGCGAGATCAGATGCGCCAGCGACGCCGCCAGCAGCCGCGCGTAACCGAACTTCGTGATCCCGGCGCGTCCCGCATAGTCCATCGACGCGCTCGCGTCGAGCGCGATCTGGCACACGAGGTTCGTCGTCTCGCGGAACTGCTTCGTGTAGACGCGATCCGTGCGCGCGAACAACTTCCAGTCGACGTATTTCAGGTCGTCGCCCGGGCGGTAATGGCGGTACTGGCTGAACTCCGCGCTGTAGCCGTGGAAGGGACTGCGATGAAGACCCGAGATCGTTCCGTCGACGATGCGCTTCGAGACCAGCTCGAGGTCACCAATTGCGGCGAGCGCTCCCGGGTCGAGGGCGAGATTCATCAGCGGCGACGGATCTCGGCCGGGCGACACACACATGTCTTTTCACAGGAGAACAAGAGATCAGGAGAAATCTTTTTAAAGAAGAAAACCAAAATATCTCCTGATCTCCTGATCTCCTATAAAGAGACACGTGTGTGTCGCCCAAATCTGATCACCGCGCATCGAGGAGGCGGCGGACGATCTCGTCGGCGTCGATGCCGTCGGCTTCGGCCTGGAAGTTCACGAGCACGCGATGGCGGAGGACGGGCAATGCGACCGCGCGAACGTCCTCGAAGTCCACGACCGTGCGGCCTTCGAGCAGCGCGCGCGCCTTGCCGCCGAGCAGAAGAGCCTGCCCGGCTCGCGGCCCCGCGCCCCATCGCACCCACTTGCGCACGAACTCGGGGGCTTCCTCGCCGGCCGGCCGCGTCGCGCGCACCAGCCGCGCGGCGAAGTCGACGACGTTGGCCGCCGCGGGCACGTCGCGAACCAGCCGGTGCAGGCGCTCGATCTCGTCGCCGCTGGCGACGGGTTCGATTCGCGGCTCCGCCGGGCCGGTCGTCATCGACAGGATCTGCCGTTCCTCGTCGGCGGTCGGATAGTCGATCACCACGTTGAACATGAAGCGATCGAGCTGCGCCTCGGGCAGCGGATAGGTGCCTTCCTGCTCGATCGGATTCTGGGTGGCGAGCACGAACAGCGGCCGCTCGAGCTCGTACCGGACGCCCGTCACCGTCACCTGGTATTCCTGCATCGCCTCGAGCAGCGCCGCCTGCGTCTTCGGCGGCGTGCGGTTGATCTCGTCGGCAAGGATGATGTTCGCGAAGATCGGCCCGCGGATGAAACGAATGACGCGCTTTCCGGTCGCGCGATCCTCCTCGATCACCTCCGCGCCGAGGATGTCGGAGGGCATCAGGTCCGGCGTGAACTGGATGCGGTTGAAGCGCAGATGGACCGCTTCGGCGAGCTTCTTGATGAGCAGCGTCTTGGCGAGCCCGGGGACGCCGCGCAGGAGGCAGTGGCCGCCCGCGAGAAACGCGATCAGGATCTCGCGCACGACGCGCTGCTGGCCGACGATGGCCTTGGCGAGCTCGTGCTCGAGCCGCCCTGCCACCTCGGCCACGCGATCTATGGAAATGTCGGCTTCCATCTGACGCTGAGTTTATACTAGCGGTTGCCCGTGCCGACGACCTCGAAGTGGCAGTCGCTTCCCACCGAACAGATCAACCCCGCCAGTCTCGCCATCGACAAGACGCCCGTTCGCGACATCATCGACCTGATGGTGAACGAGGACAGGAAAGTGGTGTCGGCGGTCCACAAGGAGCGCGAGCGGATCGCGCATGGCATCGAGATCATCACGCAGGCGCTTCGCAAGGGCGGACGCGTGATCTTCGTCGGCGCCGGGACGAGCGGCCGTCTGGGCGTGGTGGAAGCCGCCGAGATGCCGCCAACGTTCGGCACGCCCCCACGGATCGTGCAGGGGATCATGGCCGGCGGCCAGGAGGCGGTGTTCCAGGCGAAGGAAGGGGTCGAGGACAACTACGAGGAAGGCGGGCGCAGCATCGCGCGCCTGCACCTCTCCGCCCGCGACGTCGTCATCGGCGTCTCGGCGAGCGGCATCACGCCGTTCGTCCGCGGCGCGCTGACGCGCGGTCGCAAGGCCGGCGCGAAGATCATCTTCGTGACGTGCTGGCCCGGGTCCGAACTGCAGAACTTCGTCGATCTCATCATCGCACCGGCCGTCGGGCCGGAAATCATCGCGGGGTCCACCCGCCTCAAGGCCGGCACGGCCACGAAGATGGTGCTCAACATGCTGACCACCATCTCGATGATCAAATGGGGCAAGACCTACGGGAACCTGATGGTCGACGTACGGACGGGTTCGGAAAAGCTGAAGGATCGAGCCAAGCGGATCGTTGGTGTCGTCACGGGTCTCGAACCCGAGACTGCTGAAGCGCTCCTCAAGCGGGCGCGGTGGAACGTGAAGGCCGCCATCGTGATGCAGAAGGCGGGTCTCCCGCTTCCCCAGGCCATGAAGCGCCTTCGCGATGCCGACTACCTCGTGCGCGAGGCGATCGGCGAAGACATCGAGCCGCGCCTCCGCGAACTCCTGGGCCGTTAACCGTCAACTGCCAACCGCCAGCTCCCCCGCCGCCGCGTCGTCCAGCATCAATTCGACGTTCGCGTGCACCTGAAGGAACGACGCCGGCATGCGCGTCGTGATCGGCCCTTCCACCATGCGCCCGATGCACCGCGCCTTGGACTTTCCCGTCGCGATGAGGACGATGCGCCGCGCGTGGAGGATCGTGGACATCCCCATCGAGAGCGCCTCGCGCGGGACGCTTGCCGGATCGCCGCCGAACAGCGCCGCGTTGCTGCGGCGCGTTGATGCCCTGAGCGTCACGCGGTGCGTGCGCGCCGCGAGCTCGCGGCCGGGCTCGTTGAAGCCGATGTGACCGTTGGTGCCGATGCCCAGGAGCTGCAGATCGATCCCGCCCGCGCCTTCGATGGCGGCCTCGTAGCGCCGGCACTCCTCGTCGGGATTTGCGGCCCCGCCGTTCAGGACGTTGATCCGTTCCGGCGCGAGATTCACCCGCGAGAACAGGTGCCGCTCCATGAACGTCCGGTAGCTGCCGGGATGCTCGGGGGGGATGCCGAGGAACTCGTCGAGATTGAACGTCGTCGCGCGCGAGAAGTCGGCCTCATGATGCGCGTGCAGCGTGCCGAGCTCGTGATACAGCCGGACGGGCGTTCGCCCGGTCGGCAGGCCCAGCACGATGTCGGGCTTTTCGCGCAGCGCGGCGGCGATGTCCTTCGCGAGGGCCTTCGCCAGGACGCGCTCGTCCCTGAAGAGTGTGATCTTCAATCGACCTTGTAGACCGGCACAGTGTAGCCCCCGCGGGCCTCGGCCAGCGCGAGCCGCACGGCGCCCTCCGCCGGTTCGAGGCTCAGGGGCGTCGTCCAGGAGCGGGGCGCGGCGAGCGGGAGACGCCGCGAGAGCTCCTCTTCCAGCCACGGGACGGCGCGGAAGATGCCGCCCGACAGCACGAAGGGAAACTCCGTTCCGACGAGCTCGAGCCGCCGGGCGACCGAGACGGCGGACGACTCCAGTTGATCGGCGGCGTTTCGCAGGATCGAGATCGCGACGGCGTCGCCGTCGCTGAACGCGGCCTGCACGCACTGCGCGAGCGAGGCAATCGCCGATGGCCGCAGCCCGCCCTGGTAGACGTGTGCGATCAGATCCTGCGGACGCGAGACGCCGTAGTAGTGCAGCAGCAGGCTGGTGAGCTGCGTGGCCGGACCGCGGCGGTCGGACTCGCGCAGCACGGCGCGCAGCGACGCGCGGCCGATCCAGTAGCCGCTGCCCTCGTCGCCGAGCATGTAGCCCCATCCGCCCGCGCGGGCCGCCTGATTGCGATCGTTGCGGCCGTACGCGATGGAGCCCGTCCCCGCGATGACGACCACGCCCGGCGCGCCCGGCGCACCGGCTTCGAGCGCGATCAGCGCGTCGTTGACGACGAGCACCTTGGCCTTGTAGCCGATGCGCTTCATGATGCCCCGCACCACCCGCGCATCGTCCGGCCGATCGACGCCCGCAATGCCGAGGCAGATAGCTGCCGGCCGGACCTCGTGGTCGCCCATCGCCTCCTCCATCACTTCATGGAGGACCTTCTCCACTTCGAGCTCGCCCGATGCCTGAAGGTTCGCGCCGCCGCGGCGCGCCTCCGCCAGGAGTTCTCCGTCTTCGCCGGCGAGCTGACACACCGTCTTCGTGCCGCCCGCATCGATTCCAAGAACGAACGTCATGTCCCTCACGCGAAAACGGCCGGCAAGGTGAACCCTTGCCGGCCGTCCGTATTATTTGTTGGCCGTCTCCAGCTTACCAGAACAGCTTGAGGCTCAGCTGAATCTCGCGCGGGTTGCGCGCGGCGGTGATCTGTCCGAAGGTATCGGTCGACACCGTGCACGACGTCAGGCTCGTGTCGCACGTGTTGTCGACCGTGGACCACTGGGTGTGGTTGAACGCGTTGATGAAGTCGGCGCGGAACTGGATGCGCTTGTCCATCGGATAGAAGTTCTTCGACAGCGCGAGGTCGGTCTGGTTGCGTCCCGGCAGACGGAAGATCGCACGCCGCGAATTGCCGTACGTGCCGTCCGCCGACGGCGCGAACGCCGCCGGGTCGAACCAGAACGGGAACGCCTGGCTGCCGGCCTTCGGATCGCCGACCTGATCGGCGAAGATGCCCCGGCGGTCGTTGTTCGTGCTCTGGAGGATGCGCGAGATCGGCGGCCCCGACTGGATCGTCGTGTAGCCCGACAGCTGCCAGCCGCCGAGCGCCGCCTTCAAGAGCGCGTTCGCGTCGCGGTAGAACGGCAGCTCGATGATGTAGGTCGCGTTGAAGATGTGGCGGCGGTCGGTCCGGGCGTCGGCGTACTCCCGATCCAGATCGCGCGGATTCTGCGGGAAGTCGGCCGAATCGCGATCGTTGGTCGCCGTCGTCTGGGCGCGGCTCAGCGTGTAGTTCAGCGTGTAGGTCCCGGCGCGGCCGCCCTCGTGGCGGAACTGCGCCAGCAGCCCCTTGTAGTTGCTGTAGGCCGTGGTCTGCCGATTGTTGATGCCGGCGCCGACGTTGGACGTGGACACGTTGTAGCCGCGGAACAGCGAAGCGGCCGTCTGTGAGCCCGCCGCGACGACCGCGGACGGATCCGGACGGTTGATGTCGACCGGCTGGATCTGGTGATCGCCGTGCGACCCGACGTAGCCGACGTCAATCGATCCGCGGCGGTAAATCTGCCGCTGGTAGCCGACGTTCCACTGCTGCATGCGCGGTGTCTTGAACGGCACGCTCGACGCGATCAGGCTGCGCAGCCCGACGGTGCCCGGCACACTGCCCGCCGACGGATTCGACATCGACGCGTTGGTCAGCGACACGGTGTTCACGTACGGAGGATTCGTGAAGGCGTTCTGCTCGAAGATGCCGACGAGCGGCTGATCGTAGTAGAGGCCGTAGCCGGCGCGCACCATCGAGTTGCCGTCGCCCATCGGATCCCACGACAGACCGGCGCGCGGCTGCCAGGTGTTCTTCTGCGTCGGATAGATCGCGTCGCCGAACGGCGAGTTCTGCCCTGCGATGATCAGGCCGTTGAGCGGATCGCCCGTGCCCGGAATGACCGCGGAGCACGCGGCGTTGGCACAGGTCGGGGCCTTCGCCGGATCGAAGCGCGTCGGATCGAACGTGGACAGGATGTTGTTGGCGTCCGTGACGGCCGGATAGAGCGCGTAGCGGATCCCGTAGTCCAGCGTGACGTTCGGGCGGAGGCGGAACGTGTCCTGCGCGAAGGCCTCGTAGCGCTGGAAGCGCAGGTGGTTCGTGACGTCGATCTCGGCTTCGGCGTACGTGCAGCCCGCGCCGCACACGCCGTCGCGGTTGCCGGTCAGGAAGTTCTGGAACGCGGTCCGCCCGCCTCCGGCCACGAACGCGTACGATCCCTGCGTGTTGTTGTTGGCGTTCTCGTTCTTGCGTTCGAAGGCCATCAGGCCGCCGACCTTGAACGCATGCTTGCCGCGCTGCCAGGTCAGGTTGTCGGCGATCGTGTTGTTGAAGTACTCGATGTTGAAGACCTGGATCGTCGTGAACCCCTGGAGGCCGCTGATCGACACGCTCGGGATGCGGCCGGCGGAGTTCTCCGGGAAGAGCTCCGGCGTCGTGAGCCCGAGCGCGCTGCGCGTGTTGACGTTGTCTTCGTCATCCTGCGTGTGAATGCGGTTGCTCGAGAACTGGTACTTCAATTCGTTCAGCATCGTCCCGAACGTGCTGCGAAGCTCGATCGCGGCCACCTGGCCGGGGACTCCGGTGTTGGTCGCCGAGACGTGCGGCAGGAACGCGGTCTGGCTCTGGAAGAGCCCGCCGGGCTCGACGGTGTCGCTGAGATCGTGCGTGTAGCGGCCGACAAGCTTCGACCGGGGGTTGAGGTCGATGTCGGTGCGGATGACCTCCTGCCGCGTGTTGTTGATGCTCGGGACCGAATTCACGAACTGGGCGACGCCCGTGCCCGAGAACGCGTTGGGCGCGGGCCACAGCGACAGGAGCTTGACGGAATTCGGGTCCCGATCGGCCGGAGCGACGTAGTTCGCGTTGGTCGGATCGTTCAGCCATGCCGGATCGATCACGTTGACCGTCGAATTGCTGACGGCCCGCGAGATCCGCCGCCACTCCTGCGACCAGAAGAAGAACGCCTTCTGGCGGCTCGGCAGAACGGGACCGCCGATCGTGTAGCCGGGGTTCTGATACCGCAGCCTGGGCGGGTTGTCGCGCAGCGTCGGATCGGTGCTGCGGTTCCTGAAGAACGTGTTCGCGTTCAGCTTGTCGTTGCGGATGAAGTCGTAGGCGGTGCCGCTGAACTTCTGGCTGCCGCCCTTGGTCACGATGTTCACCACGCCGCCGCCGCTGCGCGGGAATTCGGCCGCGTAGCTGCTGGTGATGATCTTGAACTCCTGGATCGACTCGAGCGTCGGCGTCGAGAGCAGCGTGATGTTCGACCCGACGTCGACGTTCGACACACCGTCGACGAGCCAGTTCACGGCGTTGCGCCGGCCGCCCGCGACCGAGATGCTGACGGTGCTCGTGAGACCGATGCCGACCTCGTCGCTGAGATCGCTCGAGACACCGGGCACCAGCGTGGCCAGCTGCACGAAGTTGCGATTGTTCAGCGGCAGTTCCTGGACCTGCGTCGGCCCCATCAGGTTCTGGACCGCCGGCGACGGCTGCACGAACTGCTGCGCGGCGCTCACCTCGACGCTCTCGGCGACGCCGCTGACGCCCAACTGGCCGTTCACTTCGAGCCGATCGTTGACGTGGAGCTGGATGGCCTTGACCGTTTTCGACTGGAAGCCGCTCAGCGTGAAGCCGACTTCGTATTCCCCGGGCTGCAGGAGCGGCGCGGTGTAGAGTCCGCTGTCGTTCGTGACGAATTCCTGCGTGCTGCCGGTCTGGACGTTCTTGACTGTGACCGTGACGCCCGGCAGTACCGCGCCGGAAGAATCCTTCGCCACGCCCGTGATGGTGCCTGTCGTTTCCTGCGCGGCCGCTGTGGCCGCGACGCCCAGCGCCAGCAGACACACTGCCAGCGCGCGCGTACAAAGACGCGAAACCTTCGATTTCACCGTTGCCTCCCCGTTACGGCAAAGAATCGACGACGCGTGTTGCGCCATTCGAATGAGTGGTTCGCACGATAGTTCCGGGCTAGACCCTGTGTCAATCGTGTAACTGAGCCAAACCGTGATAAATTCAAGTGTTTATATGCGTCAACGTGAAATTGGATCATGGGCCCGGTGCGTCTCGGTCGCGCTGGCCCTCGTTGGCGGGGTGTGGGCGGCGCAGTCTGCCGGCCCTGAGCCGGCCGTTTCGGCGGCAGCGCGGGGGCCCGAGATCCGCGCGCTGTGGGTCACGCGCTCGTCGCTGACGAGTCCCGCGAGCATCGCATCGCTCGTCAAGACGGCGTACGCCGAAGGATTCAACACGCTGCTCGTGCAGGTGCGCGGCCGCGGCGACGCGTACTACACGAGCGATCTCGAACCGCGAGCCGCCGATCTCGCGCGGCAGCCGGCATCCTTCGATCCGCTGGCGGCCGTGTTGTCGGCCGCGCGCGAGCACGGCATCCGCGTGCACGCGTGGGTCAGCCTGGATCTCGTGTCGAGCGCCGCGGAACTGCCATCGTCTCCCGACCACCTGGTCTACCGGCATCCGGAGTGGGTGATGGTGCCGCGGCCGATCGCGCAGCAGGTGGCACGCCTCGATCCGCGCAATCCGGCGTACGTCGGGAAAATCGCGCGCTGGACCCGATCCGAGAGCGACACCGTCGAAGGGCTCTACGCGTCTCCGCTGCAGCCCGAGGCGGCCGCGTACACCGAGCGCGTCATCGCCGACCTCGCACGACGCTACGATCTCGACGGCATCCATCTCGACTACGCGCGCTACCCGAATCCCCAGTTCGACTACAGCCGCTTTTCGATCGCGGAGTTCCGCGCCGACATCCGTCCTCGCCTGTCGGCGGAC